>Ga0190271_10000863_pt1 | contig 16159 bp, 10 predicted proteins | sample Popmic356T_FD_133747 | JGI IMG/M metagenome (GOLD analysis project Ga0190271, IMG submission 133747) | Populus adjacent soil microbial communities from riparian zone of Weber River, Utah, USA - 356 T | ecosystem: Environmental > Terrestrial > Soil > Riparian zone | place: USA: Utah | collected...
AGCGGCCGGCCGATGATGCTTTCGCGCGAATGTGAGGCGATATCGCGATTGATGAACTGCACGCAGCGCTGCGAGTCGACCAGGATCAGCCAGTCGCCGGTGCCGGCCGCCACGATTTGCAGCAATTCCTGCGAAGCGCGTAACGCCTCCTGGGCGCTCGCCTGTTCGCTGATATCGATGGCCACGCCGACGATGCGCACCACCTTGCCGGCGGCGTCTCGCACCACGCAGGGTGAATCCAGCAACGTGATGTAGTGGCCATCGCGATGCCGGATGCGGTACTGAAGCGCGACCATGGATTCGAAGCTGTTATCGAACCATTGCTTGAGCAGCGGCTGATCGTCCGGGTGGACCAGCGCCGCCCAGTCCTCGGGACGCGGCAGATCGGCATTGCTGTAGCCGAGCACACGCTCGACACCTTCGCCGGTGGACAAACCGGTGTCCGCCTCGATCTCATAGATCACGCAACGCAATTCCCGGGCGATCGCCCGGAAGCGCTGGTCGGCCGCCGACAGTCCAGTCTCGCGGATCTTGCGCGCGGTGATGTCCACGACCAGGCCGAGCGCCCGCCGGGTCGAGCCGTCCGGGGCGCGATCCACGACGTAGGCGCGATCGAGCGCCCAGTGCCAGCTGCCATCGGTATGGCGGAAGCGATATTCGGTTTCGAGCACTTCGGCGGCAGCGTCGACGTGCAACAGGCGCTCGCGGAATCTCTCGATCTCGCCGTCCGGGTCGGTGCCCAGCAGTTGCCGCCAGGTCAGGATGTTGGCGCGTGCGAACGCCGGGTCCACGCCGAACACACGGTAGTAGCCGTCGGTGTCGTTCGTGAGCCCGTGCTCCACGTCCCAGTCCCAGACACCTGCAGTAGTTAGTTGAAGCGCCGCCTCGACGCGTTCGTTGCGCGCATTGGCGCGGCGCTCGGCCACCTTGGTTTCGTCGAGGTCCATGCACACGCCGAGCATGCGCACCGCCTTGCCGCGCGCATCGCGCTCGACCACGCGGCCTCGCTCGAATACCCACCGCCACGCGCCCGATCGGGTCCTGATGCGGTATTCGGCATCGTAGTACTCGGCCTTGCCGGCGACGTGCTCGGCGAAGCGGCGCGTCGCCTCCGGACCTTCATCGGGATGAAGATACGAATCCCAGCGATCGACGTGATCCTCACCGTCGCAGGGATGGATGTCGTGGCGGTCGCACCAATCGTTGAACCAGCGCGTCTTGTCGGTGATGAAGTTGGTTTCCCACAGCCCGATGCCCGCGCCCCAGGCGGCGGTTTCCAGCATGGATTCGCTGGAGCGAAGATGCGCTTCGGCGTGTTTGGCGGCGTCGATGTCGAGCGTGACGCCGATGACCAGCACCGGACGCCCCTGCAGATCCCATTCGACCGCGCGGCCGCGATCCTGCATCCAGCGATATTCGCCACCGGCGGTCTGAAAGCGATATTCAAACTCGACCGAGTCGCGCTCGCCCTGGGCGTGCTCCTGCAATTGCCGATCGACGCGCTCGCGGTCGTCGGGATGCAGGTTGCTGAACCAGGGGTTTGGCATCACGTCCCACTGCGCACGCGAGTAGCCCGTCATCGCCAGCCACAGCGGACTCGAGGTGCGTGCGTTGCTGGGTACGTGCCATTGCCAGAACGCAGCGCGCGCGCCCCATAACGCCGTCGCCAGTCGCGACTCGCTGTCGCTGCGCGCCATCTCTTCGCTCTTGCGGCGGTCGATGTCGAGCAGCAGCCCGGTGATGCGCTGTGCGGATCCATCGCGCTCGCGCAGGACCACGCGCCCGCGATGCAGGACCCAGAGCCAGCGATGTCCCGTGGCTAACAATCTGTATTCGCATTCGAACCGGTCACCGCCGTGATGACAGGAATCCGCCGACGCGATGAACGCGCCGAGATCGTCGGGATGGATGCGGCGCTTCCATTCGGCGCAGGTCATGGCGTTCGTGTGTACGTCGATGCCAAGCGCGCGCAGCCACGCCTCATCGACCTGGAAGTGATCCGCGGAGACGTGCCAGTCCCAAACCGCCGCCTGCGCCAGCTCGAGCGCCGAACGGAATTCGGCGGGCAGCGGGGCAGCAGGGACGAGTGCGGAATCGGGACGAGCGTTCATGACCGATTATTGTTATCTGCGATCAATGTGCACACCTTGAACTACCGCAAGCTTTGGGGAAGCCGGCGTCCCGAAACGCGAAAGCACCTGCTTACACATGCTCGGCTCCTGTCCATGCGCATCGTCTAGGCATTCCAGTAAGGGTCGTACGGCTACTGCACCGTGAGGCACGTCAGTATCCTCTGACATAAGCCTTTGACAAGAATCTAACGGAATAGCGGGGGTCAACACAGTGGTAGACGGAAGCACGACACGAAATCCCCTGGTGGCTGACTACTCTGAGTGGAAAGCTCGGGACTACTTCCAGACCTACTACAGCGAGGTCGTGCTCCCCGACGAGCAGGCCGTTCTCGCCTACCAGATCGAAGTCCTGCGCGCGGCGCGAGCCCGCTTCGGCCGCGGACTCGAATACGGCTGCGGACCGACCATGCACCGCGCGATCGCGGCATCGAAGTACGCTTTCCGCATCGACATGGCGGACTGGCTGGCGGACAACCTCGCCGAAGCGCGCGAGTGGCTATGCGCGGATGAAAGCGCTCCCGAATGGAAGCGCTTCACCCGTTACGTGCTGGCCTGCGAGGGGCATTCGCGTCCTAACAACGCGCGCGTGGTGCAGCGCGAGGCACAGACCCGCAAGGTGGTGCGGGGCTTGTACGTGAGTGACGCGCGACTGCGCCAGCCTCTGGGGCCCACGCGTGAAGGCTTTTATGATCTCGTCATCACTGGCTTCTGCATCGACGCGATCTCGAGTGACCGTGCGGTCTGGCGCCGCTGCATGCGCAACGTCACCTCGATGCTCCAGCCGGGCGGCACGTTCATCATCCACGCGCTGCATCAGTGCAAGGCATACAAGTGCGGAGACCGGATGTTTCCGGGCTCGAACCTCTCCATCGACGACATGCGCGACGCGATGCTGGAGAACGGCTTTACGTCATCGAGCATCGATGCGCAGGTCATTCCCTGCCGCGACAATGCGATGTATGGCTACTCGGGCATCCTCACCGCTTCCGGCCGCAAGGCCCCCGCGAAGTCGCGCAAGCACTAACTAGACACGCTGAAAGAGCCAGACGATTCCGGCCATGCCGAGCGCGCATGAGCCGAGCGGCAGCACCGCTTTCGCGTACCAGCGCGTGGCGCGCATCGAGTAGATCAACGGCAACACCAGCGCCACGATGCCGAGCTGCGCGAGCTCTACCCCGACATTGAATCCGGCGAGCAGTGGCAGCATGGCGCCGCCCGCCGCATCGATTTCACCGAGCGCGTTCGCGAACCCGAAGCCGTGTACGAGACCAAAGCCGAAGGCCAGCGGCAGCCGCAGCCGGGACAGGCGCGGCAACAGGTTGAGCCCGCCGGCCACGGCGATCGACGCCGCGATGGCTACTTCGATGGGTTGAGTGGGCACTTTCACTGTGCCCGTGACCGCGAGCGCCAGCGTGGTCGAATGCGCGATCGTGAACGCGGTGATGATGGTCACCATGTCGCGCGCCACCTGCGACAGGCCGGTGGCCCCCTGCCACTGGCCGTTCACCGGCCGCATCACCGCCGGCAATAGCAGCAACAACACGAACGCAATGTGGTCGTAGCCGATGAGAACGTGCCACACGCCTTCGCCGATGAAGCGCGCGAAGCTGCGCCACGACGAAGCGCGCACCGGCTCGGACCACGTTGGGGCGGCTACAGAAATAACGCCGGTGAGTTGCTCGTCGCCACGCACCGCGCTCAACAACACACGTTGTGAGGCGTCGCCGCTCATGAAGAGCTCGCCCCCGACGGAAGCCAACCCGCGTTGCGGACATTCGGCGCGCATCGCCACCGACAGGAAATTCTGTTCGCTGCGGCTGGCCAGCGCGAAATCGTTCACCGTGAGCGCGCAGTGAGCCCGGCCGCGCTGCAGGGAAATTTGTCCGAGCACCGCGGCGCCCAGCGCCGGCCTGGCGTTCAGCACCTCTTGCCAGCTGACGTTGCCGTCGTAGTCGGCGTCGATGAACACGGTCCAGGCGAGGTCCTGCAGTGAGAGGTCCCAGCGAATCGCCACGGGTGCATCGCCCGTGGGCAGTTGCACGATCAGGAAGCTGGTGCTTGCCGCATGCGCGAATGCGGGCCGCGGCGCGCCGAAGATCGCAACCAGGCATAGCAGAAACGCGGCAATGAGCTTCTTCACAATCCCACTATGCCTGCCGTCACCGAATCCCGGTACCCGGTTTCGAGCAGCCACTGCCGGAGCGCGGACAAGGCCGACGCATCTCGCGCGGCCCGCGCCGCGAGCGCCAGCACGCGCACGTCGGGGAGCTCCTTCTGCACCTCGAAATTCCTGCGCGCAGCGGCCAGTGCGCGTGCCGGATTTCCTTCGATGAGGGCCAGCATTGCCTCTTCGCGAAAATGCAGCGCATCGCCGCGAGCGGCTTCGAGTGCGAGCCACGCGCCGGTACGCGCGACCAGGTCTGCGCGTGCCGAGCCTTTGGCCAGCGCGGCGCTGCGAACCAGCAAGGCGACACTGGGTTTGTCGACCGCCAGCACTGCCCTCGCCTCCTCGGACTTTCCCTGCGCCGACTGGGTGTCCGCGAGCGCGGCGCGAATCGAATCGTCGTGCGGCGCAAGGCTCAGCGCGGCGCGGTAATCGGCGATGGCGCCTGCGGCGTCATGACTGCGTTCGCGCAGCTCGGCGCGTGTCGCCAGCAGATAGGCACGTGCAAAAGTCTCGGCGTTTCGTTGATCCGCAGGCACGATGTTCAACAAGTTCAGGCCGCGTTCGAGATGGCCGCTGCCCGCCAGCGCCTCGGCGAAGCACGCGAATCCCGGCACCGCGACAGCGCCTCCTCGCGCGGCAAGCTGGGCGCAGTCGGCGCGCGCGCCATCAAAATCCCCTCGCACCAGTCGCACCGATGCGCGTAGCAGGCGTGCATCGTCGTCGCGGGACTCTTCACGCAACACTGTGTCGAGCTGGCTTTCAGCGGCGGCGAACTCGTGCCGGTATTGCAGGACCTGCGCGTACAAGCGGCGCGCCGACCCGGCGCCGGGTTTCGACGCCAACGGCTCGAGCACCGCTTCGGCGCGTCCAAAATACGAAGGCTCGCGCAAGGATCGCGCACGCTCCATGAAGGCGGCGGCGAGCGCGACGCCGGTTGATGTCGAAGATCGGTCTGCACGCCAGGCCTCGATCAGCGGGAGCAGTTTCTCGTCGGGCCGCGCCTGGCGAACGCTGGCCACCACGAAGCCCGGATCCGCCGGGACGAATCTATCGGAGGCCGCCGCGACAGCCCCTTGGGCGTCCGTCGCGGCGGCAACCGCCAGCAGCACCCACAGGCGCGCTGGACCCCCCATCACTCTTCTCCCACGCCGATCAGCGGTTCGAAGATCGCCGGATCGTCGGCATCCTGCGTGAACGTGAACCCGTTCATGGCCGTCACTTCGTCCGTTTCCGCCTTGGCGAAAGTAGTTAGTGACCAGTCGCGAATGGACGCGGTGCGCGCGTTCACGGTCACACCGAAGGTACGCGTGCTGGCCGCTCCCTGCGGATCGGTCACCGTGATCGTGACGCTCACCTTGCCCGTCGTGGCCTCGAGCGGCGTCAGCAGGATGCTGCGGACCGCGCCAGCGCCACCGATCGTGATTCCGTCGGCCGGCACCACGCTGGTTCCATCGGCCGCGGCGCTCACCATCAGCTGCGACGCATCCGTTTCGCGATCCGAGATGCTGAACTCGATCGGCCCCACCACGACATCCTGATCGCTGACCTTGTCGGTGACTCCCGAAAGGGTCGGCGCGGTATTGACCGGTGGTGGCGGCGGCTCCATGTACCCGTCGCCGCCACCGCCGCCGCAGGCGGTCAGACCCAAGGTCGTAACCGCGAGCAGCACGAGGCAATTTTTGTTTCGTGCGTTCATCTCAGTACCCTCCCGCGCCCGGCAGCGGCGTCGTCAGGTAGGGAAACGTCGTATCGAAGTCCGCGGCGGACACCGGCGCACCGTCCGTGAACGGCACGTTGCCCACGGGCGCATTCGCCGCCGTGCAAAGTCCGAGGTCGACGTTGTTGCCGCCGATGGTCAGCGGATAACACAACCGCCCCATGACCACGCGCAGCGCGATGTCGACCGTGTCGTCACCCGGACGGCGGCCGTTCGGGAATCCCGCCAGATCACCACCGGCCACGCCGAAGTTGCTCTGGCTCGCGGCCGGAGCTGCGGCAATCGCCGTGTTGAGACGCGTCATCTCCGATGCCGTCACCTTCGACATCTGATTGACGCCCGGGAAGCCCGTCAGGAACGCGGTCGCCAGGTCGCTGCGCGGCAGGTTGTTAGGCGCGAGATTGGCGATGTTGGTGCCGAGGGTCTGGTTGACCGGCCCACGGAACAGCGCGTCGAGCAGCGCCGGCAGCGTCGGGTTCGTCACGTAAGTGCCGAACTGGCCGTCGAAGCGCGGTTCGCTGGCGCTGAAGCGATCCTTGTCAGGCAGGCCGATCACAAGTTCGTTGACGAGCGGCATGCCGAGACGCGAGATCTGCACCCACGGTCCACCGTCCACTTCGGGACGAGAGAACGTCGGCAGCGGATTCAGTAACCGGGCCTGGCGCAGCGATGCGCTGGTCCAGCCACCGATCACGCCGTTGCCACTTCCGGTGAGGCAGGACTTGTGCAGCTCGAGCGCGATCGTGGTGACGTTTGCGTCGTCGACCTGGTTGTTGGCGCGGGACTGCTTGATGCCACCGGGGAAGCCGCCGCCATCGCCGGCGCCAGGAGCGCTATCACCTTCGACGGGCACGAAATTCACGAGGTCGAACACCGGCCCCAGGTTCACGGCGAACCCTTCCTTGCGTTGCCCCACGAACACGCGGCCCGGCTCGTTGCAGCCCGGAACATTGATCGTGTAGATGAAGGAGTCAGCGTACGTCTTGTAGGCAGCGACACTGCCGAAGGTCTTCGTGCCCACGAAGTCGTAGGGCTTGCCGAACACCGTGCCGCCGTTGGTGCCGGTGACCTGCGAGAAATTGCCGCGACGGCGATCGCCGCGAACCATCGTGAGCTGATAACTCTCGCGGAAGTTGAGCGCGGAAGTGTCGCCCGCGCTGACACCGCCCACGTTCTTGAGCGGAACGGCGACCTGCGGGCCGCCGATGTTCAGCTTGATGCCGCGGTTATCGTTGGCCAGGCGATTGGTGAACCGGAACTGGAACGTGAGGTTTTCACGGGCATCACCGTCGTTGTCGACGTGGATCTCGTACAACCCCGCCGGATCCATCGCGAAATAGTTAGGACCTCCGTAAGGCTGCTGCAGCGGGATGTAGTTGGCGAGCAGCGTGACGTAACCGTCCCGGCCCGGCTCGTAGCTGTTGAAGAGATAGAAGTCGGTCGAATCCAGCGTCGGATGGCGCGTGATGTTCGGCGCTTCGCGATGGCTCGAAGCCGTCGCTGTAATTGGAAGCAGGCTCGCTACTGCGGCCGCCACCAGGCAGTGTTTGCGGAATTGCATGATCTGTCCCCTGGCTCGTGTGAGCGTTAAGTTGATAAACGACGGTGGGGAATACGTCGCATGCGCTGGCCGGATGCATGGACCTCGCATCTCGAGACAATATTTTTCATCCTTGCATCCAGTGGGCTCGAGGCTGCGTAAGGTAAGATTCGGCCGCATGCCAGCGCCGCTCCCCACGCAGAAACTCGTCGCCCTCGCACGCCTCATCGGCGGCACGCCGCTGCTCGAAATCCACTGCCGCTATCGCGGCCGCGAGCACCGCATCTACGCCAAACACGAGGCGTACAACTTCACCGGCAGCATCAAGGACCGCATGGCGCTGTACATCCTGCAGCGCGCGTACGCGAGCGGTGAGATCGCGCCGGGCGACGTGATCGCCGAGGCGACCAGTGGCAACACCGGCATTTCATTCGCGGCCATCGGCCGCGCGCTCGGGCACCCCGTGCGCATCTACATGCCCGACTGGATGTCGCGAGAGCGCGTCCTCGTCATCCAGAGTCTCGGCGCCGCAGTCATTCCCGTGTCCGCGGAACTCGGTGGGTTCCTGGGCTCCATTCGCATGGCGGACGACTTCGCGCGTGAAGCCGGCCGCGTGTTTCGCCCCCAGCAGTTCGACAATGCCGCGAACGTGCAGGCCCACTACGAAACCACTGGACCGGAAATCACCGCCCAGTTGTTGACGCTCGATCGCACACCAACTGCATTTGTTGCCGGCGTCGGCACGGGCGGCACGGTCATGGGCGTGGCACAGCATCTGCGCGAGAGATTCGGCAAGGGCATCCCGGCACATCCACTCGAACCCGCCAACTCGCCTACGTTGCGCACCGGTTACAAGGTGGGCCGGCATCGCATCCAGGGCATCAGCGATGAGTTCGTGCCATCCATCGTGAAGATAGGGGAGCTCGGCCGCATCCTCGACATCTGGGACGGCGATGCCATCGTGATGTCGCAGCGTCTCGCGAACGAGCTTGGCGTCGCGGTCGGCATCAGCTCCGGAGCGAACCTGCTCGGCGCGCTCGAAATTGCTCACGAACAAGGTGACGGCGCGTGCGTGGCCACCGTGTTCTGCGACGACAACAAGAAGTACCTGTCCACAGACCTGTGCAGCGATGAGGAGTGCAAGGAGCACTATCACTGCAACGATGTCGAGCTCCTCGACTTCCGTGTGATCCCCGCGTGTGCATCCGAGAGTGTTTCGCGTCCGTAGGCCCTTCGGGCAATCAAAACGCAACATTTCGCGGCTAGGCTATGGACCGCTTTGGGGTATCAAGAATGACACTGAACACACGGCTGGGCGCCATCGCGCTCGGCCTCGCCGCATCGTCTTCGTTCGCCGCCGGCTTGCCCGCCGATGATCTCGAAGAAGTTGTGGTCACCGCGCAGCGCCACAAGCTCATCGGCCACGTCGAATCTTCGACGCAGGGTACGGTCACTCGCGCCCAGCTCGAAACCCGCCCGGTGCTGCGTACCGGCGAGTTGCTGGAAACAGTTCCGGGGCTGGTCGTCACGCAACACAGCGGCGACGGCAAGGCCAACCAGTATTTCCTGCGCGGCTTCAACCTCGATCACGGCACGGATCTCGCCACCAGCGTCGACGGCATCCCCGTGAACATGCACACGCATGGCCACGGCCAGGGTTACACCGACATCAACTTCGTGATTCCGGAACTGCTGGACCGCATCGAATACAAGAAAGGCACGTACTACGCCGACGAAGGCAATTTCTCGGCGGCCGGCGCCGTCGACCTCAAGTACCGCAACAGCCTCGATGACACCGTGTTGTCGCTCACGCTGGGCGAAGACTCATTCGCGCGTGGCCTGCTCGCGGGCTCAACGAATCTCGGTGGCGGCGACCTGCTCTTCGGGCTCGACTACGGCGTCACCGATGGCCCGTGGGATCTGCCCGAAAATCTGAGCCGCGTGAACGCCTTGGTGAAGTACTCGCGCGGCGAGCCCGGCGACGGCTACGCGTTGACCGCCTCCGGTTATGACGGCAGCTGGGACTCCACCGACCAGATACCGGAACGCGCCGTCGATTCGGGCTTGTTAGACCGCTTCGGCTACGTCGATCCCACCGACGGTGGCGAGTCGCACCGCTACGCGCTCAACTTCGAGATTGCGAACCCGCTGGGAGTATGGAACCTCACTGCGAACGCCTACGCGCTCGACTACCAGCTCGACCTGTTCTCGAACTTTACCTATGCGCTCGATACCGCGAACGGCGCTCAATTCGAACAGTTCGACGATCGCCAGGCCTACGGCCTGCACGCCGAGGTCCGCCGCGACAATGCGATCGGCAGCCTGCCCGGGCAGTTCCGCGCCGGCGTCGAATCCCGCTTCGACGATATCGGCCAGGTCGGGCTCTATCTCACCGAAGGCCGCGTGCGCCGTTCGACCATCCGCGAGGATGAAGCGCAGCGCCTCGGACTTGGTTTGTTTGTCGAGCAGCAACTGCAGGCTACCGACTGGCTGCGCGTGATCGCCGGCGTCAGGTTCGACAGCGCGGCGTTCGACGTCGACAGCGATCTCGACGCGAACAGCGGTTCCGCCAGCGACAACATCACCAGCCCCAAACTCTCGTTCGTGTTCGGGCCGTGGGCCGACACGGAGTTTTTCATCAATGCCGGACGCGGTTTCCACGAGAACGACGCGCGCGGTACGACGATCACGGTCGATCCCACCGACGGCGTGACCACGGCCGATCGCGTCAATCCGATGGTGCGCGCCAGCGGTGCGGAAGTCGGCGTGCGCACCGCCCTCCTGCCGTACACGCAGCTCGCGTTGACGTATTGGAAGCTGGATCTCGATTCCGAACTGCTCTACGTGGGTGATGCCGGCGCCACCGAAGCGAATCGCGCCAGCGATCGCCATGGCGTGGAACTCGGGTTGTATGTGACCCCGCGCGAATGGCTCACGTTCGATGCCGACCTCGCCTGGTCGCACGCGCGCTTCAGCGAGTCCGATCCCGCGGGGAACTACATTCCCGGCGCCGTGGAAAGCGTGGCTTCGGTAGGCGTCGCGCTTCAGCATCCGAGCGGGTGGTTTGGCGGCGCGCGTTACCGGCACTTTGGCAGCGCCCCGCTCGTCGAAGACGACAGCGTGCGTTCAGACCCCACCACCGTGGTGAACCTGGAGGTGGGCTACCGGCTGAACAAGCGCTTCGCGGTCTCGCTGGCGGCCTACAACCTGTTCGATTCGCACGACAACGACATCACATATTTCTACGAGAGTCAGTTGCCCGGCGAAGGTGCACCGGTCGAAGACCGTCATTTCCACCCGGTGGAGCCGCGCACCCTGCGCCTGACGGTCGAAACTCGCTTCTAAGGTTGTGAGCGCGGGATGCCGCGTGACGCGTAGAATCCGCGGCCATGCTTGCTCCGTCTTCGCGCGCCTTGAACCTGGCCGCCGCCCTGGTCGCGGCGTGCCTGCTCGCGCCGGTTTCAGTCGCACAGACGCCGACAAAACCCGCGACCACCACCAAGAAGCCCGCTGTCACTAGTTCGAAACCCAAGCCGAAGCCCGGAACCACTGCAGCGAAGAAGCCGGCAAAACCGGTTCCGCCGCCACCGCCCCCGCCGCCTCCGGCCGTGGAACTCATCGGTCTCATAGTCATGCCCGCGGATGCCATGCGCGCGGGTCCGCCGTCCGGCGCTTTCGACGGTGAAGGCCGCCGCGCGGCCGCACCGCGCTTCGACGCACAGCCCGTTCAGGGCGTGAGCTCCATCAAACCCGGAACCACCGCCGGCGCCTGGTGGGCGCTTTCGGACAATGGATTCGGCGGCAAGTGGAACAGTTCCGACTACCGGCTCTGCATCTATCTATTCGACGTGCGGCCGCGCACCGAGCCCGGCGGCGACTCGCGCAACGCGCTCCAGGCCGTGATCGAACTATCCGATCCGGCGAAGTATTTTCCATGGCGCCTCGCGGAAGAGGAGTCGCCCGAGCGGCTGCTCACCGGTCTCGACGCCGATCCGGAGTCGCTGGTGTCCATGGCGGACGAGTCGTTCTGGATTGGCGACGAGATGGGTCCCTGGCTACTGCACTTCTCGATCGACGGCGAGTTGCTGGCGCCGCCAGTGGAACTGCCGGACAACGTGCGCTCGGCGGATCATCCGCTGGCCATCGCCCACGCCGATATCCCGCGGCTTCCGCATTCACGCGGCATCGAAGCCATGGACCTTGCCGGCGACAACAAGACGCTGGTGACCATTCTCGAAGGGACGGTGGGGGGCGACGCGCCCAGAATGCTGCGCGTGCAGCGCTACGACACGTCCGCCGGAAAGTGGCTGACCGGCACTCTTATATATGAGCGCGACCCCGACTCCAGCTCAGTCACCGATATGTCGTTGATCGAAGGCAATCGTTTCGTGGTCATCGAGCGCGACGACCAGCAGGGTGACGCCGCGCGCGCCAAGCGCGTGTATTCCATCGACCTCGACCGTGCGCTGCCCGGCAAGCCCTTGCAGAAGAAGCTGGTCATCGACCTGCTGGCCATCGGCAATGCGCGCGGCCTCGCGTTAACGGCCCCGGGCGCGCCATTTCGCTTTCCGTATCTGACGACCGAATCCATCCAGGTGCTGGATCGCAAGCACGTCGTCATCGTGAACGACAATAACTACCCGGCCACGGGTGGCCGCGGCGCGTCCGTCAAGGACGCCACTGAATGGATCTGGCTCGAACTGGCCAATCCTCTGTAACGTGACACTGATTGCCCTCAAGAACGCGGAACTCGCGTTCGGCCTGCATCCGCTGCTCGATGGCGCTTCGATGGCCATACAGGCCGGTGACCGCGTCGGGCTCATCGGCCGCAATGGCACGGGCAAGTCCTCTTTGTTGAGCGCGTTGCTCGGAAAGATTCCGCTCGATGCCGGCGAAGTTCTACGTCGGCCGGGCCTGTCCATCGCGAGTGTCGAGCAGGAGCCGGTGCTGCCGCCCGCCGAAACCCTGCGCGAGTCACTGGTGCTGCTCGGCGATTTCGCGAACATGCACGATGACCGCGCGTTGTGGGCGCGCGAAGCGCGGCTCAACGAATTCCTGCAGCGCTTCTCGGTGAATCCCGATTCATCGCCGGCTTCGGTTTCCGGTGGCGAGCGCAAGCGCGCCGCGCTCGCACTGGCATTCGCGATGACTCCCGACCTGATGTTGCTTGATGAGCCCACCAACCACCTCGACGTCGACGGCATCGAGACGCTGGAAGGATTGCTGCAGCGGAATGTCACCTGCATCGTCATCACGCACGACCGGCACTTCCTCGACCAGGTGGCGAACTCCATCGCCGAGCTCGATCGCGGCGTCCTGCGCACCTTCCCGGGAAACTACTCGGTGTACGAGGAGCGCAAGGCCGAGATCAACATCGCCGAAGACCTCGCGCACCGGCGCTTCGAGAAATTCTGGGCGCAGGAAGAAGTGTGGATCCGCAAGGGTGTCGAAGCCCGGCGCACGCGCAACGAAGGCCGGGTGAAGCGCCTCGAGCATCTGCGCGAAGAGCGCGCGGCCAGGCGCGAGCGCATCGGGCAGATCAAGCTCACCGTGGATACCGGCGAGCGCTCCGGCAAGCTGGTCGCCGAGCTCGAAAACGTCGGCAAGAATTTCGGCGGCCGCGCGATTCTCGACGACGTCTCGCTGCGCGTGATGCGCGGCGACCGCGTGGGCTTGTTAGGCCCCAACGGCGCGGGCAAGACCACCATGATCAAGCTCATCGTCGGTACGCTGGAGCCGGACAGCGGGCGCGTACGCCGGGGCACCAACCTCCAGGTCGCCTACTTCGATCAGCTGCGCGATCAGCTGGATCCGGAGCGCACGCTGGCCGAAACCGTGAACCCCGGCTCCGACTGGGTACAGATCGGCGAGAACCGCAAGCACATTTCCAGTTACCTGCAGGAATTCCTGTTCGACAGCCGCCGTGCGAACGCGCCGATCCGCATGTTGTCCGGAGGCGAGCGCAACCGGCTGCTGCTGGCGCGTTTGTTCGCGCGCCCGGCCAACATGCTGGTGCTCGACGAGCCCACCAACGATCTCGACATCGATTCGCTCGAACTGCTCGAAACCATGCTGGTGGACTACACCGGTACGCTGCTGCTGGTCAGCCACGATCGCGCCTTTCTCGACAACGTGGTTACGCAGACCATCGCCTCCGAGGGCAATGGACGATGGGGCGAATACGTCGGCGGCTACAGCGACTGGCTACGACAGCGTTCGCTGCCACGCGCTGCTTATGGCGCGCCTCGCGGCGTCGCTACACCACCGGCCGCGCCGGCCGCTCCCAAGCGCAAGCTCAGTTTCAAGGAACAACGCGAGCTCGATGGACTGCCTGGCGAGATCGAGAAGCTCGAAGGCGAGCAACTCACCCTGACCGAGAAGATCTGTGCGCCGGACTATCACCGCGTCGGCGCCGAGCAGATGCGCCTCGATCGTGAGCGCGCGAGCGAGCTCGCGACCTTGATCACGACGCGCATGGAACGTTGGGAAGCGCTCGAAGCGCTGGCTTCGCAGAGCGCGAGCGGCAAGGCATGAAGCCCGGCGTTAACAAGACACCCGCCATCCGCATCTGGAAGGAAACCGCGCATCGTGGCGGCAAAGGCGTGAGCGCCATCCACGGAATCCCGCTACCCGGTCCGGCACTCGAAGAGATCTGCAGCCAGCTCAAGAAAAAGTGCGGCACCGGCGGCACCGTCAAGAACGGCGTCATCGAGATCCAGGGCGATCACCGCGACCGGCTGGTCGAGGAACTCAAGAAGCTCGGCTACACGGACGTCAAGAAGGCCGGCGGATAGCCGGAGCTGCGCTCACGTCTCAACACGGTGTACGCGCGCTGATTCGCGGCGCGCGTACACCGTCAGCTTCTCACGGGGCGATTGCAACGTTGGCCGCACCCAGTTGCGCAATGGCATTTTGAATGAACGCATTGCGCTGCGAGACATTGCTGGTCTGCTGAGCTTGAGCGATGTTCTGCTGCGCGGACGCGAGTCCGGGCACGACGGCAGGATAGATTGCGCCCTGGTTGAGCACCGCGATCGCATCGGCGGTATCGAACGCCGCGGTTGTTAGCCGTGACTGAATCTCGCTCTGCGGATTGCCGCTGAGGCCGAGTATCTCCTGCAACTCGCCCCTGGCCACCTGAATATTCTGCAGCGCGTTGAGCGCGCGCATGAAATCGGTGAGCTGCTCGATCTGCGTGGCATTGAACGCGAACTGGGCCGATGGCGCGCGCGGTCCGTTGAACACTGGCCCTGCATAGAACGCCACGACATCCTCCAGCGTGTTCGAAAGATTGTTGTGGAAGAACGGTGCGGTATCGGCTGCCTCGACCACCGGCGCGGTGTTGAAGGTAAGGTTGCCAAAGGTGCCGTCGGGATTCGCGGTCTGGCCGAATCCGCCGTCGTGCGGGAACGTCTGCAGCGCCTGCGCGGGGTGAACGGCATCCTCCACATTGGTGTTGAAATTGCGGTTCTGGCCATTGACGGACAGCGCGCCGGCATTGGCATGGCAGAACGAGCAGGTACCCCCTGCGGCGGGATCGCCGGTGCCGTTGAGGAACAATGCTTTGCCAGTTTCGACATTGGTATCGACAAACGACAGCGTCGCGAGATTGAAGTCCGCGGCACGCCCGAGCGAGAGCTGGAACGCCTCCATTGCATCGAGCTGGTGCTCGCTGGGCAGATTGAAGTCTGGCCCTTCATTGCGAGCCAGGCTCTTCGTGAAATGTTGAGTAACCGCCCCGACGGCGAAGTCGCGCAACGAACCCGCGCCCGGTGCGCCATCGCCGGACCATCCGGTCATCTGCGCTGGTGCGCCCGGCAGTGACGTGTCCTGCTGCAGCGAGGTTTGCAACCCGAGCGTGTGCGGGACACTGCGCATGACGAACTTGTTGGTTGGATCGTTCAGCCCATCGAGGTTTTCCAGGATGAGCCCGAATGCGCGCATCAGCTGCGGACGCTCGAGTTGCGCCAGAGCGGGATTGAACTCGGCCACGAACAGCGGATCGTTCGCCGGCAGTGTGGCGATGAAGTCCGTGTCGATGGTGAAGTTGTTGCTCCTGGGATGGCAGGTGCCACAGGTGCGACCATTGCCAGCGAATTCGCCCTCGAAAAACAGCGTGGCTCCTTGCGAAATCAGGGTATCGAGGGGCACCGCGTTGGGCGAGGCGTCCGGCACCAGCGCCGGTGAATCCGCCGCCACTGCCTGCGGCGAAGGTACCGCGCTCGCGGCGATTGTCTCGGCCGCCAGATCAGGCAGCAGCCACGCAAGCGCTGGGAGCGGCTCCGCCGATTGCGCGAGCATCATAGAACCGCTTGCTCGCGCGAGATCCTGCCGCTGGAAGAACAGCTTCTGGAAGACGTTGAGGGAACCAGAAGCCACGATTTCGCCTGACGCGCTGCTGCCGCGCAGCAGGTTGATGCGATCCAGCGAAAAATCCGCCGGAATTCCCGCGCCCAGAACGCCGCTCACCGTCGTGCTGGTGCCGCGCACGTCGAGAAGCTTCCGTACGCGCGCATCGTTGAATCGCAATGCCGCGCCGCCTTCCGGTTCCGGCCGGTCCACGAGCCAGAGACTGTAATTTTCCGTGGATCTGAGCCCGCGCA
>Ga0190271_10000864_pt1 | contig 16154 bp, 17 predicted proteins | sample Popmic356T_FD_133747 | JGI IMG/M metagenome (GOLD analysis project Ga0190271, IMG submission 133747) | Populus adjacent soil microbial communities from riparian zone of Weber River, Utah, USA - 356 T | ecosystem: Environmental > Terrestrial > Soil > Riparian zone | place: USA: Utah | collected...
CCAGCAGCAGAACGCGAAGGCGAATCCCAGGAGGATCGCGCCGGGAACCGTATGCGTTAGTGTCCGGTGCGGGTCAGCTCCGAGCGGGTCCGCCGGCAGCCTCGTCGCCCGGTACACGCGGCGCGAGATGAACCGGACGATGTCACACAGCACGCCCGTGACAGGTCCGAAGCTCCGTGTCACCGAGCTGTCGAGGTGGTCAATGTCAGGCAGGACCGTCCCACCGAGGACCAGCCCCGTAGTGAGCATCGCTACGTTGGGGACGCTCCAGTCGATCCACTGTGCACCTGTGGCCGCGGTCACGGCTGCTACACCAGCGAGTGCGTGACTGCGTCCCATCATAGCGCGATGCTCACTCTCTGTGATCAGTGTGACAGGTCATGTCACACTCGTCGGGCTAGCGATATATCTACCGCTAGATCACTTGCGGACCCTGTCATGGCAGGGTTTTTGGCAGGGTCCCATGTCACACTCTCGAGTACTCTGAGTTACTGCTTCACCGGCTGGACGGTCAGGACGTACTTGCCGTACCCGATCCGGTTCACGGCGCCCTTGCCCCGCATGCTCTCCAGGTAGCGGTGGATGGTGCGCTCGCTCTTGTTGGTCAGCTTGGCCAGCTCGCGCGGCCCGACACCGTCGTGGCCGGCCTCCACGAGTGCCTCCATGATGGCATCCGCGACCTGCTCGTCGGGGATCGCGCGGCGTGCATCCAGCCACGCCTCGCGCTCCTTCTCCTCGCGGAGAGCGCGCTGCGGGTCCTCCCGGTGCACGCGCTCCACGTCGTCTCGGATCTGGTTGTGGAAGTCCACGGTGACCACGTTGTCCTTCGGCTCGGTCCAGAGTGCGTTGTCGAGGTCGTCCAGGTCGTCGTCCGCGAGCGCGTAGTCCTGCGGGTCTTCGGCGTTGTCGCCGCCGGTGTCCGTGTCCTCGAGGTCCTCGGCGGTGACGCCCGTGCCGGCCAGCTTGCCGGTCTTCTTGAGCGTCCCGATGTCCTCGATCGACCACCGCTTTCGTGCCCGGTACGCCTCCTTGAGGTCGTCGCTGACCCAGCCGTCCTCGATGCCGTCCATGAACCGGGGGCCGTTCGGGTCGTCCGGAGTGTGACGCCCGAAGCGGTCGCGGACACGCGTGATGTCCTCCCGGTCAACGTACTGCCAGCGCAGCATGGCCGGCCGGAACTCGCCCTCCGCGTCCACGTAGCACGTGCCGCGACGGGACCGCGGGATGCGGTACGGGTCGACGCCCTTCGGGATCGACGGCAGCACGTAGTGGCCCTGCTCCGGCTGGTTGAGCCGGAAGCAGGCCCGCCAAGCGAGCTGTGACTTGAACTGCGAGCTGCCCAGCGCCGCCAGAGTCGGGTACTGCGTGCCCGGGATAATGAGCACTCCCAGGCCGGCGCCCTTGCGCGCGATCTCCACGACGGCGGTACGAGCCGGCTGATGGACAGCGGCCGGGGCATCGTCACCGATCAGGGACGCGATCTCGTCGAAGAACAGCAGGATGACCGGGTCCTTCGCGGTCGGCTCCCACACCTCGATGCCATTGGCGGCGCAGACCTGGGCGCGGCGGTCCAGCTCTTGGGCAGCGCACTGCACCATGTGCAGCGCCTCCTCCGGGGTCGTGGCCGTCCAGTCAGCCATGGGCGACCACGGCAGCAGGGCCGTGCCGTTCTTGAGGTCCGAGAACCACAGGCACACGTCGGCCGCGGGGCCGTACTTGGCGATCAGGAGGTGCATGGCGCCCGACTTGCCCGAGCGGGTCGCGCCGGCCAGCAGGCGATGGAACCCGCCGACGTCCTCCTCCCACCAGCGGGTCTTCTCCTCCGCGTGGTCGGTGTACTTGCCGATGTTGACGACGTCCGTGATCGAGTCGGCGACGACGCCGTCGAACGGGATCGCCTCGGTGTGCGGGTCGTCCTCGACGCAGGTGACCTTGACACGGTTGATGTTGCCCTTGCCCTCCATGAGCTCGACCACGACCGAGTCCGGCGGCGCGTCGGTCAGGCTCTCGATGAGGTCCTTCTCGTCCACGACACGACGGCGCGCGAGCTTGCCCTTCTCCCACGCCAGGATGCCGGTCCAGCCGTTGACCTTACGGTTGAACGACTCCCAGTAGGTCTTGGACAGGCTGGTGCCCTGCGCGAGCTCGGGCCAGGCCTGGATCATGCGGTCGATGTAGACCTTGGTGCGGCGCCGCAGGTTGAACCAGTACGGGCCGGCCAGGACGAGCGTGCCCACGATCCAGATCATGAAGATGTTCTGGTAGTCGATCCAGCTCACCGTCTGGTAGTGGTACCAGAACAGCCAGAACTCGACGCACGCCACGACGGCGCAGATGAACCAGACCTCCTGCCGGAGGTGCACCGTCGTGACGCCGGACTCCATCTGCATCCGTAGGTTCGCCAGGCACCAGGCGAGGCCGATGACGATGTACAGCGTATTGGCCACGTAGGGCTCAACGCCGGAGAACTTCAGGATGGTCCCGATCACCGCGACCGCGACAGCCGCAATGAGCGGGGCCAGCCCGACCCGATGCCTCCAGACGAAGGCCCAAAACCCGGACTCCGCCCGGGTCGTGGTCGTCGTCTTGACCTTGCTCATTACTTCTCCCCGTCTCCCAGGAAGTTGAGGTTCGGCGTGTTCGGGTTGTTGACCATCTCGATCTCCTCCCGGTACTTCGCCTCAATCCGGGTCGCGACCTCCATGATGTCGTCACCCACGGCGGACGCCTTGCCGGCCGCCTCTTCGTACGGCTCCACCGTGTCCGGTCCGATGTGGAGCTCCGCGACCATGTTCTCGGCCCGCCGGCGGAACGCGTCCGCGATGCCGCGGAAGCACTCACCCATGGTCTCGGCCTCCCGACGGGCCGCCTCGTAGTTGGCCGGCATGCGAGCTGCCCAGGCGTTGAACGCCTGCACGACATCCGCGCCACCGACCATGGCCGGGTTGGTGTGCGCGTTCTCGATCGGCCTGGTGTTTGCTCCTGCGCTCATGGTTCCTCCGTTGGTCTTCTTTTCCTTGCCGCCGCCGATGTCATCGCCGCCGCGGTAGCGATGTTGACGTGTCGTGGACTGGGTGCCTCCACCGCCCGGGAGCCAACGACGGCCCCGCGGCTTCGGCTTCGGTGTACGGGTCTTGGACTGGGTGCCGCCGCCGCCGGGTAGCGTCTTGGGCGGGTCCTTCGGCGTGGTCTTGGCCGGTGTCGTCTTCTGGCGCCCGCCGGTGATCGGCGCCTTGCCGGCCGGCTTAGCCTTTTCCAGTCCGTGCTTTCGCTTCTGATGAGTGGTCAGGACGGACGCATCCATCCACTGCGGCGGGCTGCACTGCTCGCACTTGACGTTCCCGCCGCTCACGTTGCCGAGCCGGCTGCGCCATGGACGAGGCTTCTGTTCGGTCATGGCTCCCCAGCGGAGGTTCTTCTCCTTCGCGGATCGCGTGAACTTGACCTGCGGAAGGCGCCACCGCTGCCTCTTCGATGTCGTCGTGGCCATGCCACCTCGATTCGCTCATGGTCGTTCGGTGACATCATACCATCTTTGCGACATAGAAGTAGGGCCCCCACGAGCCAAACCGCGCCGGGAGAGCGGTCTGACCCGTGGGGGCGAGGGCCTACGGCCGGAGGGCGTGGCCGGCCGTAGGCGATCAGGCGCTGTGCGTGTGGACGTCTCCGGAGACCTGCGGCGGCGCCGGGGCATCCACCTGGGTACGGACGAACATCGCGGCAGCAGCGGCGGCGAACGACATGATGGTGGACTGAGCCTCCGGCGAGAGTGCCCAGCCGAATGCCAGGCCGAGAGCGATCAGGGCCTTCAGCACGGCCAGGATGGCCGGGACCATCTGGTCGGACTTGACGATGACCGCGGTGATCAGGCCCGCGATGGCGACGGCCACCGCGTTGAGCACGCCCTGCTGTCCCTCGGTCAGCGGGAGCACGAATGCCGAGACCATCTGCACGGCAGTCGCGATCAGTGCCAGCCACAAGGCCGGCTCACGCTTGAACTGCACCTCACTCACTTCCCTTCCTTACGCCCATCCGGAGGGTCCGGAGGGTAGTCACTTCGGCACGAACTCGACGGAGATGACGCCATCAGCGGGATGCGGCCCGTTCTGGTCCGTCCACTTACCCATGTCGTAGTGGATGGTGCACTGGTCCACGTCGCCGTTGTCGAGTTCGGTCCACTGCCGGACGTTCGGCTGGAGAGCCCACTTGCGCTCTCCCTTGCCGCTGACACCGGACAGTCCCCACCAGAGGTTGGCCGCGCCGGCCTGCGTGCTGCGGACCGAGACGAATGCCTGTTCGTAGAGACCGGACTTGCCCTTGATCGGCGTGTTGAGCTCGATGACACCGGCCCCGTTGACGGGGAAGTTCTGGATCACTGGCTTCACCTTCGGCTTCGGGGGTGGAGGCGGGGCGGCCGGAGCACCGATCGCGACCGGTGTCGCGCCCCTGAGGATGCCCTGCCACTTCTGGTAGCGGGCGAGGAACCTGTCGGCGTAGATCTCGGCTGCGTCACCGCTGCCGTTGTAGCGACGGGCCCCGCCGCGAACGCCGTATTTCCGGATCAGCGCGCCCATCCCGCGGAACCCGGACCTGCAGTTGGCCAGCGGGTCCCACGTACCACCGAGCGCGTCGGCGGTGTCTTGGTACTGGGCGGAGGTGCATTGACACGGGCCGGCTCCCTGACGGATGATCCGGCCGGCTCGCATCTCGGTGCGGTACGCGAGATAGGCCGCGCGGGTGACGGGCGTCCGGGGCTTGTACGTGCCGTTGGTCCGGACATTCATCCCGCCGTCGGCGCCCCAGATGTTCTTGCCGCCACCCGACTCACCTTCGAGGATCGAGCAGGCGACCGACCACTCGATGTTCTCCATGGCCGCGGCCTGCACCATGATCTCGGGGATCAGGACGCCGGCCCGCCTGGCGACCGTGACGATGTCAGCCATCCTCGACCTCCGTCACCGGCAGGACATTCGGGTCGCGGGTCGCCCCGGTCCAACGGTCCGCATCCTCTTGGTGTTGGTCACACGCGGCATCGTCGTGCGCGAATTCGTCGCGCTCGTCTCGGTCCGCGACCTGGTCGCCGTCCTTGTCGTAGTGCGCGCCCACAGACTTCTCCTCACGCTCAGCGCAAAGCTGGTCGTAGATCAGGTTCATTCCCGTTTCCCGACGTCGTACAAGAACTTGAGAGTCCCGGCGAGAGCCACCGTGACGCCGAGCAGATTGATCGCCAGCCGAGCGGACGGAAGGTCGCCCAGCCGGCTGTACTCGGTCGCGATCACCGACAGGCTGAACACTCCGAACGCCACGAACCGGCAGATCTGGCCCCACTCGTCGGTCATCTTCGCGCAGAACACACACGCGATCACTACTAGATATCCGAGTGCCAGGCACACGATCCGGAGCGTGTCCCACAGGACCATCTCTCCCTCGAAGGGAGTGCCGGGTCCAACCGGGGAGCACACCAGGAAGCATGGCAATGGCGTCTCTACCGGCAGCATGGTCTACCTCCAGTGGTGACGGCCGCGCTGCTCGGGTATGGCCGGCGATGGCGGCGGCCGGTCTCGCAGGCGGATCGCCATGACCACGAGAGCGAAGATGGTGAGCGCGAGCGCACCGAGGTACGTGCCCCACCGAGCGGCCTGCGGCGTTTCGATGAGTCTCAGGTAGTCGCCGATGCCGAGGATGAGCGGCATGATGAACAGCGCCTGGGACAGCGAGATCGCCACGACGTGCCACGTCAACAGCCGGCCGTGCGTGACGCCTTCCCGGCGAAGCTTCCGCCAGTGCAGACGGATCACGGTCAGGATCATGCCCAGCGCGAAGAAGCCGACGATGAGAATGCCCAGGGAGAGGATCCACATTGCCGGCGTCAGCTCGGGCCGGACGTATTCTTGCTGTTGTGTGATCATAGCAGAATCAACACCACGATCAGGATCGACATCAGTGTCAGGTACGGGATCGTCACCGGATACCGCCAGTAGGTCCGACGAACGGTGGTGAGCATCATCATGGCGGCGACTCCCCCTTCGATGGAGGCGGCGTCGCAGCCGGCGGAGGCGACGGTGGTTCTACTGACCGACTGAGGAGCCGGTCCATACCGAGTGACCCAGGGAGGCCGAGCATCGCGGCGGCAATCCCGAGTACGGCGATCCGTGGCTCGGGAACCCCGAGCACCTCGTAGGTCATCAACGCGGCGCCGCCCAAGAACAGGAACAGGTCGCGAAGGCCCTTGGCCGAGACCCGCATCGTCTTGATTGCCTCCACCACCATCATGGTCCCGTCTCATCGGCGCTACTCCGGAGATGGCAGCGGATCGACCGGCAGCGGCGGCGGATCCTTTGGCCAGTTCTCCGGGTGGCGATCGCGTTCGCGCCGGTGATCTCGCCGACGCTTCATCTCCTGTGCCATGACATCGTCGGTGGACAGGCGGTTGGTGAGCTTCTGTTCAGCGTCTTCGTAGTCCTTACCGCTGTCCGCGATCACCAGCCAGACCCGGCCGCATCGCGAACACGAGAGGTGCGGCATCTTGAGCGGGTCCTTCTCCGACCCGATCACCATGCGCGGCGTACCGTCCTGCGCACCGGTCAACATGGTGGACGTGTCATACTGATGACCTTGCTTGTCGCAGATCTCCTTGAAGACCGCCCTCCGGATCCGATCCGTGAGGACGACATCGTCCTTTCCCATTCGCCCTTCGCCCCTTACGTCCAGATCAGCCAGTTGACGGCGATCGACTGCTGCTCGAAGTTGATATCGTCGGTGGACCCGACGACCGAGGTGCTGAACCCGTGGAAGTGGGCACCCGACGCATTGCCGGACCAGCCCACGTCACCTGACCAGAACCAGGAGGTTGTCGGCCAGGCCGCCGGCCCGGCGCCACTCGCGCCCGGTGCGTTTGCGGTGTGGTGACCGCTGTGGCTGCCCCAGCTGTAGTGCGTGTGACTGGGAGAGTCGCCGGCCGTAGTGCCTGAGTGGCTGTGAGCCGGCAGCTGGCCACCGGTCAGTGGCTTCTCCCGCGACCCGAACTTCGTGCCGAGCGGGTATGTCGTGTCCGCGCCGGCCAGGACCCGACCTCGGAAGTCCGGCAAGCCGAACGTCGTGGTTCCGTTACCCGAGGTGAACAGCCCGGTCATGACCAGGCCCTGCTCCTGCACCCACTGCCAGAGGACCTTGTACGTGTCACGGCTCACAAGTGCGCCGTTCAAGATCAGTGTGTCCGGCTTTGCCGTCTGCCTGATCGTGGGTTCGATGTCTCCCGTCGGCCGGCGCACCAGCCGTGCCATCATGGTCGCCGTGAGGTCATCCACCTGCCGCTGCAGCTGGCCGACCGCGTCAACCGGCTCGAGGATCTCTCTGTTCTCGCCCTCCGCTGTTGTCACGCCCTCGCCCTCCTACACGAACTGCACCGAGACCGACTCCTGGCCGGTCTTGGCCGCGGTCACCTGCCGCTTCTTGAGCCGGAACGCGCCCGGCGCGGACAACCGCTCGTGGAGCGTGTAGCTCACGGTGTCCCCCACGTCATAGCTGCTGAGGTCCGAGTCCGTGGTCACTCGCGTATCGGGCCCGGGAATCAGCAGCGCATTGCCTCGAGTAGACAGGAGGCCGGTCAGCTTCTCGTCTAGCGTGGCCTGCTCCGAAACCCCGTCGAACTGCCCCACGACTGCCGCTCGGCCGAACCTGACTCGCAGCTCCGGATTCGACGCCGTCCCGTACAGCGGGTCCGTGTTGTTGCCGGTCCCGGTGGCGAATGCGTCCGTGGCCACGTCGCCAGGTGCGCACGAGAAGACGATGTTCGTGCTGGTCACGTTCCGGGCATCGAACACAACGGCCTGCTCACCCGTGCTGCGGTCGACACCGCGGTGCGGGTACTGCAGATCAAGCTTGCGGGATGTCGGATCGACCGCGATGTCGAAGCCGTTGAGCCGGTCACCGAGCTCGGTGACTCGCTTGTAGACGTCCGCCAGCTCCTTCTTCAGATAGGTACCGTCGCGCAGGACACCGGACGGGATCAGGTTCGTCGTGTCGATTCCGAAGTTGCCGTACTCGAGCACCTGCCACTGGTTGATCAGTGCCGCGACCATCTCGTGCTGTTCGACCTGAGTGAAGGTCATGTCCTGCTGGACGTCCATGTACTTCATGTACGACATGAGGCCCTGCGCGTTCAGGCTCAGCGCCTCGCCCTGCACCTGGCCGCCCATGAGCGGGCCAGCGAACACCTTGCGGCCGTTCCGGTAGACCCACAGCTCGGTCGGGTTGTTCTCCAGGTCGCGGAGACGCTGAAGCACGGGCTCCGTGAGCGAGCTGATCTGGCAGCCGGCCGCGAGCTGCTGGGCCTTGTTCAGCTCGTCGGTGTAGGACAGCCCGGTCCACTCAATCGGGTCGACCTCGATCAGGAGCGGCGGACCCGACTGCTGCGGTACGCGCGCGACCGCGACCAGCTGGTAGTCGACGACCAGGCTCGCCTTGGGCTTGAGTGCCGCGACGGCCTTGAAGATGCGCTCAGGCGTCGCGATCGCGCTCAGGTGAAGTAGCGCCTCATCGACCGTGACGATCGTGTGGCGCGTCGCCTCGGTCGGAGCCGACAGCACCAGGTTGATGTCCCTGGTGACCTCGGTGTTCCGGTCAACCATAGTCGACGCGTGGAGCTTGATCTCGGCCGAAACGAAGAACGACGCCTGACCGGTGATCGACGCATCAAGCTTGATCGTGGCCAGGACGTGATGCGTCGTCTGACCAACGGCATCCATCGACAGCTGGAGCTGAGCCAGCTCACTGCTCTCATGGTTCCTGACGCCGTCAAAGCCGGCGCCCAGCATGATGGTCGCGGTGACCATGCCGGAAGCGGACTTCGGTAGAAGGACCGGAATCGGCCGGCGCCGGCTACGGCCCCAGTACGCCCTGGAAGCTGGACGGAAGACCGCCCGACCGGACCGCCGCGACCCGAAGGAGCGACGCGCCATGGGTCAGCCCCCGATCTCCTCGAAGATGAGCGTGCCGCTCATCGTGATCGAGTCAGCGGGTGTCGTGCCGAGCTCGACTGTGAACCGCTGAGACGGGCTGAGCGTGATCCGGGTCTCCGGTGTCGGCAGGTACTCGAACGGTCCGCCGATGATCCAGTTCTCGGCATGCATCGTCACGATCGTGCCGCCCGAAGCCTTGGCCGTGTTGTTCGTATCGACCACGGAGCCGGCCGCGGCGAAGCCGAACTCGAGCGGCGCCGGTGTCGGCGTCGAGCCACCGGTCCCCGATGAGGTCTGGCCCCGCTTGAACAGGAGGCTGAGGCCCTCGGACGCGGCATCACCGACGTCCGAGGACTGCGAGACCACGACGCGGTGGATCAGCACGATCGCGTCCGCCGGTGCCGTCACCTCGAACAGGTCCTGCTGCGCCGTCACGGCGATGCCGGCGAAGTTCGCCGCGTAGATCATGCCCATGGGTTCACCTCACGAGGAGAGCGTTGAGTCGGCGACGTCGGATGCCGCCCGTTGATCCGACTGGTGGTTCCGTCTTGCCGAATGCCACGATCAGGCAGGTGAGCTGGTCGCTGCCGCCGTTGGTCGAGAACGTGGTCGAGGTGGTCGCGCCCTGCGCGACGTCGGTCGTGCCGACGAAGCAGCCGGCGTTACCACCGTCGGAGCCCGACGGCCGCGGCGGAATATTGACCATCGTGTAGCCGGAGTGCGTAGGCGCCGACTCGTTGCTCAGGCTGATCACGGAGTCGATGGTTCCGACGGCCAGAGCGCGGCCGTCCCAGTCAGCCGTGTCCGTCGTGCCCGATGCAGCGCTTGACCGGGAGGTATCGTTGTAGGCCGGGACGGCTTTGCATACGACCATCCAGGTACCGCTGCCGTCATCCTCGAGTTCTTCGGCATACCCGGTGTTGCCGCTGGTCGGGTTGTTCTGCGTGGTCATCGTGAGCGTGGTCTCGCCACCGGCCGCGACCTTCCAGGCCACGTAGGTACTGACCGACGTACCCGGCACCGATGCCTCGAGAGTCCATGAGCCGCCGATGTTGTCGGTCATGGTGACCGTGCCGGTGTTCTTGTCACCGGCCAGACAGACGACCAACAGGTTCCCGGCAATCGCAGCGGATCCGAGCGTCCAGACGTTCGGCTTCCCGGTGACGCCTCCTGTCTGCGCGCTTCTGATCCACTGTCGCCTGGTCGGGAATGTCATCAGTCACTGGCCGCCAGCGTGGGGGTCAGGCTGTAGGTACCAGCAGACCCGAAGTTCTCCGAGGCCGGCAGGGCGCCACCGTAGTAGAACGTGCCGCCCGAGCCGGCGGTCCAGAGGCCCCAGTGAGTGATCGTCGTACCGGCTGGCACGTTGAGCACCGCAGCGGAGCCGGTTGACTGGCTGCCCGAGGTCGCGCCCCAGGCAGTGGCCACGCGGGCGTAGGAGCCACCCGTGACCTCGTTCGCGCCGGTGCCGCCGGGGTCGCCTGTGTGCAGGCTGATGAACGTTGCGGCGCCCTTGACCGCGTTGACCGCGTCGTTCTCGGGTGCAGTGGTGAACGGCATGTCGCCCTCCTCGTCAGCCGGCCCACGTGTGCCGGTACGTCAGCGTGCACTTGACCGGTGCGCCGGCCGGCGTCGTCCTGAGGTAGATCTCGTTGTAGCCACCGAAGCCGGTGGGGTCCGGCTCGATCCGGAACGGGTCGCGCGGCAGCGACCAGGCGCCGTATCGCGTCTGCCCGTCCAGTGTGATCACTGACCTCGGCGCACCCGTGATCCGGGCGTCCATGTCCGCGACCAAGGTGGAGCCCTTCGGCAAGACCAGCTCAGCACTGAACGTCACGAGCCCGGTCTCGTTGACAAGCTCCACCCGGCTGACCGGTACTCCCGAGCTCGGACCGTGAATTGTGATCACCGGGTAAGCCGGCGCATTGCCTTCGTTGATGACCTGCGTGATCAACGGGTCGCCGAGACCCACGGTCACCGGCACCGCAACCTCGGACGGGATGGCCGCGTAGTGGCGGGGGTCCGCTGCCCGGAGCGCGAACTTCTGGCTGGCGAACGTCAGCTGCTTTGCGCTCCGTTCACGGAGGATGTCGATCGGCCGGACCCGCATCATCTTGAGGTGCCCGGTCGGGTGCCGCCACAGCAGCTCCCAGTCCTCGTCGCGCTGCGGCACCAGCGCGCGGTAGAGCGTGTCCATGTTGCGCTCGACCTCGTCGCGGCCCTTGCCCACATTCATCGAGAAGACCACCTGGCGGGAGGTCTCCAGGTCGATGCCCCGCAGGGAGCCATCGCCGCGAGGCAAGTCGTCGTCGGAGGTCCGGACCTGCCAGCCGTTCAGCCCGTCCGTGCCCTCGACGTGGAACTCCGTGGTCGAGCCGATCAACAGTCCGCCCCAGCCGCCGAGGCGGTACTGGTAGTAGGACGGGCCGATCCGACCGGAGCCTCCGGTCTGGAGAACGGGTGGCTCGTCTGTCGTTGCCTTGAGCGGGCCGAACATGGTCAGCGACCCGACGCCGTCAGTAGTGATGACCGGGTCCGCGTTGGTCGACGTCATCCTGGCCGGCCCGAGGCTGCCGCCACGGAACGTGCACAGGATCGTCAGCCAACGACGCGTGGTTGACAGCCGACACAGGTGGCTGAACGACTGTGCCGTAGTCGGCATGGCCTGCCAGACCGAGATACGCGAGCGCTCCCAGTCGACGTTGGACCCGCCGGACCACTTCTGCGGCGACGTGGTCTCGACCAGCTTGGCCAGGCTGCCTTGGAAGCCGTACTGGACGGCCGTGTCGTACTGGTTGACCAGGAACCCCATGACCAGCTCATCCGCCTGGGACGTGATACCGGTCGAGGGCGCGTAGATCGTGTCCGACTCACCCGAGTTGATGACGACCTTGTCGAGCGCGTTGCTCAGGTGGATACCGGAGATCTCGAAGGCCCAGAGCTGGATCGACCGCATGGTCAATGGCAGATAGCCGGCCGCGACCTGTGTGGTCGCGGGGGCATTCTGCCGGTACCAGACGCCCATCTCGATGTCGCGCAACCCGTTGATGCCGATCCGAGTGAAGTTGGTCGGCTCGCGCAGGCCTACCGGTAGAGCGCCGGCGCAGGCTTCCACGACCACGATCAAGCTTCCCGGCTTGGTGGCCTTCGGGAAGGTCACGGTCGCATTGCGCGACTCGTACTTGGCGACCGACGCATACGCCGTCTGCTCAAGGTAGGGCACGATTCACCCCTTACGCCCAGGTCAGGATCAGCTGACCAACATCGAACTCGACTGGCGTGTTGCCCGACTTCGGGCTGATCGACACGTCGAGCGGACAGGTGTACTCGGGAGTGCCGCCAGACGACGCGGTGAAGATGCCGTAGTGCGTGATCGTCCCCCAACTCCCGGTCGGGTTGGGGAACGTGATCTTCGCTCCGTTCGCCTTGCGCGTGACGCCATCGCCCGTGGTCGCGGCCGGCCAGTTGGTGGAGTTGTTCGTGACCGCGACTCGTGCGTACGCGCCGCCGACCGGCTCGCTGAAGGCCGTCCCGTCGCCGGCCGGCGTGGTCGTGGAGAGACCCACGTACCACGTGGCCGGCGCCCAGGTGGTGGCTCCGCCGCCAAACTGCGAGTTCGCGATCTGCTGCTCGCGGTTGTTCGTGGCTCCGATCGGAACCACCCCCTTCTGATTGAGATCGGATCAGGACAGCCGGAGACCGAGGATCGCCTGGCGAGCCGTCTCCTTGGGATCACCCGAGCGATCCTCAACAGTCAGCGTGGCGCCCGCTCCACGACGCTCCAGGAGGTCGTGGACGTTCTCCATGGTCTCCTGCATGGCTGTCATCGACAGGGCCTGGGCTTCCCTCTCGGGCGCAGTCTCGGCCACAATGGCGCGAATCATGTTCTCCATCTGCTCCGGCGAGCCACTCGTCTCGCGCGCTGCCTCGAGCGCGTTGTTGACCAGTGTCGGAGGCAGAGGCACGATCGTCTCCGCGTGCCGCAGGCCGTTGTAGGCGACGTTGAAGCCTGGCGGTAGCTCGCCGCCAGCGTCGTACGAGTGATGACGCTGCCAGAATGCCCACGCGCCGATCGGGTCGTTGTAGCGGCCCTTGATGTAGCGCAGACCGGCGAGGATCTGCAGACCGGGATCCGATGTCTTGGCGATCCCCGTCTCGGCCCAGGTCGAGTTGATGAACTGGAAGATGCCATATGCACTCGACGTGGGGTTCTGCGCCGTGTTGTCAAACCCGGACTCCCGCTGGAGCAGGTTCATCAGCGCGTCCCACTGGGCGCCACCGGCCCAGCCGAACTGGGCCGCTGTAGCTCTCAGCATGGCGAGGATCGGTCCGGGCGGCACTACGACGCCACCGCCGACGCTCTTGGCCATGAAGTCGTCGATCATCTTCTTGACTGCTTCGATCGACTTCCTGGTCACCGAGACGCCAGTGTCTTCAACGAAGCCGTTGGGCAGCATGTCGCGGACAACCTGGATCGAAGCATTCATAAGCTCGTCGATGCTGCCGCTCATCCACTTCACAGCGTCACCGAGCATGCCGCCGACGAAGTCAGACGCGGCAGTAATGCCGCGCCACACCGCGCCGGCCGCGTCACCAAGCCAACCGATGATGCCGCCGCCCTCTAGCATGGGTACCTGACCGCCGGACTCGAACGTCGACAAGCCGGCACCCATGTCTTGACCGAGCATGCCGTAGAGCATCTTCGCCCGGCTGCGGTACTTCGGGTCCGTCGGGATGACGTACTCCGGATACTGCTTCCGGCCTTCGCCCACGATCGCGGTCGGACCGTTCGTCTTGAAGCCGGCACCGATCCCACCGCCAGGCACTGGACCACCGGCCGCCAGACCAACCGTCCCGCCGGCCTCCATGCGAGGCACGGACGGGATCTCCGGGATGAGCAGGAACTTCAGGACAACGTTGATCTTGCTAGTCAACCAGTTGATCGCGTCGATGACTGCGTTGACGCCGTCCTTGAACTGCTGCTTGACGCCTTCCCAGACTCGCGTCGCAATCTCGACAACCTTGTTCCAGATACCCTCGAAGGTCGTAACGATCGTGTTCCAGACGCCGTCCCACCAGCCCTGGAACGTCGCAATCGCTCCCTGGATGTAACCCCACAGGATGCCCCAGTACAGGGACACCGCGTTGCTGATCGCCGTCCAAATGCCGGTGAAGAAGTTACTGATCGACGTCCAGATGCCGTTCCACCAACCGAGGAAGGTGTTGATCGCGCCCTGGATGTATCCCCAGATGATGCCCCACACCGTCGACACAATGATCGACAGCGTGTTCCAGAACAGGTTCCACTGGGCGACGATGCCGTTCCAGACGTTCGTCCAGAAGGCGACGAACGCGTTGATCGCAGCCGTGACCCAGGAGACAATCGTGTTCCAGATCGACGACACGGTGTTCCAGATCGCGTTCCAGATACCAGTCCAGAACGTAGAGACGACGTTCCAGACCGTTGTCCAGAAGGTAACGAAACCGTTGATCTGAGCCGTGACGAAGCCGATGATGGCATCCCAGATGCCCACGAAGAAGTCACGGATGTTGTTCCAGAGGGTCGTGAAGAAGACCGAGATCGCTGTCCAGATGGTCATGAACAGCACGTAGTGCGCATTGAACAACGACGTGAAGTAGTTGAGAACGCCATTCCAGACGGTCGTGATAATCGTGTAGATGAAGTTGAAGATCCCTGTGAAGAACGCGACGATGCCATTCCAGATCGCCATTGCGGTTGCGACGATGTTGTTCCACGTCCCGACCAGATACGCGATGATGAAATTCCACACCGCTACGATCGCGTTCCAAATTCCGGTGAAGACCGTCGTGAAGAAGTTGACGATTCCGTTCCACACGGTGGTCGCCGTGTTGAGGATGAAATTCCAGACGGTCGTCAGGAAGTTGATAATTCCGTTCCAGGCCGTCATGAACGCGTTGACCACCGTGTTCCAGAGGCCCACGAAGAAGTCAGCGATTGATCCCCAGTTCGTAATGATCAGGTAGACCGCGGCCGCAAGCAGCGCGATGATACCGATGACCAGAAGAATCATGATGCCGAGCGGCGAGAAGACCAGCTGGAAGATCCCGACAACGACCGTGAACGCCGATACCGCGGCACCGACCAGCCAGAATGCGGCAGCGATGATGCCGAGGACCACCGCGAGTGGTCCGAGGATCGGAGACAGGAAGGCCAGGACGTCCGTGATCACCTGGAAGATCGGCGCCAGGATCTGCAGAGCCGGGATCAGCGTGTTGATCGCGCCGAGCAGGATGTCAGCAATCACGCCGGCGAACTGACCGAAGATCGGCACCATCTGCTGGATGATCGGGAACAATGCCGCCATCAGCGGATTGAGGACCTTCAGGCCGGCCTCGGTGAGTGCCGTCAATGCCGGCATGATCGCAATGAGGATGTCACCGAACTGGGCCAGCGCAAGGTTGAGCGGGCCGGCCAGCTGCGCGAACGCGATCAAGCCCTGCTCGAACAGCAGGTTGAAGAAGCCGACGAGAATGCCGATCGTGTCGGCCAAACCGCCGAGCGCGGCCGTCAGGACACCGCTCTCCTTCGCCCGTTCGATGATCTGCCCGAACTGCACGGCGGCATCACGAAGCAGGCCGGCCAGTGGCATCATGAAGTCCACTAGGCCGGAGTTCGCCAGGTTGATCGTGTTCCGCACGAGTTCGGTCATGACCGGCGACATCGCCTGGATGACCTGCCAGACGCCTTGGAACGCCTGCTGCATCGCCTGGATCATCGGACCCGTGTTGAGCATGTTCGTGATCTGGGTGGCCATGCCACCCAACGCCGTCGCGGTGGCCTGGAAGCCCCCGGTCAGCTGCGGCAGGATGTCGGCGATGTTCTTGACTGCTGGCGCAAGCGCCTTCTCGAACGACTCCGACACCTGGGCCTTGAGATCGGTGAAGACGGGCTTCAGGCTCTCGCCCGCCCTCTTGATCCCATCCATTCCGAGCATGATCGCACCAAGGGCACCAACAGCCACGAAGATCAGTGCTGGCAGTGCCGCGATCGCTGTCGCAATGACGCCAATGGCCGGCGCCGCAACCATGGCAATCAACATGATCATACTGAACATGCCACCGAATGCACTGGTCGCGCCGCCGGCACTGGCGCCCACGCCGGCTGTCGCCGCCTTGATGGCGGCAAGCTGAGCCATCGCACCGCCGGCGTCA
>Ga0190271_10000865_pt1 | contig 16151 bp, 12 predicted proteins | sample Popmic356T_FD_133747 | JGI IMG/M metagenome (GOLD analysis project Ga0190271, IMG submission 133747) | Populus adjacent soil microbial communities from riparian zone of Weber River, Utah, USA - 356 T | ecosystem: Environmental > Terrestrial > Soil > Riparian zone | place: USA: Utah | collected...
CAATCCGGCTTTGGATCGGACGTGGAAATTGCTCTGGAGGAGGGCGCAAGCGATGGCGTTCCGATCTTGCGCGATGGAGCGTTCAGACAATTTTCGTCTGTAAATCTAGGGCGTTAAGAGTCTTTCTTCGCAGACTCTTCTGCCATCGCCGCCTCATGGTACCACGCATCGACAACGATCTGCCGCGACGGTCGATTGTCGTTTCCGATCATGGACTGCGTGAAAATGTCTTCCTTGGCGAAGCCAAGCCGACCGCCGCGCGGAAAGGCTAAAACCTTGGCGCTGGCTGGGAAATGCGTATGTCCGTTCATAGTGCTTTGTCCTTGGTGCCGCCGGAGCGGGGCAGGGACTATCTCATATAGTATAGCTTAAGTACTGGCGCAACAAATCCTACGAAATATCCCAAAATGCTAAAAATTAGGCGTTTAATACTTATGCCTAAATTGAAAGCATATATCCATTATCTGATTTCTTGTGCGCCGCGATATGATCTATGCTGCACTAGCGCGCCCACGCCTCGGCAAAAGTGCCTCCGAATTAATCCTCGGGCATCTGCACGCCGAGATTGCACAAATCTTAGGCGAAGGAAGCGGTTTTCAGGGCGGAAACCCTGCGTTTGCTGGGTTGGCACAGTCATTGCTTTATCAATGTCGGGACAATTTGGACCTGAATCCTGGCGGGATGGCAAGGCGTTCGTAGCCGCCGTCCCGGTTCGAAAATTGCTTCGAGAGGCAAAATATGGCGAAATACAAGCTCGAATATATCTGGCTCGACGGCTACACGCCGGTTCCGAACCTGCGTGGCAAGACGCAAGTCAAGGAATTCGAGTCGTTTCCGACGCTCGAGGAACTGCCGCTGTGGGGTTTCGACGGAAGCTCGACCATGCAGGCGGAAGGCCGCAGTTCCGATTGCGTGCTGAAACCGGTGGCGCTCTATCCCGATCCGGTCCGCACCAACGGCGTGCTGGTCATGTGCGAAGTCATGATGCCGGACGGCGTGACGCCGCATGATTCCAACAAGCGTGCGACCATCCTTGACGATGAGGGCGCGTGGTTCGGCTTCGAGCAGGAATATTTCTTCTACAAGGAGGGCCGTCCGCTCGGCTTCCCGGAGAATGGCTTCCCCGCGCCGCAGGGGCCGTACTATACCGGCGTTGGCTACAAGAATGTCGGCGATATCGCGCGCCAGATCGTCGAAGAGCATCTCGATCTTTGCCTCGCCGCCGGCATCAATCATGAGGGCATCAACGCTGAGGTCGCCAAGGGTCAGTGGGAGTTTCAGGTGTTCGGCAAGGGGTCCAAAAAGGCTGCCGACCAGATCTGGATGGCCCGCTACCTCCTGCTGCGCCTCACCGAGAAATACGGCATCGACATCGAGTTCCATTGCAAGCCGCTTGGCGATACGGACTGGAACGGCTCGGGCATGCATTGCAACTTCTCAACCACCTATATGCGCGAAGTTGGCGGCAAGGACTATTTCGAGGCGCTGATGACGGCTTTCGGGAAGAACCGCGCCGACCACATCTCCGTCTACGGACCCGACAACCATATGCGCCTGACAGGTAAGCACGAGACCGCCTCGATCGACACGTTCAGCTATGGCGTGGCCGACCGCGGCGCTTCTATCCGCGTGCCGCATTCCTTCGTGCGCAACGACTACAAGGGCTATCTCGAGGATCGCCGGCCGAACTCGCAGGGCGACCCCTACCAGATCGCCTCGCAGGTTCTGAAGACAATCGCCGAAGTTCCGGTCGAGGCGCTGAAGCAAAAGGCGGCGGCGTAAGCTCACCGCACCACAGACAACGAAGCCCGGGCGGAAACGTCCGGGCTTTTTCTATGCCGACACTTGCAAGGCGGGCTGCCACCGCACGTAAGATCAGCCGTCGCGCGTCCACAGCGCTGCGCCATTCCTCTCGGCGATTTTGCGGCTAAGTCTGTTCAGTGCGGCGGCTTCGGCCATATCGCCTTGCGCCTCGAGCAGCCATGCCCGCGACCGCGCCAGCAATGGCTGGAACTGAGATTCCCCGAACCGCGCCACTCGTTCGTCGTGTCGGTCGAGCAGGGCGCGGGAGTCATCCAGCCGGCCGACGGACACGTAGGCGTCGGACAGCGCGCTGGCAAAGAACGCCTGCCAATTCTGGAAGCCGGTCATCGCCCAGAGACCGGATCCTTCCTCCATCTGGGCGATTCCCTCGTCGACATGGCCGCGCCAGGCTTTGACCCAGCCCTGGCACACCATCGACATGCCCAGGAATTCGGGGAAACCCTGGCTGCCTGCGAAGGCGATGCTTTCATCGCTGTAGCGCGCGGCGGTCGCCACGTCGCCGCGCAGCATTGCGGTCACAAAATTGGCCAGCAGGCCAAAGCCGTAAGCGTGAGGCCGCTTGACCAACCGGGCAAGCTCCAGCGCCTGGCGTGCATGCTCTGCGCCGGCTTCTGTGTTGCCCATGACGGTTTGCGTGAGGCCTAGATAGAACTGGCCGAAGACGCCGAACTCCTTCAGGAAGCGCATATAGTAGTCGCGGTGCAGCGTCGGATCGTAGCGATCCACCGTCGCGCCAAGATGCTTCAAGGCAAGCCGGTTGTCGCCCCGATGCCAGCCGACCAGGCCGCGCATGGTGTGCGCAGCCAGATAGGCGCCATCGGATGGCGCGGTTTCCAAGATCTCGAAGAGCTCATCGGCTGTGCGGTCGGCCTCGGCGAGCTGCCCGCAGGCCCATTGGTGCAAGGCGGTGTTGTAGATGACCGGCACCAGATTGTCCGATTCGCCGTGCGCGCGCAGCAAGTCCAGCGCGCGCACCTGCACGGCGCCAAAGGCGGGACTTCCCGGACCTTGTGTCACCATGACAGTTGGCCCTTCGATCGCGCGCAGCTGAAGCTCCTGCCTGTCGCGGTCTCCTCCGTGCGGCATGAGTTCGATCGCCGCGAGACCACGCGTGACATGAGCCAGAGCCTCGGCGGCGCTGCCATCGCCGGCAGCGGTCATCGCCGCTTTGAGCCGCCACGTGGCGGAATCGGCCGGACGGCCAGCCGCCAGCAGATGTTCGGCCAGAACCTCCGCATTGACCCGCCGATCCTCTGATTCGGCAAGCATCGTATCGGCGACGGATGCGTGAAGCCGTCGACGGTCCAGTGTACTCAGCGCCGTGTAGACGGCGTCCTTCACCAGCGCGTGCTTGAAGGTCGCCGTGCGGCTTGAGCTCCGCGTCTGGTCACGATGCGCGATGTCGGCAGCTTCGAGCGTATCCAGGGCCTTTTCGAAGGCCGGCCGGGCGAGGCCGGAGAGTGTACGGACGAGCTGCAGTTCGAACACGCGCCCGACAGTTGCACCGAGACGCGCCACCAATTGTGCATGCGGATCCAATCGATCCAGCTTGTTCTGCACCAGCCCGCTGAGGGTCAATGGTATGCTTCGCAACTCGTGCGGCCGTCCCGCGCGGTCCCTGGCGCCAGCGTTTTCCCGCAGCATCAAGGCGTATTCCTCGACAAAAAGCGGCACTCCGTCGGATTTCTCGACGATTGCCTGAAGCGTCTCGTCGTCCATGCCGGTCGATTGACCTGCCGCCTTGGCCAATTCCAGCGACTGGGTGTCGCTGAGGCGCTGCAGCCGGATAATTTGACTGTGAGCGCTCAAACGTTCGGCGAAGCCGCCCTCAGGCCGCGTCGTGGCGATGACTGCACACGCATATTCTGGCGCATTGCGCACCATGTTCTCAAGAAACTCTCCCGATGTCGGGTCTATCCAGTGAACATCCTCGAATGCCATGAGAAACGGCTTGCCCGGCATTGCCGTGCTGAAAACCTTTCTGGACAACATCTGAAACGCCATTCGGCGCTTGAGCAGAATGCCGATATCGGCGTTGGCCTCCTGTTCGTTGTCGGTGCTCGGCGCCACCACATCCATCAGCACCGCGGTCTGCTCCTCATCGGCTTGCCAGGCGACCTGAAACAGCCTGCGAAGCTTGTCGCGGCGAACCTCCTGCGTATCGTCGGCATTCACCCCGGACACCCAGTCCAGATACTCTTTCACCGGATGCAGAGATGAGAACTGATGTGCTGGCGAGCATTGCAGCGAAAGGTAGCGCACACCCTCATGCGCGTTCCGCAGCGCGTCGATGAGCCTCGATTTGCCAATGCCTGGCTCTCCGACCAGAACCACCGCGCCACCCGCGCCGGCCGATGCCCGCTCGAGCAATGAGTCCAGTTGCTCCAGCTCTTTCTCGCGCCCGACCAGCGGCGTTCGCAGCCCGCCGCGCAGCGCCTCAAACCGGCTCAGGCCTTTTCGCCGGCGGGGCTTTACCTGGTAGACCGTCTCCTGCTGCTCGAAGCCTTTCAACAACTGCGGGCCTAGATTTTCGAAGTCGAACGCCTTGCCCGCCAGCTTGCGGGTGGTGGCGCAAACGATTGCAGCGTTCTCCGATGCGAAAGCCTGAAGCCGCGCGGCCTTGTTGAGGCAGGCGCCGACGACATTTTCGCCGAAATGGTCGCCGGGTTTCTGGTGAATGATAACCCTGCCGGTGGCGATGCCGATCCGCGCCGCCATCGGGGCGCCCGCCAGCTTGCGGTTGAGCTGAGCCATGCTTTGCAGGATTGTCCATGCCGCCTGCACCGCGCACAGCGGATCGTCTTCGGTGCCGCGCGGATATCCGAAATAGCTGATGACGCCGTCGCCGAGATAGTTCGCGACGGTGCCGTCCTGCGAGCGCGTCGCCTCGGTGCAAAGGTTGTGGTAGACGCGCAGCAGATCGCTGAAGGCCTCCGGGCCATGCTGTTCCAGCAGCGCGGTCGAACCCACCAAATCGGCGAACATGACCGTCAGCTGACGATGTTCCGCCGATGTCGCCGCTACGTCCGCCGATGCGGACGCAACGCCCGCACCGTAGAACACGGATGGATCCCTAGTGGACGTCGACATGTTCCTGCACGAACTCGTCATTGCCGGCGGCGGCATCGAATGCGCTCAACGCGAACATCACCAGCATGTCGTAGTCGAGCGCGAAGGCGCCGGTGTTGTCGTTCTGGGGAAGCGACCCCGGCCTGTTCTGGAACCAGCGCGACCACATCTCCGAGCCCGGTGGGTACATTGGAAACAACGAACCCTCGCGGGGGAATGTCTTGTTGGGCGAAGGGTAGAGGTTGGAGACGAAGGGGAACTGCGCGGTGCCGTGGCAACTGAGGCAGGACGAAGCATGCAAGGTTTCCAGGCGCGTCCCGTCGCTCAACACCACATTGTGGCGCTCCGCCACGTCGATCGGTCCCGACAGGCGGCCACCCCAGCCCAGGGATGAAGTGGCGTAAGCCGGCGCCGCCGGATTGATCCATGTTTCCTGAAGCGGTCCGCCGTTGGGATCGGTCCCGTTGGGATTGCGGGCAAACGCCGGATCGTTGCCCCACATGGCTCCGAGCGGAACCAGCTTGTCCCATGTGGTGCTGCCGGGCGCGTTCTTGTCGTAGACATAGGTGATGAAGACCCAACCCGTTTGCGGCGAGGCGATCGTGTCCTTGACGATAATGTCAAACTGCAAGACGCGGAGAGGCACCACGACCGGCTTGGCATTCGTGTAGGGATTGTAGTCGGGTCCAGTGAGCTGATCCACGGTGGGCCGATAGACGTTCCAGATCGACGAGCCGTCGACGACCGGCCACTGGTCCGGCGTCGGTGTTACCCCGGCCGCCTTCACCACCATGCCGCCTTCGGGAAAGGACACCGCGCCGCGATTCGGCTTGAACGGATCGGCCCAGAGCTTGTTCAGCATCGTCGCCGAAACGGCATCGTAGTAGATGACCGTGTGGTTCTGCATGTCGGTGGTCAGGCCGAAATCCGAGAACGTCTCCTTGGTGATGACCTGTCCGGAAAATGCCCCCAGAATAGCTTCCTGCCCGCTCTCGGGGTCGGTCACGCCGTTCGGTCCTTTTTGTCCGTCGCCCTGCCAGATCATGCCGTACCAATTGTTTGCCGCCGCGTCCCAATTGTCGGGCGCTTCGATCATCGCGCGCATGCTCGGCTCGAGAAACACCTTCGCCTTGGCGACATAGTCTGCCGCACTTTCGATAGTGAGCGGCGCACGCGGCGCCACCGCGAACCACTTGTTCTCCGCCGTCTCCGGATAGTCATAGTTCAAGCTGCGGTAGGGTCCCTGCCATTCGCCGGGACCGGGATAGAGACCGTTGTTGGAAGCAAGCGGGTCGGCCGCGAGCGCCGGCAACGGCCCGAGAGCAGCGGCGGCCAGGGCGGCAGCCTGCAAGCTACGCCTAAGTAGCGTTCCGATCATGCGCGGTCCCTCACGGCATTAATCTTGCAAAATACTAATGTAACATGCGCTGAAGTTTGCGCCAGCAGAGATGTCCATGCGAAGCGCGAATTTGCGCAAAAAAAAGGCCCCGGCGTTTAGCCGGGGCCTCCAAGAAAACCTAACCTGATGGCTGGTTTAGACGGAATAGTACATGTCGTACTCGACTGGGTGCGGGGTCATTTCAAAGCGCATCACCTCGGCCATCTTGAGCTCGATATACGAATCGATCTGGTCGTCGTCGAACACGCCGCCGGCCTTCAGGAAGCCGCGATCCTTGTCCAGCGACTGCAGCGCTTCGCGCAGCGAACCGCAGACGGTCGGGATCTTCTTCAATTCCTTCGGCGGCAGGTCGTAGAGATCCTTGTCCATCGGCTGGCCGGGATGGATCTTGTTCTTGATGCCGTCGAGACCCGCCATCAGCAATGCCGCGAAGCCGAGATAGGGGTTCGCGCCCGGATCGGGGAAGCGGACTTCCACGCGCTTGGCTTTCGGCGAGGACCCGAACGGGATGCGGCAGGACGCCGAACGGTTGCGCGCGGAGTAGGCGAGCAACACCGGTGCTTCATAGCCCGGCACCAGCCGCTTGTAGGAATTGGTCAGCGGGTTGGTGAACGCGTTGACCGCCTTGGCATGCTTGATGACGCCGCCGATGAAGAACAGGCAGCTTTCCGAAAGGCCGGCATATTCGTTGCCGGCGAAGGTCGGCTTGCCATTCTTCCAGATCGACATGTGCACATGCATGCCGGAACCGTTGTCGCCGAACACCGGCTTCGGCATGAAGGTCGCCGTCTTGCCATAGGCGTTGGCCACCTGATGCACGACATATTTGTAGATCAGCATCTTGTCGGCGTTGCGCACCAGCGCGTCGAACTTGATGCCGAGTTCGTGCTGCGCGGCAGCGACTTCATGGTGGTGCTTCTCGACCCGCACACCCATTTCGGAAAGCACGGTCAGCATTTCCGAGCGCATGTCCTGACAGGAATCGATCGGCGGAACAGGGAAATAGCCGCCCTTGATGCGGGGGCGGTGACCCAGATTGCCGGTCTCATAGTCGGTGTCGTCGTTCGACGGCAGTTCGGTCGAGTCCACCTTGAAGCCCGTATTGTACGGATCGGCCTTGTACTTGACGTCGTCGAACACGAAGAACTCGGCTTCCGGACCGACAAAGATCGTGTCGCCGATGCCCTCGGCCTTCATATAGGCTTCCGCCTTCTTGGCGGTGCCGCGCGGGTCGCGATTATAGGCCTCGCCGGAGACTGGATCGAGAATGTCGCACAGGATGACCATGGTCGACTGAGCGAAGAACGGGTCCATATGCACCGTTTCTGCATCCGGCATCAGCACCATGTCGGACTCGTTGATGGCCTTCCAGCCGGCGATCGACGAGCCGTCGAACATCACGCCGTCGGCGAACATGTCCTCTTCGACTTCTGCCACATCCATCGTGACGTGCTGGAGCTTGCCTTTGGGGTCGGTGAAGCGCAGGTCGACGAATTTCACGTCGTTGTCCTTGATCTGCTTCATGATGTCTTTTGCTGTCGTCATTTGCTTCCTGTCCTATGACGTTGAATGGTTGAGCCTGAGCAAAGGTTAGATTGCGTCGACGCCGGTCTCGCCGGTACGGATGCGAACGACTTCCTCGATATTGGAGACAAAGATTTTGCCGTCGCCAATGCGACCTGTCTGTGCCGCCTTGCGGATGGCCTCGATTGCTCCATCGACGGATTCGTCTGCCACCACGACCTCGATTTTCACCTTCGGCAGGAAATCCACGACGTATTCCGCGCCACGGTAGAGTTCCGTGTGACCCTTCTGGCGGCCAAAGCCCTTTGCCTCGGTGACAGTTATGCCTTGCAGGCCAGCTTCTTGCAGCGCTTCCTTCACCTCATCGAGCTTGAACGGTTTAATGATCGCTTCGATTTTCTTCATCCCGGAAAATGCCTCCGCTTGCCTCGTGGTCGGGTCTGCCCGCTCGCGCATACGGAAGCACGATACATGCCACTTGAGTGACGTCGTGGATCTTTGCGTCGGTTGGTTAGGAAGAACGCACTTCGAGCAAGATTCCACGCGCTTTGCCGCGACACAATGGGGATTTCATCGAAGTGCCAAAAGCCGCGCATTATTGTTTGATCAAATATTGAGCAATCTGCCTTCGGAATTGGCGCGGCATACTAGGAAGGCCGCGGCGGTGCCGCTTTATGAGGTCCATGCCTCATGCTAGGGCTGCCGCATGTCCCTTGAACTGCTCACGCCGGCGGAAATGGCCGAACTCGACCGGCTCGCCATCTCTTCCGGGCCGCTGGACGGCTATGCGCTGATGCGGAATGCCGGTGCGGCAGTCGCGCGTCTGGCTCTGGCCAGGTTTCCGCAGGTGGCCCATATCGACGTCCTGTGCGGCCCCGGCAACAATGGCGGCGACGGCTATGTCGCCGCGCGGTTGCTGCGGGAAAGCGGCCTGTCCGTTTCTATCTGGGCCGATCAAGCGCCGCGTCCCGGGAGCGATGCGGAGCGCGCGCTTGCCGATTGCGGCATCGTTCCGAAAGCGCTGGCGGAGTATCTCCCCAGGCCGGGATCGCTGGTGGTGGACGGGCTGTATGGAGCCGGCCTTTCCAAGCCGTTGGGGGGAGCGGCGAGACGCGCTGTCGAGCAGGTTACGGAAGCGGAATTGCCGCTGCTGGCGATCGATCTCCCCTCGGGTGTCTCGGGCGACAGCGGCGCCGTGCTCGGCGCGGCGTTCAAGGCGGCGATCACGATTACGTTCGCGCGCAAGAAACCGGGACACCTTCTCTTTCCCGGCAGGACGCTGTGCAGCGAGGTCGTGGTCGAGGACATCGGCATTCGGGATGACATCGTCGCCTCGGTTGCCCCACGCTGCTTCGAAAATCGCGCGGGTCTATGGCGTCTGCCGAAGCCGGAGATCAACACCCACAAATATTCACGAGGCCATGTCGGCGTCTTTTCCGGAGGGCCATCGTCGACAGGTGCTGCGCGGCTTTCCGCCAACGGTGCGGCGCGCGCCGGGGCAGGGGCGGTTACGCTGCTCTCGCCGGCCAACGCGCTGGCGGTCAACGCTGCGCATCTGACGTCGATCATTCTGCGCCGGTCGGACACGCTGGAGGACGCACTTGGCTTTCTCAGGGACCGACGCCCGCAGGCTCTGGTCTATGGGCCGGGTCTCGGTGCCCAAGAGGCCGTCGCCACCTTCGCCCTTGAGATGCTGGCCGCGCTTGGCGGAACTGTGAAAACACTCGTGCTGGACGCCGATGCGCTGTCGCAAATGGCGCGGCATGCCTCTGCATTGTTTGCGGCGGCCCGTGCACCCGGCGCACCGGCCCTGACCCTGACGCCGCATGACGGCGAATTCGCCAGGCTCTTCCCCGATCTGACAGCGGACAAGGTGCCGTCGAAAGTCGAGCGCGCGCGGCAGGCGGCAGATCGCAGCGGCTGCACCATCGTGCTCAAAGGCGCGGACACTGTCATCGGCGCGCCCGATGGCCGCGCCGCGATCAACACCAACGGCACGTCCTGGCTGGCGACGGCCGGGTCCGGCGACGTCCTATCGGGCGTGATTGCCTCGCTTGCCGCGCAAGGGATGCCGCCATTCGAGGCGGCGTGCGCCGGCGTGTGGCTGCACGCCGAGGCAGCGGCCGGCTACGGCGCGGGACTGATCGCCGAGGATCTGCCCCTCGCGCTTGTGCCGGTGCTGAGGCGAATGCATTGCGAGCAGTAGGCTACACCCGTTCCATCAGCGCCATGGCGCCCTGCGGCGCCCGCAATTTGCCCTCGTGAATGATGTAGACGAAAACGTCGCGCGACTTCTTCTCCGCTTTTGTGCCGGGATCCGCGTAGGGCAGGTCGTCAGGCTGGCCCCCGGCCGCCCATAATTTGACCCGCGCTGCCCATTTATCCAGTTCGGCGGGTTCGTAGGCGGTCGCGACGCTATCCTCGCCTTTCTGAAGCCGCGCATAGACGATGTCGGACGTTACATCCGCGAACTCGGGATAATCGTGGTGGTGCGCGTAACAGATGGCGGCGTTATATTTCCGCGCCAGGTCAACGAACTCGGGCACCCTGAACGTTCCGTTTCGCACTTCCAGCACGTGACGCAGCTTCAGGCCGCTCTTCTCTCCAGGCAGCATCTTCAGGAAGGCCTCGAAGTCGTCCGGCTCGAACTTTTTCGTCGGCGCGAATTGCCAGATGAGGGGCCCGAGCTTGTTGCCGAGCTCTTCGAGGCCCTGTGCGAAAAACTTCCCCATGGATTCGCCGGCATCGGCCAGCACCTTGCGGTTGGTGACGAAGCGATTGCCCTTGATGGAGAAGACGAAGTCATCGGGCGTTTCGGCGGCCCATTTGGCATAGGTTGCCGGGGTGAAACCGGAATAATATGTGCCGTTGACCTCTATGGTCGGCACTTGCCGGGAGGCGAATTCCAGCTGCTTCTTCTTGGACAGCTTGTCGGGGTAGAAAGTCCCTTCCCAGGGCTCGAAGGTCCAGCCGCCCATGCCTGCGCGGATTGTGCCTGATGGCATCTGTGATTCCTCAAGTTAGAGCATGATGCCGAAAAGTTGCAGACTTTTCGGGCCAACATCATGCGGCAAAACCAATAGATAGAGCGGAATGGCCGGTTCAGAGTTTAGGCATTCCGCTCTAGACGGGAAAGGATGCTGAAGCCCCGCTCGCTTGTCCACCCGGAAACGATGGGCTCCTGACATGGTATGGCGTACGCAAGGATGTAGGCCCGCCCGGTTCGCACGAAGGCGTCGCCACACCCCGGATTTTTGCCGGGTTGGCCATGGTATAAGTGCGATCCTGCGCGGGTCATGACGTGTCGGGTGGGACTGGCACCCCCCAACTTTCCCGGCGCCAGACCGGCGCCAAGGCGGCGGCTGGCCAGGCGTGCTCGGCAAGCGGGCGCGGGAAATGGCGGGCCAAGGCCGACAGATTGCTCAGCGCCAGAGCCAGCAAGCGAAAGCTGAGTGCCAGGCTCGCTGCGTCGGCAGGCCTGCTGCCGCCATGCGCTTCCGCCGAGGCGAGCATCCACGGCGCGGCGCGCAGCTCGCGCGCCGCGGCGATGACGAAATCTCGCCCGGCGATCTCGGCACGGCGCAAAATCCTGAGAACGACCCAGCGAACCGGGTGGGGCAGGTTGGCGGCGCGGTCGGCCAACGCGGCCAGCGATAGCAGCAGCGCCACAATGTGCGTGAACACTTTCGTTTTCGCAGGCCACTCCATCCGCCGCCCCTCCTTTCGCAGGCGCGGGGATTATGAGAGCGCTTGGAGAGGGTGTGGATAAACTGAGGAAAATAATCCTGACAGTTGCTGACAAATCGGTGAGACACGTTGCATCTAGCTAGGTTTCTAGCTAATAATCTGCATGGCTATTATCAACATGCACGACGCCAAGACGCACCTGTCCGACCTCGTAGCGCGTGCGGAGGCCGGGGAGGAGATCGTCATCGCTCGGAGAAACAAGCCGGCGGTGAAAATGGTGCCGGTGGGGGCTTCTGAGACCGACGACATGGGACGGGCACGCCAGGCGGGTTCTCTAGCTCACCTTGTCAAGGGTCCGCCGTCCGATTTTGATCTGATCTTTGAACATGCGCCGGACGACTACATCAGCAAGGAAGACATCGCTGCGTACTATCGGAAGTATCCGGACCAGTGGGACGAGATACGTGGCATGGTGGGCCTTGCCGAGGACAAGCAGACGGAATTCGACATCAGCGGCCTGCGCGAAGCGGTGGAGGCGGGCAGGGAGTTCACCATTATGCGCGATGGAAAAGCAGTGGCAACGGTCGCGCCTGCGACCGGAGAGAAGCGCCCGCGGAAACCCGGCGGCCTGAAAGGCATGCTCACATTGCCGGAAAGCTTTTTTGATCCGCTGCCCGACGACGAAATCGCGGCGTGGGAAGGCAAGTACTCATCCGATCCCAACACATGAGGTTGTTGCTCGACACTCATGCCCTGGCCTGGTGGTATCTTGACGACCCTCACTTGCCGCACCGGGTGAGGGTGCTCGTCGAAGATCCCGACAATGTGGTCTTTGCCAGTGCAATTTCAGCTTACGAAGCCGGGTACAAGCACCGGCTCGGCAAATGGCCGGACGTCGGACCCTTGCTGGCGGCGTTTGACGAGATCGTAGAGGCTCAACGCCTCTCGCTGCTGCCAATCACCGGCAAGCATGCGTCCCTGGCGGCATCCTATAACGTCGATCACGGCGATCCATTTGACCGCATATTGGCGGCGCAGGCGGAAATCGAAGACCTGGTGCTGGCGACGAGCGATCGATGGTTCGGCAAGTTTGGGACCAACGTCGTTTGGTGATGTGATATTGTATATTTGCGAGATGTAATGGGGGCTCGACCATGGCCGAAGCGCGCGTCAATGACCGATTATGGGTCGCCGGCCAGCCAGACATCCAGCAGTTTGCCGACCTTGCCGCCCGCGGCTTCTCGTCGGTGATCAACGCCCGGCTTGACGGCGAGACGCCGGATCAGCCCGGCAGCGACAAGGAGCGGAGCGCCGCCAAAGCGGCGGGGCTGGCCTACAGCTTCGTGCCGGTGACAAGTGCGGGCATCACGCATGCAGACATCCGCGCCTTCCAGAGCGCCGTTGCGGCGAGCGACGGCGCCGTCTTCGCGCACTGCAAGTCCGGCGCCCGCGCGCTCACGCTGCATGCGCTTGGCGAGGTTCTGGACGGACGGATGGAGCGCGGCGACATCGTGTCTTTCGGCGAAGCCCACGGGTTTGATCTGTCGGGCGCCGCGCGGTGGGCCGAGCGCGAGGCGGCGCAGGTTCCGAAAGTCACCGGCTTTTTCGATCCGCGCACCTCAAGCGTTCAGTATGTGGTGACGGATCCGCAGACCAGCCGCTGTGCAATCATCGATCCGGTGCTTGATTTTGACGAGAAGTCCGGCGCGACCGCCACGACAAACGCCGACGCCATTCTGGGATATGTCGAGAACGAGGGTCTGACCGTAGAGTGGATCTTCGACACCCATCCGCACGCCGACCATTTTTCCGCCGCCCACTATCTCAAGTCCCGAACCGGTGCGCCGACCGGCATCGGAGCGAAGATTACGGACGTCCAGGCGCTGTGGAAGGGCATCTACAATTTGCCGGAGCTGAAGACTGACGGCTCGCAATGGGACGAGCTTTTCTCGGACGGCGACAGCTTCAAGGTCGGCGCACTTGAGGGGCGGGTGATGTTCTCGCCCGGTCATACGCTGGCGTCGGTGTCCTATCTCTTCGGCGATGCCGCCTTCATCCACGACACGATCTTCGTGCCGGATTCGGGAACCGCCCGCGCCGATTTCCCAGGCGGCAGCGCGCGGCAACTTTGGCAGTCGATAGAGGCGATCCTGGCCTTGCCTGAGGAAACGCGGCTGTTTTCCGGCCACGACTATCAGCCCGGCAACCGCCACCCGAAATGGGAGAGCAGGGTGGCCGACCAGAAGCGGTCAAATCCGCACCTGCGCGGCATGGACGAGGAGGGCTTTGTCAAGCTGCGGGTCGCGCGCGACGCAACGCTGCCTATGCCGAAGCTTATCCTGCTTGCGCTGCAGGTGAATATCCAGGGTGGCCGCCTGCCGGAACCGGAGGCGAATGGCCGGCGCTATCTGAAGTTTCCGCTCGATGCGCTGCAGGGTGCCGCGTGGTGAGGGCCACTCACGCAGCCATCTACTCCGCCGCCTCGCGCTTCCGCGCGCCCGGCCGCCGTTCCAGCAATTCCCTGAGAAACTGCCCGGTGTAGCTGCGCTTTTCCTCGACGATATCTTCCGGCGTGCCCGATGCCACCAGTTCGCCGCCGCCGTCGCCGCCTTCGGGGCCAAGGTCCAGCACCCAGTCGGCGGTCTTGATGACTTCGAGATTGTGCTCGATGACCACCACCGTGTTGCCCTGTTCCACCAGTTCCTGCAGCACTTCGAGCAGCTTGGCGACATCGTGGAAGTGCAGGCCGGTCGTCGGCTCGTCCAGGATGTAGAGCGTCTTGCCCGTCGCCTTGCGCGACAGTTCCTTGGCAAGCTTGATGCGCTGCGCCTCGCCGCCCGAGAGCGTGTTGGCCTGCTGGCCGATATGGATATAGCCGAGGCCGACATCCTTCAGTGTCTGCAGCTTGTCGCGCACGCCGGGCACGGCGGCAAAGAAGTCGACGCCTTCCTCCACGGTCATGTCCAGCACGTCGGCGATCGACTTGCCCTTGAAATGCACGTCGAGCGTTTCGCGATTGTAGCGTTTGCCGTGGCAGACCTCGCAGGTGACATAGACATCGGGCAGGAAGTGCATCTCGATCTTGATCACGCCATCGCCCTGGCAGGCTTCGCAGCGGCCGCCCTTCACGTTGAAGGAGAAGCGTCCGGGCTGATAGCCGCGCGCCTTGGATTCAGGCAGGCCGGCGAACCAGTCGCGGATCGGCGTGAAGGCGCCGGTATAGGTGGCGGGGTTCGACCGGGGCGTGCGCCCGATGGGCGATTGATCAATGTCGATCACCTTGTCGAGGTATTCCAGCCCTTCGATGCGGTCATGCTCGGCGGGATGTTCGCGCGATCCCATGATTCGCCGCGACGCCGCCTTGAACAGCGTCTCGATCAGGAAGGTCGATTTGCCGCCGCCGGAAACGCCTGTCACGGCGGTGAAGGTGCCCAGCGGGATTTCGGCGGTCACATTCTTCAGATTGTTGCCGCGCGCACCAACCACCTTGATGCGGCGGTTCTTCTTGCCGGGCCGTCGCTCGGCCGGTGCGGCAATCTCCAACTCGCCCGTCAGATATTTGCCGGTGATCGACTTTGGATTGGCCATGATCTCGGCCGGCTTGCCCTGGGCAATGATCTCGCCGCCATGGATGCCGGCGGCCGGCCCGATGTCGACGACATAGTCGGCATGCATGATCGCATCCTCGTCATGTTCGACGACGATCACCGTATTGCCGATGTCGCGCAGATGCTTGAGCGTGTCGAGCAGGCGGGCATTATCACGCTGGTGCAGGCCAATCGACGGCTCGTCCAGAACGTAAAGCACGCCGGTCAGCCCCGAGCCGATCTGCGAAGCCAGGCGGATGCGCTGGCTCTCGCCGCCCGACAGCGTGCCGGAATTGCGCGCAAGCGTCAGATAGTCGAGGCCGACATCGTTCAGGAAGCGCAGGCGCTCGCGGATCTCCTTGAGGATCCGCACCGCGATCTCGTTCTGCTTGGCGCTCATCTGCTGCGGCAGATCGGTGAACCAGGCATCCGCCTTGCGGATCGACAGCTCGGTCACTTCGCCGATGTGCTTGCCGGCGATCTTGACCGCGAGGGATTCCGGCTTCAATCGATAGCCCTTACAGGCAGGGCAGGGGCTGGCAGACATGAAGCGCTCGATCTCTTCGCGCATCCAGGCCGACTCTGTCTCTTTCCAGCGCCGCTGCAGATTGGGGATCACGCCCTCGAAGGTCTTGGTGGTCTTGTAGGAGCGCAGGCCGTCATCATACTGGAACGCGATTTCGCGAGCGCCGGTGCCATGCAGGATGGCGTATTGTCCCTCGAAGGGGATGTCGTTGAATTTGTCACCCGGCTTGAAGCCGTAGACCTTTCCCAGGCCCTCCAGCGTCTGCGCATAGTAGGGCGAGCTCGACTTGGCCCATGGTGCGATCGCGCCATCGCGCAGGCTTCGGTTCCCGTCCGGCACGACGAGGTTTTGATCGATGGCCCGCTGGCTGCCCAGCCCATCGCAGGTCGGACAGGCGCCGAATGGATTGTTGAAGGAGAACAGCCGGGGCTCGATTTCCGGGATGGTGAAACCGGAAACCGGGCAGGCGAACTTCTCCGAAAAGAGAATGCGCTCATGCGTCTCGTTGGCGGATTTGTTGACCGCGTCCTCGCCG
>Ga0190271_10000866_pt1 | contig 16148 bp, 16 predicted proteins | sample Popmic356T_FD_133747 | JGI IMG/M metagenome (GOLD analysis project Ga0190271, IMG submission 133747) | Populus adjacent soil microbial communities from riparian zone of Weber River, Utah, USA - 356 T | ecosystem: Environmental > Terrestrial > Soil > Riparian zone | place: USA: Utah | collected...
GAGGTCCGAGCGGGTTGCCAGCAGCGCGGTCTCCAGTTCGAGCTCGCGGGATCGCTGGCTGACCCACGCCGAGATCAGCGGAACCGCCGGACGGAGCTCAGCGGACAGCTCCGGCACGCTCAGCGTCGGGACCCGGGTCGGCAGGCTGCCCTGGGATTCCTTGACCACGCGGAGCAGATCCTCGCCGAGCCCACCACGGAGATTCCGGCCGTCGATCCCCCGGAGCGATCGCAGCTCGTCGATGTCGGTCGGCGCAGCCGACGCAACGGACACGACCGCCAGGTCCGACAGCACGAAGCGCGGTGTCTGGTCGGTGTCGATGGCCCGCAGCTCCCGCCATGAGGCCACGGCCTGGGCGATGGCCAGCGTCGAGCCCTTGAGGTGGCGGAGCTCCTTGATCCGACGCCATGCCTCGTCGGGATCGCGGGGACCGCGGTATTCGGTTCGAAGCTCTTCGCACGCCTCGAGCACCCAGGGGGCGCGGCCTCGTTCGTCGATCCGGGCCCAGAGCTGGTCGTACAGCTCGAGGAGGCGGGACACGTCGGCTGCGGCGTACGCGAGCTGGGCGGACCCGAGGGGGCGCCGGAGCCAGTCGGTCAAGCGGTCGGCCTTGGGAAGTCGAACCTTGAGCTCGCGCTCCATCAACGTGGCGAGCGACGGACTGGTGTAGCCGAGGAACCCGGCGACCAGTTGGGTGTCGACCAGACGGGACGGCACGATGCCACAGGCTCGATCCAGGACCTCCATGTCCTGTCGGGCGGCATGCATCACCGCCAGTCCGGGACCCTCCAGCACCCGGGCGAACGGGGCGAGATCCACGGCCAGCGCATCGATGAGGGCGACTCCCTCGTCGTCCGCGATCTGAACCAGCGCGACCTGAGGGAAGTACGTGCGCTCACGATGGAACTCGGTGTCGACGGCATAGCGCTCCTTGTCGACCAGACGGTCGAGGAGCGATTCGAACTGCGCGTCATCGGCGATGAACGTCGATGGCGTCTCGATGGCCGTGGTCACAGACAGCGGCTTCGGTCAGCCGCCGGTCGGTCCGGCATCGATGGGCCGCCCGGAGTCGACCCACGCCAGGGTGCCGCCAGCCACGTTGATCGCCTCGCGACCGTTCGCGGCCAGGAACTCGGCTGCCCGAGCGCTGCGGGCGCCGCTCCGGCAGATGATGTAGAGGTCGCCGTCCGAAGGGATCTCGTCGAGACGATCGGGCAGGTCTGGGAGCGGGATCAGCCGGGCGCCCGGCACCCGGACCTCGGCGAACTCGTCCGGCATCCGGACGTCGATCACCACCGCGCCGGACTCCCATTCCGGGGCGAACTCGTCGATGGTGATCTCGGTGACCTGCACGGGGCAAAGGGTAGTCCTCAGCCGGTGAGGATCTGCATCTCTGAACTGCTCACGTTCGAAGTTCCGGTGGCAGATCCTCAGGCCGATCCGCATCGGCGATCAGTTGCGGGTCGGCGGGCGTGAGCTCGACGACGGCATCACCGAGGACCGCCCCGAGGGAGCGCTCACCGGCGTCGAATCGTGCCACCGCCTGGGTGGCGAGCGGTCCACCGATCGCCACCAACGACCATTGGGCCCGGCCGTCACGGTCGACGTAGACCGCACCGGGAGCGTTCGGTTCCAGCGCCGCTGACAGCTGGCGCACCGTCGGCGCGTCGATCCATGGAAGGTCACACGCCGCCACGACGAGGTCGGTCCCGGGGTGGGTACGCGCGACGGTCGCGATCCCGCCCAGGGGCCCCGACCCGGGGTGGTCGTCCGGCCTCCAATCGAGGCCGAGCCCCGCCAGGCGCGTCCCATCGCCCCCCACCGCGACGACCCCGCCGCCACAGACCTCCGTGAGCACCCCCGCGATCCTGGCTGCGAGCGGCCGGTCCACCGGCCCGAGGAATGCCTTGTCGCGACCCATCCGTCGGGACGAGCCGCCGGTCAGCAGGACCCCGACGAGGTCAGGTCTCGACGACACCGCCATAGACGTGTTCGGTCGGTCCTGCGTGGGTGTGGGTGGCGACGGCATCGGCGAGGTCGTCGATGAACCGATCGACCACCGCGTCGTGGCCCGGGGACACCATCAGGTGCAGGCCGCCCTGCTGGCGATCCAGGTTCCAGCCCCGGTCGTCCATCACATTGCACACGCCGTCCATGTCCGGTTCGATTCCGGACCCGGGATCGGGGCCGAACTCGAACACCGACATGTCGGGATCGGAGGTGATGGCGAGCCCGTCGATCGACTCGATCCCGGCCCGGAACCGGCGCGTGGCATCGAGCACCCGGGCGGCGAGCCGGAGGTAACCGTCCTCGCCCAGGTGGACCATCGTGGCCCAGGCCCCGGCGATCGGTGGCCCGGGCCGTGTGCCGGCCGACGACGCCGACGCGTACAGGCCGCCCGGCCAGTCGTCGAACATGAAGATCTGGCGACGGTAGAGATCCTCTTCGCGGTAGAGGACGGTGCTGACGCCCTTGTACGAGTACCCGTACTTGTGCAGGTCGGCCGACATCGACGTGACGCCCTCGACCCGGAAGTCCCAAGCTGGGACCGGCTCGCCCAGTCGTTCCCAGAACGGGAGGAGATATCCCCCGAGACAGGCGTCGACGTGGCACAGCACGTCGTGGTCCGCCGCGATCGCTGCGATCTCCGCGATCGGGTCGATCACCCCGAACGGGTAGCACGGTGACGACACGACCACGATCGCGGTTCGGACGTCGATGGCGCTCGCATAGGCGACGGGGTCGGCCCGGCCGTCGGAGCGGACGGGCAGCGCCCGGCGTTCGACATCGAGGTAGGCGCACGCCTTCGCGAACGCGGGGTGGGCGGTCGTCGAACAAACCAGAACCGGATCTGCCACGCCGCGGGCACGGGCGTGGTCTCGCGCGGTCTGTACCGCCAGGAAGATCGATTCGGTTCCACCGGACGCCAAGGAGCCGTGGGAAGCGCCGAACAGCGAGGTCGCCATCCCCAGCAGCTCACCTTCCATGCGCAGCAGCGTCCGGTACCGGAAGGGGTTGAGCGCGTTCTCGTGCAGGAACTCCGACGCGACGGCATGTTGGAGCCGCTCGAGCTCCGGGTCATCGGTGAAGTAGACGAGGCTGAACGCAGCGCCCGACCGCCAATCGAGATCGTCGACCCGCTCGGACGCGATCTGGGCCAGAACGTCGTCGGCATCGCGACCGTGGGCGGGCAGACGCATGCGATCTCCCACGTTCAGCTCGACCCGCTGAACTGCTGGGGGTCGAGCTGGGCGAGGAAGTGGCGGCACCGCTCCTCCTCGTCCGCCTCGCCGATCGCGGCCGCGCTCGTGCGCAGGCCTTCGACCGCTCGCAGGAAGCCGCGGTTGGACTCATGGGACCAGCGCACGTAGCCGCTTCCCCGCCACCCAGAACCCCGAAGGCGATCGAGGCCCCGGTGGTAGCCGACCCGGTAGTAGGCGTAGCGCTCCACGTCGTCACGGCCCAGGTCGCCGAGCGTCGCCCATCCCGCGAGGAACCGCGGCCACTGCGCCACCACCGCGGCGACGGCCCCACGTCGTTCGTCGTCGCGCGCACCCATGGCCTGCGCGAGTGCGTCGAGCGCGGCGGGCGGTTCGGGATCGAGCACCGTTTCGGGAGGCCCGGAAGCGGAGAGGTTCACCGGGGAGTCCGAATCGGAAGGTGAGGCAGCCATCCGCGGGAGCGTAGCGGTGGCGACTCCCGATGACCGGCCGAGGTCACCGGGCTCGGCCGCTTCGCTGGCGTCGACCGCTCCCGAGGACGTGGTACGGGGCCGAGGAGACAGGCTTGTGGCACGTCAGCTGTCGGTCGTCACACCGGCGAGCTCGTCGAGGTGCTGCAGCAGGTCGTGAGCGGCCAGTTCGACGGCCTTGTGGCGCCACTCCGACGCCCGGTACACGCAGGCGATCAATGCGCTTCGATGAACCCGCCGGAGGTCGCCGTAGACGAACGCGTACCTCGCCTTCGTCTCATCCGTGGCACCCCGTGTCAGGCCGAGGTGCCAGTGCGCGTATTCGTCCCACCCGTGTCGCTCGAGGTACTGGTTCTGTGCGTCCGCGTCGGGCTGCACGTCGCCCCAGTCGCTGTCGAGCACGTACTGCCGGCCGTCGATGAGCTTGCGGGCGTGGTCGACCGCACCCTTGTTCACTTCGTACGAGGCCACTGTCGTCACCTCACTCGATCGGGAGCGTGTCGATGCGGCCGTCCGCGGACGGGAGGCTCAACCGCTCATCGCCTGGGCGGCGCGCTTCTCCATCTCGTCGTCGGGGACGTCCTCGACATGGGTCGCGATGTTCCAGCGGTGGCCCCACGGGTCCTCGAGCAGGCCCGATCGATCACCGTAGAACTGGTCCTCCACGGGGCCGATCTCCTTGGCGCCACTCGAGATCGCCTTCGCGAACACGGCGTCGACGTCATCGACGTACACCATCATCGTGACCGGAGTACCTCCTAGGGCCTTCGGCGACGGACCGCTCATCTCAGGCATCGAATCCGAGAGCATGACCACCGAATCGCCGATCGAGAGCTCGGCGTGGCCGATTGTTCCGTCGGGCCCGGCCATGCGACCCCGTTCGGTCGCGCCGAACACGTCGCAGTAGAAGCTGATGGCGTCGGCTGCGCCGTCGACGCTGAGGTACGGAGAGACTCGGGGGTAGTTCGCGGGGATCGGTTCGACCGCCATGGCCGTCCTCCTCTGCGGTTGCGATGCCGACGTGTTGCCTTCGGCGCTGCCAGCGCGCGGTACCCGGCAACCGCCCTCGCCAAACGCACGGATGGTCGGCCCAGCGGACACGACGCTCGTCGGGTCAGGTACGTGTGAGCGCGGCGACCCCGTCGAGGCGGGCGAGCTTGTGGGGGTTGCGCATGGCGTAGATGCGGGTGATGCGCCCGTTCTCGACGGCGAGGCTCACCGCGGTGTCGAGAAGACCGTCGATGTCGAGCCGGATGGCGGGTGACCCGTTGAGCCAGACAGCCGTCGCCTCGAAGTCCACCGTGCGCAGACCGCTGATCAGCAAGCCTGCCACCCGTTCGGAGCCCTGGATCGGGCGACGAACAGCGGCGACCAGACCGCCGCCGTCGGCCACGAGCACGACGTCGGGCGCCAGGACATCGAGGAGTCCCTGCAGGTCACCGTGGCGGACGGCAGCGAGCAGGCTGTCCACCGCCTCCTGCTGTTGTGCCGTGCTGACCGGCATTCGCGGGCGTCGAGCGGCGACGTGGTCGCGGGCCCGGTGGGCGATCTGGCGGACCGCTGTCGGGGACTTGTCGACGGCCTCGGCGATCTCGTCGTACGGGATGTCGAACACCTCGCGAAGCACGAACACGGCGCGCTCGGCCGGACCGAGGGTCTCGAGCACGGTGAGCATCGCCATCGACACGCTCTCGGCCAACTCGACGTCCGCGGCGACGTCAGGGCTCGTCGAGAGCGGCTCCGGCAGCCATTCGCCGATGTAGTCCTCGCGCCGGCGCGCTACCGATCGGAGCCGGTTCAGCGCCTGTCGGGTGACGATCCTGACCAGATAGGCACGGTGGTCGCGCACCTCGGCGTGGTCGACGTCGGCCCACCGCAACCACGTCTCCTGCACGACATCCTCGGCGTCGGCCGCGGAGCCGAGCATCTCGTAGGCGACCGTGAACAGCAGGCTGCGGTGGCGCGCGAACGCATCCTCCTTCATGTCGACATCGCGTACCCGGGTGAGGGGTCTGCCAACGGCAGCGCACACACCTTGGAGAACTCCTGCGACGTGATCCCCATCGCGGTGTTCCCCCTCGCGGTCAGGTTTGCGAACCCGACCACGGCCGTGAGCTCCACCAGGGCCGGCGCACCCAGCTGCTCGAGCAGTCTGGACGACATCTCGTCGGTGACCCGTGGCGGTGTCGCGGTCATCGCCTCGGCGTACTCCATCACCTCGCGCTCGAGCGGCGTGAACACCGTCGATTCACGCCAACGGGGTACCTCGCTCGCCTTGACCTCGTCGAGGCCCTCGTTGTGGGCCTGGAAATAGCCGAAGTCGAGGCAGGCCGAGCAGCCGACCTGCGCAGCGACCGCCATGTGGGCGAACGACTTCAGGTTGGCGTCGAGCTGGTCCCACTTCTGGACCTTGCGCCCCAAGCCAGTGAGGCTCATGAGCACCGGTCGGTTCTGCCACATCACCGCGGCTCCGTCGGGCACCTCACCGAGCATCTTGCGGCTGAAGCGCTTCAGGAGGTACCCGTACGGGCCGGTGATCTCTGCCTTGGGAATCCGTGTCGTGGTGGACATGTGTGCTCCTCGTCGATGGGTTCGACATCAAGACACCGCCCGCCCGCCGGATGTGACAGCCAGGGAGAGGAACGTTGCCGACGCTGTCGCCGCCGCTGACCGACGCCTGCATCGTGGTTCCCGTGGCCTGACTGAAGCGCGCCGACCGGCTCGGGCCGATCGTCGAGGTGAGGATGTCAGTCGCTCTGGTCGGGTCGCCTGGGCGCCGATCGTGAGCTGACGGCGTTGGTTCCGCGGGTCACGGTCATGTCCGAGGTTCCGTTGCCGGAGCCATCGGTTCCGGGCTCGTGCGAACCGTCGTCGCTGTCCTGGGCGGGAACACCGACGATCGGGTTCTCGCGGGTCGCGGGCCCGATGATCGCTCCTTCGGGATCGTCGGCCGCCCGACGCACGGCCTGCATCCAGCCGCTCTGTCGTGCGGACAGGACGAGCCGTTGGACCGGCCGAAGCAGCTCTGTCGACCGTCGCCGATCCCCGGCGACAACCGCCGCTCGGCCTTCGAGGAATGCACTGGAGTTCTCGTATCCCTGCTCGATCAATTCCTGGGTCTGGGAGAAGTCGTCGAAACGGATATCGGGGCGCTGGCCGGGGGGCAACACGATCGCCTCGACGTCGTCAGGGAGGCTGGCCAGATCACGGGCGAATCGACTGTTGCGGGCGATCCAGTAGGCCTGGAGGGCAGCGTCGATCGGCCGGCGGATCTCGGCTTCGGGCCGGCCGTGCAGCCCCACGTGGAGCACGTAGATCTCGCGACAGCCGAGCTCCACGGCTCGGGCGATCGGAACGTTGTCCACCACGCCCCCATCGACGAACGTCTTGCCGTCGATGCTCACCGGCGGGAACACGATGGGAAGGGCCGCGGAGGCCAGGATCGCGGTCGTGAGCAGGCCCTCGCTGAACCAGTGACCGGTCGCCAGCTCGACCTCGGTGGCAACGCACTGGAATTCCACCTCGAGCTGGTCGAAGCGGCGGCTCGGCCCGAGCATCGTCTCGATCGCCGCCCTGAGCCCGTCGTCGCGGTGGATCGACGTGCCCTTGCGAACCAGCTGCACCGCGTTGGGGATGCGAGAGGCAGGCATGAGCGACCCCACGGCGAGACCCGTCCAGTGCTCCTGGATCAGGCCGACACCGGCCAGCGTGGGGCGGGCACAGTAGGCAGCACCATTCATCGCCCCGACCGAACAACCCAGCACCACGTCCGGGACGATCTCACGTTCGGCGAGAGCCCGGAGCATCCCGATCTGGACGGCCCCGAGGTTTCCCCCACCGGAGAGCACGAACGCCACCCGGGGCTTCCGGCGAGCTCGGTCCCGCAACATGGCCCCGAGCGTAATGGCCGACCCGGCCGCCCGGGACGCATCGCTGCTCCGTCCGCCGGCGATGCGCGACCCGGTGGTCGGCCGGATCGAACCAGTGTCCCGGCTCAGGCGTCGCGGACGCGGGATCGGGCCGTGCGCACCCACGACGCGAAGTCATCGGGGCGGGCCAGATGTGCACCGTGGGGAGCTTCGGTGAGCTCGACGAGGAGCGCGCCGGGTATCTGGTCGGCCAGCACCCGGGCCGCGGTCTGGAGGTGGGGGCGACTCCGGCTCCCCAGCCCGACCGTGACCGGAACGTGGATCGCGGTGAGGTCGGGCTCGATCTCGGGACGGCGAACGTCGACCAACTCGGCCATCAGCGCGCTTCCCTCGGCCCGACGGGCGGCCCGGTCGACCTCGCGCAGCCGGTTCCATCCACCCTCACCGATCATGTTTCGCATGAAGTGCTCAGCCGCTGCGGCCGGTCCGTCCGCCCGGCCGACCTTCACGGCCTCCAACCCGCCCTGACCGCCGTAGTCCGGCAGCCAGGGCATCGGTGCCTCGAAGATCGCCAGCGAGTCGACCGTCGGCATCCCTGCGATCTCGGCGATCAGTGCGATGGTGCCACCGAGACTGTGTCCAACGACCAGGACGCGGTCGAGGCCGCTCCACTCGACGACCCGCCGCAGGTCATCGGCGTGGCCGGCGAGGCGTTCGTCGATCCCGGACCCGACCGAGCCGGCGTAGCCGCGGCGGTCGATCGCCATGACGTCGAGATCGGGGAGGCGGCGCATGACACGACTGAAGCTGGCGGCGCGATCCATCGCGCCGTGGACGAACACGACGCCCGGAAACGACGTCCCCGCGTCGGCCGGGCGTCGACGGATCACCGCGATCCCGTCGACGACATGGTGTTCGACCCGGGAGCGCGCCGAAGGCGCTGGATCAGTACGCGTCACGGATGGTCCGAGCGCCTACGGCACCGACGCCAGGCGAAGCACGTCGGTCGATCGCGATGCCGTGCTCCCTGCACCGGCGAGCACGGCGACCAGTTCACCGGAACGCACGTGGCCGGCGTCCCGGGCGGCGATGACGAGGTCGTCCATGAGGCTGAGGCTGTCGACCCGTGAAGCCGTGTTGATCGGGATCGCGCCCCAACTGAGGGCGAGCTGACGCACGGTGCGAGGTTGTGGACTGAAGGCGATGATCGGCATCTGGGGCCGGAATCGGGCCATCGACCGGGCGGTGAACCCCGACTCCGTGATGCAGATGATCGCCGCGGCACCCATCTCGCTCGCGGCACGCCATGCCGCGGACGTCATCGCGTCAGTGAGGCGTTCGTTCCGATCGGCCTTCTCGGCCTTGCGGAGCTCGCGGATCTGTCGGGCCCAGCTGTCGTAGTCGAACTCCTGGTCCGCCCGCTCGGCGACCCGGGACATGGTGGCGACGACGTTGACCGGATCGGCACCCACCGCCGTCTCGGCCGACAGCATCAGCGCCGAGGTGCCGTCGAAGATGGCGTTCGCGACGTCGGTCACCTCGGCCCGGGTCGGCGCGGGAGCGGTGATCATCGACTCGAACATCTGCGTGGCGGTGATCACCGGCTTTCCGCCGCTGATGCAGTCGCGGATGATCTTCTTCTGCACGTGCGGCAGTTCCTCGATGCCGAGCTCGCTGCCGAGGTCGCCTCGGGCGACCATGATCGCTCCCGACGCCTCGATGATCCCGGGAAGGTTCTCCACGGCAGAGCGCGTCTCGATCTTCGCGATCACCAGCGGACCGCGGGGGTACGGCTCGGTTCCCACCCGTCGAACGTCGTGGGCGGACCGCACGAACGACAGCGCCACCATGTCGATCCCCTCGTCGACGAAGACGTCGAGCATGTGGAGGTCCTCGGGGGTCGGTGTCTGGAGGCCGAGCCGATCCGACGGCACGTGCAGCCCGGGTCGGCCCTGGACCGTTCCGCCGTGGGAGATGATCGCCTTGGCCGAGTCACCGTCGATCGACTCGACCCGGATGTCGACCGCCCCGTCGCCCACCGACAACACATCGCCGGTGTGGATGTCGCGGAGCAGGTCCTCGTAGTCGACCCCGAGCACCGACGCGTTCGATTCGTGGAGACCGGGCACCAGGGTCACGCGCTGACCGGTGTCGAGCTCGACGGGCAGGTTGCCGAACGTGCCCAGGCGGACCTTGGGTCCGGGAAGGTCGACGAGGATCCCGAGGGTGTGGTGGAGCTCGTCGGCGACCCTTCGCAGCATGTGGTAGCGGGCGAGGGCCTCGTCGAGCGATCCGTGGGCCAGCCCGATTCGGGCGACGTCCATCCCGGCCTCCATGAGCCGGCGAGCGACGTCTGGTGGGTCAGAAGCTGGCCCGATGGTCGCGACGATCTTGGTTCGGCGGGGCATGTCCCAACGCTACGCCCGGATTCGGACCCTCCAGCGCGACTTCACCACCTCTTCATGTGGCGTGCGTCATGTGCTGTGCGTCATGTGCCGTTCGCGGGCGAGCGACCTGAGCCGGTCGCCCGCGCCGGTCATCAGCTTCGTGGGACGTCGGTCCAGGGCAGGTCCTTGTCGACCCGCACGTCGCCGGGAAGGCCGAGGACGCGTTCACCCAGGATGTTGCGGAGGACCTCCGACGTGCCGCCCTCGATCGAGTTGGCGCGAGCGCGGAGGAAGTTCTTGCGCATGTCGTCCGTGAACAGGGCGTGCAACTCCTCGCTGATCGCGTACTTCCCGTACAGCATCCCTGCGGGGCCCATCAGTTCGAGCGCGAGGTCGTAGATCGCCTTGTTCAGCTCGGCCATGGCCAGCTTGGCGACGGAGCCCTCGGGTCCGGGGGTTCCAGACTTGCGGTTGGCGGCGGCTCGCAGGTTCGTGAGCCGGTTCACCTCCGCCTGGACCCACAACTGCACGACCTGGTCCCGCTGCACCGGGTCGGGGTCGTCGATGCGTGCGAACTCGTCCATCAGTTGGCCGATCGGCCCCGAGCCCCGGGGTGGTGTCCCGCCGCCGATCGACACCCGCTCGTTCATCAGGGTCGTGATCGAGACCCCCCAGCCCCGGCCCCGGTCGTCGAGCCGCATCGAATCGGGAATGCGGACGTCGGTGAAGTACACCTCGTTGAACTCGGCCTCGCCGGTCATCTGGCGCAACGGTCGGGTGTCGACACCCGGCGCGTGCATGTCGATGATGAAGGCGGTGATGCCCCGGTGCTTGGGCAGTTCGGGATCGGTGCGCGCGATCAACAAGCCGTAGCTGGCGAACTGCGCCAGGGTGGTCCACACCTTCTGGCCGTTCACGATCCACTCGTCGCCGTCCAACTCCGCGCGGGTGGCGAGCGATGCGACATCGGAGCCGGCTCCGGGCTCGGAGAACAGCTGGCACCAGATGTGCTCGTTGGAGAAGAGGGGCCGGAGGAACTCCTTCTGGGCCGGGGTTCCGTGGACCTGGACCGCCGGCCCGCACATCCCGTAGCCGATCGGGTTCTTCATGCCACCCATCGGTCCGCCGGCCGCACCGATCCGCTGGAGCACGGTGCGCTGGAGCTTCGGCGACATGCCGAGGCCTCCCTCGCCCTCGGGGAAGTGGACCCAGGCGAGCCCCGCGTCGTACTGCGCCTCGAGGAATGCCCGTTCCGGGGTCGACCGTGGGTCGTGGTCGGCGATCAGTCGCTCGACGACCTCGATCACCCGTGCCTCGTCGGCGGAGATCTCGGTCTCGGATTCGCCCTCGATGGTCGTGTCGACCGACATGCTCATTGCCCCCTGGACTGACGTGATCGGCTTCGGACTCGACTTGACTGCGCGGTCAAGTTCGGCAGGAACGCTAGCGCGACCATCGGTTGCGACTCACGCGTCGTCGGCCTCGGGCTCGCCCGGATCGGAAAGTCCGCTCGCGGCCAGTCGTTCGAGCAGGCGGTCGCGGATCGAGTCACCTGGCTCTCGGGCCTTGTCCCCCGAGATCCTCCATCCCAGGCGGGACGAGTAGAGCAGCGGCGGCTCGCGGAGCCGACCCTCGCGCACGGCGGAGACCCGGGCGAAGTACAGGCGGTGGTCCAGGTCGTCGCCGCCGATCGTCTCGATCACCTCGATCACGTCGCAGCGGAGCCAGGCGATCGAGTTGGGGACGACCGGCAGTCCGTCCCAATCCTCGACGTACTCGGTGGCGAGGTTCCGGAACCGTCGTCCGGGATAGGAGAAGTACTGGCCCTCGGCCACCTGATCTCCCGCGAGGATCGAGACCGAGAAGCGACGGGTGGCAGCGATGAGGGGTTCGGTGTCATGACGCCGTGACACCGAAGCCATGATGATCGGCTCCTCGAAACTCACCTGGCAGACCCAGTGCGAGCAGTAGAGATGGGCGCGGTCGCCGTCCGCCGCGCCGACCACCTGGACGCCCTTCATCATCTGGCCGATCGATCGCTTGAACGTCCGGTCGATCACGTTGTCGCTCCGGCGTCACACCGGTCGGCCGGCGGTCCGGACGCGGCGGGGGTCGGAATCAATTGAGGTTCGCCCGCAACCGCCGGGCCGTCTGACGATGGTCGTCGGCCCGCGGTCGATCCGCCTCGGCCAGGTCGTCGTACAACTCCGCCGCCTCCACGAACCGGCCATCGGCGGCGAGGACACCGGCGAGTTGACGCCGCTCGCCGACTCCTGCGCCCGGAAGCACCGATTGCAGCCGAAGGGTCCTGATCAGACCCGGACGGTCCCCGCGGCGCAGGTAGGTCGAACGCAGGTTGTTCAGGATCCGCTCGACGATCCCGAGCGACGGCGTCGGATCCAGATAGGAGTCCTCCCACGGTGCGGCCTGGCCCTGAAGGGCGCTGAAGCGTCGACGGCAGTCGGCCAGATCGAGCGGGCGGCCACGGTCGAACGCGTCGAAGTACTCGGCGGCGTCGACAGCCGAGCGCAGCAGGAAGTGGCCGGGCATCCCGATCCCGAGCAGTCCGACGCCGCGACGGCGGCCCACCTCCATGGCCACGACCGACAGCGTGATCGGGATCCCCAACTGTCGGGCGAGCACCTGGTCGAGCAGGCTGTTCCGCGGGTCGTAGTAGTCCTCCGCGTTCCCGACGAATCCGAAGTCGACGAACAGCGAACGACACAACGACGACGCGCTGTCGGAGTCGCATTCCCCCGCGAGCAGATCGAGGCGATCCAGGAGCACCGATGGGTCGACCTCGGGGCGCCCGCACGCTGCGATCAGCGCCGTCATGCGGTCGAGCGGGGGATCGTCGGTCGTGACCGCGATCGCGAACTCCGCGACGGGGTCCATCGATCCAACGGTACCGGTCGCCTGCACTACCGTCGCCGCATCAGGGCGCTGCCGGGCCCGGGGCGGTCGCGGCGCATCCGAACTCGAGGGGGATTTCGTGTCCGACCAACTGCTGTATCCCGGTGCCTACGTGGCCGACTTCGGCGACAAGGCCGCCTATGTCATGGCCGAGTCGGGGCTGGAGGTGACCTACGGCGAGCTCCACGATCGAGCCACGCGGCTCGCCCACCTGTTCTCCAGCCTCGGGCTGAAGCCCGGCGACCACGTGGCGATCTGCCTCGAGAACCACCCGTGGTTCCTGTCGATCGTGTGGGGTGCGCACTACGCGGGCCTCTACTACACCGCGATCTCATCGCGACTGACCGCCTCGGAGGTGGCGTACATCGTCGAGGACTGCGGGGCCCGCGTCTTCATCACGTCGGACTACAAGGCCGACGTGGCCCGAGCGATCGTCGCGGACACTCCCGGCGTCGAGGCGCGGTTCGTGCTCGACGGAGCGATCGACGGCCATGCCGACCTGCTCGATGCCATCGAGGCTCAGCCCGCCACCGACCTGACCGGCGCCGTCGAAGGCATGGACATGCTGTACTCGTCGGGGACGACGGGCCGCCCGAAGGGTGTGAAGGTGCCGCTCCGCGACGTCCCCCTCGGCACACCCGACCCGCTGTACGTGCTCGTCACGATGTTATTCGGCGCCAACGTCGACACCGTCTACCTCTCACCCGCTCCGCTCTACCATGCCGCGCCGCTGCGCTTCAGCCTGCAGGTGCAACGGGCCGGCGGCACCGTCGTCGTGATGGAGCACTTCGATGCCGAAGCGGCGCTTGGGCTGATCGAGCAGCACCGGGTCACCTTCGCCCAGTTCGTGCCCACGATGTTCGTCCGGATGCTGAAGCTGCCCGCCGACGTCCGCTCGCGGTACGACCTGTCATCGCTCCAGTCGGTCGTGCACGCCGCGGCACCGTGTCCGATCCCGGTCAAGCGTCAGATGATCGAGTGGTGGGGCCCGGTGCTGCACGAGTACTACGCCGGAACCGAGGGCAACGGGTTCTGCTACGCCAACTCCGAGGACTGGCTCGCACATCCGGGGACGGTCGGGAAGTCGTTGCTCGGGCCGGTCCACATCGTCGACGAGGTCGGCAACGAGGCAGGGGTCGGCGAGTCCGGGACGATCTACTTCGAGTCGGCCGCCCAGTTCTCGTACCACAACGACCCCGATAAGACCGCGGAGTCCTACGAGGGACACGGATGGTCGACCCTGGGTGACATCGGCTACCTCGACGCGGACGGCTTCCTGTATCTGACGGACCGCAAGGCGTTCATGATCATCTCGGGCGGGGTCAACATCTATCCGCAGGAGGCGGAGAACGTGTTGACCATGCACCCCAAGGTGATCGATGTCGCGGTCTTCGGCGTGCCCAACGACGACTTCGGCGAGGAGGTCAAGGCCGTCGTCCAGCCGGAGACGATGCCGGCCGACGACGAGGAGGCCGCGGCGATCGCAGCAGAGCTGATCGCCTACTGCCGTTCCCAGCTCGCCGATGTGAAGTGCCCGCGTTCGGTCGACTTCCGCGAGGAACTGCCGCGTCATCCGACCGGCAAGCTCTACAAGCGACTACTCAAGGACGAGTACGCGGGGAAGTAGCGCGCCGTCCGCACCACCGCGGGGTTCGGGTCGTTTGTATAGGTTGCAACCGTGGCGACCCATCCCTATCTGGATTCGCCGGGGCCCATTGCCATCGCACACCGGGGCGGGACCGAGTCGGCACCGGAGAACACCCTCCGGGCGTTCGAGGCCGCGGTCGCCGTCGGTTTCGACCACCTCGAGACCGACGTGCACCTGAGCTCCGATGGCGTGCTGGTCGCGTTCCACGACTTCGTGCTGGACCGCGTGACCGATTCACGCGGTGCCATCGCCGACCTTCCGTTCGCGCAGATCAGCGCGGCCCGCATCGCGGGGACCGACTCGATCCCGACGCTCGACGAACTGCTCGAGTCGTTCCCGGACATCTGTTTCAACATCGACCCCAAGTCCGACGAGGCCGTCGTCGCGCTGGCTCACGCATTGCGTCGACACGACGCGCTTCGTCGCGTCTGCGTCGGCGCGTTCTCGGACCGACGACTGGAACGACTTCGGACCATGCTCGGCGACGACCTCTGCACGGCAGCCGGGCCGCGCGAGATCACCCGACTCTCCGCGGAGGCACGCCTTTCCCGTCGTTCCCGTTCGACACCGGCGTACCGATGCCTGCAGGTACCGACCCACTACCTGGGAGTCGAGATCGTCACCCCGGCCTTCATCGACACCGCCCATCGGGCCGACTGCCCGGTCCAGGTGTGGACGGTCGATGACCGCAAGGAGATGCATCGCCTGCTCGATCTGGGCGTCGACGGCATCATGACCGACCTCCCGTCGGTGCTCCGCGACGTGCTCGAGGAACGGGGTGTGTGGCGGACCGAACAAGGCTGAGATGACCCGACACTCGTAGGCGAACCGGCGTTGACAGGCAATAGCGCGGGGATAGAGTGCCGAGTCTCATCAGCCAGTCCCGACGATGACGTCGCGACGGGGGATCAAGCAGGGGGAATCACGTGCGGTCTGGGATGGGTAGTCGAAAGTCGTGGTCGTTGGTGGCCGTCCTCTTATTCGCGATCGCACTGATCGCGTCCGCGTGCGGAGGTGGCGACGACGACGACGGCGGAAGCAGCGGCGGTGGGAACGGCACGGATGACGCCGCCGCGGGCACCCCGACGCCGGGCGGATCCGTCACCTACGGTCTCGAGGCCGAGAATCCGGGTGGATGGTGCCTGCCCGAGGCGCAGCTCGACATCTCGGGCATCCAGGTCGCACGCACGATCTACGACACCCTCACAATTCCGAACGAGACGGGTGAGTACGTCGGCATGCTGGCCGAGTCCTACGAGGCGAGCGCCGACCAGATGACGTTCACCTTCAAGCTGCGACCCGGCGTGAAGTTCCACGACGGCTCCGCACTCGACTCGACGGTCGTGAAGAACAACATCGACGCCTACCGCGGGACCTACCCGGCTCGTTCGCCGCTGCTGTTCTCCATCACGTTGAAGAACATCGCGGATGTGACGGCCCCGGATCCCATGACCGTCGTCGTCACGACCAAGACGCCGTGGCCCGCATTGCCGGCCTACATGTACGGCTCGGGACGCCTCGGGATCATGGCCCAGGCCCAGCTGGACGATGCGGCGACGTGTGACACCAAGCTGATCGGGACCGGGCCGTTCAAGTTGAAGGAATGGCAGATCAACGACCATCTCACCGGCGAGAAGAAC
>Ga0190271_10000867_pt1 | contig 16141 bp, 17 predicted proteins | sample Popmic356T_FD_133747 | JGI IMG/M metagenome (GOLD analysis project Ga0190271, IMG submission 133747) | Populus adjacent soil microbial communities from riparian zone of Weber River, Utah, USA - 356 T | ecosystem: Environmental > Terrestrial > Soil > Riparian zone | place: USA: Utah | collected...
GTCGAGCGCGAGTACGCCGTGCGGTTGCTCGGCGAGCCTGCGGACTCGCAGGTCCGACAGCTTCAGAGCGGGATCGAGCTCGACACCGGCATCGTCAAGATCGAGAAGATCGAATCCGGCAAAGGCGGCGGCAGCAACATCTGGCACCACGTGACGTTGCGCGAGGCGCGCCACCGCGACCTGCGGCCGATGCTCGCGGCCGTCGGGCTCGCCGTGAGCCGAGTGATTCGCGTGCGCTACGGCGACGTGGCGCTCGGCGAGCTCTACCGCGGCGCGAGCCGGCCGTTGTCGCCCGCGGAAACGAAAGCGCTCTATGCGCTGGTCGGCATCGCGCCGCGAAACAGACAGCAAAGGAGAGCAGAGCGATGAGTCGCAAGAACTTCTCCTCGGGATCGAAGTGGGAGCCGATCGTCGGTTATTCGCGCGCCGTGCGCGTCGGTGCCTACGTGCACGTGTCCGGTACGACGGCGACCGGAGCGGATGGCCAGATCGTCGGCCCCGGCGACCTGGCGGCGCAGACGAAGCAGTGCCTGCGCAACATCGAGAGCGCGCTCGAAAAAGCCGGCGCGAAGATGACGGACGTCGTGCGGACGCGGCTGTTCGTCGTCAACATCGGCGAGTGGGAGCTGGCCGGTAAAGCGCACGGCGAGTTCTTCGGCTCGATCCGCCCGGCCACGACGATGGTCGAGGTTTCGAAGCTGATCGCCCCCGAGATGCTGATCGAGGTCGAAGCCGACGCCTACGTCGGCAAGGACTGACTGCCAGGAGCCGTGGCGCGTGGCGCCAGCGCCGGGATACCATGCCTTACGGCTTGCGCAGATTCATGCGCGCCGCTTTCGCCCGATCCAAAGCTAATTCCGCCGAGGACCTATGGCATTAGTGAAAAAGTCGAAGATGGCCGCCGCTCAAGCGAAACCGATGATCGCGCCGGCCGCGGCAACGCCCAAGGCGGCGATGGCACGCGCGCCCGCGAAGCCGCAAACAGTCTTCGAGCGCATCGCAGCCGCGACCGAGGAGCTCGCAAGCGGCCTTACGGAATCCTCGGCCGCCACCAAGCAGCTCGGGCGCTCGATGGAGCAAATCGCCACGGGTGCCGAGGAGGCAGCCGGTGCGGCGCAGGAGCAATCGGCCGCAATCAAGCGCATCGTCGCGGGTCTGAACGCTGCTCGGGCCGAAGCCGAGAAGTCCGGGCGCCGCTCGGAGGTGTTGATCGCGACGCTGGCGGAGGCTACGGCGCAGATCGTCGCATCGGTGCGCGCTATCGAACGCAATGCCGAACGCCAACTAGCGTCTGTCGACGTCATCACGGAGCTGGACGCGCGCGCGCAAGACATCGGCGAGATCACGAAAACGGTCAGCCGGATTTCGGATCAGACGAATCTTTTGGCGCTCAACGCTGCGATCGAGGCAGCGCGCGCCGGCGAGCACGGCCGCGGCTTCGCCGTGGTCGCTGACGAAGTGCGCGCTCTGGCCGAAATCTCCGACAGGAGTGCACAGGAAGTGCGCACGCTCGCCGACTCGATGAAGCGCGACGTGCAACAAATCGTCGACGCTCTCAAGAAGTCGGCCGGAAGGGCAGCCAATGAAGCCAAAACGGCTGGGAGCGTCGTCGACGCTTTGCGCGCCAGGCGCGACGACGTGTCGAGAATAGCCGAAGGCAACAGGCAGATCCTGGGTGCCGCCGCCGAAGCCGAGCGCGCTGCTACGGAGGCTGCGGCGGGCGCGGAACAGATCGCAAGCGCGGCCGAGGAGCAATCCGCGGGCGCGAGCCAAGCGCAGACCGCCGTGCAGCAGCAATCCAAATCGCTCGAGCAGGCACAGATGGCAGCGCAAACTCTCGCGGTCCTCGCCGAGCAGATGCGCCGAGGCAAAAGCGCAGGAAATTCTGGGGAGCAGGTCAGCTCGTCGGCAGAAGAGCTGTCCGCGACGATCCAGGAGCTCTCAGGCGCGGCGACGGAGATCATGGCCACGGTCGAGCAGATCGATCGCGCCACTCGCCTACAAGCGTCGGCCACGCAGGAGACCTCGGCCGCGCTGGATCAGATCGAGAAGAGCGCAAGGCTTGCGGAAACCAACATCCGCGCAGCCGATGAACGCGTGCAGACTGTCGAAGGAGCACTGACGACGGGTCGCGCCGCCGTCGAGAATCTGATCGGCGGAGTGAACGCGGGCCTTCAGGACACACAGACGAGCGTGGCGACGGTGACGCGGCTCGGCGGAGTCAGCCGGAAGATCGAAAAAGTCGTCGACGCCATTGCGCTGATCACGGTGCAGACGAACATGCTGGCGGTCAGCGGCTCGGTGGAAGCCGCCCGCGCCGGCGACTCCGGCCGCGGCTTCGCGATCGTTTCGAGCGACATCCGCGCACTTGCGCGCGAAGCCTCTTCGAACGTCGAGCGTGCGAAGGATACGGCGCGCGGCGTGCTGGAGCAGATCGCGGTGTTGAAGAGCGATCTCGAGCAGATCGCGGCGTCCTCGCTAATGGAGGTCGAGAACAGCCGCTCCGTCGTTGCCATTTTGGAGAAGCTGGTCGGCGAGATTGCCGAAATGCGTGCCGCCAACACGAGCATCGTCAGCGGTGCGGCCGAGATCCTCGCGGCTGCCGCGCAAACGGCGGCCGGCGCGCGCCAGGTTGCCGCAGCGTCCGAGGAAGCCAGCGCAGCAGCGCGGCAGGCTGCCACCGCGGCGACCGAGCAGTCGCGCGGTGCCGAAGACCTGGCCGCCGCTATCGAGGAAATAGCCTCGCTCGCGGATGAGCTGCAGCACGCGAATGCGTGAGCAAGCCGCCGCGCCCGTCGATACGGCGGCGGTTCGCCGCTTCTTGACGTTTCCTCTCGGCGGCACGCTGTATGCGCTGCCGGCCGAATACGTCCTCGAAGTCATTCATATTCCCGCGGTCGCACGCGTTCCGCACAGTCCGCCGTCGTTGCTCGGCATCGCGAACCTGCGGGGCGCGGTGCTTCCTCTCGTGAGCTTGAGGGAGCTGCTCGGATTGGACGCCGGATCCGCAGCGGCCGCCGCAACGAAGGCAATCGTGCTCGACGCCGGAACGCATCTCGCGCTGGCCGTGGAATCCGTCGACGCCCTCGTCGCGGTCGCAGAGGACCGCATCGAAGTGCGCGAGTCCGAGCTCAGCGCAGCGCACGGCGAGCACCTCCGCGGAGCATTCCGCTCGGAGAGTCACGACGCCGTCGTGAAGATACTCGATATCAGGAAGCTGCTCGGAGTCGCGTTTGCGCAGCAGGCGCGCGCGCCGCGACAGTTGCGCGGCGGCAAGAGCGGGGTTGGCGACACGCAGCGCTCCGCGGCTGCCGACGCCGCCACGATGCTCGTCACCTTCGAGGTCGCCGGGCAGGAGTTCGCTCTCGATCTCGCGGCCGTGCAGGAAATCCTCCCGGCACCGGCCGTCGTCATGGCCGTGCCGCGTACGGAGGCGGTCGTCCTTGGTGTGACCACCGTGCGCGACCGTCTGCTGCCGCTGCTGTCGTTGCGAGGTCTCCTCGGCTTTCCGCCCGCAGCGGGCTCCGATGGCCGCGAGAAAGTCGTCGTCATGAAGATCAACGGCGCACAAGTGGGGCTCGTCGCGGACCGCGCGCGGGCCATCTTGGCCGCGCCGCCGTCGGCCATCGACGCAGTTCCGCCCGTGCTCGCGGCACGTACCGGCGGCGAAGCCCGCCTCAAGGCTATCTATCGCGGCGAGGAAGGACGCAGGCTCGTCTCGATCCTCATGCCCGAGCAGCTATTCCGGGAGGATGTCATGCGGCGACTGGGTCACGACGCGCAGAACGAAGGCACGCCGGCGACGCCGACCGAATCGCCGCAGGAACAGCAGACATTCCTGGTGTTCCGCTTGGGCGAGGACGAGTTCGCGTTGCCGATCGACGCCGTCGACGAGGTCGGCGAAGTGCCGGCGCAGATCACGCGCCTGCCGAAGACGCCGAAGTTTCTCGAGGGCGTCGTGAATCTACGCGGCGAGGTGTTGCCCGTCGTCGATCAGCGTCGCCGCTTCGACATGCCTGCGTCGAGCGAAACCGAACGCCGGCGTCTCGTCGTCGTCCGCACCGAGCTCCACCGCGCGGGGTTGATCGTCGACAGCGTGTCGGACGTGCTGCGCGTGTCGGGCAGCGCCGTCGAGGCGCCGCCGGCGCTCACCGACGAGATCGCGCGGCTGGTTCGCGGCGTGATCAACCTCGAGCAGGCCCAGCGCATCGTGCTCGTGCTCGATCCCGCCGAGCTCCTGACCGCCGCCGAGCGAGGGCGTCTCGACGCCTTCCAGAAGGCGAGCCGAGCGAATGCGTGATCAAGGTTCTGGTCGTCGATGACTCCGCGCTCGTGCGGAAGCTGTTCCGCCGCGTTCTCGACAAGGAGCCGGATCTAGAGGTTCGGGTTGCCCGCAACGGCCTCGAGGCCCTCCGTGAGCTCGAGGAGTTCCATCCGAACGTCATCACCCTGGACGTTCAAATGCCGCAAATGGGCGGCCTCGAATGTCTCGATCGCATCATGCTCGAGCACCCGTGCCCCGTCGTCATGGTGTCGTCGCTGACGGCGGAAGGGGCCGAGGAGACGCTCGAGGCCCTGCGGCTCGGGGCCGTCGACTTCGTCCTGAAGCCCGAAGGCGCGGTATCGCTTCGCATTGATGAATTTGCACCCTCGTTGCTGGAAAAGATCCGGGCAGCGGCCGGCGCGAAGATAAAGAAGAGCGCGCGGCTCCGCGAGCGCGTGCTGCACCGGACGAGGCGCCGGGACGAAACCGCCGCCCCTCGCGATCGCAAGCGCCGCACGGCGCGCGCTTCCGGCGACGGCCTCGTGCTGGTGGGCACGTCGACGGGAGGGCCGCCCGCGCTGGAAGCCCTGCTGGCACCCCTGCCGCAGACGTTTCCATGGCCCATCCTCGTCGCGCAGCATATGCCGGCGACCTTCACGGGCCCCCTCGCGAGGCGGCTCGACGAGCTCTGTGAGCTGCGCGTCGTCGAGGTATTGCAGCCGATGCTCGTCGAGCCCGGCTGCGTCTACATCGGGCGCGGCGACGCGGACCTCATCCTCACGCGCCGGCCCGCAGGGCTGACGGCCATGAGCGCGCCTGCGCAAGACTACCCCTGGCATCCGAGCACGGATCGGCTCGTGAAATCGGCCTTGGCGCACGTGCTGCCGCAGCAGCTGATCGGCGTGCTGATGACCGGTATGGGCAACGACGGCGCCGAGGCGATGGCGACCCTCTCGAAACTTGGCGGCACAACTATTGCAGAGGCCGAGGAGACCGCCGTGGTGTGGGGAATGCCCGGCGAGCTCGTGCGGGCGGGCGCTGCCGACTGGATAGAGCCCGTTCATAAGATCGCGTCCCGTTTGCTCGAGATAACGCCAAACCATGCCGCTCGTTCGTAAGCCCCCCCCGGGGCCACCGGATTCCGCTGTGCCCGCGCCCGACGGCGCGGCGCTGCTGGGCGCGCTCGCCCGCGGCACGGACGACGAGCGCTGGTCGGCGGCCCGCGCGGCCGCGGGGCTCCCAGGCAGCGTCGCCGCGCTTGGCGAAGCGTTGGCGCGCGAGAAGAGCCCGCGAGTGCGCGAGGCTCTGCTGACGAGCCTGGCCCGGATCGCCACGCCGGCAAGCGTCGAAACCGTTCTGCCGTTGCTGCGCTCCGACGACGCGTTCGTTCGGAGGGAGGGGGCCGACGCGCTGGTCGCCATGAAAGAGGTCGCCTGGCCGTACCTCGCGGCGTTGTTGCAGGACGGCGATGCCGACGTCCGGATCCTCGCCTGCAGCCTCGTCCGCGACATGCCGAGCGAAAAGGCGGTACGACTCTATTGCGACCTGCTCGACTCGGAGCCGGATGAGAACGCCTGTGCCGCGGCTGTCGAGGCCCTCGCCGAGATAGCCGGAGTGGAGGCGCTGCCCGCGCTGACACGCTGCGCGGAGCGGTTTCGAACGACGCCGTTTCTCGCGTTCTCGATCCAGATCGTGATCGATCGGCTGCGCTCCCAGGTCTGAGAACCGCGTGCCAGACTATGCGGCGCTTACCGAGGACGAATATCGCAGGCTGTGCGAGTTCATCTATCGACGAACCGGGATGGTCTTCACCGAAGCGAAGCGTTATTACGTCGAGCGCCGCGTCGTCGAGCGCATGGCGGCGACGGATGCGAGCTCCTTCGAAAACTACTTCGCGCGGCTGCGCGCCGATCCGCGGGCGGAGATCGAGCTGTTCGTCAACGCGTTCACGGTCAACGAGACGTACTTCTATCGCGAAGAGCACCAACTCTCGTGTCTCACGTCGAACCTGCTGGCCGAACGCCTGAAGCTGAAGAAGCACGGCGACCAGATTAGGATCTGGTCCGTGCCCTGCTCGACGGGCGAGGAGCCGTATTCGATCGCGATCTGGTTGCTCGAGAACTGGCCGTTCGTCGACCGATACGACATCGAGATCGTCGGCTCGGACATCGACACGGGCGCCGTCACGCTCGCGCGGGCGGGAATCTATGGAAGACGCGCACTGATGCGCCTTCCGCCGCACGTTGTCGACAAGTACTTTGAGCATGACGGCGCCGAGACCTGGAAGATCATCGACGACCTGCGTGAATCCGTGCGTTTCACCGCGACCAACATCGTGGATCCGGCAGAGACCCAGTTACATGGGCGATTCGACGTGATTTTTTGCCGCAACGTCCTGATCTATTTCGACGATACTTCACGGCGGACGGCTGCCGAGAACCTCTACGAAAACCTGTTGCCCGGAGGATTCATCTGCCTTGGACACACGGAATCCATGAGCCGCATCTCTCCGCTGTTCGACGTGGCGCGCTTTGCCGACGCCATCGTGTATCAACGGCCCGTGGCGTAGCGGCGTGACTGACGAAACACCCAAACGAGTCCTCGTCGTCGACGACGCGAGCCTCGTGCGCCGGTACTACCGCGCCGCCCTCGAAGGCGCCGGGTTTCAGGTCGCGGAAGCGCTGAACGGCATCGAAGCGCTGGAACAAGTCCTCACGGCGCACTTCGACCTGCTGATCGTGGACGTCAACATGCCGCAAATGGACGGCCTCAGCTTTCTGAAAACCGTCAGAGGCAAGAGTCTGCCGTTGTCGTCGACGCCGGCGCTGATCACGAGCTCGGAGGCCGACCCGGCGCGCATCGCCGCGGCCCGTGCAATGGGCGCGAACTTCTACGTCGTCAAGCCGCTCAGTCAGGAAACGCTGGTGCAGTACTCCTTGCTGCTGTGCGGGGTGCGGCATGAATGAGTTTCTCCAACAATTCCTGATCGAATCGCGGGAGCTCGTCGATCAGGCCAGTGACGACTTGCTGGCGCTCGAGAAACAGCCGCACGATGCGCAGCGCTTCGACGACGCATTTCGCGCGTTCCATACGCTGAAGGGCGGCGCCGGCATCGTCGACTTCGCGGTGATGCAAGAGGCCGTCCATGCCGCGGAGAGTGCATTCACAATGGCGCGCGCCGAGTCGCGGCCGCTCTCGGCGCTCGACATCGGCAATTGCCTCGTGTGCCTCGACCAGGTCGTCGACTGGCTCGATGCGATCGAAAGCTCTGGCGCACTGCCGCCGGACGCCGACGCGGCTGCCGTCGTCGCGCGCTTCGTGCGCTCAGGGAAGCTGGCATTGGCGAGTGCTGCGCCGGTCCGTGCGGCCAACGATGGCTGGGTCGATGGATTGGTCAGCACGCATGCGGCCGCGGCCGCCCAGGCACAAACTGCGCTGCGTTATCGCCCTTCGGCCGACAGCTTCTTCCGGCAACAGGACCCGCTTGCGCGCATTGCCGCGCTGCCGGGCTTGCTCGCAATCGACGTCGGCCCACGCACGGAATGGCCGCCGGTCGACGTGCTCGATCCGTTCTCCTGCAACCTCGCAATTACAGCGCTGCTCGCAGCCCCGCCTGCGGACGCGGCGGCGGCTCTCGGCGATGAGCTGCGTCATTGCGACATTGAGGTCCTCGCCGATCGCGCGCCTGCGGCGCGTGAGGAGATGCTGCCGCCGCGCGCTCGCGAGCTGCTCGAGGCGCAGCTGCAATTGCTCGTGGCGGCCGGCGAGCCCCGCGCGCTGAGTCATATCGCCTCGGCGGGCATCGTCGCCGCGAACGTGTTGCGCCACCTCGGCAGGGCGCCTGAGGCCGACTCCATGGCCGCCGAAGCGGCGGCAGCCGTGACAGAGGGTGACCCGCGACGCCTCGTGCAGGCCGTCAAAGCGGTCCTCGAGGAAGTACCGGCCCCACGCGCGGCCGAGCCCGCCGCGGTCCGTCGCCAAAGCGGTCGCACACAGACGCTGCGCGTGAACGCCGACCGAATCGACGCGCTCGTACGGCTGACCGGCGAGCTCACCGTAGCGAAGAACGCCATCGGCCACGCCGTCAAGCTCGCAGAGAGCGAAGGCTCGGCGCTCGCGGTGCCGCTGAAGAATCAGCACGCAGGTCTCGACCGCCTCGTCAGCGAGTTGCAGCGAGCCGTCGTCGGTATGCGAGTGCTGCCGCTGCGCGTTGCCTTCCAGCGATTCCCCCGCCTGATCCACGAGCTCGCCGCGGAGCTCGGTAAGCCTACCGCGCTCATGATCGAGGGCGAAGAGACCGAGGCGGACAAGGCGATCGTCGAAATCCTCGTGGAGCCGCTCGTGCACGTGCTGCGCAACGCGATGGACCATGGCGTCGAGGATGCCGCAGCGCGAGCTGCCGCCGGCAAGCCGGCCGTCGCGACGATTCGCCTGCGCGCGTTCCGCGAGAGCGAGCACGTCCTCATCGAAATCGCCGACGACGGAAGCGGAATCGATCTCGCGCGCGTTCGCCAGGTGGCGGCAGAGCGGAACGTGGCGACGGCCGAGGAGCTCGCGTCGATGAACGACGCGCAGCTCGTCGACCTCATTTTCGCGCCGGGATTTTCCACCGCGGCCGCGGTCACCCAAGTTTCAGGCCGCGGCGTCGGCATGGGGGCGGTCCGTACAGCGGTGAGCCGGCTCGGTGGGCACGTCGACGTGCGCAGCTCCGCGGGGGAGGGGACGACGGTGCGCTTCACGCTCCCGTTCAGCGTCCTCGTCACTCAGGTCATGACCGTCGAGGCGGCAGGGCAGACGTTCGGGATTCCGCTCGACGCAGTCGTCGAGACGATACGTGTTTCCAAGGACAGCATCTTTCCCGTCGGAGCCGCGCACGCGATCGTGTTGCGCAATCGGACGATTCCGCTCGTCCGGCTGGCGCAAGTGCTCGCGCCGCGAGCGGCGGGCGGCGACGAGGCGGGCCCAATCGTGATCGCGAAGATCGACGGCGATCTCGGTGCGTTGCAGGTCGATAGAGTCGGCGAGCGTATGGAGATCATGCTGAAACCGTTGGACGGCCTGCTGTCCGGGCTGCCGGGGATCGCAGGCTCCACCCTGCTCGGAGACGGTAGTGTGCTGCTGGTACTAGACTTGGCGGAGTTGCTGCAATGACCGTGCGCGTGACTGCCGAGGGCGCGATCGAGCTGGCTGGCCGGTGCGGCGTCGAGGATGCGGAGGTGTTGCAGCGCCATCTACTGGCAGCCCCTCGATCCACCGTAGAATGGAGCTCTTGCGAGCACCTGCACTCGGCCGTCGTTCAGGTGTTGCTGGTAGGGAGGCCGCGCATTCGGGGATCGCCTTCGAGTGCCTTCCTGAGAGCACACATCGCACCGCTCCTGCAGCGTGCGGCGAGTTGATTCGCGCCCAGACGCCTGTTTGTGGACTTAGCGTGGCAAGGAACTAAACATGACCTACAAACTGCTGATCGTCGACGATAGCAAGCTGGCGCGAATGGCGGTCGTGAAGGCTCTGAACGCCTGCTATCCGGACTGGCAGCGCGTGGAAGCCGGCAGCGCCGCCGATGCGCTGCGCGCCATGGAAGCGGACGCGCCGCACGTTGCGCTCGTGGACTTCAACATGCCGAACCAGGATGGCCTGCTTCTGGCCGCGGATCTGCGCAAGCTGAATCCCAAAATGCCGATCGGCATCATTTCCGCCAACCATCAGCAAGGTTTAATCGATCGCGCCAGTGAGCTGGGAGCGACATTCCTGCCGAAGCCGCTTGCCGAGAAAACACTCACGGAGTTCTTGACGAAGGCAGTGCATGACTTGGAAGGCTCCGCCTCATGAGAGCCACGAACGACGTGGTTCTATCGGAGCTCGAGCTCGACGCCGTCACGGAGCTCGTCAATCTCGGCGTGAGCCGTGCAGCGACCAACCTCGCTCGCATGGTGCGGGAGGAGGTCATCCTCACGGTGCCCAAGGTCGCGCTGATGAGCCGGCGCGAGGCGATCAAAACGCTGGGCGACCGGGAATCCGCGAGCCTCGTGGCCGTGCACCAAACCTTCGAAGGCGAGATCACCGGAAGAGCTCTGCTGATCTTTCCGGAAGAAAGAAGCCTCGAGCTCGTGCGGGCGGTCGTCGGCAGCGAGCTCTCCCTCGAGGAGATCATCGAGCTCGAACAGGAAGCGCTCGCGGAAACGGGCAACATCATTTTGAATAGTTGCCTCGCGACGATCGCGAACTCCCTCGAAAGCAACCTCAAGATCTCGCTCCCGGAAGTCCTTCGCGGCGAAAGCTCGAAGTTCTTCAGCCTCGAGCCGCCGCCGGTAGCTGGTACTACCGTCATGTTCATCTACATCAACTTCGCCCTGAAAAAGCGCGACATCAACGGCTACATCGCGATGATGATGGACATGCCGTCGCTCGCGGCACTGCAGACACTGCTGGCTGCGCTGATCCGGCGGACCGCTGGAGCATCCAAGGCGTAGGAATCGATGCCGGAGACGCACCAGGAACACACGATTCTCGACGGCATTGCGGCCGGATTGATCGTGCTCGGCACGGACCGGAAGATCGCCCACTGGAACGCTTGGCTGGTCTCGGCCAGCCGCCGTAGCTCCGCGAGTGTCGTCGGCAAAACTCTCGCGGAGGTTTTTCCCGACGCCCAGGTGGACATCGTGGGCAGGGCTATCGAATCCGCCTTCGACGCCGGGGCGTCGACCCTTTTGACGAATGCGCTCCACCCGGAGCTGCTGCCGCTTCACACGCGGGCGGGGCGGCCGCTGCTGCACGACATCGTCGTGTCCCAGGTGGGCGACATCCAATCTAGAAGATGCGTCATCCAAATCATCGACGTGACGGACGCGACTCGCCGCGAGCGCTTCCTCCGCGATCGCCAGAACGCCCGTTACTACGCTCTGGTGGAAAGCGCGCCCGACGCAATTCTGAACGTAGACGCCGAGGGAATCATCCGGCTCGCCAATCCCGCCGCGGCCCAGCAGTTCGGCTATTCGGCCGAGGAGCTCGTCGGACAACCGGCGGCGTTGCTGTGTGAGCACGAGAACGCTTGGTTGGACATCTGGCAATCGGTGAACGCCGGTACCGCGTCCGCGCGTCCAACGGAGGTGCGGATTCGCCTCAAGGGCGGCACGTTGCGCTACTTCGAGATCTCGGCCGCGCGCTGGAGGGACGGCTCGCGCACCCTCGTCACGGCGATTTTGCGCGACGTCAACGATCGGCGCGACGCGGACCGCGCGCTTCGAGAAAGCGAAAGCCAATCGCGGAAAAATGCCAAAGCCCTTGCGGAGCTCAACGAGGCCCTGAAAGAAAACAGCAACAAGCTGAGCGAAATGGATCGGCGCAAGGACGAGTTCCTCGCGACCCTGGCGCACGAGCTGCGCAATCCGCTAGCGCCGCTGCGCAATGGCCTGCAGTTGCTGAAGCTCGCCAAGGACGACGCGGGCTTGGTCGAGCGCACGCGCCACATGATGGATCTGCAGCTTGGCCAGATGGTGCGCCTCATCGACGACCTCCTCGACGTCGGCCGCATCACCAACGATCGAATCGGCCTGAGCCGGGAAACAACGTCGCTCGACCGAGTCATTCGTCAGGCGATCGAAACCAGCAGCCCGTTGATACTCGCGCAGCAGCACGACCTCACCATCGAGCTTCCCTCGCGCGAGATCGGTCTGCATGTCGACGTGGTCCGGCTCACGCAGGTCTTCGCCAACCTGCTGAACAATGCCGCGAAGTACACCCCGCGCAACGGCAAGATCTCCGTCACGGCCGAGGAGCACGGCGATTCAGTGACGGTGCGTATCAGCGACAATGGAATAGGAATCCCGCCGGAGCTGCTGCCGCAAATCTTCGGGATGTTCATGCAGGTGGACAAGTCGCTGGAGCGCGCACAAGGTGGGCTCGGTATCGGGCTGTCTCTCGTCAAGCGATTGGTCGAGATGCATGAAGGCACCGTGGAGGCGTACAGCAAAGGCATAGGTCAGGGCAGCGTGTTCAGCGTGCGCCTGCCAACGATCAAAGCTCTAGCCCACGGCGATCGACCCGCTGCAGCGGAAGTCAACGCCGCTCCGCCGACCGGCCACCGCATCCTCGTCGTAGACGACAACAAGGATGCGGCAGCGAGCCTTGCATTGCTCCTGCGTCTGATGGGTCATGAAACTCGAACGGCCAACAATGGCCTCGAAGCCATGGAAGTGGCCGATCAGTTCCAGCCCGACGTCGCCCTGCTCGACATCGGCATGCCCAAGCTGAATGGCTACGAGACGGCGCGCCGCATGCGGCAGAAAATCTGGGGCCGGGACATGCTGCTGGTGGCGGTGACCGGGTGGGGGCAAGAAGCCGATCGTCGGCGATCGAGCGACGCCGGCTTCAACTCGCATCTCGTCAAGCCGGTCAACGTCCAAGAGATCGAACGGTTGCTCGCCAGGACCCACTAGCCATGGCGAGCGAGCCGACGATCGAGCGGCGGCCGTGACGCGCGCCGGTCTACTGCTTGCATTGGGTGTGGCCGCCGTCGCGGCGGGCCAGAGTCTGCCCGAGCGGCCGCCGACCTTCAGTCCGCTCATGGTCGAGACGCTGGCGCCGCTGCTCGCAGGCTGGATCGTCTCCGAGCGCGACGCCGCGAAGGTGCGCGGTGTCGAGCCGATCCCCGAGCCGATTCGGGAAGCGCTCGCGGGGTACGTGCCCGAGCCGATCCTCGCCCGTGTCCGCTGGCGCGAAGGCGCGAGCGAGCTGTCACTACCGCAAAACGTCATCCGCTTCGGCCACGTGCCCGCAGTGACGCTCGACGACGTCATCGTGTTTCAGGAGCGCCGCGCGGCCCTCGAAGACCCGAAGCTCTGGGCGCACGAGCTCAAGCACGTCATGCAGTTTGCGGAATGGGGCGTCGACGGGTTTGCGAGACGGTACTTGAGCGACTACGAGGCCGTCGAGTCCGAGGCCGCGGAGTTTCGGTGGGAGTTCATGAAGCGGAAGGGGTTGATTCCGGAGGTTGGAGCGCCGGACGAGTAGCGCGGCCCAGCGAATCGCCGACCCAGCATGCGCGGGGAGCGAGCACTTCATGTCCCGCCTCGGGCGCGAGTATGATCGACGCACCCAGGCGTCTGAACCGCGCCGATGCCGTCAAAAAAAGAACGTCCAATTGGGACTCAGCTCGAGCTGAAATTGGCCGACTATGAGATCCACGGAGCATCCGTGGGCTACAACGGTGTGGACGGTTCCCGTTTCGCGTGCACCATCGAACCGGTATCGGACGAGACAATGGTTGCGCTCGATCGTGCGGCCGAGACTCACGGGACAATCTGCTTGCTGTTGCCGGAGCCGCTGTTACTCGAGCTCGTCACCCTCGAGCGTAAGGGGCCACAGCGCATCCGGATCGTCGGCCGAATGCTCGCGGCGCACAAGGCGGCGTTGGACTCGACGATTATCTAGGCGTGCTGCTCGTCGTTTTCGTCGAGCTCCGGCTGCGCGACGTCTCGTTCGAACGTCAGCTCTTATGCGCCAACCCGGTTAGCTCGAAGCTCAGCGCCCGTAGCTGCGCCCGCGCCTCGGCGTCATACGCCTGCGCATTCGCCGATGCCTCATTCAGCCCGTTGAAATAGAGTCCGCTGCGCCCAACCAGGGCCGGTGACACTGCAAGCTGCATCGTGGCCTCGGCGCCTTCTTCGACGCTGCTCAAAGGCTGATAGCCGCCGTTGATGACGCGCGCCGTATTCATCGAGCGCGCGGGGTGCAGGCTGTTGACGGTCACGTGCGCCGCGTCGAGCTCGGCCGCGAGGTCGATCGTGAACATGATCTGCGCGAGCTTGCTGCGGCGATACGCGTCGCCGGGGTTGTAGCTGCGCTCGAGCATGACGTCGGTGAAATCGATCGGCGTCTGGCCCATCGAGGACACGTTGACGATGCGCGCCGGCGCGCTGGCTTCGAGCAGCGGCAACAGGCGATACGTCAGCAGGAAATGCGCGAGATAGTTCACGGCGAACGCGAGCTCGTGCCCATCGGCGCTCGCTTGGCGCTCGGCGCCGCTGACGGCGGCGGCGTTGTTGATCAATACGTCGAGGCGGTCATAGGTTTCGAGGATCTTCTCCGCGAACGCGGCGACACCGTCGAGCGACCCGAGGTCCGCGCGATGGAACGCGGCGTCGCCGGGGCCCGCGGCTTTGATCGCGCGGACGACTTCTTCGCCGCGCTCTTGATTGCGGCCGTGCACGATGACGAAGGCGCCGAGCGCGCCGAGCTGGCGTGCGACTTCCTTGCCGAGGCCGTCCGTCGAGCCTGTCACGAGCACGGTCTTGCCGGTCAAGGCCACGCCCATGCGGGCCCAGTAGGCTTCGTTCTCGGGCGTCCGCTGTTCCGCGGCCGGCTGCTGAGCGAAGGCGCGCCTGCCTGCCGCGCCTAGTGCGAGCCCGATGCCGGCGAGCAAAGTCGTCCGCCGCGACAGCGTCGTCGTCTTCGTTCTCATTCTGGTTCTCCCTGTGCGAGGCGGCACGATAAGTGCCGGGCCGCGGGCTGGCAACTCGCATCATCGAATATGGTTAGTCCAAGCAGGTAGGCGAGCCGGCGGCACCACGGCTGTGCATGCCCTCGGCCTCAAGCCTGCACGATATCTGTCTTGGAGAAGTCGGATCCCTTGAAGAGAAGCGGTTGGCCGTAGTGCCGCGCACAGGCATAGGCGAAGCAATCCCCCATGTTCAATTGCGCGGCGTGGCGCCGCCCTTTCCCGAAGCGTGCAAACGCGTCGATGGCTATTAGCCCGACCTCCGGTGGGACGGCAATAACCTCGATTTCCATCAGCTCGAGGAACTTCGCGACTTCTTCTAGCGTTTGTGCAACCGGCATAGCGAGAACGCGGGCGACGCCGGCCGTGGCCTCGAATACGGCGATCGCCGACGTGAGCCGCGTTCTCGACGTTTCGAGGCGAGCCGCAAGCTTCTTCGCATCATTCTCGTCGGTCATCATTGCCACGATGGCCGACGCATCGACGAACATTACTCGCTGCCGCTCAGTTCATCGAAGAATCGCTTGTCGGCCTTCCGGCCGCGCTTTGGCTTGCCGCGTGCGCGCAGCTCTCGCGAGAAGCGCACGGCGACCTCGACGACGCTTGGCTTGCCACGCTGGCGCTCGAGCTCATGTTTGAGCGCTTCGCGCACAGCCTCCGTCTTGTTCAGTTTTTTCGCTGCAGCCAGCTCGCCGGCAAGCGCGTCGACCTCGGAGTCTTTGATGTAGAGAGGCATATAGGGATATCCAGAGTCTGCTAGCGGGATATCCTAGCACACCCCGGGTGACCAGGCGTAAAGCGCTGGATAGGCAGCACGGCCGCGCATGGACCGGGTAAAGTAGGCGCCCTCGCGATCGAGCCTCAGCCACGTTCCATGCCCGCCTCAGTGAATTCCGCCGGCCGCACGATGAGCGCCGGGCCCGTATTTGCCCTCGGCGCACTGGCGCTGATCTGGGGCTACAACTGGGTCGTCATGAAGCTGGCGATGCAGTACGTCGGTCCGCTGGATTTCGCGGCGCTGCGCGGCGTCCTCGGCGCGCTGCTGCTGTTCGGCATGCTGTGGGTCTTCGGCGCGCCGCTGAAGCCCCAGTACGTCGTAAAGACCATCTTTCTGGGTCTACTTCAGACGGCGGCGTTCGTCGGCTTGATCTCGTGGGCGCTCAACATCGGCGCGGCAGGGAAGAGTGCCGTGCTCGGCTACACGATGCCGTTCTGGGTCATCGTATTCGGCTGGCCGTTCCTGCCGGATCGCCTGCGCGGCTGGCAGTGGCCCGCAGCTGGATTGATTCTCTTCGGCCTCGTGCTCGTGCTCGAGCTTTGGGCCGGATCCACGGACATGACGAGCAGCTTGCTCGCGCTCGGCGCTGGCATCGCGTGGGGAA
>Ga0190271_10000868_pt1 | contig 16139 bp, 24 predicted proteins | sample Popmic356T_FD_133747 | JGI IMG/M metagenome (GOLD analysis project Ga0190271, IMG submission 133747) | Populus adjacent soil microbial communities from riparian zone of Weber River, Utah, USA - 356 T | ecosystem: Environmental > Terrestrial > Soil > Riparian zone | place: USA: Utah | collected...
CCGCCAGAATCAGTAGCAGCACTCCCGGTGGGAGCACGTCCGCCAAATCCTGCACTGTCTCGTAGGGCCGACCGGCGATGATTGCCAGGGCGATGATCGCATTGACTCCGCCCAACTCTTCCAGTTCCGCTTGCGGAGCGGTATTGACATCGACACAAAACTGAGTCGGTGTCGGCGGTGCCGTCGTTGTAGTCGTCGGCATCGTGGTCGTGGTGGTGGTGGTTGGCTCAGTGGTGGTCGTAGTCTCGTCTGGCTTCGTGGTCGTTGTCGTCGTGTCGTCTGGCTTGGTCGTGGTCGTTGTCGTGCTGGTGCTCGTCGTGGTAACGGGACATGGACCGAAGATGTCCTCTTCGTGACCGGCTCTCGGCGTGCCGTTCTCAAAGAAATGACCCGCTTGTCCGAAGATCGCAACCCACGGCAAGTTCAGTTCTACGAAGTGTTCGGTGCCTGCCAGTCCGGTGAAATGGCAGATCGTGAAATGCTCCGGTGGTCTGCTCGTTTCATCGACGGTGGGCAGTGTCGTCTCGGTTCCCATTGCCACCATTGGCAGCGTCATTGCGAACAGCAACGCCAACACCGAGACGGCAGCAAGTGCCTTTCTCAATTCTTCCTCCGATATAGCGGCACCTTCCTATTCCCCAAAGGTGCCAAGGAAGAACATGGTAGTCGTTGAAAATGCGAAAGCCACCCTCATGTCTCCGGGGAAGAGCAAGAGAGTGGCTTATCGCAGTTGTCGAGATTCGCAGCGGGACTTGGGAGTCACAAGTCGTGGTCGCTACGAAAAATCCGGCGACCGGATTCCCAACTGATTCGATGTCTCTGCGAAAGGTCCGAAGACCTAACCGAGACTCCGCCTCTGTCGGGAATCCAACTCGCCGGACAGAGAACCATAGCCGGTTCCCACCGAGAATGTCGAACGGATTCTCGGATTTCTTTTGCTCCCGGTCACTGTAAGCCACACCGAAGCGGGAGCGGCGGGAGACTCTAGCTCAGATGTCCTTGACCAATCGCTTCGCCTTGGTCCGCTCTTTGCCCTCTCGGGTCTTGACCTTGGCGAGAATCGTGTCGTCGAATCGGTCTTCGACGAACTTCTGCACAATGGCCTCCAAGTCGGGCGGGTTGATCGCTTCCGCTTGGACGGTGCGGTCCCAAGCCTCCGTCGAGTCACCGACGAATTGCTTGATCGAACCATCGGCTCGCCGTGAATCGCTGTGCGGCTTGCTGTCAAGCCCGAGCGAGTCGATCTGATCTGGCCTGGTGGCAAGCCAGACGAACTCCACTTCGCCGGTCAGCGGGTCGCCGCCGTGCTTGGTGTAGTCGGTGAGGAATCCATCGACGAACGCCTCCACGTCTTCGGAGCGGGAGTCAATGACCGCCAGTCCGTGTGCATCGTGATCGCCAATTACTCCGATGATCGTCGAGATATCGCGCAGTGCAATCGTCCGAGCGATTGCCTGCTTTGCCGTGATCGAATCGAATCCCTGAGTCGAGCGAACGGGAACCGACCAGTCGTCCACCATCGACGCGACTTGCGGAACCATGCCCGCTGCTTCGACCCAAATCTCCAAGTGCTGCGGCTGTCCGATTTGGCGGTCGAGCGCATAGCTCGCCGCTGATTCCTTCACCGACTCTCGGAAGTGGTCGATGCCGGTGAACCCGTCGCCGCCCCGCCGGTAGATGTGGTCGTCCCGAATCGCATCCCACGGAATCAATCCGGCTCGGCGGGCGCGTCCCACAATCTCAATCACGTTGGCGAAGTGAGCTTCGGTCTTGGCGTAGCCGGGATAGCCGAGTAATCGGTATCCAATCTGGCGACACGTCAAAGGCCAATATGCGCCAAGCGTGGTGAGCACGTCCTGAATATCGTCGAGTACCGCTTGCGTCTTGGCGTGCGGCTTCCACGGTGCGAACCCACGAACGCGGGTTGCGGTGTATTTCGTTCCGGTCAAACTCATGGTCTGTCTCCCTGTCTGGATTGCAGCCCGGTTTATCCGGTCTGCCGTGAAGATGAGTTTGTCGGTCTGTCGTGAAAAGCGGAATAGGTCGGAAGACCTAGTTGGAATGGGGGAGCGAATCCCTCCCCCATTCCGATCAGGGCGTGGTGCCTCTGAGTGTGTCCAGAGCCGCGTCCGCACTCGCTATCTTGGAGGAAGAGACAACCATCTTGGCGCTCGCGTCCAGAAAGACGATTGCATCCAAGAGGTCACGAACCTCCTGCGGTAGATCGGGTCGCGTGAGATGTCCCTCCGCGATCCGAGCTTCCCGGTCCAACCAAGTGAGAATGCTTCGGGTCGGTTGCAATGTCCCGGCAGTGACAGCGACGACGGTGTCGTCGATCTGCTTTTTCCAGTCATTGATGCCAACCGCGTTGGAGACAGATTCCCCACCTTGCGCCCGACGAACTTGCTCTGATCGCAATTCGACTTGCGCGGTGGAGTAGCTAACTCCCGCACTCGCCATTACCTCCCCGATGGAAATTCCAACGGGTAGCCCTCCGGCAGCAGCACGTCGAGCGCGCCGCCGCTTTATGGCTTTCTTATGCCGGTGAGTCTTGCCGTTAGGCATGAGCCTCCCCTGCTTCTGCTTCCGCGAGAATGCGACGAATCGCTTCCTCTGCTTCGTCCCGAGCGATTGCTCGGATCGTCCCTGCTGTCGCGTCGAGCCGACGGGCGGTTGTTTCCAACTTGCCCTTCTGCTCGTCACTCAGCAAGCGACCTTCCAACTTGCCGACGGTCTTGATGATCTGCTCGGTTCGGAGAACGATGTCCGCAATCTCCATTACGAAATGCAGATCGGGAAGCTCCTCTTCCTCCGGCTTGATTTCCTTCGGATCGTCTTCGTCCACGGCTTTGTACGCGTCGTCGAGTACGGCCTTGGATTTCTTCGCCGCTTTGGACACAGCATTGGGATCGACCTTCACGGCCTCTTCGACCATTGCCTCTGGCTCAACGTCAGCGGCTTCGGCCTTCTCCATCAACTCAGTGGCGGTGGCGGCTGCGATGTCCGACCACTTTCGTCCGAGCGTTGCGGCCCATGTCCGTAATGTCCACGGTTCGCCGTCGTCGGTGCCGAGTTCCCACTGCGTTATCGCTTCGTCGGGAGTCAGCTTTGCCGTCCGAGCTTCCATCGCCATGCGCGGTGGCATGGGCAATTTCCGGTCTGAGCCGGAAATCCACCCGCCCAACGTGTGAAGGTCGCTCAACCAACTGATCGTGTAGGTGTCACCTACCGAGTTCTTGGTCAAGAATTCCTGCACCCGCTGAAGCTCGCCTTTCTTGGCATTGCCGGTTTCGGTCTTGGCGACCTCTGCCCACAGTGCCGATGCCATGCCATAGCCACCATGCTCCACGGCTTTCGCCGCTTTCAAGGTCTTGGGGTATTTCGGTTCCAATTTTTCACCTCCCCTCTATGAAAAAAGCCAACCGGCACCAATGTTTTCTCGGACTGCTTAGACCCTGGAAAACGGAGCGATGCCGGTTGGCTGATCTTGAAATCAAAAGCTCCGCTCCCACGGCCTAAGCATCGGATTATCATACTCCGCGCCACACCGACATCAAGCCTTTGTGCCGTGACTCCCGGCGTGACTCTTCGATCCTCACCTTGACGATCAGTCCTTCCCGAGCCGACTGTCTGAGCACGAATCCCATCGCCCGCTTTTCCCGAGTGGACACCTTGGGATACCACTTCTCCATTGCGTCCCAAATATCGTCGGCTGTAAATTCGACACCCCGGTCAGCGAACCAATGGACACACCGGAAGGCGACCACCTTCCATTCTTCGTCGGCGGCGTGCCAAGCGCGAGCAATGGAAAGGTCTGGCTCTGCGGTCATACGTGTCTCGGCATGGTGGCGATGATGTGCTCGGACGGACGGCCCCGGCCTTCCGCTTTGCCCTTCCACACGTAGACGAACTTGGCCCGAGACAATCGGTCCAGGGCAGCATCCATCTGCTCGGCGGTGCGGCGGAACCCGAACGCCTTGGCGAGAGCAGTGCGGGTGGTCGGCGCGCCGGGGTGCTCACGTACCGCAGACAAGATTTCATTGGCGACTTCTGAACGCATGACTCCACCGAATAGCGATTGCACCGTGGCCTCCGAGTATTCCGTCCACGCCAGACCCGCTTCGTAGTGTCCCATCTGGATTTCATCCGACCCGTCGGTCACGGCATAGATCAGCGCGGTCCTGAGAACGTGCGCCGTCTGGCGGGAAATCATCGCCCCGAGATTCCCCGCTTCCACACCCTTGCGGCGGAGCACGGCGTAGTCGGTGTCCCGCCAGCGGTCGGCTACCTCTTTTGAAAAGCGGACCTCACGGGTGCTGGCTCCCCCATACGCCGTGAACTCCCCGGCAAACCGGACCTTGGTGGCGACATCGGCAAGGGCTTCCATATCGACATGCCCGCCGTCGGGGAGAATGACATCGTCGGTGTCGGTGTAGACCCAGGCAAACCGATTGCCCAACCCGTCGGCGGTCGAGAGCTTGGGGAAGTGGGCCTGTAACTCGGATGGGGTGATCGCGGCGCTGATCGACAAGTGGTGGTTGGTGGAAATCTTGCCGTGGTGGGCGGTGGTCGAGTAGTGCAGTGGTCCCGCTTGGTCGTATGCGTCTCGGAGTAGCGGGCTGAGGATGGAGTTCTCGTATCCCATCGGCCCGAGCAGTGACCCGAGTTCTTCGTAGAGCAGGCAAATCCGCTGGTCTTCCCGGCCTGATTTCAGGGAGCCGGTCTTGGTGTCGTAACTCGGGTCGGCAAGGTCAAGGATGATCGCCTGCCCCGAGCCATATCCGCTCCGGCAGTTCTCGTCTACGAACCCCGGCTCCAATAGCTCAAAGAATTTTTTTGTCACTCTGAATGCGGTGCTCTTTCGACCGAGTCCGGTGGGTGCGACCAGACACCAGAACATATTGGCGCTGTGCTCCACGTCGCCGTGTTGGAAGCGGACTCCCCGGCCAATGGTGGCACCGAGCACCGGAATCAACACCGAGCCAATCGACGGGGTCGGGGCTTCGCTAGCTCCCTCATAGATGCGGAGCACTTCCCCGATGTTGCCGTAGAAAACGGCATCGCCCAACTTGGGCGCTTCCCCGATCATGTCGCCCTCTTTGTAAAGGCGGCGGTCGGTGGGAAGGGTGTAGCCGCCGTCGGTCCATGTCGGTATCGGCGGTGGTGCTGGTGGCTCTCTGGTGGCTTCCCAATCCTCCGGCTCTAGCCGTGGGTCGTATTCAGAGGACTTGGGTTTCTCGGTTGCCGTTTCAGCGGGTGCTTTAGTGGGACCAGGGGTTTTGGTTTTGGAATCGCTTTCCAAATCGGGGTGTCTGGGTGGAGGATAAGATTCCTTTTCCTCAGCCGGTGTCTCGGTTTTCGCTGGCGAGATGTCGGGCGGTGGCGGGACCGAGTCCTCACCATCTGGGAACGGGTCGTAGTCGTAGAGTCCCTTGTCGGCTCGCATTTGGAGGATTTCCACATCGAAGTAGCCACTGAGAATCTTGGCGGCGGCTCCCTGCCACAAGGTTTCATAGTCCTGCTCTCGCTGCCGGTTGTATTGCTTGTGCGGGCTTGGGTCTGCGTCTCTGGCGTTCTGGTAGGTGTCTTCGATCTGCAAGTAGGCATCTCGGGCTGAGTAAAAGCCCGATGCCGCTTCAAGGGCGGCTTGCAAAACCACATCTCGGGCTGCTTGGCGGCGGTGCATCCCGGCCTTGACCTTGTTGGGGAAGGTGTCATTGGTGACACGGTCCAAGAACGCCTGCCCGATACTCCCTTCAAGGTCCGTGTGGTCGTAGGTCGCGAAAAACGTCGTTAGCGGATCGTGGGGGTCAAAGGCGACTGCGGGTGGGCTTCCCGGTTCCCCTCTGGTGGGTGGTGCGGTGTCGGGAACGAGTGAGAGGTCGAATAGCTCAATCAGCTTGTGCGGGGTGTCCGCTATCTCCCGGTCTTTCAAATCGGGGTCGGGACTGCAAATCACATAGCCGCCAACACCCTTGATGTCTCCGCCGGGAATCGGCCTTCCGGCGGCGATGCCCCGGTAGTAGTAATGGGGCTGTCCTTTGGTGACGGACATGATTTCCAAAGTCGGGTTGGCCCTGAGCACGTCGAGCAGCGCCGTTGGGACTGCCTCTGGATTGTCGATGTCGATAACGGTGAGGGCGCTCTTGCCGCAGTCAACCGCTACGTAGGCCGAGCCTCCGGCGAGTTTCCAAAGCCTGCGAATGGATTCAGGGTCGTCTGTGGAGACTTCCCGCCAGTCTTTGCCATGCGTGATTGGTGTCTTGGCGGCGCTGGCGGGGAAGACGTTTGCGTCGAGTTTGGCGGCGACCTTGATTGCGAATTCAGCCGTGACCGGATCGGTGCGGAGCTTGGTCACTGTCTACGGGAGCCAAATGCTTTTGACCCTGGTGGCGGTGACGACATTGGCAAAAACTTCGGGATACAAGGCTTCCAGCTTGGAGCGATTGATTCCTGATCGGACGCTGATGCGGAGTGTCGCCGCCACTTGGCCGCTGGCGGTGAACACTTGGGATTCCCCGGCGGCTTCTAGGTGGTCGATGATTGCGGTTCTGATGGATTGTTCCTCAGCTTCGATGTCACGCTTGGCTGCTCGCAAGTGACCTAGACGGTTACTGAGCATGACGATGTCGGCTTCAGCCTCCGGTGGGAGTTCCGCTTCGGCGGGCGGGTCTGAGTCCGCCTCAGATGTTGGTAGCGAGACATCGGTGATTGGTCTTGCGCCGGGGTACGTCACCGTGAATGGGTCTGGCGGATCGGTTTCTGGGTCGGGCGGTGGCAACGGGAGCCTCCCTTTTTCGGGGGATAGGTGGGCATTGTTCACCGTAGCTCGCTGTGTTGGCGCTGTCGCCGGGAACGGGCTGATTGCTAAGGGCAAATTTCGCGATCTTGGTGGCTTGGTTGGATTTGCAGAATAATTCCAAGAGTCCGAACGGGTGTTCTGGGGGTACATCTGTTCGATGGGATTGATTTCTTCTGCGGGTTTTGGGGAAGGGGGGAACGAGTGTTCGATTTGAGGGCTGATTGATTTCTTCAGGGGGTTTTGGGGGGTGCTCGGAGTCGAGAACGGGCCGGATAAATCGAAATCTGGCTTTTGGCTTGGTGGTAGCTAGGTTTTTTGGGGGAACGGGTATTTTTTCTGCATCCCCCTATTCCTCAGAGGCTCCGGCAAAAGGTGCAGAATTAATCGTATACGGTCACAACTTCTTTTTTAGATAGATAAACATTGACTTTTTTGGGAGAGTGATTTCTTCTGCACGTTTTGGGAGCGTGGGAGGAATAGGGCCACATGCAGAATAAATCAGATTCATTTCTTCTGCTGGTTTTGGGTAGCTCCCAACGGGTGCATGTTATATGTTGTAAGGCGAACATACGTTCGGGGGTGAAGACCCTGACCCTCTTCCTCTCGGGTGCGAACGGAGGGAATTACTCTGCACCCCCCTCCCCATGCCCTCCCAAAAGGTGCAGAAGAATTCGGAAATCCGGTCTGAGCCGGATTTCGGTAGGCGCAACGGAGCACCATCTACCCTCCTGATGCCAGGGTCGGTCTGCCCGAGTCCTCCCGGCTCCCGCCTTCCGGCCCTGGTGTCGCTAGCTCGGAGCTAGTGACTGGGCAATAGCAACGGAACCCCCTGCACAAAGGGGGTACTCGGACCATATGGCGCGTTTTCCAAATCTGGCTGGGGCTAGATACTGGGCCAACGGAGCGGGGCTGAACTCCCACTTGGAAAAGCCTCTGACCAGGGGGTTTGGCCTACTGTCACTTCAGGCCAAGCCCCAGAGCGAACGGAGCCTTGCCCTCACTTGACAACTGCCCGTCTTCGTGGTGGCCTGGTTCTGAATCCGTGGTGTCAACGGAGCCGCTTTCTGGCCGGTCCTCTGCCAGATTGAGAATCCCGGCGGGAGCCTGAGTTCTCCCCGAGTGTCAACGGAGGGGTTTTGGGGTGTTCCCTCTGGCTCGCTGGGAGGCTCGTTTTGAAAAGCGGAAGGCCCGAGTAGCAGCCTGACCTCACTGGGTAGCAGCCTGACCCTGGCCTGACCTTGGCCTGTGCTGTGAGTAGCAGCACTGAGCACTGGCCTCTGAGCTTTCCAAAAAGACCCTGCCTGAAGACTGCCTGTGGGGTGACTCTCTCTTGCCTGTGCTGTGACCCTGCCCTGATCTGATGCTGATGCTGTGCCTTGCCTGCCCTCTTCTGATCTGATGCCTGCCTTCTGATGCTGTGACTCCCACACTCACCAAGATTTTTAGCCCACTGCATGAGGCACTTGTGCTCGACTTGAAATCTGACTCGCATCCGTCCGTTCGTGCGGACGGGAGGGTGGGTGGGGGATCGGTCGAGAACATTTGGGTGGGGTCGTCGTGAGTAAGGGATGGACCCCTCTCAGACACCAGGGTCGCGGGAGGGACCGGCTACCTTCACAGCATGGAGCCGCCATACGAACTCACCCCGAGAGAAGCCAAGGAATTTCTCCAACATGCGGGACAGCTACTTTGGAAGCTAGGCCGGGACTTCGACTCTCTGGATGAACCAACGCAAGTCTTGGTCTTACATCTGGCCGAAGACCTCAGCCAATTGAAAGACAGCCTCTACCCCCAAAGACCCACTCCCTAAAAACCCATGACAATCGAACAAGGTTTGCAAGCCGCCGGGGTCTTGATCTTCTGCCTGCTCTTGCTGGCGGCGATCCTGTGGGTCTTATCCCGAACCAAGGCAGAGCCGTTCGCCGGGGATGCACATGACGAAGAGGAATGACCAAACAGAGAAAGCCCCGGCGGGTGGGCCGGAGCTTTCTCTGGAAGAGTCACGGAAATCCGTATTGACTGAAATTTATCAGCCAGGACTTTCCTGACAAGAACCCCTATCGACCCGCCAAGTGCCAAGCTGAAGTGCTTTTTTCACACCACTCCAAAAACTCTCGGTACACCGCCCACCAATCCCGACCAGAATCAAACAACTCAAATGGCTCACCCCGCCACTGCACCGTCCGATACGGACCCTGTCCATCCTTGCCAGGGTGCCGATGCACAAACAAGTAATCGCAAACCGTCGGACCCGCACCAGCGGTTCCGAACTCAGCCCGATACCGAAAGGGCGCACGAACCTCTACGAGTGCGTAGTCCATCCAGTCGTGGTCGATGTAGCACATGATCCGTAGCCCCGATCCATCGGGCAGCGTCACCCAACCCTCAGAGCCGGGGTCGGTGTCGCCCTGTGACATCGCCATGCGGCTCATAACGATGCCCATGTGGTCGGCTATCAGATCGTCGGTCAGAAGGTCCGGTGGGAAGTCCCGAGATGATGATGGAGTGCTCATACAAGGTTGAAGGATGCTTGCGATCCCAGGTGTAAAGAGATTTTGAAAACTTCTGAAACTAGGCTCCCCCCACATGGACCCAACCGAAGCGATCATCTTCCTCCGCCGCACCGACTACCTCTTGTTCAGATTGGGCGAGCTTCTCGAAGAAAGCACCGACGACCCCGACATCTTGACCCCACAGCAAGCCGAAACCATCCTCACTATCGCGGATCAATTACAAACCCTTGAAACCGAACTCAACCTCTTCCCGGTAATGCCGGAGCCTCCACCGCCCGAGTAGAACCCAACCCGAACAACTGCCTATGGTGAGACAGCCCAAGAACTAGAAACCAGAAAACCAGATCAGAACAAGACCAAGAGCGGATCACACCCCAAGCGAAGGGCGAGCTTGTGAGAAGGACTGCCGCATTGGTTACGGCTCTGGCATTGGCATTGGCTCTGGCACTAGTCGGACTGGCTTCACCCGCCGCCGCCCACCACCGGCCCTGGCACAATCGGGGAACCACAACGACCACTCGACCGCAACCCACAACCACGACCACTCAACTCATAACAACGACCACTCAACCCACAACTACGACAACCAGACCGCCAACCACGACGACCACGGCCCCGCCCAATCCGCCCAACCCAGGCTGTGACCTAACCGCAGACGGCGCACCCCCCGGCTCCCCCACCAGAGGCCCGACCACTTACACCACAAGCCAGACCGTCTCCAACGTGATCTTCGACGGCTCTCACTCCGACGATCTGGTGCGGGTCTACGGGGTTGGAACCAAGGTGGTTTTCGACCATGTCACATTCAGAGGCACCGGCACCGGCTCCACTGGACACTCCGTCGAAGTGAAGCGGGGCGGGGCAGTAGAGATTAGAAGCTCACTGTGGGCGGGCAACCCCGAAGAGGACTCCATCCAGTTCGGCGGGCCTAACGGCGATCAGCACGGCGGTCATTCTGTGATCCGGTGCAGCACCATTGCCAGCGCACCAGGCGAAGACCACGCCGATTTCAAACAATCCCTCACCGGAGCCGTGGTCGATTTCATCGACAACCATTTCGCCACGGTCCCGACCGGAGGCCGCACCGTGCAGAACGACGGTTCGGTAGGCAGACAGAACTTCATTCGCAACACTGGCCTCCAGAATGTGCTCTTGGAGAACACCGCCCAAGGCTCGCTGGTCGGAAACAGCATCGGCCAGCTATACGTTTACAACGCAAGGGACTGGCTGATCCAAGCCAACACCATCGCCCGAGCACAGAACGGGGTTGGGGATGGGCGGAACCCTTCCGGTATCTACTACCTCAACAACACCGTCTCCCAGTTCGTCTATTACGGCGGCTCATGTTGGGCCACTGGGAATTCCCTGGCCCTGGCCCAATGCGCCGTCGGTGCGCCTCCCTGGTACCCGAGATAGTGAGATAGTGAGATAGTCACCAAGGCCACTGCCAAGCCAGCAACGCGCAGGTCAATCCGAGAAACCCATAGGTCGCTGCCCAATACAAAGAGTCAGAGTGTCGGTAGTGCCGGTGGCGGTTCCGTGGCTCCCCGATAGCGAGCCACAGCGAAGCGATGCCGAGCACGATTGCGGCAAGGGCGAGCACCGTCCGAATGAACGCCTCAAAGTTGAATCCGAAATCCATAGCCTCCAACCTCCCAACCTCCGGCCCCATCCTTACCACCGCCAGATGCATGACTATCATGCTGAGAGCATCGCTAGACCAGACAACCAGACAGGAATCCAGACATGGCACGGCACTCCGATCCCGCAGTTGACGTATACGCCTTTGGAATTGAGCTTCGTGCGGCCCGAGTGCGACGACGGCTGAAGCAGTCTGAAGTAGCCGCTCACATGGGTTGGCACTCGACTGCAATCAGCCAATTGGAAATCGGAGACAGAGCCTCACTTCCCGAGTTCAAGACAGCTAAAAAGCTGGACCGATTCCTCAAAGCCAATGGCAGGCTCTTGGTGGCTGCCGGGTTCGCCCCGCCGCTCGGGGTCCACTCCACTCCCATTTTTCAAGTGAGCATTCCGCCCTCTTTTACCGAGCCACAAGTCCGCATGGTTCGGGACTACATCGACTTGATTGCTCGGGCCAATCGGTGCGACGAAGAGGAATAGGACTCCGAACCTATTAAAGTCCGCTGTAATTCAGTCGATAATGACCCATCAAGCGAAAGCTCGGATGGTCGTCTGGCTGACCGGGAATCTTTCTTTCTCACCGTTTGGAGACGACCGGCTGGTGTCCTTCCAGTGTCTAGGTCGGGCGACCATCCGAGCTTTTGCACAGACACAGACAGAAAGGGGTCAACATGACCTACACCAAACCACTGCTCAATGAGCAAAGCCCAAAGCCCGTCTGGTACAAGCGTCCCTGGCTCGTCGCCGGGATCGTGATTGTCGGACTCTTCGCTCTCAACTTGGGCGACAGCGACGACACACCGACGGAGTCGAACACACCGACCGCCGCCGTGACCGTGAACGACGCCCCGGCACCGACCGACACCGTCACCAAGAACGAAGTGATCGACCTTGTCGTCGGCAACTCGGGAATCTCTCAGTCCGACTTTGCCACGCTCTGTGAGGGCATCGACGTGATGGGTTACTCCGCTGCTTTCGACGCCTTTGAGGGCGGGTGGGGCTACGGGTCCACCGATCTGCTCGGACACAGCATCGACGCAGACGACGTGTTCAGTCGCATCGCTGCTACCGAGTGCTGACGCACTGAACAATCGGTTAGAAAGGGAGCCGAGAAATCGGCTCCCTTTTGTTGGCATACCAATTACACCCGACTATGATTCCCCATAGACAAGCCCGAGCTTTCCAAGCAGGGCATGGCATCGGAGACTGGCGACGGTTCGCCCACCGACGGTTATTGCGCGCCGACGGTGTCCCGAAAAGGGCATGGGTTCGACTCCCACCGAATCGCAATTGCTGTGCTCTGCTTGGAAGGCTCGACCAGACCTAGACAAGAAAGAGGAACGCCCATGAACAATCATCTCGACCGAACCCGTCAAGCCCGACGGTCCAAAGAAACCATTCACGACTCGTCTGCCGACCGCGCCCTGTGGGAGCTAGCCGAGTCCGCAGCGGCGATTGCCGATGCCTTAGAAGCTCGCTCAGAGCCGGATGGGACCAAGGCGTGAGTCTCACCCCGCAGCAATTGAATGACGTGGCATGGGCGCTCGACGCTCTGACCAAAGTGGGTCGGTCACTGCTAGAGCCAATCGCCGCCAGTGGCGAAATCGGCGGGGTCGAACTCACCGAAGTCACGGTCGAAGTGACCATGCACGGCGAGCCGATCAGTCCCACCGATGCGAGAACGTTGCTCGACTGGCTCGACGGCGACGACATGCAAACCGATCTTCGGGCCGAAGCCGAGCGACGGGTGTATGCCGAGCGCACTTGGATTTGCCACTACCCCGAATTCAACGACACGGTCTGCATGGTCGATCACAAACCGGCGGAAGCCTCTATACCCCGCAAGCACACCGACTGCGGGTGGTACCTCATAATCCCCGAAGCAGCGGAGGAAGAGGAATGATCTGCGTTCCCGTATGGGCAGTGTGGACCGTCGCCGGGATAGCTCTGCTCGCTTTTGTTGTGTTTGCCCTTCCCCCACTGGCGATGTATCTGGATGCCAGACTTTCAGACCGTAGAGATAGGAAGCGGAAGAATGAGCGTTGAGCCTATGAGTGACAGCGAGTATCACGACTTCCTTGTGGCCCTTGCTGAGAGGTTGGAGGAAGAGGAATGACTGAGAATGCCAATTGGAAGGGTCAAGAACTTGACCCACATATCGACACCGTCGAGTCGGTGGTGTTCGTCACCGAGACTCAATACACCAAGGGGAGCTTGCTTCGCCAGCAATGGGAAGAGAGCCAAGTCGAAGAGATGATGGACTTCTTCACCAAGCGTGCTTCGACCGATTGGGTCAAGTTGTACCGAGTGACAATTACTCGGGAATGGACACTGGAACGGGAAGAGCCGGGAAAGAACGCCGAATGAGCGACATTGCCGAAGTGACCGAACCCACGGAGAAGTTGAGCGGGTGGAACTATCGGGTGATCGCCACTGTGAACGAGAACGGCGACGTGGACATGGAAGTCCATGAGGTTTATTACAGCGAAGCTGGAATCCCGAATTCTTGGACTGAGAATGCCGTCACGTTTGGCGGGGAAACCGTAGAGGACGTGGCTCGCGCCTTGACCAATGCCGCCGCCGACGTACTTCGTTATCCGCCGCTGAAAATCGTGGACGACAAGCTGGTTGAGTACGACGGGCGGGGAGCATGATCTGCCCCGATTGTCAAGGGATGGGAAGACTCGCTGACCCGACGGTGATGAATCTGATAGTTCAAAACCTGGCTACGGGCGGGGATAAGGATGATGAAATTCAAGCCCTAAAGAAAAAGTCAGGAAAGACCGGAATGTATTGGATGGTAGGAACTTGTCCTACTTGCAAAGGAACGGGTGAGGTTGAGTGAAGCCGTGCCTTCTCGTTCGCTGTGAGAACCCGCCCGAGTGGGAAGGCGGTATCTGCGACTTCCATCTTCGGGTGGTCTGCACCGGCTGTGGTGCTCGGGTCCGAGTCCACCACGGAACCCATCCCATTGTCTGTCTCGACTGTGCCAAATCGGAGGGCCGTAAAAAGCGGACTCCCAAGATGGTCGGAATATCGGCATGAGAATCGGACCAACCAAAGGGGAGAATATGAACATGGCGGCGAACACCGGGAATATCCGTGACGATAAATGCGGGACGTGCGGACACGTCGGGTACAGCCACTTCTACGACCGTGAGGGGAGCTTGGCGGAATGTCACGAATCAGCGTGCAAGTGCCTTCACTACACCGTAATGTCAACCCCACTGGACGAAGGGGAAGAGCACGGACATTTTCACGATATGGTTCCTTACCGAATTGGTGGTGCTGACACTGGTGGGAGTTCTTTGGCCCTGGCCTCCGTACCCGCCGCCCGAGAGGAAATGACCAAGTCGGTTGAACTTGCGCTCACCTTTGCCAAGATCGTTCACGATGCTCAGGACGAGCACGGATTGAAAACCCGCCATGACATCGGCCTGGTGGTGTTGGACAAGCTCGGTGAGCTTGGTGAGGTCACGTCTTGGTGCGCCGTCCATTCCCACGTTCCCGCCATGATTTCAGACGAGCGTGATTACTCATGCCGTGTCTCCACGATGCTGATGGTTCCGATCAAGGACAGCGAATGACTTCTGAGAATCACGAACTCAGCTTGGAAGACCTTGACGAGATATTGGCGAGCACGAAACGGGTTCGATCAACCGAAGACGGAGATTTCATCATCTCCGAAATGGCGAAGCTGATCGCTGGTTTGCAAGTGCCAATCTCGCTCGGCATGGGAAGCGATGGGTTGCTTGGCACTGCCGCCGACCCCTGGCACCGGCTTTTTGAAAAGGTGGGCGGAGGATGGTGTACCGCCGACGAAATCGAAAAGCGGCTCCGTGAGAGACTCGGGTATGACGAATGATCGGTGAGTCCATCCCCGAAGCCGAGCGCCAGCTTGTGACCTTCATTCCGCACGCTCCGAAGAACATGGAGCTTGCCGAGCGGCTTGCGTGGCGAGCGGGTTATCGGGTTGCGTTGAGGTTGCTCGACGGCGAGTCACGGATTTATTGGTGTGAGAAACACACGTCCACTTCGACGGCGTTGCGCGGGCAGTGCGACTACGCCCGCTGGAAGGGCTATGAGGGACCGCCCAACGAGTGCGAGCTTGTCGCTTGCTCCGTTGTTACCGGGGCGCGAGAGGTCTAGGCTCCCGTCACTATGAAATAGAACCAGGCCACAGACCATGTCTGGACCGGGAACAGAAACCCCGGTAGCTAGCTCAGGCGCAAGGTGTGGCCTGGTTCTGAAAAGCCAGTGAAGCGATTCGCTGGCTTTTCTTTTGGGCGGGTGTAGGGTCGTCCGAAGGACCGAGTCGTGGTTCCCCCCACCCGCTCGGCGGGAGACGGGCGACCGACTCGACCTATTCCTTCCCCTTGGGATAGCCCACATGCGAGCCGGTCGCCCCTCCCTACAAAGAAACCGGAGCCGCTTGATGGGACGGCTCCGGTTCTCTGCTCCCCAATACCCCACGGTCATGTCAGTGTCCGTGTTCCTCCCCAACTTTCCCCGATCACCGAATGTTGAATCGACTCATGCCCTCCGCATGAATCTGCTCCGGTGACGGGTCGGGCAGATTAGACGGCTCGGAGTTGATCGGTTTGTGACCGAGCACTCCCCGCCCCTCCCGCTCCGCTCGCCAGTATCCGTACCGCCCGAACGCAATCGCTACCGCCCCGTAGGACAGCACCATTCTCATTTCGACCATCTCCCTTTTGAAAGTCAAAAGGCCATTGGCTCCCCTGTACCAATGGCCTTCGACTTGTTGCGAATCGGTTCATAGGAGGGACCGATTCGCTGCCCACCCCAACGGCACTTGACCGCAGTGGCTTGGAAGAGACTACCCGTTATAAATGGTCTGTGGGGTAAATCTCTCTGAAATTCTTAGCGACGATTTTCCCACTCTCACTCGGGGAGCAGATCGGCAAGCATCGCCGCGCCCCGATTGATCTTCACCATCTTGACCGCTCCCAGGAGCAAGCGGATTCGGATTAGCAATCGTCTCCGGCAGTGCTCGGGCATGATGCAGTGAATGGCATCGTCGTAGGGGAAGTAGGCGACACCGAGCGTCGGGTGCGCCGCCACGATCTTGTCAACGGGTTTGAAACCGCACCAATCGCATTCTTTGTAGGGGAGTTCGTAAGTCCAGTACGGCTCCCGATGGAGGAACTCGCCCTTGACGA
>Ga0190271_10000869_pt1 | contig 16137 bp, 19 predicted proteins | sample Popmic356T_FD_133747 | JGI IMG/M metagenome (GOLD analysis project Ga0190271, IMG submission 133747) | Populus adjacent soil microbial communities from riparian zone of Weber River, Utah, USA - 356 T | ecosystem: Environmental > Terrestrial > Soil > Riparian zone | place: USA: Utah | collected...
CGTCGAGGAGAGGTGGCCGGAACTCACCGATAAGCTGATGCCGCCAAAGGAGCGCCTGCATTAGTTCCGCAGCGGCTATGCAACGCGTGGCGCTTCGGCTTTCTTGCGGTCCGCGAGGCGATCCAGCGTTTGCTTCATGATTGCCGCGCCCTGCTCCATCATGGAAGCAATCGTGGCGGCCGCTTCGCCGGGGAGCAGGTCTGCGATCCATATCACGGTGGTTCCGCCCCTCGGATTCGCGACGGCCTGCGCGGACGCGTTGTGATGCGTGAGCTGTTCGCTCGCCGCCGACCAGACGACGCGGCGCTCAGCCTCATCGACGGTCACGATCTGCTCGCGCACCACCATGCCATTGCCGAACGTGACGATCCGGGTGCCGGATTCGAGGCGTGTGTCGACCACGAAGCCAGGCACCAGCCGGGTGTGCAGAGCGCCAACATCGCGAAGCGCGGCCCATACGTCTTCACGGCCGGCCTTGGTCGAGATTTCCTGGCGGATCGAAGCCATCTTGCCACCTCCCATTCGTTTGCACGGCGGAGTGCGGTCACTGCAGGTCTGTCACTGTAGGTCTAACGAATCGAGCCGATTGGAGGTTCCCGATCAGCGAGGCAGTCGGAAGGGATGCGCGCGTGGCCTTCTCGCGCAGGTCGATGCGGATTTTTTTCCAGACGGCCACCGGCTGAATTGCGCCAGCTTGCGGCTGGCGCGCCTATTCAATCACCTTATCGGCGCGCAGGAGAAACGATTCCGGAATTACGACGCCCAGCGCGTTGGCGGCGTTGCGATTGATGAACAGCTCGAACTTGGTGGGCTGCTCGACCGGCAAATCGCCGGGCTTGGCGCCCTTCAATATCCGGTCGACATAGGAAGCCGCGCGGCGAAACAAGTCGGCATCGCTTGGACCGTAGCTCATCAAACCGCCCATCTCCGCAAATCCTTGAAAAAAGTACACGGCGGGTAGCCGGTTCGCAGTGGCAAGATCGACGATACGCTTTCTCTGACTAAACAAGATCGGATCCGTCAGAACGATGAGCGCCTGTGCTGCGGCCTTCGTCATTGCGGCAAACGCATCGTCCAGCCCGTCGTCAGTTGAAATTGCAGTCGGCCGAAGCTGCAGCCCCATGGCCTGAGCCGCCGTTTGCAGTTCCTTCAGTTCGATTTTGGATTGCGGATTGTTGCTATTCAGCAGCACTGCCACCAAGGACAGCTTGGGCACGATCTCCTTCAGCAGTTCGAGGCGTTTGCTCCCTAATTCCGGCGCGACGATGCTGAACCCCGTGGCATTCCCGCCCGGGCGCGCCAGACTGTCGACCAGACCGGCCGCAACCGGATCCCCGATGATCGCCATGACAATGGGAATTGTCCGGGTCGCGGCCTTGAGAGCCTTGGCGGCGGGCGTCCCGCCCGTGACGATGACGTCGACATTGCTTCGCGCCAATTCGGCGGCCAGACCGGGCAACGTTTCCACCGGTCCTGTCCCCATTTCCACTCGATCGCAATTGTCTTTCCATAGACATGGCCGAGGTCTCTCAGGCCATCAAGGAATGCCCTCGTGCGAGGCAAGAATGATGCCGGCGTTCCGGGAAGGAGCACGCCAATCCGCGGTATTTTTTGGGGCTGTTGCGCATGAACGCGCAGCGGCCACATCGACGTGCCGCCGACAACAAGGGCCACGAAATCCCGCCGTCTCATCGCTGGCCTCGGGCGCTCACGGTCACGTTATTTCTAAAGGCGAAAGATAGCACGCTTTGGGGGCGGAAATCCGAAGACCGACTGCATCGAGCCGACGAAGTCATCCTGAACCATATCGTGCAACCTTGACGGATACAGACCAGGAGCCCTCACAGCACCGTGCACACCTCATCGAATGCAAACCGATAGAGCCGCGGCTCCAGGTTGGAGCCGTCGCCGTGTCCGAGGCAGCACAGGAAGTTCGACTTGAAGCGGCCGTCGGGGAAGAATTCGGCATCGACCTTGTCGTTGTTGAAGCCCGACATCGGGCCGCAGTCGAGACCGAGCGCGCGCGCCGCGATCATGAAATAGGCGCCCTGCAGGGTGGCGTTGCGCAGCGCCGTGGTCCGGATCGCCTCCGGCGTGGTCTCGTACCAGCTGCGCGCCTGCGGGTTGGAATACAGCCGCGGCAGGTGCTCATAGAAGCGGATGTCATACGCCAGCAGCGCAACCACCGGCGCGCTCAGGGTCTTCTTCACGTTGCTGGATGACAGGGCGGGCCTGAGCCGCTCTTTCGCCGCGTCGCTGCGGATGAACACGATGCGCTGCGGCTGCGAGTTGGCGGTGGTCGGCCCCCATTTCATCAAGTCATAGAGCCGGCGCAGCGTGTCGTCGCTGACCGGCTGCGGCTTGTAATCGCTGTAGCTGCGCGCATCACGCAGCAGCACGTTGAGCACTTCGTCGGAAACCTTGCTTGTCATGCCATCCTCCGCCGCAATGGAATGAGGATAGCCGCTTCCGCGGAGCGTGGCGATCAGCCCGCGACCGGGACGAGCTCGATCTGGCGCTGCAGCCGCTTCACCACATTGGAGGCCACCACCGCGCGGTTGCCCGCAAACGCCTCGTGATTCTGCTCGATGTCGTCGAGGTCGTAGAGGTAGTTGACCATCACGCCGTAGGACTGGGCGATGCCCTTCTCGGTCGCGTCGCCGAGCCAGTTGATGCGCTCCAGCCGCGCGCCGTTGCCGAGATGGAAGCGCGCCACCGAATCCGCGGGCATGCCGCGGCGGTTCTTGGCGCGCAGGAAGTACCAGCCTGCGGCGCGCAGCAGCGGCTCGCGCAGCGGCTCACGCACTTCGGCCAACTGCCACCAGCCCTGCTTGTCGAGGCCGGCGAGCGCGGCGCGGTCCTCGGCCGAGAGCGCGATCGAATTCTCCGACTTGCGCTCGCGGTCGAGCCACCGGGCGAAGTCGGGCGCCGGCGACAGCGTGACGAAGGTCTGCATCTTCGGATTGTCGCGGCAGATCTCCTGCACCACCTGCTTGATGAGGAAGCTGCCGAACGACACGCCGGCCAGCCCGCGCTGGCAGTTCGAGATCGAATAGAACACCGCCGTCGTCGCCTTGTCGGGCGCCGGTTCGTCGCGCTGCGACGAGAGGATCGGCGCGACGGCGTCGGGAATCTCGCGGGTCAGCGCGATCTCGACGAAGATCAATGGCTCGTCGATCAGCGCCGGATGGAAGAAGGCGTAGCAGCGCCGGTCCGACGGATCGATGCGGCGGCGCAGGTCGTCCCAGCTCCGGATGCGGTGCACCGCCTCGTAGCGGATGATTTTTTCCAGGATCAGCGCGGGCGTCGACCAGTCGATGCGCCGCAGCACCAGGAAGCCGCGGTTGAACCACGACGAGAACAGGTGGACGAAATCGGCATCGACCGCCGCGAGGTCGTCGCGATGATCGAGCGCGTCGATCAGTTGCTCGCGCATGCGCACCAGCGCGCCGGTGCCGCCGGGGGCGAGATTGAGGCGGCGGAACAGCTCCTGCCGGCGCGGCTCGGCGGCCTTGTGAACCGCTGCCGCGGTGGTGTCCGACGGCTTGGCCTGCCAGTCGGCGATGGCGGCGTCGAGCTTGGCCTTGTCGGGACCGAAGCGGTGCGCCAGCGCTTCGAAGAAAGCGATGCGCGGCCCGGTGGTCAGCTCGTCGTATTTGGCGAGCAGCTCGCTTGCCAGCGCCACGCCCGATGCCTCGCCACGGCCGGTGAGCAGTTCCTCGCACAGCTCGACGAAGCTTTCCGAGCGCACCGCCGGTGCGGCGCGGCGGTCGCGCGCGAGATCAAGCAGCGCGCGGCCGCGATCCGTGATGCTCGACAGCATCTCGCCGAAGAAGGAGGTGTTCATGGCCATTCTGGGCGGTCCCGCAATTCGCTATTCAGATGGTGATTCTAACGGAAATGTTGAAGGGAAAACGACAGGACATGTGGACACGGCTAACGGCCGGGTCGAGGTCTGGACAAAAGCGCGCCAGCACGCCAGAGGTTCCAGGCAAATTGGGGTTTCTTGCCGCCTAGGGAGTGGTCATGCCGGGTCCGTTGGCCGGTCTTCGCGTCCTCGAACTTGCCCGTATCCTGGCCGGACCGTGGGCGGGCCAGGTGCTGGCCGACCTGGGCGCCGACGTCGTCAAGGTGGAGCGCTCCAAGACCGGCGACGACACCCGCGCCTGGGGGCCGCCCTTCATCGAAGGCAAGGACGGCAACCATCTCGGCGCCGCCTATTTCCATTCGACCAACCGCGGCAAGCGCTCGATCGAGTGCGATTTCGAGACCGACGAGGGCAAGCGCATCGTCAAAAAGCTGGCGGCGCGCTCCGACGTGCTGATCGAGAATTTCAAGGTCGGCGGCCTCGCCAAGTTCGGGCTGGACTACAAGAGCCTCGCGCCGGATTGCCCGCGGCTGATCTACTGCTCAGTGACGGGCTTCGGCCAGGACGGGCCTTACGCGACGCGCGCCGGCTACGATCTGATGGCGCAGGGCATGGGCGGGTTCATGTCGCTCACCGGGACCGCCGACGGCGAGCCGACCCGCGCAGGCGTTCCGGTGTCCGACATCATGACCGGCATGTATTCGGTGATCGGCATTCTCGCTGCATTGGCGCAGCGCGAGCGCACCGGCAAGGGCGGCTACGTCGACACCGCGCTGGTCGACACCACCGTCGGCGTGCTGGCGAACCAGGGATTGAACTTCCTCGCCTCCGGCAAGGTGCCGGCGCGGATCGGCAACGCACACCCCAACATCGTGCCGTATCAGGTGTTCCCGGTCGCCGACGGTTTCATCATCATCGCGACCGGCAACGACAGCCAGTACCAGAAGCTGTGCGGCGTGCTCGGCGCGCCGGAGCTCGCCAAGCATCCGAACTACGTCGACAACAAATCACGCCTCACCAACCGTGCCGACATCGTCGACAAGCTTTCGGCGCTGACCGCGAAGTTCCAGATGCAGGACCTGGCTGACAAGCTCGAAGCGGTCGGCGTGCCGGCCGGCCCGATCAACAACCTCGACCATGTGTTCGACGATCCGCACGTCAAGCACCGCGGCATGAAGCTCGACATTCCGAGCGATCACGCCAAGGGCGACACCATCCCGGGCATCCGCACGCCGATCATGGTGGACGGCAAGCCGATGGATTCCGGCAATCCCTCACCGCGACTCGGCCAGCACACAGCGGAGATTCTGAAGGAGATTGGGGAGGGGTAAGCCCACCGCCGTCATCGCCGGGCTTGACCCGGCGATCCATGAGACGCCCCAACGTTCGCCACGCTTACGATCGATATTCGGCGAGCCGCCTCATAGATGCCCGGGTCAAGTCTGGGCATGACGACGGATAGAGCGCACGGCTCTCGCTACCTCAACCCCGCGGCAGCTTCCTGCACCCGCTGCGTTTGTGCGGCGTTGATGGCGATGTCGTCGATGTTCGCCATTTTCGGCCGCTCGCGCACCAGAGCGCGGTAGAACTCGCCCTTCGACACCGGCGGCACGTCGGCGATCACCGTCCAGGTCTCGCCTTCGTTGAGACTTTCAAACACCTGGCCGTCAGTATCGGCGGCATAGAGCGCGGCGCCGGCGCTCGACACCTCGATGGTGAGGGCGGAGAACACCGCGCGCTGGCCGTCCGGCAGCCCGCCGAGCAGCCGCGTCCAGGTCGCGCCGCCGTCGCGGCTGCGCAGGATTTTTCCGCGCCCGCGCCCGGCCACATACCAGTTCGACGGCCAGCCGGTGCCCGCCGTCATGAACACCAGGTCCGGGTTGTCCGGCGACAGCACGATGGCATCGGGATAGTTCGCCTTTTCGGGCATCTTGTTGCGGCGCCACATCTTGCCGCGGTCATCGCTCGTCACCAGTCCGACGATGCCGTTTGCCACGATCATGCGATCGGGGCGATCCGGATGCACCAAAACGCGGTGGATGTCGCGCTCGCGCGGATCGGGATCGACTTCCAGCTCCGTGAATGTCTCGCCGAAATCCATCGATACCGACAGCGTGCCGATCTCGACGCCAACCAGCAGCCGATCGCCGTCCAGCACGATGTCCTTGACGTGGCCGATGCGCGGCGGTGGCGGGAAGAACCACTTGTCGACGTTTGGCGTGTTGCGGAATCCGGCGAGCTCGCGCCAGCTCTTTCCTTTGTTCTCGCTAATGTAGACGTGCGCCGGCAGCGAGCCGACCAGAACGACATCCCGGCCCTGCAGCTTGCCGCCGCGCGCCGACCACAGATCGAAATGCGCGAGGCCTTCGTTGCACCAGGCCCAGGTCATGCCGCCGTCTTCGCTCTTCGCAACGCCGACGCCGTGCGTTGCGGCGAACAGCGTGCCGTCGTCGAGCGCGGTCACCGCGCTGACGAAGCACCCGGTCAGCGCGCGGTGCTTGATCGCCCAACCCTCGCTGTCCTTCTTGAGCACAACGACGCCATCGACGGTGCCGACCACGATGGTGTCGGAGCGCTTCTGCGCGCGGTGAATGTTGCTGCCGCCGTTGGAGATCAGGATCATCGTGCCGCTCTCATATTGGACCGCGAAACCCGGTTCCGCCGCCTCATCATACCGGAGAATTCGCGGGACCGGCTATGCGCGGCGCGGTGCCGCGCCGGCGCTTGCTTTCCCCTGCCCGCCTATTGCTATACGTTCCCGGGAAGCGAACGCGAGGGCGGCGCGTTCATGAATTAAGGGAGGATGCCCAAGTGACAACCAAATTTGTGTTTAATCCGCTGGCCGCATTGACCGGTCTGCTGCTCATGGCCGCCGCCGCCCAGGCACAATCCTGGCCGCAGAAACCGATCATGTTTGTCGTGCCGTTCGCGCCGGGCGGCGGCACCGACGCCTTCGCCCGCCCGCTCGCGGCACAGCTCGACAGCCAGCTCGGTCAGCGTGTGTTGATCGAAAACAAGGCCGGCGCGGGCGGCACGCTCGGCGCGTCCTACGCCAACAAGCAGGCCGCCGACGGCTATACGTTCCTTATCGGCGCCGCGCACCACACCATCGCGCCGTCGATCTATCCCAAGCTCGATTACGACATCGAGAAGGACTTTGTGCCGGTCATCATGCTGGCGCAGCCGCCCCATGTCGTCTCGGTCAATCCGGAGAAGATACAGGCCAAGACGCTCAAGGAATTCATCGCCTACACCCAGAACAACCAAGTCAACTACGGCTCGGCCGGCGCCGGCACCACGCATCACCTTGCCGGTGAGTTTTTCAACTCGATGGCCAAGACCAAGCTCCAACATGTGCCCTACCGTGGCGCGGGTCCGCTGATGCAGGATTTGCTCGCCGGTCACGTGCCGATGGCGTTCGACGGCCTCGGCACGTCGGGTCCTCAGATCGCCTCTGGGAAGCTGCGCGGTCTCGCGATCACCGCGCAGAAGCGCGTGCCCGCGCTGCCGGACGTACCGACGTCCGCCGAAGCAGGCCTGCCGGGTTTCGAGTTCTCGACCTGGTACGGCATCCTGGCGAAGAAGGGTACGCCGCAGGAGGCGATCGACCGCATGATCAAGGAGGTCAAGGCGGCGATGGCGCTGCCCATGATTGTGGCCGCCTGGGAAAGGAACGGTTCGGTGGTGCCGGACATCAGCGGCGCAGAATACGCCAAGGTCGTGAGCGCCGACGTGGCGCGCTGGCGCAAGGTCGTCTCGGATGCCGGCATCAAGCTGGACTGAGTCCGCCGTGAACGTCCTCGCCCGAGTATCGCCACCATCCCGCACCGAGACGGCGCCGCTCGTCATCCGCCGTGTCGATGCCATTCCGGTCGCGCTGCCGCTCAAGTCGCCGATGAAGATGGCGGCCGAGACGATCACTGCGGCACAGAATCTTCTCGTGCGCATCGAAGCCGCCGACGGCACGGTCGGCTGGGGTGAAGCGGCGTCGGCGCCGACCATGACCGGAGACACCCAGGGCGGGCTCGTCGCCGCGGTGCGCGATCATCTCGCGCCATTTCTGGTTGGCAAGGACGCGCGGGATTGGGCGGCGCTCTGCAAGACCATGCACCGCGCCCTGGTCGGCAACGGCGGCGCGCATTCCGCGGTCGAGATGGCGCTGCTCGACCTGATCGGCCGTGCCACCGGACAACGCCTGATCGACCTGATCGCAAAGCCGCGCCGCAACGCGGTGAAACCGATGTGGCTGCTCGGCAATCCGACAGCCGAAGCGGATGTCGCGGAGGCTCACGCCAAGCTCAAGGAAGGCTTCAACTTCTTCAAGCTCAAGATCGGCGTGAAGCCGCTGCCGAAGGAAATCGCCATCGCGCATGCGGTGCGCGAGGCGCTGCCGAAGACACCGCTCTGCGCCGACGCCAATTGCGGGCTCACGCTCGCGAACGCCAAGGCTTACGTCGAGAAGACCCGCAAGGCGAAGCTGATGTTCGTCGAGCAGCCGCTCGCCTATGACGACATCGAAGGGCTGAAGAAACTCGCCAAGTCAACCAAGGTGCCGATCGGGATCGACGAAGGCATTCACTCGCTCGCCGACATCGGCACTAACGCGCGCGCCGGCGCCGGCGGCGTCTCGCTCAAATTGATCAAGCTCGGCGGCATCAGCGCCGCGGTCGAGGCCGGCAAGATCTGCCAGCGGCTTGGCCTGTCGGTGAACATCGCTGCCAAGATCGCGGAGTCGAGCATCTCCAGCGCCGCCGCCCTGCAACTCGCCTGCGCGGTGCCGAAGGCGGACTGGGGCGTCAGCCTCACGCATTTCTATCTGGCGCAGGACATCGTGAAGCGGCCGCTGGCGCTCGCCGGCGGCCTGGTCGCGCTGCCGGGCGGGCCCGGCCTCGGCGTCGAGGTTGACGAGGCGGCCGTCGAGCGCTTCCGCGTACGCTGACCCTTCGGGCGACTTAGAGTCTGATTCAGCTCCGCTGAATTCAGACTCTTTGCTTACTTTCTTGTTTGAACATGATCCGAAAACCGGTTCCTACTTTTCGGGATCACGCTCTAGCTGAGTTCGGTTGCGTCCGTCGCTGCGGTTGCGCGACGCGCCAGCGGATAGGCTGCACGTTCGTAGAGATACTGGATTTCGTGCAACCCGAACCGCGCCTCTTCGACCTCGAGGTAGGCGCCGAGCAGCGCGGGCGGCGGGACGTTTTCAACGGCGAAGCGAATTGCCTCCGCGGCGGTGTCGAAGCGCTTGTAGGTGATTTGGCCAAGTCCCTTTTTGCTGCGGCTCGGAAACAGCTCCGCCGGAGCCTCGTAGTCGAACCCCTCCAACCCCTCGACGCGCTGGCGGGCCATATCTCGAACGCGATTGATCGCCTGGACTTCGACGGACATGGAATTCTCCTGTTGTGGAAAGCACATGTTGTGGAAAGCACATCGGGCCGCCCGCTCGGGGGCCCAGTCGTATTGGTGAATAATCGCTGCGATGCAGGCTCTTATGTAGGAACGAATGGGTGAAAAGCGATGTCTTCCAATAAACGCGCCAAACTATACTGAGATTTGCGAAGAAAATGCTGGTGAAGCGCCATATCGTACCCATATGTCATGAATGACTATCAATTATTTTTTTGCGATTGCGCGGTGGGATGACGACGGCGGCGCACCCATCGGACGGTTCGAGTTCGCGGCCGGAGACAAAGCGAAGGTCGGGCCAAAGCCCGCAAAGCCGATCCCGGCGCCCGCGTCGTGACGACCCGAACAACCGAACGGACCGTGAGCTTCCAGCAGCCGTTTGCGCTGAAGGGTGCCGACCGGGTGTATCCGGCTGGCGCCTATCGGGTCCTGACCGACGACGAAACGATCGAAGGATTGTCGTTCATGGCCTATCGCCGGGTCTCCACGATGATGTTTGTTCCGGCAGCGCACGGGAATGGATCGATCGAGATGATTGTCGTTGATCCCCTCGAACTCGAGGCGGCGCGTTTGCGTGAGAACGCTGGAAGCGTCTGAAACTCTCAACCAAACCTTAGAGCTAAGGAACAACGTCATGCACAAATTCAGCGTCGGTCAGGCCGTCGACCTCACCTCGACGGTGCTTCGGCCTGCCGCGGCCGGCGATTACGAAATTCGGCGCCTGATGCCGCTGTCCGACGGCGATCCGCAAAACCCCTCCTACCGCATCAAAAACATTGTCGAGAAGCACGAGCGCGTGGTTCGCGAAAGCGACATCACCTTGTCGACGCGATCGAAATCCATCTTCGCCTGAAAATCAGAAGATCGCCCCATGTCGCTGACTTTCCCAAATCCAAGCCGTTCCTACGACGCGACGCGGCGCGCCGTCCGGTTCTGGGGCTACGACAGCTCAATGGAGGCGTCGTTCTTCGTTTCGGCGGACGCGCTGCAAAACCTTGAGCCGGGCATGCTGGCCGACGAAGCCCAGTGTTTGAGCGCCTTCGATTCGAATCGCGACACGATTTGCGCCGCGGCTGCAAAAGTCTATGCGCGCGGCAATAAAGGCTCCTACGATTTGACCGTGTCCGATTTTTGATTCGGCATCGATTTTTTTTGGGGACGGTCGCGGAACCGGCATGATCACCAAGATCGCCAGGGTGGCGGCATGGCTGCTGGTGCTTGCCGCCATCGTGCTGACGCTAGGCCCGCAAAAGGTCAGGCCGTACACCGGGATCGACCATGATCTCGAACACGGCATGGCCTTCGCGCTGGTCGGACTGGCATTCGGATTGGGCTATCCCAATCATCGACTGATGCTGGCCGTGCTGGCCATTGCCGGCGCCGGGATGATGGAAATCCTGCAGCAATGGGTCCCCGGGCCGCACGCGTATTTCAGCGACTTCGTGATCAACGGATTGGGCGCCTGTGCGGGGATCGCGGGGGCTGCGCTGCTGGATATGCTCCGACGGCGCGCATGATCTTTTCCCACTTTTCGGGATCGTGCTCTAGTGCCGCCGCGCCTGCACCAGGAAGCCGAAGATGGTCGCTTCCCCCAGCTTCCTGCAGGCCTCCAGCCGGTGCAGGCCTTCAATCAGAACGAAGCGCTCGCCGTCGCGCCGCACCACAATAGGATCCTTCTGACCGTTCTGCAGAATATTCTCGGCGAGTTCATCGACGGTTTTCGGGTTGAGAGTGGCCCGCCGCGCGATCGGCACGTAGATGTCTTCGATCGGGAATGACTCGCGCTTCATCATGATCGCGCACGCTAGCACTTGCCGCCGCAGCGGCATAAGGCAAGTTGACCCGGTCGCGCGCGCATACGATTGATATAGGATGGCTGCGCAATATGGGGAGTCAACTTATGCCGGGGCCGCTGAGCGGCGTTCGCGTGCTGGAATTGGCGCGCATTCTCGCGGGGCCTTGGGCCGGCCAGACGCTGGCCGATCTGGGCGCCGAGGTGATCAAGGTCGAGCGTCCGGGCGAAGGTGACGACACCCGCGGCTGGGGCCCGCCGTTCATGGAGGACAAGGACGGCGGCCGGCTGTCCTCCGCCTACAACCTCGCCTGCAACCGCGGCAAGCGCTCGGTCGCCATCGACTTCGAGAGCGAGAAGGGCCAGCGCGTCGTCAAGAAGCTCGCCGCGCGCTCCGACGTGCTGATCGAGAACTTCAAATTCGGCGGGCTGAAGAAATACGGCCTCGATTACCAGAGCCTCGCGCCGGACAATCCGCGGCTGATCTATTGCTCGATCACCGGCTTCGGCCAGGACGGGCCTTACGCGCACCGCGCCGGCTACGACCTGCTCGTGCAGGGCATGAGCGGCATCATGGACATCACCGGCCCGGCAGACGGCGAACCGATGAGGCTCGGCGTTGCCTTCGCCGACGTGTTCACCGGCGTCTATTCCGCGCTCGCCATCACCGCCGCGCTGAAGGAGCGCGAGCACACCGGCAAGGGCTCCTTCATCGACATGGCGCTGCTCGACAGCCTGACCGGCGTGCTGGCCAACCAGGCGCTGTTCTATCTGGTGTCCGGCACGCCGCCGAAGCGCATGGGCAACGCGCATCCTGCCGTGGTGCCGTACCAGACCTTCCCCTGTTCCGACGGGCACGTGCTGATCGCCTGCGGCAACGACAGCCAGTTCGTGAAGATGATGGCGATCCTCGGCGACCCCGACATGCCGAAGGACGAGCGCTACACGACGAACGCGGCGCGGGTTGTGAACCGGGCAACTTTGATCCCGCGCATCAGCGAGCTGACTCACAAGTTCACCAAGGCGCAGCTTTCCGCGGAATTCGAGCAGGCCGGCGTTCCGGCTGGCCCGATCAACACCATCGCCGACGCCTTCGCCGATCCCCAGGTGATCGCGCGCGGCATGCGGATCGACCTGCCGCACCCGAACGCGAAGGGCGGCTCGATTCCCGGCGTGCGCTCGCCGATGACCATCAACGGCCGCCGCGCCGCCGCCGACCGCGCGCAGCCGATGCTGGGCGAGCACACGGATGAGGTTTTGCGGGAGATTGGAGAGGCTTAGCTATTGACAGCGGAAACCTGACTAATACGCGTTCCGTAACGCATACTATCGTATGATCCGAGGCTTTGCGGACAGGGCAACTGAACGACTGTTTCGTAACGGCGAGTGCTCTGCCCGATGGCGCTCCTTCGAAGCCGCAGCACTGCGAAAGCTCGACATGCTCGACGCCGCCGCGCGACTAGACGATCTGAGGTCGCCGCCAGGCAATCGACTTGAGGTGCCAAAGGGTGATCGAACAGGGTAGCATAGCATTCGGATCAACCGGCAATGGCGGGTGTGCTTCCGCTGGACCGCCGAAGGGTCGGAGGACGTAACGATTGTGGACTACCATTGAAGGAGACCGTCATGGCTCGTGTGCGCACCCATCCGGGTGAAATTCTGCGGGAGGAGTATCTCAACCCGCTCGGCATGAGCGCGCGCGCGCTCGCTAAGGCTCTTGGCGTGCCCGCCAACAGGATTACAGAAATCATGCGGGGAGAGCGCGACGTTTCGGCCGACACGGCCATCCGCCTCGGTCGGTATTTGGGCACGGACGCCCGCTTCTGGCTCAACCTGCAAGCGGCCTATGATCTCTCCAAGGCGGAAAAAGAAAACAACTACACCGCCATCCGCAAACGTACGGCAGCATAACCATGGCCCGCGTTTCTTACATCGAGGAAAAGGACCACCCGGAGCTCGCCGCCGAAATCACCAAGATCAAGGGCGGGCGCGGCGCGCTGATCAACATATACAAGCTGCTGCTGCACTCGCCCAAGGTCTGCATGACCTGGTTCGAGTACATCGGAGCGATCCGCTGGGGCACCAAGCTGTCGCCGCGGCTTCGCGAGCTTGCCATCGTTCGTATCGCGCAGGCCGCGAACTACGCCTATGCGCTGCAACAGCATGTGCCGGCGATCGCGGTGCCCGACGGCGTGTCGCTCGAAGAATGCGAGGCGCTGAAGGATTGGCAGGGCTCCAGGTTCTTCAGCGAGGCCGAATGCGCGGCGCTCGCCTATGTCGACGCCGTCCGCGACGGCTCCGGCGTGCCGGACGACGTTTTCAACGCGGTGCGCAAGCACTACAGCGAGCGCGAGGTGGTTGAGCTCACGGTGTTGTGCGGCGTCTACATCATGCACAACCGCATCTTCACCGCGCTCAAGGTCGATCTCGAGCCGAAGAAAAGCTGAGCGCGGTGGCCGGCCTTCCTGTCATCGTCGTCGAGGACGATCCATTCACCCGGCTGATCCCGATCGTGCTCGATCCGAAGTCGCCGGACGCGCATCGCGCCGCGTTCGCCGATTTCATGGCGCACGACGAACCGGACTTCGACGGCTGGATCAAGCGCGTGCGCGACGGGTCGCCGGGACTTTATCCGGCCGACGTGCGGATGGTGGCGTCGCAGGAGGAGATGCGCGCCGCGCTCAAGGATGCAGGCGCGCTGGTGGTCGAGTCGCTCAACGTCGGGCCGGACGACCTCGCCGCAGCCCCTGCGCTCAAGGTCGTGCAGAAGTTCGGCATCGGACTCCGCAACATCGACACCGCGGCCTGTGCCGCGAAGGGCATGACAGTCCTCACCATCCGCCGCCGCGCCAACATTTCCTGTGCCGAGCATGCCTTAGCCTTGATGCTGATGCTCGCGCGCAAGCTCGAAACCGTCAGTGGCCTCGTCACGCCTGCACGGGCAAAGGCCGCGGGGCTCGAACTGCGGCCGTTCGGCCGGCCCTACACGCCGGGCGGCAACTATCCGCGCGTCGGCGGCACCCGGGCGCTCAGCGGTGCGACCATCGGCATCATTGGCCTGGGCGAGATCGGGCGAGAGATTGCGCTGCGCGCCGGAGCGTTCGGCATGCGCGTGCTCTATCATCAGCGCACTCGCGCGCCCGAAGCCGAGGAGCGCGAACTGAAGGCGACCCAGGTGCCGTTGGTCACGCTGCTGTCCGAAAGCGACTGGATCATGCCGCAACTGCCGACCTTGCCCAGCACGCGCGACCTGCTCGGCCGTGACGAGTTCGCGCGAATCAAGCCCGGCGGCTGCATCGTCAACGTGGCCAATGCGGCGATAATCAACCGCGACGCGCTGCTGGAGGCACTGCGCGCCGGCCGGCTCGGCGGCGCCGCGCTCGACGTGCACTACCAGGAGCCGGTCGCTGACGACGATCCATTGCTCGGCTTCGACAATGTGATCCTGACGCCGCGCATGGCGGGCTCGCCGCGCCATAATGGCCTGAACGACTTCGAAGAGCTCATCACCGGGCTCGCGCGGGAGTTGGTAAAATGATCCGTGCCATATCGCTGCTACTGACGCTGGCTGCGCTCAGCACCCCCGCCGCCGCGCAATCCACATGGCCGGATCGGCCGGTGCGGCTGATCGTGCCATTTCCGGCGGGCTCCGCGACCGACGTGGTCAGCCGCCTGGTGGCGCAGAAGCTCACAAGCAAGCTCGGCCAGCAGTTCGTGGTGGAGAACCGCGCCGGCGCCAGCGGCGCGATCGGCGTCGACATCGTCGCCAAGGCGACGCCGGACGGCACCACCATGGGGCTGATTACGGCGAGCACGCACGCGCTGGCGCCCGCGCTTGGCGCCAAGCTGCCTTATGACACCGTGAAGGATTTCAAGCCGGTCTCCATGATCTTCGACGCGCCCTACGCGCTGGTGCTTTATCCCGGCATTCCGGTGAAGAGCGTCGCCGACCTGGTGGCGCTCGCCAAGGCGAGCCCTGGCAAGTTCAACTACGGCTCGGCGGGCCTCGCCAGCCTGGCGCATCTCGCCGGCGCGCTGTTCGGCACACGGACCGGCATCGAGCTGACCCACGTGCCCTACCGCAGCTCGGCGCAGTCCTCGATCGACATGATCACCGGCCGGCTCGACATGCAGTTTGCAACCGTCGCGCCCACGCTCGCCAACATTCGCGAGGGCAAGCTGAAGGCGCTGGCCTCCACCGGCACGAAGCGCGTCACCGCGCTGCCGGACGTGCCGACCATGATGGAAGCCGGCGTGCCGGATTACGACGTCTCGCTGTGGGCCGCCTATGCCATGCCGGCCGGCACGCCGGACGAGATCGTGGCGAAGCTCAACGCCGAGATGCGCACGATCCTGAGCGACGCCGACACGGTCGAGGCGCTGCAGAAGCAAGGCTTCGAACCCCTGCCCGGCCCGCCCGACGCGGTCACCAAGCGCATCCAGAGCGAGACCGAGAAGTGGCGCGCGCTGGTGGCGAAGACCGGCATCAAGGCGGAGTAGTCTCGCTCCCACCCAAGATGTCATCGTCCGCGAAGGCGGACGATCCAGTACGCTCGGGGATTACTGGATGCCCCGCTTTCGCGGGGCATGACAGTGATGATTGCCGCTTGCTATGTACCTTCAACCAAATCCTCGAAAGGCCCGCCATGCCCACCGGCACCATCGACTCCGCCATCTTCCGCGACATTTTCGGCACCGAGGCTATGCGGCAGGTGTGGTCGGACGGCAACCGCATCCAGAAGTATCTCGATTTCGAGGCGGGGCTCGCCCGCGCGCAGGCCAAGCTCGGCATCATCCCGAAAAAGGCGTGCGAGGAAATCCTCAAGCACTGCAAGTTCGATCAGTTCGACATCGAGAAGCTGAAGAAGCAGACCGAGCGGATCGGCTACCCGGTGCTGCCGGTGGTGGCACAGCTCGTCGATCTCTGTGAGGGCGATCTCGGCGAATGGTGCCACTGGGGCGCCACCACGCGGCGGCGCGTCGGCGAGACCCGACACGCCCAGTTGCTCGATCGCGGTTGCGTAGACCGTCGGCGGCACGGCCAGATAAAAGAGCACGCCTTCCGCGCCATCGA
>Ga0190271_10000870_pt1 | contig 16137 bp, 10 predicted proteins | sample Popmic356T_FD_133747 | JGI IMG/M metagenome (GOLD analysis project Ga0190271, IMG submission 133747) | Populus adjacent soil microbial communities from riparian zone of Weber River, Utah, USA - 356 T | ecosystem: Environmental > Terrestrial > Soil > Riparian zone | place: USA: Utah | collected...
AAGTACCAAAAGATCTAATTAAAGAATATGAAACACCAGAAGGTGGAAAAGTTAGACAAGTAGGTCCAATAGTATATGGCTATTCGATGACCATAGGTCCTGACGGAAAACCAAAAATAAGAGAGTTTGGTAACATAAAATCTCCTATTGGTGAAATGGGATCATTTGCACAACCATCAATTTCTTCAGAACGAGAACCATTAATTGATATTTCGTCTACAGATAACGAAGTAAAAATTGTAGCAGAGATGCCTGGAATAAGTAAAGACAAGATCAAAGTTAATGCCTATGACCAATATGTAGAAATTATAAATGAAGATCCCAATAGGAAATATCATAAAAAAATAGAAGTTCCTGAAGATATTGATATAGATAGTGCAAAATCAAATTATAACAACGGAGTTCTTGAAATAAACTTCAGAAAGAAAGAACAACAAAAACCACAAGGTAGACAAATAAATATAGAATAATTAATTAATCTTGAAATAAACTTCAGAAAGAAAGAACAACAAAAACCACAAGGTAGACAAATAAATATAGAATAATTAATTAATTCATAATATGCTTGATGATTGATTTTAACCATTCGATAAAGACTAAATTTTTTTTTCTTGAAGTCTAAATTTCAATTTAGGGATTATTATCTTACATATATTAATATTTTTTAATTTTGTAGTATTATTATTTAAGAAATAATTTTGTCGTGATTAGAACAATGAAAAAAATTTGTTAGATTAGTAAAGAATATCATTTAGTTAATTCTTGTATATAATATGGAAGGCAATGAAAAATCAACTCAGGTTCAAGTACTAATGACATCTATTCCACTACAAACAGCTACTTCTGAAGACACTGTTGAGACAATTGCTAACAAAATGAAAGAAAATCAGGTTGGATCGATAGTAGTTGTAAATGAGAAGAATCATCCTATAGGAATTGTTACTGAAAGAGATATTGTGAGAAGAGTAATATCTGAGGGTAAATATCCTAAAATTACAAAAGTTGATGATATTAAGACAACTTCATTAATAACAATAGATCCTGAAACTAGTGTCTAAGATGCAGCACTAATTATGACCAAATATAGAATCAGAAGATTACCTGTAGTAAAAGATAATACATTATATGGTATCATCACATCAGACGATCTTGTCAAGTATCTATATGAGAAAAATAAAAAAGATCCAATGCTAACTGCCATGGGAAGATTTAAAGATATAGAAAAACTAGATTAATTTCAGATTTCAATTTAATTCTAATTTTCGTGTTTTATTCTTTATTTGTTATATTCTAGATCTGTTCAAGTTAAATTTTAAAATTTGTTATAATAATTATTATTAGCTGTTATAACAGAACAAATCTAAACATATACAGCAGATATGATGAAACGTTATGATAACTTATATAAAAGCAGCAAGTACTCCTCATCATCATCAAGACTTGATCAAGGATAGCAGCTTGTGTTTTCTGTTGCTTGTCATTTTATTATTGAAATGTCGCAAAAAATAAAATTCCTATTATGAATTAATTACATTAGTTTGATTGGATTTGGTCAAATTTTAGTTTTATTAATTCTATTATAAACTGACATAATAATATTAGATTAAAAATCTATACAATTGAAACTCTGTATTTTTGTTTATAAAATAGTGTAAATCTAACGAAGATCGTAATAATAAATTTTAGAGAGAATAAGAAAAGAAAAATTTATTTTTATTTATTAATTAAAAATTCTTTATAGGATGTTCTAACTATATCAGTTTTAGTAATAATTCCACTCAATAATCCTTTATTATTAACTACAGGCAAACCACTTATTCTGTTTCTTATCATTATTTTAGCAGCATCTGATAAATCAGTATTAATCGAAACTGTTAGAGGAGATCTTGTCATTATATCTTCTGCTAATAAAATAGAGCTTAATCCTGAAGCAATGAATCTTTGATTATTAATATTTTTTGCGCTTTTTGAAATTTTTTCAAGGAAAATACTTGATAGAGGTAACAAATCACGATATGTCACAATACCAATAGGTTTATTGTGTTCAATGACCACAATTCTAGATACTTTGTAAGTGTTCATTAACAGAATAATCATATGGATGTTCTCATCAGGAAAAACAGTGTAAACTTTTTTTGACATGGAATCTTTTATTGTATATTTATTTTTAACATCATAAGCGAAATATTCTACTATATCGGTTTTAGTAATAATTCCGTGATAGTATCCTTCATTATCCGTTACTATAACAGAACTAATATTATTATCTAACATTGTTTTTATACTTTTATCTATTGATGAATCCATATCTACAGTAAATAATTTCTTTGTCATGATGTCTTTGATTAAAATTTCAGATAATCTCTTCTCTGTAAATGTAGAATATAAAAACTTTGAAATATCCTTCTCTGTAATGATTCCACTTAGCTTTTGATCATTTAATATGACAATTCTACTTATATTATATCTAATCATAAAATTCCTAGCATCTAATACTGTATTGTCTGATTCAAGAGATATAATTTCTCTACTGATATCATAAGAACTCAGCATTTTATTATCATTTTTATTGGCTGATAATTTCATCAAATAAGTATTACCTTTTTCAGCGCATATAAAACCTCCGTTTTTTTCATAATAATGCAAAAGTCCTTTATCTACCAGTTCTGCAGTGTATCTTCGTAATTGTTGATGAGAGAGAGACAATTCTCTTTGTATTTTTTTCTTGCTTATTGGCTTAGCTGCAAGTTTAAGAATTTCGCTATATATTTTTGATTGTCCAGGTAATACAATTATCTTTTTGGTCATTAAACTTTTATCTAATTATAATTACCTAGGATTAATTATAAAAGAATTATGGCCATCTATTCAATAAATGATCCTTTAAAAATCTAACAATTCATTTATCTTCATTCATTTAAAAAATATATAAAATACGGCTTTCTAAAACCATCAACATAACTTCTATTTTAACCATTCTATGAATATTATATGCTGTACATCTGAACATCAATATTCTACTTATTCTTACTGGTGTAAATGTGACATGTTCTTCAAACAGTCTTTTTATTATCTAAACAATAGTTTCATCATTGTTTCTTTTTGATTATACAAATAAGGCATTGTAGTCACATATTATGTAGTCACATTTTATTTCTTTCGATATTTACTATAAGTTTTTCATATTGATACACATTCATAGCTTGAAGGTATAACACTGACACTGAATCGAAGTAGTAGTCTTTAACAAAGTATATGGATATCTTCATTATCATATCTTTTGTCTGTTATACCTATTAACAATAATTTTATTATGATATTCTTGTAACAATCGATTTGAAACCTATGTTGTCATGTCTTAGATTATCTTCTTATCTTTAGAATATAGATGATCTATTGTAATACCTTTACACAAATAGATAGTTTATCTTCTTCCTCACTTTGGCTCTATTTGTATATATTATTCTGTAGCATTATTTGGTAGACTGATTTAACGTAATTGGATTGCTTATTTAAGAAGTATCTATACAATTTTATTAACTATGAATGTTGCTACAGAGACTATACAAATATCTGGTAGTATAACACAGCTATTAGATTTATTGATAGCCTTATCATGTCCGCTCATGGATTTCGTCTATTCTAAAATATTATAATTGAGATCTGATTAATTCGGATCATGTCCTATGCCATTTGACAATATATCTTTAATACTATCTTATTTTATATCAAAACATGGTTCTCAAAGGAATGAGTATACGTTTGTATGACTCACTTAGAGATTTACGTTGTAGAGTTATTAAGGAACTTATTGAACCTCCTTTAGTAACTGATGCTGATACTAATATATCAAAAGTTATAGGTATATTAACAGAAAACAATGGCTATGAGGTGTTTATACAACTAAAAGATAAGGATGTAATTGGTATTAATATAAGAGACATCCTCTCAACGCAGGATATTTCTACTGCAAAAATATCGATATTGGGTAAGAGAATTCCTGTCATGACGGGTGAAGAGAATATAGGATATGCTGCAAGAATAATGAGTCTTTATAGACTTCGGACACTTCCTGTAATACATCGATATAATAAGGATATAATAGGACAGATTTCTGCCAAAGATATTATAAAAAATATGCATGAATCTTTTATAACAAGTGGTATCTCTGAAGGTATTAAGATCGTTGCCTCTGACATAATGACTCCAAATCCTGTTACTCTAACATCCAAGGATCGAGTTTCAACTGCTAAGGGAATAATGAGCAGACATAAAATAGATCATCTTCCTATCGTTGAAAAAAAGGATGGTTCTATTAGCATAAAAGGAATACTTACTTCTTCTCATATACTAGAAATTATGTTTCCGTCAGAACGAATAGGTAAAAAATCATTTGGAATTGATAATATACGCAAAAGACTTGGTCTTTCAGTAGTTGGATTATTAGAAAAGGATGTTAAAATATCCAATGTAGATGATGCTATACAAGATGTATCTAATTTAATGTTAAAGACAAACTCAACATATACGATAGTAAAATCAGTTGACGAGATTCAGGGGATAATCACATATAGAGATATTATTTCATTATTAGGAGAAAAAGTAGAGTATGATATTCCAGCATTTCTAATAGGATTACCCGATGATCCTCTTGATGCAGAGCTTGCTAAATCAAAGTTCATAAATTTGGTAAAATTATTAAGGAATGTCTCATCGGATATCGAAGAAGCACGATGTCGTATGAAACTGAGTGGTATTCAAGGTGGAGGAAGAAGAAGATATGAAGTTGATATTAATATTTTAACACCAAGTAGACGTCTGACATATACAACTACAGGATGGGATCTACCTAGACTGTTCGATGAATGTAGTGACAGTTTGAAGAATCAATTAGCACATAGAAAATTAGGTAGACAAAAAGAATCCATTAGACATTTGACTGAATAACCTTAATTTTAATATTGTTAGTATAAATAACCTCAAAGAAGATTCGTTTACTTACAGAGAGCATTTCTTACACACCTAATCTTAATTAGTTATTTAGTTGAACTAATAAACATGAATTTGTACTAAATTTCAGTCATATGCTATAATTATTTATAATGAATTACTGTTCAATGGAAATTAGAACTTTTGTGTAGAACATTTATATTAATATAAATGTAATTTCATTAATTATTTTATTTCTTATCTTATCATATACAATATATTATCTTTAAAAAAATAAACAAAAGAGAAAAGATACCAAAAAAATAAGAAAATAGAATTATTAATTTACTTTGGATGATCCATAATCTTCCACTATAGTATAATAATCATGTTAATCATATTAATATTTGATTAGAAAAAGAAATATGCCATAATTATTTTATTTATTCTATTTGAAGTGAAGAAATCTAAAATATTCTATCGTTAATATTATTAGATTGAAAATTCTTTTAATCCACTAAATTCTTTATACTATATAATGATATGTATTGTACATCTATCTATATCTGGAAATACAGATCTAATATACTCTATTAATAGGATCATTCCAATTTATTATGTTACTAAAAACTTCTTAATATCTGTATAAAAATGCTCTTATCAATAAAATTGCAATTATTTGTGCTAGTTAGATTGAGCTTCTAATAGTTCTATGTTTTAACTCATGTTCATTTTCAAATCACAAAGTTTAATAGTTTCTCTTGATTGAAATATTTTTCCATAATATAGTAGAATTGCTGCAATCGGATCTAGAATAAACCAATCAAAACTTCAGATTCTAGCTATCTTATGAATATACTGATTTACTGATTAAATTAATGAAGACTTGAAATGAATTACAAAAATAAAAAAGCAAATTAGATAAATACTTGTTTTTCAAAATATTGAGTGCTGAAAAATAAAATCTATTATTAGTGAATATACATCTCCTAGACCTAGGTTGCATAAGGATAGGAAAAAGATTAGATCATATTCAAGTAAGGCAAAGATATCCTTAAGACTAATCCTAAAATCTATTGGTCCAAGTATAATTACTGAAGCAGCAAATAATGATCCATCATCTCACAACATATTCTCAATCAGGGGCAAAATTTGGATTTGGCCAACTTTGGATAGTTATATTTCTCTACCCATTCATTACAGTAATAGTCGGTATTTGTGCAAGAATCGGTATAGTAACAGGAAGGGGCTTAACATCTGCTATATCTAGAAGATATTCAAAAAAATTGCCTTTCCAATAGTAATTCTTCTTCTTGTTGCTAATATAATAAATATAGGTGCCGACTTAGGAGCTATTAGTGCTTCTTTCGAACTTTTATTTCCTAACGTTCCTATCATTATTATTTCTATATTTTTTTCAATTATTATATTACTACCAGAAATATTTATTTCCTATAAAAAATACTCAAGGATACTAAGATATCTCACATTAACTTTACTTGTCTACTTTGTTACCGCACTAATTGTAGAAGGAAACTGGAATGAAATATTATCTTCATCTTTATTACCTCATATAGAACTATCATCAGAATTTTTGATGATGGTCGTAGCTATTTTTGGTACTAGTTTGTCTCCATATTTATTATTTTGGCAGACTTCCGAGGAAGCAGAAGAAGATGTTGCCAAAAAAAAATAAAGGAAATAGGAGGAGGAGGAGGATTTGAAAAATCCGAAGATATCCAAAAGAGAAGTTAAACTAGTAAAAGTTGATGTAGAAATAGGTATGGCTTTTGCGGTATTTATTATGTGGTCAATTATAGTAACAACTGCAGGAAGTTTGCATGTCAATGGAATATATGAAATCCAAACTGCAAAAGAGACTGCACAAGCATTAGAACCGCTAGTTAAAAAATTTCCTCATTCAGGTGAAATATCCAAAATAATTTTTGTAATTGGTATAATTGGAACTGGATTGCTAGCGATACCAGTTTTAGCTGCAACATGTGGATATGCATTGTATGATTTATTAGGATGGAAAGAAGGTTTAAGCAAAAAATTTAGTCAAGCAACACCATTTTACCTTGTAATACTTACCTCAACAATTATTGGCTTAACAATCAACTATATGACTCCAATAAATCCAATCCAGATGTTATTATATGCTGCAACCATTAATGGCATTATTTTGGTTCCAATCTTAGTATTGATAATGAGAATCGCTAATGACAAATACTTGGTAATAGAACTAATGGATTATTTTCTAACGTTGTTGGATGGTTTACTGTTATAATATTAACTGTATCGGTACTAGCGTTTATATTTTTAAATTTCTTTAAACTTCTGTTTTGATATAAATAATAAAATTCTCGGATTGGGACTCGAACCCTGCAACTACATTCGCGGGTTTATACAACTATAATAGTATAGTATAATGATGAGATATACATTGTTAATTCCACAATACAGAATCAACGTGGAGCATAAAATATTATCGCAGCTCCCATTACAGCAACAACTGATCCTAATATTTCGTATCTATATCTGGACTTTTCTTGTCTACTATTCTCCTTCATATTATTCATGAAATAAAGGAATATTCCTCAATATGTAGCATATACTCTCCCAAAATGTGAATGTTCTATTCTAACTTTTGTATCTTACTAGGATTTGTCAGGAACAAAACATCCACTCTTATTGTTTGTGTACTCTTTGTATTTGTATTTTCTTGGTCTTCTTAGTTTATGGAACACATCAATGCATAGAAGCCATTTAAAGACAAAAAAAGGAGTGATGTTACTGTATGTAACTGGATTCAACGATTTGTTCTTCTCACATCTTTAACAAATACAGGGGAATTGCTGGATTCCTAACTGATGAAACTATAATTCAGATAGAAGATCATCGCTTCTCTGCCTCGAATTCAATTAATAGTGCTTCTATTAATTCTCTTTCCCTGAGACTTAACTTCTCAGGAACTCTGACATTAATGTGAACGAGCTCATCTCCTCTGCCTTGGCTATGGTTTATTCCTTCCCCCCGAAGTCGGAGCACTGTGCCACTTTGAGTTCCAGGGAACACTTGGATTGTCCTCTCACTTGTTAGCGTTGGAATTTTTATCTTAGCCCCAAGAGCAGCTTGGGCAAAATTGATATTGGCCTCATATATAAGGTCCATACCTCTCCTAGTCAGGTATGGATGAGGTTTGATTTCTATCGTCACGTAGAAGTCTCCAGGTGAACTACCGTAAGGACCGTCTTCACCTTGTCCTCGAAGGACCAAATTGTCACCATTGTCAATGCCCGGGGGTACTTTAACTTTAAGTTGAGCTCTATTTTCTTGGAGTCCATTACCTCCGCATATCTTGCAAGGCTTTTCGGCTAACTTACCTCTGCCATTGCAGCGGGTACATGAAATTATCACCTGCCCAAATCCTGACATAACTTTGTGTTCAATTCTTCCCGTTCCCTTGCACTCAGGGCAGGTCATTGACTGGCTACCGAACTCAACACCTGATCCTTTACAATTAATGCATCTCTTTAGCCTAGGTAGAGTAACTTCAAACTCAGTGCCAAAAGCCGCCTGATCTAACGTGATTATCGTCCTAGCAGCTAGGTCACGGCCGTGCTGAGCCTCATGTTGATTCTGTTGAAAGGTGAAACCTCTGCCGAAGATTCGATTGAGGAGATCATCCGCATCAAACCCGAACTCTGAAAAGACATCTCGGAAAGTCCCTCGGTTGAAGATATCTTCCTGCTTGTATTGCTGCTTAATCCCTTCAAAGCCTTGTGCATCATATTGTTGTCTCTTTCCAGGGTCTGAGAGAATGGCATAAGCCTCTGATATTTCCTTGAATCTCTCTTCAGCGTCAGCCATCTTATTTCTATCTGGGTGATATTTGAAGGCGAGCTTGCGAAATGCACGCTTGATTTCGTCTTGAGAGGCATCTCGGCCAACTCCTAAGACATCATAAAAATCCAGTTTGTTGACCAAACTAAATCATGAACCGCAACAAAACATACTATAAAAGAGAAAAAGGTGTTATTTCTTATCCTCGTCTACGACCCTGTACTCTGCCTCGACAGTTTTCTTTTCTCGCTGTTCTTCTCGAGGTGGTGGAGCTTCCTGACTTACGTTTTCCTGTGCTTTTTGAGATGCAGCCTGTTGGTAGATTGTTGCGCCTGCGTCTTGAACCACTCTTCTGAGCTCCTCAACCTTGGAGCTTATCTCGGCCAGACCTCCAGTATTCAAAGAGCCTTTAAGCGACTGGAGTGCCTCCTGTATCCTGGCCTTTTGCTCTTGGGCAAGCTTGTCGCCGATTTCTATGAGTGTCTTCTCGGTAGTGTAGATGACAGAGTCGGCAGTATTTCGAATTTCTGCCTCTTCTTTAGCACGTTTGTCTTGCTCATTGAATTGTTCTGCCTCTCTTATCATTCGATTCTTCTCCGTTTGACCAAGCTTGGTTGAAGCTGCTATTTTGATCCCCATTTGTTTGCTGGTTGCCAAGTCTTTTGCTGAAACGTTGAGAACGCCATCTGCATTAATGTCGAATGTAACATCGACTTGGGGGACGCCTCTAGGTGCAGGTGGAATGCCCGTTAGGTCGAATTGGCCCAACCCGATATCGTCCTTCGCCATAGTGCGTTCCCCTTGAAGCACGTGTATTGTGACAGCTGTTTGGAAGTCAGCAGCAGTCGTAAAAGTCTGACTCTGCTTTGTTGGTATTGTCGTGTTCCGCTCGATGATCTTGGTGAAGACGCCACCCAGAGTTTCAACCCCAAGAGAAAGAGGCGTTACGTCGAGGAGCACTATATCTGTAATCTCTCCTGAAATTACAGCTCCTTGAATGGCAGCACCCATGGCTACGCACTCCATCGGGTCGATACCTCTCTCAGGTTTTTTTCCAATTATATCTTCGATAAATTGTTGAACAAGTGGCATCTTCGTCTGCCCACCTATGAGGATTATCTTATCGATTTGCACCGGTGTTAGCTTTGCGTCCGATAAAGTCTTCAATACAGGCTCCCTAATCCTCTCCACTATAGGTCTAGTTAGTTGTTCAAGTTTCGATCGTGTCAGAGTCACATGGAGGTTCTTCGCGCCTGTAGCATCAGAGGTAATGTACGGCAGCTCTACATCTGTGGTAATTAAGTTTGACAGCGCTATCTTAGCTTGTTCGGCTGCATCTTTCAAGCGAGCCATGGCTTTCATATCTCCACTGAGGTCGGTTCCAGTTTCGCGCTTGAATTCAGAGATGATATAATCCATGACAGCTTGGTCTAGGTCAGTTCCGCCTGTTTTAGTGTCTCCGCTGGTGGCGAGAACCTCAAAAACGCCTCCCCCAAATTCCATCACTGTGGTATCGTTTGTTCCACCGCCGAAACTGAAGACCAAAATTTTCAATTCTTGGCCTGCTTTGTCTAGACCATAGGCGAGTGCTGCAGCCGTCGGCTCATTAACAACCCTTGTTATTCTTAAGCCTGCAATCTCACCTGCGTCTATCGTTGCTTGGCGCTCATTGTCGTTGAAATGTGCTGGAACAGTGATTACTGCCTTAGTAACTTTCTCACCAAGATAGGTTTCAGCATCGCGCAGAATCTTCTGCAAGATGAAACCCGAGATTTGCTGTGGTGTATACGCTTTGCCGAATACATTTGCCTGATAGTTCGTCCCCATCTTGCGCTTGATTTCGCGTATCGTACCTTCTGGGTTAACTATGGCTTGCCTTCTTGCTGGCTCACCGACAAGCAGTTGTCCACCCTTAGTAAGAGCGACGACAGAGGGGAACATTTTCCCTGCAGCGGTTGGTCCTTCAGCACTTGGAATTATGGTCGGCTTTCCCCCTATAGTTACGGCCGCAGCAGAATTTGTAGTTCCGAGGTCTATGCCTAGTACTCTTTCTCTTTTTTCGCTAGTCATTTCTCTTTCTCCTTGCAACATTAGGACGAGGGGTTGTAGCAACTTTTACCATGCTTGGTTTTATCAGCTTCTCTCTAATAAGGTAACCCGTGCTCACCTCCTCTATAATTGTCCCTTCGGGGTGGTCTAACGTCTCAATTTCGAGCACAGCTTCGTGCAAATGTGGGTTGAAAGGTTTTCCGACAGATTCTATAGGACATAGTCCCTCGTTACGCAGAACATTCCAGAGTTTTCTCTTTACCATTTCTATCGCCTCTAGGATGTTAATATTAGACACTTTTCTAGCCTCTTCTACGGCGAGATCGAGTTCTTCGGCGATTAGTAGAATTTGCATGATGAGCCGCTCCTTTTCTTTCGTCACTCCCTCATCGATTCGTCTCTCTGTATTTTTTTGAAGGTTTGCAAGATCAGCTCGAGCATATTTAAGCTGGTTGAGGTAAGTCTCCTCAAGTTGGGTCTTCCTCTTGAGTGAAGCCTCAAGTTCAGTCACTTTTCTAATGTAACTAGGTTCTGTCTCATCGTTGGCATCTCTTTTACCGGACTCGGGACACATTTTGAATCTTGTTTTCTGATTATGTGGGTTCTTTCTTATAACCTATTGGAAGCATATCCAGATAAATGAAGATCTCTTATTCAACATTGTTGACGATATTTTCAATATAATGAAAGTTAGGGAACATATCAATCAAGGGAAAAGTCTAAAATGTCATCACAAAAATTGTAATGTTAAAGAATTTCATTCATTAGACTCTTACAATAATCACTACCATAGCAAGCATCCAAAACAACCAATGTATCCAGAAATCTTTGATTGATATGATTGATTAGAATCAAAAGAAAAATTTTTATTTTATCTTCTTTCGTAGATTCTTCTGCTCTTCTGTAGTCGCATAATATATTTGCATTTTCTGGATTTCTAGCAAGAAGTTCACAAAATAATTTTGATATGCATGGTTTTTGATATTGAGTTATACTATTAATTTTTTTTCAAAGCTTCAATATCATTTCGTTAATTGGATTAGTAAAAACATATGATGTTTTTATTATTACTATTCTCCTTAAACAGTTGATTACTCTTACTACTAATAGAAGTCTGTTGCTGTTTATCTGAATCTCTGTTCTAACATAAAATAACGTCTTTCACATACGATTTTCGCACAATAAATAAAAATATTGTATAAACCAGCGCTAATATAGCGCCGGAAGCGGATTCGAACTATAATCTTACTTCTGGATGCTATAAGAATATTCCAAGGATTAAAGGAACCAATAAATTTAATAGTACTATATTTAAACGATTATATCTAATTTTTATAATAAAGAGTAAAGAAATAGGAATTGAACCATTATTGTACTCAAGCGTTTAAATATATTATAGTTCAATAATTAACGAAAGAAATTAATTCTTAATAGACCATATTAATACCAAATTGGAGCACAAAATAAGTATTGACGAAAGTACTTGGGAAATAGTCAAGTTTGAAGCAAAAAAACGTAAACTATCGACTAATGAGCTAGTAAAACAAGCATTAGAAACATTTCTGGGTATTGATCATGCCATTAACGTGAAACTAACTGGAGACATTGAAGAGTAAAACAAGCATTAGAAACATTTCTTGATATTCCTACAAAAAAGTTGTCATTAAATAGCGAGGAATGTTGAAATAGCATCATAGGTAGTATTATCGTTGTTATTTCTTGACAGGTGTAAATGTTATCTTTTTTAATAATTAATAATTCTTGATAATTATACTAAAGAAATTATATTAAAGATTGTTCTTCTTGATGTATAACTTCTCTTATTGTATCAATAGCATCTATATTACATGATATGCTCTTTATCCCATATTTCACTAAAATTCTAGCCATGTTGGGATTACTACCGCTCTCTCCGCAAATAGAGGTCTCTATTCCATAGCGATTACATGTATTGATTACCATTTCAATAGATCGTAAAACAGATGGATGGAATTCAGAAGATAATAGTGCCAATCTTTCATTGTTTCTATCGATGCCTAAAATAAGCTGAGCCAAATCATTAGTTCCAAAGCTTGCAAAAGAGATTCCTTCTTTGCAAAGATCTTCAATTATCATCACAGATGCAGGAGTTTCTATCATTATTCCAATCTTTGCTTTATCTAGTGGTAAACTAACTTGTTTTGCTATTTCTTTTGCTTTCCTTACTTCTTCTACAGAAATTACAAAAGGCAGCATTACTTGCAAGTTAGTCAATCCTTCTTCATGTAATCTCTTTATTGCCTGAAATTCTGATTTTAGTAATTCCTGCTCATCTAAACTTCTACGTATTCCATGCCAACCTAACATAGGATTAGCTTCTTCAGGTTCATCTTCTCCTCCCTCTAAATTTCTAAACTCGTCTGTTCTTGCGTCCAATGTTCTTACCCAAACTGGTTTTGGATTAAATGCTTCAGCAATTGGTCTTATTCCATCCATTAGAATCTTTATATACTGTTCTTGCTTCCCTTGTTTCACCAACTTGGCTGGATGAATACCACATAATGTAATTAAATGCTCTATTCGTAGTAAACCTACGCCATCTGCTTTAGATGCTATTTGTTTGGCTCCTTTCCCAAATGCTATATTTACTTTTACTTTTATATTAGTTATTGGCGTAAATGGAATTTTTGCATCAATCTGTTCTTCATATTGTTCTTGTTCTCTAATCAATTTTAATTTACCTTCATAAACTATGCCATTGTATGCATCAACAGTAACTTCTTGGGCATCTCTCAAAATTCTTGTGGCTTTTTGTGTTCCAACTATCGCCGGAATTCCCATTTCCCTAGAGACTATTGCAGCATGACAAGTTCTACCACCAAGGTCAGTAATAATAGCCGCAGATTTGCTCATTGCAGGAACTAAATCAGGAGAGGTCATTGTTGTTACAATTATATCTCCATTCTCTATTTTTGTAATATCATCTTTTCTTAAAATAAGTTTTATCTTTCCACTAACTATACCAGGAGATGCTCCAGTGCCTTGAAGAAGTTTCTTCTTGCCATTATAAGATATGTCAATCTTCTCAATCATTTCCTTTGTTTTTGTAGTAATCGCTCTCGTCTGGACAAAAGTTATCTTACCTGTTTCATCTATTGCAAATTCTATATCTTGCGGCTGATCTCCATAGTATTTCTCAATCATTATTCCATATTCTGCCAATTTCAGAATTTCATCGTTTGTTAATACCTGTTCATTTACCTTATTTTCTGGCACATTGATTTCGACATTTGTAGCTAGAGTATAATCATACAAACGCATCTTTGTTTTTTGAGACAGTTTTACTTCCATAATTGCCTCCAGTCCTGCTCCTTTTCCTACTTCAGCTTTGCTAACTTTGTAGGAATCAGGTGTAACTTCTCCTCCAACTATACTTTCACCCAATCCCCATGTAGATTCAATCAAAATTATATTATCTCCAGTACTGGGATCAACAGTGAACATGATACCAGATTTCTGAGCATTTACCATTTTTTGAACTATTACAGCTATACTTACTTTTGAAAAACCGTGCTTTGAACGATAGAAAATAGCACGTGGTTCAAATAATGAAGCCCAGCATTTCTTGATTGATTCAATTAATTCCTCTTTTCCATTTACATTAAGAAAAGAAGATTGTTGTCCTGCAAATGAAGCAGTCGGTAAATCTTCAGCAGTAGCTGAACTTCTTACTGCACATAATAAATGTATTTTAGTTGGATAATTATTAACATCTTTGTCATATCCATGATCTTTCTCTGATAAATTTTTATATGATTCGATAATTTTTGACTCTATTTCAGAAGGCATTTTACATGAAAGGATAATTTTTTTTATTGACTTCGAAGCTTTTAACAATTCTGTAGTATTCTCTATATCTGTATTTTTTATGATTTGGCCTATCTGATTTTCAAGATTATTTATCTGTATTAGATGATCAAATGATGAGGTAGTTACAATAAAACCTGACGGAACAGGAATGCCGAATTTAATCATTTCACCAATATTTGCTCCCTTTCCACCTGCTATTTTTATATCGTTTTTTCCAATTTGGTCAAGCCCTATTACATACCCGTAATTCATACTGAGTGTATAATCTTTAAGCATTTAAAAAATTTTAAATTAAAAGATTTTATATTATAACTATGTCACTATGCAAAGTTCTTGTATTTGGAAATCGATTAGTAGAAAAAGATAAACTTCCATTAGAATTAATTCCCTATTTGGAAAAAGAATTTCCTGAAATTGAATTCAAGGAATTTGATTCTATTGAAGACCTTCAAAATGAGGGCTCTGTCCTTTACATTATTGATTCGGTAGAAAATATTGAAAATGTAACTATTATTTATAATATTGACCAAATAGAAATCTCTAAGTCTCTCTATACTATTCATGACATGGATTTAGGATACATGTTAAAATTGATGAAAAAAGTAAATATGATTGATCAAGTTATTATTTTTGGCATTCCTACTAACACTCTTTCAAAAAGAAAAATCTTAAATCAATTAGAAGAAAAAATTAGATCCATTTTAATTTAAGAAAATGGCTTGCACAACTCATACACGGATCATAAGCTCTAATCACCTTTTCCAATTCATGATGTATTTCATGCTTAGTTTTATTTAATATTCGGGGCAATAGTAACCTAATATCATTTTCCATTTTTATCTGATTTTGTGCAGTAGGAATAACAAAATTTGCATATGTAACCTTTGAATCTTTGTCTATCTCTAAATGATGATAGAGTGTTCCTCTTGGTGCTTCTATAACTCCTACACCTCTCCCTTCGCCCTTTAAAGTTATTTTAGGAGGTGGTTCGGATTTAAAGTCGTTTTCTTCTAAAAGTTGAATAGAATGATCAATGCAATGTAATATTTCAATTGCTTGAGCCAAATTGTTGTGATATATGTTATTTGAGGGAAATATTTTTAAATACTGAGATAAATCATTCTTAGAGACCCTAGATAAATTGTCATTACTTAAATTCATTCTTGCCAGAGCACCTACCATGTATTCTTTAGCACTGAATTTGAAACCTGTAGCTTGAGAATAAGGGATTATTATACGTTCCAGATAATTCCAAAAATCTTCTTCCTTTACATTCAAGCCTGTGGATGTAAGTATACTACCTTCTAAAAAACTATAATCATCACTGACAAGGGATATAAAATTAGTTTCTCTAGTAAAATTGAAATCACTTTTGTAAAATATCTCAATTAATTCAAATACGTATTCTCTAGCTGTTTTTAACTGATTCAGAATTTCATTAGTCTCTTCTGGTGAGGGTATATG
>Ga0190271_10000872_pt1 | contig 16132 bp, 11 predicted proteins | sample Popmic356T_FD_133747 | JGI IMG/M metagenome (GOLD analysis project Ga0190271, IMG submission 133747) | Populus adjacent soil microbial communities from riparian zone of Weber River, Utah, USA - 356 T | ecosystem: Environmental > Terrestrial > Soil > Riparian zone | place: USA: Utah | collected...
TCTCATGTTCGTCGCCATCTACAACCTGGTGACGGAATCGGAACAGCCGCGGACCGTTGCTTTCAGTGAATTTGTCACTGATGTGCGTAGCAACCAGGTCGAACGGGTGAAGATCAAGACCCGCGAGCACACGGCGGAGTACCGCTACATGCACACCAAGGGACCGCGCGAAGAGCGCGTGTCGCTCGGCATACTCGGCGATGAGATCAACCGTGAGTTGATCGAGCACGGTGTGCGTGTGGAGTACGTGGCCGACGACCAGAACGGACTGTGGGGCAATATCCTCGTTACGTGGATCCCCATGATTTTCCTGTTGGTCGTGTTCTTTTTCTTCATGCGTCAGCTGCAGGCTTCTGGCGGCAAGGCGATGAGCTTCGGGAAAGCGCGTGCGCGCTTGCTCAGCGATTCCAGCAATAAAGTCACGTTCGACGATGTCGCGGGCATCGACGAGGCGAAGGACGATTGCGAAGAGATCATCGCATTCCTCAAGGATCCCAAGAAATTCCAGCGCCTAGGCGGCCGCATCCCGAAGGGTGTGCTGCTGATGGGCTCGCCGGGTACGGGCAAGACGCTGTTGGCACGGGCGATCGCCGGTGAGGCCGGCGTGCCGTTCTTCAGCATCTCGGGCTCGGACTTCGTGGAAATGTTCGTCGGTGTAGGCGCCTCGCGCGTACGAGACCTGTTCGAGCAGGGCAAGAAGAACGCGCCGTGCATCATCTTCATCGACGAGATCGACGCTGTGGGTCGCCATCGTGGTGCCGGCTTGGGCGGCGGGCACGACGAGCGTGAGCAGACCCTGAATCAGCTCCTCGTCGAGATGGACGGATTCGAGTCCAATGATGGTGTAATCATCATCGCTGCGACGAACCGCCCGGACGTTCTCGACCCGGCGATTCTGCGTCCGGGTCGCTTCGACCGACGCATCAATGTCCCTCGTCCGGACATGAACGGGCGTCTGGGTATCCTCGCGGTGCACACCAAGAAGGTCCCGCTGAACACCGACGTGGACCTCGATGTCATGTCGCGCGGGACGCCCGGATTCTCCGGCGCAGACCTCGAGAACCTCGTGAACGAGGCGGCACTCCTGGCGGCGCGGCTCGACAAAGACGAGGTGTCGATGTCGGACTTCGAGATGGCGAAAGACAAGGTGCTCATGGGCACCGAGCGCCGCTCGATGGTGATCAACGAGGTGGAGAAGACGCGTACGGCCTGGCACGAAGCCGGCCACACGGTGATCGGCCACCTGCTGCCAAACCACGATCCCGTCCACAAGGTCTCGATCATCCCGCGCGGGCCCGCGCTCGGCGTCACCATGTCCCTGCCCAAGGAAGACCGTCTTGGTTACTCCAAAGAATGGGCACTGGACCGCATCGGCATGGCCTTGGCGGGCCGCGTAGCTGAAGAAATTGCTCTGGGCGAGGTCACCACCGGCGCTGCCGACGATTTCCGACAGGCCACCCATCTCGCCCGCTCGATGGTCACCGAATGGGGTATGAGCGAGAAGCTCGGTCCCCTGGCGTATCTGGAGCGTGAGGACTCGTTCCTGCCGTTTATGCCAGGTCCGCGTCGCGGCGAGTATTCCGAGAACACCGCGCGTGCGATCGACGAGGAAGTGCACCGCATCGTCACGGACCAGTACGTCCGCGTGAAGGCGCTGGTTCAGGCCAACATGGACAAGCTCACGTCGATGGCCAAGGCGCTGCTAGAGCGCGAGACGCTGGACGCCGAAGAGATCCTGGCCGTCATGGAGGGCCAAGTTCTCCCAGAGCGCAAGCGTGTGGAGATTCCGCGGTACGCCGAGAAGCACCGCAAGAGCAAGGACAAGCGAAAGGCCTCGATCTTCAGTCCTCGCCCGCGCGAGGTCCCTTCGGGCAGCTGACGCGCGGCACGGCGCAGGTGTACGCGGGTTACCGCGTATACCTGGGCCTGATACCGGGCAAGGCCAAGGGCGCGTACGTTTCGGCGGGCGTGCCCTTGTTCTCGATGTGCTCCGTACGAGTCGCGCCGACGTGACCGGGGCGAGCCGTGCGAACGCATGAGTTGCACTTCTGACTGAGCGTTTCTGAGTGGCGCTTTTGGGGCCCGGCGCCCGCATCCCCACCGGCCGCGCAGCGCTTCGCTAAGGACGGGGCATTCGTGGCCGTGGTGAAACGAGGGCTACATGCAGCGTCGATGTCAGGTCTGGGCGATTCTGAACGTGACGCCGGATTCGTTCAGTGATGGGGGCAAGTACCTGAGCGCAGCTGCCGCGATAGCGCGTGCGAAAGAGCTGCTCGATGAGGGTGCAGATGTCCTCGATGTTGGAGGGGCGTCGTCGCGACCCCCCGGTAAGGCATACGGCGCGGGTGCCCCACACGTAGATGCGAACGAGGAGCTCCGGCGAGTGATGCCGGTGATCGAGCCGATCGTGCGCGAGCTCGGCGCGACCGTCTCGATCGATACGACGCGCCCCGAAGTTGCGCGGGAGGCGCTGCGTGCCGGTGCTCGCATCGTGAACGACGTGTCGACTGGATCTAGTGCGGAGCTGCTGGAAGTCGTCGCGGAGGCCCACGCGGAGCTCGTGCTGATGCACAATCGCGGCGACGGGTCGATGAACGCGGAAAACGCCAGCTACCAGAGTGTCATCGACGACGTCGCCCGAGAGCTCACTGCGGCGGCGGCGCGCGCGATCAGCGTTGGCGTCGCTGCGCACGCGATCTGGCTCGACCCAGGCGTCGGTTTCGCCAAGACGGCAGCTGATTCGCTGGCCGTGATGGCGGGCATTCCCCAGCTGTTAGGCACGGGCTATCGCATCCTCGTCGGGCCGTCGCGCAAGTCGTTCATCGCTGCAGTCGAAGCCAAAGCGAACATCGTGCCGCAGTCCCTGCCGCTCGAGCGCAGCGGTGGCACGGCCGCGGCCGTCGCGTGGAGCGTCGCGTGCGGCGCGCATGCGGTTCGTGTACACGACGTGCGCGAAGCGCGTCAGACCATCCTCGTGAGCGAAGCATTGCTGAATGCGCATACGGCGCGTCCTGTGAAGGAACACCAAGCGTGAGCGAGCTGGGGCAACGTCTTTCGCTCTTTTTCGAACGCGATCTCGCGGCGATCGCGCTCGACTGCCTCGACGTGCTGCTGGTGGCGGCGATCATCTACCTGGCGCTCTTGCTCGTCAAAGGCACGCGCGCGATGCAGATGGGCATCTCGGTGATGCTGATGTTCGTGGTTTACCAGGCCGCCAAGCGCTTCGGCTTGATGACGCTGTACACGATCCTCGACACGCTGCTGACGTCGCTCGTGTTGATCGTGGTGGTGATCTTCCAACAGGACATCAGGCGGGCGTTGCAACGGTTTGGGCGCAGTCCGTTCTTTGCGTCGGGCGGCGTCGCCATGGAGCACCAAGTCATCGACGACGCGGTTCGAGCTGCTCACTCGTTAGCGCAAAAACGCATCGGCGCGCTCGTGGTATTCGAGCGGGAAGGGCTACTCGACGAGTTCATCGAGTCGGGCACCGTTCTCGACGCCGTCGTGTCGAAGGAGCTCTTGTACAGCATCTTCATCCCGAGCCACGAAAACCCGATCCACGACGGCGCGGTGATCATTCGCGAAGGACGGGTCTGGCAGGCGGGCGCGTTTCTGCCGCTGACGGCGAGCACCAAGCTCGATCGCAATCTCGGCACGCGGCACCGTGCAGCCATCGGCATCTCCGAAGAAACCGACGCGGTCGTGATCGTCGTCTCGGAGGAGCGCGGCGAGGTGAGCCTCTGCTTCAACGGCAACATCGTGCGGAACCTCGATTCCGCGCTGCTCCGCAAAGTATTGCTGGGGTTGTTTCAGAAGCGCCAGAAGCGCCGCGGGGGCGCGCGGGAGGAACGAGCCGCGAAGGAGCGCAACCCGCGCTCGAGTCAAAACCCACCAGCGGGTGCGGGTCCAGGGAAACCCGAGAACAACGAGGCGTCGTGAAAGAGCCGACGCAAACCTCCGATCGCGGCTGGCTGTACCAGGTCTTCGTCGAGAACTATCCGCTCAAGCTGGTGTCGCTGGCGTTCGCTGTCGCGCTGTTTGCCATCGTGCATGGCGATCAAGATGCGCAGCGCTCGCTGTACGTCGACGTCGTGGCGCTGTCGCCGCCGGTGAATGCGGATGCCGTGTTGATCAGCACGCTGCCCGCGCGGGTTAAAGTCACACTGCGGGGCTCACGCTCACGTCTGGCCGCGCTCGAGCGCGACGACTTCGCGCCGATTCAGATGGATCTGCGCGACCCCGGCCGGCAGTTCTACTATTTCGACGCCAGCTCAATCGGCTTGTCGGGCCCGTTTCGGGTGGTCGCGATCGAGCCCGCCAGCGTCCAGCTCGATTGGCGTCCGCGCGTGGAGCACGCGATACCGGTGCGCATCAAGCTTACGGGTAATCCAGCCGCGGGCTATGTCGTGAAGCAGCCCATCACGGTCGCGCCGTCGGACGTAACCATCTCTGGCCCGAAGGAAGAGGTCGAAGGGTTCAGTTACGCCTCCACGGAGGAGATCAGTGCGGAGGGGCTTGGGCCCGGGGTGCACGAGATTCGCGGTCGGCTCGAGCCATTGTCGGGCCATGTGTCGTACCTCGCGCAGGGGGTCGTCACCGTGCGCGTCGAGGTCGAGTCGGAAACCAGTGAGCGGACCTTCTCGTCGCTCGAGGTATCGCCCGTAGGACCCGGTGACGTGACGCTTCGTCCAAAGACCGTGCAGGTGACGCTGCGCGGGCCTGCGCCACAGCTCGTGAAGCTCGTCCCCGAGCAGCTGGTGCCGTTCGTCGAGCTAAACGCCGAGGGCGGACCGAGCAGCGTCGAGTCGCTGCCCGTGCAGCTCCAAGGGCTGCCAGAGGCCTGTAGCGTCGTGCAGATCGTTCCGACGACTGTGCTGGCGCGGCGTGAGCGCCGCTGACAGCGGCCGGGCGCGCAGCGCGTCCTAACGCAGCTGAACGCGGCCCGACGACTAGCCGCGTGACTAAAGACCGCTTGAGTGCCCGCGGAACACCGGCTGCGGGAAGGGGGCGCCCGGCCGCGCGAAGAGATAACCCTGGAGCAGGTCGCAACCCAGCTGGACGAGCGTGTCGCGCTCGCTAGGCGTCTCTACGCCTTCGGCCACCACGACGATCCCGAGGTCCTGACACAAGTCCTTGAGCGCACGCACGAGCTTGCGCTTCACGGGATCGGCGTCGATGCCACGGATCATGGTGATGTCGAGCTTCACGATGTCCGGCTGAATGATCGCGAAGCTATTGAGCCCCGAGTAGCCGGCGCCGATATCGTCGATGGCGATGCGAAACCCGAGATCGCGCAGCCGTGCGATGCGCTCGCGAACCTGGCTCACCGACTCCAAGTTCGAGCGCTCGGTGATCTCGAGCACGATCTGATGCGCGCGCTTGGCCAAGCTCGACTCCGGATCGAACAACGTTCCGTCGAGCAGATCTTCGGTGTGTAAGTTGACGAAGAGTGACAGTGAGTCCTGCTCGGGGCCGAAAGGCTCTACACACTTGGTGCGTATTTGGCGTCCGACGTCGTGCAAGCGCCCGAGTTGTTCGGCGGCATCGAACAAGGCCCCCGGACCGGACAGCGAGGTTTCCGACGAGCGCACCAAGGCCTCGTAGCCGAACGCGCATTGCCGGGACCAGCTGATGATCGGCTGGTAGACCATGTAAATGGCCGCGACAGCACGCCCAAAGTGCATCTCGCGTCGCGAGGCTTCTCCGAACTGCGAGTTGCGCTCCTGGTAGAGCGAGAGCGCTTCACGACGGATCTGTGCCAGCCGATTCAAGCCCAAGGCGTGCGTGACGCTCTCGAGCAGCTGCCCGCGCTCGACCGGCTTCGGCAGGTATTCCGTCGCGTGGAACCGCAACGCGTCGATGGCTGTGTTCGCCGAAGGCGCACCTGCGAGCAGGATGAAGGGAATGTCTTCGTTCAGCTCGCGCACGCGGCGCAGCAACGTCACGCCATCCATGATCGGCATGGAGATGTCGCTGACGATCAAGTCGATGTGTCCGGCGCCGAATGCACTCAAGGCTTCGGCGCCGTTCGCGGCCAACAGCACCTCATGACCTGCGTCACGCAGTAGACGTGACATAAGGCGTCGCAAGGGTTCGTCGTCATCAGCAACCAGGATCCGTGCTGGTGCTATCGAGTCTTCAGAGGTCGGCTGGATCACGGAGTCGCCCCACCGTTTCGTGTACAAGTGACCACCTGGCATACGTCGTGACTGTGGCAGGGCCAGAGGACACCGGCCCTAAGTCTCATTCTCTCTGATACCGTAATGTCGACACTTCTTGTAGAAATGCGACCGTTCGGTGCCGAGCGCCTGCGCTGCGGCGCCCTTGCTGTTGCCGTGGACTGCGATGGCCTCGACCATGATCGCTCGTTCGAGCTCGTGCAGCAGCTGACGCAGCGTCTTTCCACTCTGGTACAAAGCGTCACGTGGTCGCTTGTGCGAGTCATGGGTGGTCAGGAGCATATCCCGCAATACAGCGGCCGAAATGATCTCATTCGGATGCAGGATTGCAAGGCGTTCTACGAGGTTCTCGAGCTCGCGTACGTTGCCAGGAAAGTCGTACTGAGACAGTGTTTGCAGAGCTTCTGGCGTGAACGCAAGGCCGTGCCCCTTGCGCCCAGGTGCGGTGAAGTGGGTGAGCAAGGGTGCCAAGTCCTCCCGGCGTTCGCGTAGCGCAGGCACGTGGAGCGTCACGACGTTGAGTCGGTAATACAGGTCTTCGCGAAACTCACCCGCGCGCACCATCGCGGGTAGGTCGCGGTTGGTGGCCGCGAGCACGCGCACATCGACCTTGAGCGTTCGACCGCCACCGACCCGCTCGAGCTGGCCCTCCTGCAGAACTCGCAGCAGTTTCACCTGCATGGGCATCGGCATGTCGCCGATCTCATCGAGCAGCAAGGTCCCTTCGTGGGCGAGCTCGAAGCGGCCCTTGCGTGCGCTGATCGCGCCGGTGAACGCACCTTTTTCGTGCCCAAATAGCTCGCTTTCGACCAGGTCTCGAGCGACGGCGCCGCAGTTGACCTTCACGAACGGGCCGTCGCTGCGAGGCGAGCCGGCGTGAACGGCCGCGGCGACCAGCTCCTTGCCGGTGCCGTTCTCGCCCGTGATGAGCACGCGTCCCTCGGAAGGCGCTACGCGCGCCACGAGGGCGAGCAGCCGCTGTAGCGGCGCGCTGCGGCCTATTAGCGCTCGCTGGTATCCAGTCTCAGCCGCGCCAGCCGCATCGGTCGCTGCGCGGTTGGGCTCTTGCAGCTGCCCGTAGCGCAGCGCGCTCTGCACCGTGAGCATCAGGCGGTCGCGGTGGACTGGCTTCTCGACGAAGTCGAGCGCACCGAGCCGCAGTGCGCGTACGGCGCTTTCGACCGTACCAGTGCCCGAGACCACCAGCGTGGGGGTGTCGTCGCCGCGTCGCCGCATGCGCGCCAAGAGCTCGAAGCCATCGACTCGCGGCATGGTCAGATCAGTCATGACGAGGTCGAACGACGTGCGGTCGAGTAGCTCGAGCGCCTCGTCGGCAGACAATGCTCGTTGTGTGTCATGCCCCTCGCTCGTCAGCATACGCTCGAAGGCGTGCAGGATGTCTGGCTCATCGTCGACGATCAGAATGCGCGCTGTCATGGCAGGGGCAGGCAACTACAATCGCCTCGAGGCTGCGTGCGTGGAAGTATGAGTCGCAGCGTTCTGCGCGCTGCGCTTCGTCGCAATTGGGTAGGTCGGACGACTCGTGTAGTCTCTTGAGAAGCGACAGGCCGGAAACACCACGCGCGTGGGCTTTTGTGCTCGCGCGACAGTCCGTGCCGAGTCTGCAAATCACGCAAGAGTCGCGGAGGGGTCTTGTCTTCAGCTGAGTTTCCGCGCACGCCGCGCCTGCCGGCCGAGCAGCTCGCCGACGTGCATGCTTGGGCCGAGCGACTGCTCGGTGGGCTAGATACACCGCTCACGCTTCTCGACCAGTGTGGCGAAGTTGTGTGGGCCAATGCGGCTTGGAGGAGCTTCGAGCCGCGCTTGCGGGTCGAGGGCCACGCCGCGAGCACGGTCAGTCCGGCTGAGCTGTTGGGTGCTGCGTTGCCGGGTGTGCTGTCGGTAGCGCGCGGGGAGCGTACTGCGTTCGAGACCGAGTGTGAGCTTGGCGCCAAGCTCACGTGTCGGGTGCGTGGGACACAAGTGACAGCGCCGGCGCTGCCACTTGTCATCGTCGCGTATGTCGAGCTGGTGGACTCTGTGCGACTGCAAGCAGAGGTGAGTGCGTTGCGCGGTGAGCTGCTGCGCTCGCAACCAAAGCTGGCCTACGCGCAGCGCCTCGAGGCGACGGGGCGTTTGACCGACGTCGTCGCGCACGACCTCAACAACGTCCTGACCTCGATCTTTTGCTTCACCAGGCTCGCGGTCGATGACTCGGGCGCCGACGATCCGCGCCGGGCCGATCTGCTCGAGGTGCTGAGGTCAGCCGAGAATGCCGCGCGCCTGACTTCGCAGTTACTCGCGTTTTCGCGCCGCAGGCCGAGCCAGCCGGTGCAGTTGGACGTCAACGGCGTGTTGACGCGCCTGCACAGCTTGCTGCGTCGAACCTTCGGCGAACGTGGTGAGCTGATCGTCGAGCCTGCAGCCGAGGCGCTCCAAGTGCTGTGCGATCCCGATCAGCTCGACCAGCTGTTGTTCAACCTTGTCATGCACGCCAAGGACGCGCCGACCGTAGGCACAGGTACGAGCGTGCTCGCCGCCCAGGCGATCGAGCTGCCTGAGTCTGGCCGAGGTCCGGCAGCTGCGAGCGGCGACTACGTGGCGCTGAGCATTCAGCGCGCCGGGGGCAGGCGCGTGGCAGCGCTGGAGATCGAGCGCTACAGCGTGCTTACAGCCGAGCATCCGAGCGTCCAGCAGGACGTCGCGCTTTCGGCCTGTCGTCAGATCGTCGAACAAGCGCAGGGCGTGACTTTGCTTGGGCCTCACAGTGATGGGCCCAGCGTGTACGTGCTTTTGCCGCGGCGGGATCCGCGACCCGCCGCCGAAGCCTGGGGGCGACCGTCCCGTATGCCGAACGCGCTGCGCGGCACGGTCTTGGTGGTCGACGATGACGCCCCGCTGATGCGGACGATGGCCCGCACACTCGCGTCGCTCGGGCTACGAGTCATCGAGGCCGGCACTGCCGAAAGCGCGCTCGCGCAGCTCGAGACTGTCGGTGGCGTGGTTCGCCCCGACCTCGTGGTCACGAACACTTTGCTGCCCGGCATGAGCGGCTTCGCTTTGGTGAACCGGCTGCGCGCGACGCATGCACGCCTGACGGCGCTGTATGTCTCGGCGCGCCTGGAGGACGACGCTGTCGCGCAGCAGGAAGCTGCCACCGCGTTCATGCTGAAGCCTTTTACCGGGCGTCAGCTGGCCTTGCAGGTCGCAGCGCTGCTCGGCGGCGAGCCTGGTGCTGGCGCAGCGTCGGGCTCGCGCCAGGCCTGAGGCTGCCTCTGTGAACGGATGTACGGCTGGCGCTGCTGGGCCGCTGAAGGATATGCTACAGCGCCGCGACAACGCGGTTGCGGCCGGTATGCTTCGCGTCGTAGAGCGCCGTATCGGCGAGCGCGATGAGATCGCTCGGTCGCTCGAGCAGCTGATGCGGCAGCGAAGCCAAGCCGATGCTGGCGGTCACCTGCATGCGCCGATTCTCGTACCAGATCTCCGTGCGCTCGATGCCGCTGCGCACGCGCTCGCAGGCAGGCACGGCGCGGTCCGCGGCGGTTTCGGGCAGGAGCAGCACGAACTCTTCTCCGCCGTAGCGCGCGATGAAGTCGTGGCAACGCAGCGTCTGCTTGATGACCGCTGCGACGTGCACGAGCGCATGGTCCCCCGCGGGATGTCCGAAGGTGTCGTTCAGGCGCTTGAAGTGATCGATGTCGAGCATGCCCAGGCTGAGTGGTCGTTCGTAGCGGCGCGAGCGCAGGAACTCTTCTTCCAAGCGATCGGCCAGGTGGCGCCGGTTTGCCACCTCCGTCAGCGGATCGATTTGTGTCAGGCGCTGCAGCTCGGCGTTGGCGCTCACCAACTCCGCTTGGAGCTTGCGTAGCTTGAGATGCACACCGATGCGCGCCGCGAGCTCATTGGGCTCGAACGGCTTTACGATGTAATCGGACGCGCCTGTTGTGAGGGCCTGGACCTTGCGCGCGACATCCTCCGCACCAGTAACAACCACGACCGGGATGCTCTCGAACGCGAGATCCGTGGCCTTGAGGCGCAGAAACTTCAGACCGTCGCAGCGCGGCATGTCGAGATCGCACACCACTAGATCGATCGCCGTGGAGCGCAGCGTCTTGAATGCGGCGAGGCCGTCCTCGGCGAACACACATTCGGTGGCGAGCTTGCGCGCCAGCAGGATGTCCGCGACGTACTGCCGATTGGTGCGAGCGTCGTCGACCACGAGCACTACCGTCTTGGCGCGCGGCAGTTCCAGACTCGGCTGTGGTTGCGGGTCAGTGTCTCGAGCTGCGCTGGTGTCGTTCACGGGGAATCTCTCTGACACTGTCACGTCGAGGATCTCGTTCCCATAATGCACCGTGCTGACGTGCGAGCGTCCCGTGGGAGACGCGGGAAGCTCGGGAAGCGCGGAACGGACGGCTACCGCCAAAAGTTTGACGCGCGGACCGCGGTCGTCGAGACGGTGCAGACGCTTGGGGCGTGGGAAAGAGTGGCACGGCCGCGCGCGCAGCACAGTTCTTTCTCGCTACTGCGCTGAAAGCTTCCGATTTCGGCTGTGTACATCGCTCGTGCTCGCTACCTGACGGCTACGTACGCACGATACGTGCCGAGTCATTGCCGCTCACGGCGGCAATGGTTTTCGTTGACCGGTGGTGAACTGACCGCCCGCGGTGGCAAAAGCCACCACTCGTGTCGGCTTCGCCCGTCGGGCTCGGATCCACACTGATTTTTCCAGCGCTCAACCGCGGGTTGGTCTCGGCTCGGGCGCGGCGTCGCGTCGCAGGAACGCGACGTGGCGTTTCGCGCCTCGGCCGGTGGTGACTCTCGCCGCTGCCGTGCGGCTGTCTGTCGAAAAAAACCAATCTTTTCCGCGGTCGCAGGCGTCGTGAGCGCGGCATATTCCGTGCACTGAAATGCCGTGTGGCTGTAATGTTGTTGTGCAAGCGTTCTTCGGGGCGCTTGGTCGACTGGGGCGCACTTATCATTGCGTGGTGTCTGATGGCCGCTTCGAGCAGCGCCCACGCGTACATGCTGAAGACGACCAGGACTGGCCAACGTGTGCGGTGGTCGTCGTCTGTAGTCACGCTGTCCGTCGACAAGAAGCTGCGCGACACGTTTGGTGAGGCCGAGGTGCGTGCGGCGTTGACGATCGCAACCGATGCCTGGCGCGGCCTCGATCATGTGCCCGACGTAGTGATCTCAGACCAGCTAGCCCCAGGTTATCGCTCCGACGCGCGCACCAATGGCGTCTATCTGATGCTTCCGTGGCCATTTGCGCCCGAGCAGCTTGCCGTCACGGTCAGCACGTATGACCTCGACGGTCGTATGATCGGGGCGGATGTGCTGGTGAATGGTGAGAGCGATTACGCTTTGCTGACCGAGCCCGAAGATATCCCGGGCAAGAGTCAGCACGACCTCGCCGCAGTGCTCACACATGAAATGGGTCACGTGCTGGGGCTCGACGAGAGCCCAGATGACCAGAGCGCGACGATGTGGCCCTACATTCGTGGCGGGGACGTCCATCAGCGAACACTCTCCGAGGACGATGAAGACGGGATCGTCGCTGCGTATCAGGACATGGTGTTTGAGTCCGGTAGCAGCTCGGGTTGTACGCAAGCGAGCGTCATAGGTTCGAGTGCCCGACTCGGGCCAGATCTGTCGGTCGCGCAGGTTTCCGTATGGCTGCTCGGCTTCACGTGGGGTCTAGCGCGGGTGTCGCGCCGACGCGGCTGGACCACATCAGCCGTGCTCGGGGCTTGGTTGCGGCGTCTGGCATGGAGTCGCAGCCGCACTGCGGCTGCGATTGCCAGCGTGGCACCAGTTGGGCTCGCGCTCGCAGCGCTCTCCGAGCAGCCGCCGCCGCTTCGCCGCTCGTAGCGGCGTGTCACGGGCATGCGCCCTAAGCTGCTTTGATTGGCACACGCACAGGCGCGCACGCGGACCTGTGCGCGTGGCATGCCGTGCATGTGTCAGTGGCTTCGTGCCAGCGCGGACAAGCGAGCAAACAGTCGGCCGTCGAAACTTCTACGCGAGTGCGATCGAAGCTCTTATAATCATACACGACTCGCCATGGGGCTCGACTATCGCGATTTTCGGATCGTGTGCGCAGACAGCGATGCCGAAACGCTGCGAGCTTTTCAGCGCGCGGTGGGGGACGGCTTCACTGTCATGACTGTGAGCAGCGGACGCGAAGCGCTGCAAGCACTCGCCAATCATGATGTGGCGCTATTGATGAGTGAGCAGCAGCTTTCTGACATGAGCGGCCTCGAGCTGTGTCGCTGTGCCAGGAGGCTCTATCCGACGGTGGTGCGGGTGTTGACAGCCCACGTCGAAGAACTCGACGCGCAGACAGCGTTGGCGGCCGTAAACCTCGCGCAGATCAGCGGCTACGTGCCCAAGCCGTGGCGCTCGGAGCAGCTCATCGAGTGTTTGCGCAACGCGCTCGAGTCGAGGCAGACCGACAGCACCTTGCAGAACATGGGGATGCGGCTTTGGCACCGAGGGCAGGTCGCCGCAGCCGCGACGATCTACGAAGAGCTCGTCCATGAATTGTCCAACCCGCTCGGCGCGCTCGAGATCAACGCGTCGCTCGTCGAAGACCAGCTGAGCTCGCTGCTGCATGTCGCGAGCGCGAGCACGAAGTCAGACGAGTCGTTACGCGCGACGCTCGAGTCGGCGCTCGAGGCGCATTCGGACTCTCTGGCAGCGATCGAGCAGCTCAAAGGGCTTGTGTCACGCATGCGTCACGGACGCGCGCCGGCCCTTGTTTCCAGCTCTGGTCGCTGCGATGCAGGAAGTGTGATCGATGCGACGGTGCGAATCGTGCGGGCCGAGATCGAACGAGTGGCGTCACTCGAAGTCGAGCTCGGGCCGTTGCAGCGCGCAGTTCAGATCGACGCTCATGCGCTCGGTCAAGTGTTGCTGAATTTGCTGTTAAATGCGGCCCAAGCGTTTGGTCTCGAGGCACGTAACCAGCATCGCGTGCGGGTGCTCGCACGCGAGCAGCGAGGTCAGTTCGAATTGACAGTTCAAGATAACGGCGTAGGTATCAACGAAGACCACTTGGAACGCATTTTCGAGCCGTCTTTCACCACAAAGGAGCACGGGACTGGGCTGGGGTTAGCTATTTGCCGTGATCTGATCGCGCAGGCCTATGGCACGATTCGGGTTCACAGCCAGCCAGGTGCTGGTGCGGTGTTCGAGGTTTTTGTGCCCGTCGCGAAAGCGGACTAGCGGAATGTGCGGTTCGCTCACCCAACGAGGTGACAAAGGTCGCCTGAGGACTAAGAATATATCGGGGGAAACCCGGATTGGGTCCACAGAGCCATGAGTGACATCAAGCAAAACTTGCTCGGAGGCGGTGTTCTGGCACCCGTGCGGCCGCTGGGCTCGCGCAGCGCGAATGCAAATGCAAGCGCGGCAAGCGTAGCAACCGTGGCGAAAGTAGCGAAAGTAGCGAACGTGGCCAACGTCGCGAGCGTGGCGAGCTCTAACAAGAGCAGCAACCCGGCCGTGCTCGCGCGCTTCTGCAAGGTGTTGATCGTCGACGACGACGCGCCATTGCGCCGCACGCTCGCGCGGTTTTTTCGCGCGGCGCAGCTCGAAGTGATCGAAGCCAAGAGTGTGGCCGAGGGAGTGTTGCGGCTGTCAGAGGGGCCGGGACTCGTGATCACCGACGTACGCCTGCCTGATGGCACCGGGCGCCGGGTCGTAGAAATGGCGAGTCTGCGCCGCCCCGTGCCAGTGATCGTCGCCATGAGCGGCTTGGCCTCTGCACGCGAAGCGTTCGCGCTCGCTCGCTCGGGCGCGCGAGTGTATCTCACGAAGCCGTTCGCGGAGCGCGAGCTGATCGATGGCATTTCGGACCATTGTCACGACAGGCAGCGTCCTCACCAGACGGCCGTCTTCGAACGCGAGACGGATCTAGACTCGAGCTTGTCAGTCTTCGCACATCGCTACGGTGTGCCCGAGCGTGAGATGGCATTGGTGCGCCTGGCCACTGCCGGCGTCCCGCGCAATCGCTGCCCCGACATGCTGGGGATCTCCGAGAACACCTGCAAAACGTTGACGCGGCGCCTGTTGCAGCGCTGCGGGGCGCGCAGCCTGGCGCAGATTCCGCGTGTCGTGTTGATGGGCGAGGACCAATCGACCACCGCCTAGGTGGTCGATGACCAACGACCACCGTTAGGTGGGTCGTCGATAAACGACCACCGTTAGGTGGGTCGTTGAAAAAAACCACCGCCTAGGTGGTCGATGACCAACGTCTCGGCCGGCCTCAACCGGGACGCAGCTCCTGAGTCGCCGCGTCGGCGATCGAGTCCGCGAGGTTGCGGATCGCGCTCTCGTTGGGTCCTTCGACCATCACGCGCAGCTTCGGCTCGGTGCCGCTCCAGCGCACGAGCACTCGTCCGCCGGCGCCCAAGCTGCGCTCCGCATGCTCGATGACCTTGCGGGTTCGCGCCATTTCCTTCAGCGGCCGGCGCTCGGGCAACGCGACATTCACGAGCACTTGAGGAACCGCCTCGAACACCTCGTCGACGAGCTCCGACAGTGGTCGCTGCTCGCGCAGCATGATCGCGAGCAGCTGCAGCGCGCCGAGCGTGCCGTCGCCGGTGCTGGAGTGATCCAGGAAGATTAGGTGCCCCGACTGCTCTCCGCCGAAGTTTAGCTTCTGCTTGCGCATCGCTTCGACCACGTAACGATCGCCTACGTCGACTCGGAGCACGCTGCCGCTGTGACGCAGCAGCGCGTGATCGAGCCCGATGCTCGACATGACGGTGGTGACCAGCGTGCGTTGCTTGAGCGCGTCGCGCTTGATCATGCGCGTCGCGCACAGCGCCATGACAGCATCGCCGTTCACCTGCCGGCCTTTTTCGTCGATCACCACGACGCGATCCGCGTCGCCATCCAACGCGAAGCCGACGTGCGCGCCGCGGCGCACCACTTGTCGCGCACAGTGCTGAGGGAACATCGCACCGCGTTCGAAGTTGATGTTCTGGCCGTTGGGCTTGACGCCGATCGAGGTGATGGTCGCGCCCAGCTCATAGAACACGTGCGGCGCCGTCTGATAGGCGGCCCCATGGGCGGCATCGACGACGATCTTGACGCCATCCAGCGTGAGCTCCGAAGGGAATGCGCCCTTGATGAATTGAACGTAGCGACCCCACGCGGTCTCGATGCGTTCCGCACGCCCAATCTGCGTGCCGCGCGGGCGACCGGTGTTGAGCTCGTCGCTGTGCATCAAGCGCTCGAGCTCCTCCTCCTCGTTATCGGGGAGCTTGAAGCCGTCCTTGCCGAAGACCTTGAGGCCGTTGTCTTGGTACGGGTTGTGAGAGGCGCTGATCATGATCCCGACGTCGGCGCGCATGCTCGTCGTCAGGTGCGCGACCGCTGGGGTTGGCAGCGGACCGGTCAGCATGACGCGTCCACCCATCGTGCATACGCCGGCAGAGACAGCGTGCTCGAAGAGGTAGCCCGAGATGCGCGTGTCCTTGCCGATGACGACGCGCGGGGCATGGGTCACCTTCCTCCGCGCTTGGTAGGTGACGGCCGCGCCGAGCCGGAACGCGACCTCCGGCGTCATGTTGCCTTCGTTCGCCTCGCCTCGAATCCCGTCCGTGCCGAAGTAAGTGCGTGTCATCGCTAAAGCCTTAGGGGTGACCCCTTCGCGTCGAAGTGCCGGTAGAAGCTAAGAGTTTGTTCCGAACCCTGGCGCCGGAGCAACCGCCTCGTGAGGTGATTCGCCCCGGACTCGCGCCGCCTTTGGCGGCGGCCGCGGACTAGGACCGCCAGGATCCCGCCCTAGGGCTCCCATGTCACATCCACACCCCAGCTGCGCGTCGTCGGTGCGACGCGGCCGGCACCCACGATGTGGTTTGGGAAGTACAGCTCTAGCAGGAAATCGGGCGTCGTGGCTGTGCTCGTGCTGGTCGCGTTCTGGTCCGCTGTCGAGA
>Ga0190271_10000873_pt1 | contig 16128 bp, 13 predicted proteins | sample Popmic356T_FD_133747 | JGI IMG/M metagenome (GOLD analysis project Ga0190271, IMG submission 133747) | Populus adjacent soil microbial communities from riparian zone of Weber River, Utah, USA - 356 T | ecosystem: Environmental > Terrestrial > Soil > Riparian zone | place: USA: Utah | collected...
CCACGCAATCTCGGGCGCCGTGTAGATGACGGACGGGATCGTGCGGTAGTTCATCTCGGCGACGTGGCCCGCGATGAGCTCCGCGACCATGACGCCTTCTTCCATTCCTTTGTGCGCGAGCATCGGCCCGCGGACGACGTCGCCGACGGCCCAGACGTTCGGCACCGTCGTGCGGCACTTCTCGTCGACCTCGATGAAGCCGCGCTTGTCGAGGGGGACTTTCACGTCCGGGCCGAACAGGCCGGCCGTCACCGGCTTGCGGCCGACGGCGACGACCAAGACGTCGACGACGAGCTCCTGCGCGGCGCCGCTCGCCTCGTAGCGGACCTTGACGGCGTTACCCTCGACGGCCGCACCCGTGACCTTCGCGCCGAGCCGGATGTCGAGCTCCTGCTTCTTCAGGTGGCGCAGCGCTTCCTTCGCGATCTGCTGGTCGGCGATCGGCAGAAACGTCTCGAGCGCTTCCAAGATCACGACCTCGGAGCCGAGCCGCTTCCAGACCGAGCCGAGCTCGAGACCGATGACTCCGGCGCCGATGACGCCCAGGCGCTTTGGCACGTCGGTGAACGCGAGCGCACCCGTCGAATCGACGACGCGTTTGCCGTCGAACTTCGCCATCGGCAGCTCGATCGGCGTGGAGCCCGTCGCGAGCACCACGTGCTGCGCTTGCAGCATTTCGACACCGGCGTCCGTGGTCACCTCGACGCGATTGTTCGCAAGCAGCTTGCCCCGGCCCTTGAAGCCCGTGACGCCGCCGGCTTTGAACATCGCCTCGATGCCGGACGTCAGCTGCTTGACGATGCCGCGCTTGCGCGCCTGCATCGCTTCGATGTCCATGCCGAGCCCAGCGACATGAATGCCGTGCGCTTGGAACTCTGTATGCGCGCGGTGATAAAGCTCCGAGGACTCGAGCAACGCCTTCGACGGAATGCAGCCGACGTTCAGGCACGTGCCGCCGAAGAGACGCGCGCCCTCCTCGTTCTTGTAATCGTCGATGCACGCGGCCGAAAGGCCGAGCTGCGCTGCGCGGAGCGCCGCGGGATAGCCGGCCGGACCGCCGCCGATGACGACGACGTCGAATTTTTTATCGCTCATTGTGTGACTTTAACGGAGTGTTCAGATCTCGAGCAGTAGCCGCGCAGGATCCTCGAGGAGGTCCTTCACGTGCACGAGGAATTGTACGGCCTCGCGGCCGTCGACGATGCGATGATCGTAGGTGAGCGCCAAGTACATCATCGGCCGGGCTTCGATCTTGCCGCCGACGACCATGGGCCGTTCCTGGATCTTGTGCATGCCGAGAATGCCGCTCTGCGGGGGATTCAAGATCGGCGTCGACATCAGCGAGCCGAAGATGCCGCCGTTCGTGATCGTGAACGTGCCTCCCGTCAGGTCGTCCATCTGCAGCGCGCCTTTTCGCGCGCGCTCGCCGAAGTCGCGAATCGCCTGCTCGATGGCACCGAAACCCACGGCCTCGGCGTTACGCAAGACGGGCACCACGAGCCCGCGGTCCGTCGAGACGGCCACGCCGATGTCGAAGAACTCGTGATAGATGACGTCGTTGCCGTCGACGGATGCGTTGAGCACCGGGAACCGGCGCAGGGCCTCGATCGAGGCTTTGACGAAGAACGACATGAAGCCGAGCTTGATGCCGTGCTTCGCGGTGAACTGCTCTTGATAACGTTGGCGGAGGGCCATGACGGCCGTCATGTCGACTTCGTTGAATGTCGTCAGCATCGCGGCTTGTTGCTGCGCTTGCAGCAGGCGCTCCGCGATGCGCGCGCGCAGACGCGTCATGGCGACGCGGTGCTCGTTGCGCGAGGTGCCGCCGCTCGGCTGCTTCAGGGCCTGCGGCTCCGCCACGCCGGCGCTGTTCAACACGTCGTGCTCGATGCCGACCGTCGTTGCCTGGTGGTCGGCGATGTAGTCGAGCACGTCACCCTTGGTGATGCGCCCTTCCCGACCGGAACCAGCGATCGAGCCCGGGTCGAGGTCGTGCTCCTCGACGAGCTTGCGCACGGCGGGACCCATTTTGTTGGCTGACGCCGACGAGCGCTGCCCCGCGAGAGAGGCAGGCTCTTCCGTGGGCGGGCGCTGCGCGGCCGGCGGCGGCGCAGCCTTTGGCGGCGGCGCGGCTTTCGCAGCCGCCGGCGCCACGTCCTTCGATGCAGGCACGGCCGCTGCGACGGCGCCGGGGTCGAGGATCGCGAGCAGCTGGCCGCTCGTCACGACGGCGCCGTCGCTGGCCACGATCTCGCGGATGATGCCGTCGGCGGGCGCCGGCACTTCGAGCACGACCTTATCGGTCTCGAGGTCCACGAGGTTCTCTTCGCGGCGCACGGGATCGCCTGCCTTCTTGTGCCAGGCGACGAGCGTGGCGTCGGCCACCGATTCGGGTAATTGCGGAACCTTGACCTCGATGCTCACAGGGTGGTGTCCTACCTTAGGCGCCTCGGTTCCGTCCTGATGCTAGGCGCGTTTACCGACTGGGGAAAGACCCGCGGCGCGTTCCTTCGACGACGACGTCAAGGCTGCCGCGACCAACGACTGCTGCTGGCGAACGTGCAGCGCGTGGATACCGGATGCCGGCGCAGCGGCGCCCGGCCGGCCGGCGTAGAACAGCTCGTGCGTCTTCGCGAGCGGTTCCTGCAAGCGGTGACGGATCTGGTACCAGGCGCCCTGATTCTGCGGCTCTTCCTGACACCATACGATTTCTTTCGAATTGCGATAACGGGCGATCACGCGCGCGTATTCCTCGATCGGGAACGGATAGAGCTCCTCGATGCGGACGATCGCGACATTCGTGATGTTTTCGTTGCGACGGTACTCGGCGAGGTCGAAGTAGACCTTGCCGCTGCAGAACACGACCCGCGTCACGGCGTCGTCGGCAAGCGGCTCGACTTCGTCGATGAGCTGTTGAAAGCGGCCGCGCGCGAGGTCCGCCATCGACGACACCGACAGGCGATGCCGCAGCAAGCTCTTTGGCGTCATGACGACCAGCGGCTTGCGCAAATGGCGCAGCATCTGCCGCCGCAGCAAGTGGAACATCTGCGCCGGCGTCGACGGCACGACGACTTGCATGTTGTGCTCGGCGCAGAGCTGCAAGAAGCGCTCGAGCCGCGCCGACGAGTGCTCCGGCCCCTGCCCCTCGTAACCGTGCGGCAGGAACAACGTGAGCCCCGACAAGCGGCCCCACTTCGCTTCGCCCGAGCTGATGAACTGGTCGATGACCACTTGGGCGCCGTTCACGAAGTCGCCGAACTGCGCTTCCCAGATCACGAGCGTGTCGGGTGCCGTCGTGCTGTAGCCGTACTCGAAGCCGAGCACGGCCTCCTCCGACAACAGTGAGTCGGCGACGGTGAATGCGCGCGGATCCGTCGCCGCGTGCGTGAGCGGCGTGAACGCCTCGCCCGTCGCCTGGTCGATCAACGCGGCATGGCGATGAAAGAACGTGCCGCGCCGGGTGTCCTGGCCGACGAGACGGACGTGGAAATTCGCGGCGAGGAGCGACGCGTACGCGAGGTTCTCGGCGAAGCCCCAATCGCAGCCGATCTCGCCGGCCGCCATGCGGCGGCGATCCTCCATGATGCGCTGCACGCGAGCATGGAGCTTGTGGGTCGGCGGCACCGTATTGACGATGCCGGCCAGGCGTTGGAGCTCGGCGTCCTGCAAGCCCGTGTTCACGGAATCGTTCAGCGATGCCTGGGTGTAGCGGCTCCAGTCCACGGTGTACTGGTTACCGATCATGCCGAGCGCAGCTTGATTCGGGTTCCGTCCTTCGTCGAGCGCGGTGCGGTACGCGTCGGCCATCTTGTCGGCGCCGTCCTTCGCCAAGACGCCGCTCTCGACGAGCTTGCGCGCGTACAACGAGCGCGTGCTCGGATGCTCGCGGATTGCGGCGTACATCGTCGGCTGCGTGGCCGACGGCTCGTCGGCCTCGTTGTGGCCCAAGCGGCGATAGCCGACGAGGTCGATGACGACGTCCTTGTGGAACACCTGCCGGTAGCGCAGCGCAAGCCGCACGGCCGCGACGGCGCCTTCGGGGTCGTCGCCGTTCACGTGGAATACGGGAGCCTCGATCATCTTCGCGATGTCCGAGCAGTAGGTCGTCGAGCGGCTGTCGCGCGGGTCGCTCATCGTGAAGCCGATCTGATTGTTGATGACGAGGTGGATCGTGCCGCCGGTATAGAAGGCACGCGTCTGCGACAACTGGAACGTCTCGGCGACGACGCCCTGACCCGCGAACGCCGCGTCGCCGTGAATCAGCACCGGCAGAACCTGCTCGCCGAGCGAGTCGCCGCGGCGGTCTTGACGAGCGCGCACGGAGCCCTCGACGACGGGATTCACGATCTCGAGGTGCGACGGATTGAAAGCGAGCGCGATATGCACGTTGCCGCCCGGCGTGCGCACGTCGGCCGAGTAACCCTTGTGATACTTGACGTCGCCGGAGCCTTTGAGCCGCGCCAGGTCGTACGCGCCCTCGAACTCGGAGAACAGATCCGAAGGCGACTTGCCGAGCACGTTGACGAGCACGTTCAAGCGGCCGCGATGCGCCATGCCGATGACGAGCTCGTGCACGCCTGCTTCGCCGGCTCGCTGAATGAGATCGTCGAGCGCCGGGATCAGCGTTTCGCTGCCTTCGAGCGAGAAGCGTTTCTGGCCGACGAAGCGTGTATTCAGATAACGCTCGATACCTTCGGCGCGCGTCAGGCTATCGAGGATCGTCGTTTGCTCTTCGCGAGCGAAACTCCAATGAACTCGGCAGGCCTCGAACTGCTCGCGCAACCAGAGGCGCTCGCGCGCGCGTGACATGTGCGCGAACTCCGCGGCGAACTTGCCGCAGTAGATCTGCTTCAAGAGCGCCAGGATGTCCTGGAGCTTCTGCGCGTGTGGCCCGTGCCGGCGAGCCCACCCGTCGAGAACTCGCGCTGCAGGTCCGACTCGTCCAATCCCAGGAAGTCGAAGCTCAGCACGGCCGGAGCGGGACGATCCCACAGGCCGAGCGGATCGAGATCGGCGATCTGATGCCCGCGCAAACTGTAGACCTGGATCAACCGCGAGACGGCCGCTTGTTTCTCGATGGCCGGAGCGGCCTCGGCAGTGGAGACCGGAGCGCTGCCCGTCGAGGCGCGCTGCCGCATACGCTCGGCTACGGCTTGGACGATCGGTCCGTGCGGAATTTCGGCGCCCGTAGGCGACAGAGTGCTGAAGTACTGGCGCCATTGCGGCGGGACACTACCCGGCTCGGCGAGGTACTGCTCATAGAGCCATTCGACATAGGTCGCGTTGGCTCCCTGCAGGTGCGACGTGTCGTACTGATGCTTGAATACTGTGCTCATGAGCGTGGGCAGCGGGTCTTTCGCAGCAATTATGCAGGCCCCGAGCCCCAAGGCGCGCGTAGTGTAGCCAAACAGGCATGAAGTTCAAACGCGCTTGCGTCACAGGAAAGTGCGCAACAGCCACCATTCGTACGCGATGAGTGCGACGTAGCCCACAAAAAGGGCCTGGAGGACGGAACCGACGCGCATGATGCGGAAAAATCGCGACCGCGCCATGGCGACGAGCACGAGCACGCCCGTCCCCGTCAGCGTCATTTTGACGATGGCGAAGAGCTCCGGATGGTCGCGCAAGACGAATGCGAGCAGCGGGTTCGCCTCCTGGGCGCCGCCCATGATCAGCGTGATCGTCAGGAAGGCGTCGGCGACGCTGAGCAGCAGGATCATCAACGACAGGAACAACAGGTACGGCTCGTGCCAGTCGATCGGCAGGTGTTGCTCGCCGACACGGCGGCCGTCGCGGCGCCGTGGGGTGACACCTCCGCGAAAGAAGCTGCCGAGCGTCATTCGACGACGATCGCCGCCAGTGCGCCGCTCGACGTAGACCCCGGCGGTGAGACCCGCGGCGGCAGCCCCTCGATTGGAAGACTCGTTCAAGCTAGAAACCCAGTAAGACGAAGAGTACCGGCATGCGATGCAAGATCCGAGCCCGGACGCGCCCTCCCATGCCTTGTATGCTCTTTCAACGGTTTACGTGCGGGACATAATCTGGGTTGTAAAGCTTTCCGACGGGGCGCTCACTGCGTGGTCCGCAGCAGGTACGCGATGAGATCGCGCCGATCCTGGGCCGAGCGATAGCCCGCAAAGGCCATCGTCGTGCCCTGAATGAATCCTGCGGGGTCAGCGAGCCACGCGTCGAGCGATCGGGGCGTCCACACGAGCCCCGACTGGCGCAACGCCGGCGAGTACGGGAAACCTTCAATGCTGGCCGCCCGTCGACCGAAGACGCCGCGCAGGTACGGGCCGATCAGGGTCTCCTCTTCGCGAAACTTGTGGCACGCCGCGCAGGCGAACGCGAGCAACTCGCCGCGGCCCGCGTCCGCCGTAGCGAGCTCCGGTTCGGCCAAGTACTCGGCTGCAGTCTTGATGGGCCCCGGATCGAGCTCCGCAGCTCGAACGACCGGGCTCGCCGGGGGTACCGGCTCGGCGCCGACACGGGCGTCGGGGCTCGCGGCGTCGCAGGCGGCCAGCAGGAGCCCGAGCGCCGCGATCGACAGCGCGGAACGCCGCCGCGGCGCACCTACCACTGCCACGCCGCGGCGACCTGGAAGACGATGTCGGGCGCCGTGCTGACGTTCAAGTCTTCGACGAAGGCAAATTCGATCTGCCCACGCTGCCCCATCCGCCGCCACGCGCCGAGCGTCGCCTGAATCGCCGTCTCGCCGATCTCCTCGAGCGGCGAATCGTAAAACGCATCGTGCACGTCGATTTGCCCTTTCAGCCCGAACTTCGGCAGCACTTGCCAGCTTCCCCCGACGATGCCGGTCGGCACCCAGGTGTGCGCATTGAAGTCGATTTGCTGCGGATCACCGGCGCGGATGAGGCCGACACCCCAGTAGTACCCTGCTGCTCGCTTGCGAGCGAGCAGCGGCCGCGTGCGCAACAAGGTCAATGACCAATCGGTAGACCCGCTGCCGGCCAATATGTCCTCCTCGCCGGTCGCAAGCTTGACGCTTGCTTGCACGACGAATCCCTGCTCGGGCCCGATGAGCCTCGCAAACTTGATTTGCGTATCGCCGATACCGCTCTGCGGCTCGGTCAGCACGTACGACGGCGCTAGCGGCTCGCCGAAGGCGAACAGCAACTCGCCTTCGGGGCGCGCGTTGCGGCCCCCGTCGGGCATACCGAACGCGGAATGCCAGCTGTCGATGGCGTCGTCCAATACGCCGCCGCTGACCTTGTAATACGGGACTTCGATCCCGAGCGACCAGCCACTCGCAAAACCATGCGTGAAGGCGAGGTTCGTGCGCACGGTCTCGCCGTCGAGCATCAACCGCTCGTTGTCCTCCAGCGAGAACCGGTAGTGATTCGCCACCTCTGCGGTGGCCCCGAACCGCGAGCCGATCGGCACGGTATCCCAGGAGGGAAGCCCGAAAACCGCGACGAGCGGGTTCAGATTGCGCACGTGCAGCGGCTCGGCGAGCTGCGCGCCCACTGCTGTGCACCAAGCGGCGACGCTCATCCCTGCTATCGTTCTGACGATCATCCTCTTCCATCCCGTGTGAGGAATCTTCCGCGTCTGCCGCAGTCAGAGCCGCATGATTCCGAGCACAGCCAAGTGCGAGCGCCACGGCGAGCGCCCGCATTGTAGTCAGCCGGCCGCAACGGCTCTAGCGGCGCGTTTCGTCGCCGGCCGGACAGCCTGTACCATACCGGCCTATTTCACTCGCGACACAGCCTCACCGGCGCCCCTATGAACCTACGTCACGTTGCTTCGTGCGGCCTCGCTTGCGCCGTGCTCCTGCTGGCCGGCTGCGACGATGGGCGACAGCCGCCGGGAAAGGTCGGCGTGCGGGTCGTGAACGTGGCGCCGGGCTTCGAGATGCTGGCGTTCCAGAGGGAACGAGAACCCAATGGTCTTTCGACGTTGTCGTTCAAGGGCTCCACAGAGTCCATCTACGACGAGGACCTCTACGACTTCTTTGTCTACGAGCGAGCGCTCGGACAGAACGTGGCACGCAGCTGGACGTTCGCGCGGGAGCTCGACTCGGATCACAGCTACACGTTCGTGCTGACGGAGGTCGACGGCGAGGTGCAGCCGCTGATCGTCGAGCACTCCACGGGGCCCGCGGCCGAGACGCAATTCGTCGCAGTGCACGCGGCGAGCGGCCTGCCGGCGATAGACCTCTATCTCGAACGGCCCGGCGTCGGAATCGCTGGCGCGACACCGCGCGGCAGCTTCAACGCGCAAGAAGAAATGACCGCGCGTGCGTTGCCGGGCGGCGACTACGAGCTCTGGTTGACCGTCGCCGGCGAGCCCGCGAACGTCTTGCTCGCGACGACGACAATCACCCTGCCTGTCGGCGTGACCACGATGTTCATCGTCGTCCCCGAGGGCGGTCAAGGCACGGAGCAGCTCAGCGTGCTGATGCTCCAGGCACAGCCGTCCATTCTCTACGACCGCGACGCGACGTCCGAGCTGCGCGTCGTGAACGGCGCGACCGATCAAGCGCCGCGCGACGTCGCGATTGACAGCCAGTTTTCGCCTCCGTTGTTCTCGGCGATTCCGTTCGGCGAGCCGACCCCGTACGCGCCGTACCCAACGGTCGCCGCGAAGATCAACGTCACGCCGGTCGGCAACTCCGGCGCGCTCGAGCTCGAGCAGACGGTTGCCGGCTTTCCGGGCCAACGCGCGACGATGCTGTTCGCCGGTCCGGCCGGCACGCTGTTCGGCGCGTTCGCCCTCGACGATGGACGCCGTATCGACCGCGAGGCCAAGGTGCGGTTCATGAGCGCCGTATCGCAGTTCTTCGCCGTCGACTTCGTCGTCGCGCTTCCCGACGCCGATCCGAACTTCCTGGGCGCCGTGGCAACGTTGACTGCTCCGGGGCTCTCGCCCTCTTACACGCCGCTCGCCCCCGGGGAGTACGACCTCTACGTGTACCAGGCCGGCACAGCGAATCTGCTGTCGGGGCCGACGCGCTTCAGTGTGGAGGCCGGCGGCATTTACAGCGTGCTCACGGTGGATGGCCCGGACACCGCGACAGTCGGCGTGCGGTTCCTCGACGATTTCCCTTGAGATCGTCTCGCGGCGCTGCGTCAATCCGAAGCGCGCGACCTGCTATCCTTCGCCGACTACCTGCTTGCACACGCCCCGGTAGCTCAGTGGATAGAGCGTTCGCCTCCTAAGCGGAAGGTCGCCGGTTCGATCCCGGCCCGGGGCGCCACTGACAGCGCGGCTTCGAGCCAGATCAGCGCGATCACTCGAGACGGTGTAGCTGGCTGCGCTGCTACCGCCTTGCAGGGTCGCGAGAGCGCGCTACTGCAGCCAGAAGCCTATGAGGTCAGTGCGCCCGGCGGAAGTGCATGCGACGGAATTGGCCGTATACCTCACAGATACAGGCCGCGACGTCACGAGGGCCGTCATTGCCAGACTCAACGTCGCCTGCCGGTCGGGATCGGTCGAGAACATGACAGCGGAGCCACCTCCCGCGAATACGAACCAGAGGTTGCCATCGTCCCCACTGTATATTTGGCTGATGGTGACTGCGCACTCGGTGTACGCATAGGCGCTTTGTATCCACATCGCAGCTGCAAGCAAGGCAGCAATCCCGAACACCTTCCGAGTCCTCATGATCTCCCCTCTGTCGTTCTGCGTTACCCGCATCAACGAACGCGCAAACTGCACTAACGACGCTTTTGAAATCGCGATCGTCCTCGTGAGTGCCGCTCGTCGCAAGCAGAGCGCGCCCTGTTTTGTCCCTGCCGATCCCACCGATTTGATGGCACTCCGTGCACACTACTGGCTGTCACTCGTCGTCGTCTCGGCGTTCTTTGCTCTGCATTCGGCGTTTGTTGTTCTTGTGAGCCGATGGAACGTTTCGGTGCCGATCAGCCTGTTCGCGCTCGCCGGCCTACACCTCGCATTTCGACGCGTCGAGGAGCCAAGCCAGAAGGTGCTCGAAAAGAAAACCCCGAACCGCCGCTGATTGGGCGACGGTCGGGGCTCTCTTGTTATCGCGCACACTCTGCCCGGGGCGCCGCTGACAACGCAGCCTCCGGCTCGGCGACGGGCCTGAGATCAGCGGCCAATTTCCTTTAGGCGCGTGATACGACCGACGAGGGCTTCGTACTTCGCCGCGGTGGACGTGAAGGCCTCTATCGAGCTTGGCGTCGTCTCGCGCTTCGCGTCGCTTCGCGCGCGTTGCGCCTTCTCGCGGCACGACCATTCGATCAGCTGTAGATCTTCCACGGTGAAGTGGCACGGGACGAGCTTCGGTTTCGCGGATGAGGTAGTCATTTATTGAGTATGCCAAATCTTGGCCACTCCAACCCCCCGCAACGCCTCGAGCCAGTGATTCGCCGCCGGGCGACGCTGGCGTATGTCTTGCATCCGACTGCGGGTCTTTGATGTCAACACAGCTCGAGGAACGAACCATGCCGACGACGCAGAGCGAAGATGACAAGAAGCGCCGCGACCCTCGGACCGGTCGCACAGCAGGCGATTCAGAGCCCCAGATCCCGGACGTCGACCCAGCAGATCTCGAGGACGACCAAGCCGACTCGGGTCCGGATCGCGATCGAAAGGACCTCGGCGGTTAGGTGAGGCGCTCTGTGCACCACGCCAGAGCGCTGCTACCTTAGGGGCACGCGCAGGCTAGCGATAGCGCGCGCGGTAATCGTTCACGCGCCCCCCGGGGGCGCCACCGACGCATTGCTCGACGAGAAGCCCTCACTAGAATGGGCCGCAGGGAGAATCCATGCTCGGCTTGCTTGCCAAAGAGCGCATCATCGCGCCGGCGTCGTTCAATCGTTGGCTCGTGCCGCCCGCCTCGATCGCGATCCATCTTTGCATCGGCTCCGTCTATGCCTGGAGCATCTACAACCCCGCGCTGATTCGCGCCTTCGGCGTCGTCACGCCGGCGGCCGAGGATTGGCTGCTGTCCGACGTCGTCTGGATCTTCACGGTCGCGATCGTGTTTTTGGGCCTCGCGGCCGCGCTCGCCGGCAAGTGGCTCGAAGACGTCGGCCCCCGCATGGTCGGCACCGTCGCGGCGGCCTGCTGGGGCGGCGGCTATCTGATCGGCGGCCTAGGCATCTACTTGCACGAGCTGTGGCTCGTGTATCTCGGCTACGGCGTGATCGGCGGCTGCGGCTTGGGTCTAGGCTACGTGTCGCCCGTCAGCACGTTGATCCGCTGGTTCCCCGACCGCCGCGGCATGGCAGCCGGAATGGCCATCATGGGCTTCGGCGGTGGCGCAATCATCGGCGCACCGCTGAAGCGGTTCTTCATCCGCACGTTCTACGAGCAACCGGAATACCTGGGCACGGTCGACCAAGTGTCGCTCGTCACCGAAGGCGGCCGTCGTTTCGCCGACTTCGCCGGTCAGCTGCGCGAAGTCGTCGTCGTGGGGACGAACGACGTCGGCAGCATGATCGTGCGTGGCGCCGAGGGCGTCTACGCCGTCGGCACGGGCAACGTCGGCGTCGCCGAGACGTTCATCACGCTCGGCCTCATCTACTTCGTAGTCATGCTCGCGGCCGCGTTCTCGTATCGCCTTCCTGCCCCCGGCTGGACGCCCGCGGGCTGGGTACCGCCCGACGCGGCGCACCGCGCGAAGCGCATGATCAGCACGCACAACGTGCACATCGACGAGGCGCTCAAGACGCGGCAGTTTTACCTGCTCTGGATCGTGCTCTGTTTCAACGTCACGGCCGGTATCGGCGTGCTCAGCGTCGCGCAGACGATGATGGCGGAGATCTTCGGCACGACCCTGCCGACGATCGTCGACGGCGCCTTCGCGGCTACTTACGTCATGATGATCAGCCTCTTCAACATGCTCGGCCGGTTCATCTGGGCGAGCTCGTCCGATTACATCGGGCGCCGCAACACGTACTGGATCTTCTTCGCGCTCGGCATCGTGCTATACGTGTCGATACCGTGGGTCGCGCGCCAGGTCAGCGTGCAGCCTGCCGCCATTTGGCTCGTCTACTTCTATGCCGCGACGATGATCATCTTCACGATGTACGGCGGTGGGTTCGCGACGATTCCCGCCTATCTCGCCGACATGTTCGGCACGCGCTATGTCGGCGGCATTCACGGCCGCTTGCTGACGGCATGGAGCCTCGCGGGCGTGCTGGGCCCGGTCGCCATCACGATGTTGCGCGAGCGGTCCATCGGTCTCGCGATTCGCGACCTCGTCACGAAAATCGATCCCGAACGATTCCGCGAAGCGTTCGGTGCCGGCGTCGAGCAGCTCGACGCACTCGTCGCGCAGCAGACGGTCACGATCGGCAAGCTCATGGAGATCGCTCCGGCCGGCACGGTCGACCCGACGCCGAGCCTGTACAACCTCACGATGTACCTGATGGCGGCGCTGCTCGCGATCGCGCTGGTCGCGAACGCACTGATGAAGCCCGTCGACGCGAAGCACCACATGGCCGAAGCCCAGCCGGCCGCGCCACGATGACGGCGGCGACGCGTGTTGTCGCGGCAGGGTGCCTTGCAGCGCTCGCGGCCGGCTGCGGCGAAGCGCCACCCGCGCCGCCCGCTCCCGCGGTGTCGGCCACCGCCCGCGCGCTGACGCTCGACACGCACATCGACATACCGCTCGACTTCGCGACTGCGGCGACGGACCCCCTTACGGCGGACCTGCAAGTCAACCTGACGAAGATGGCCGCCGGCGGGCTCGACGCCGGCTTCTTCATCGTGTTCGTCGGGCAAACAGCTCGCACGGCCGAAGGCTACGCGCGCGCGGAGGCCGACGCGCTGACGAAGTTCGCCGCGATCCACCGCATGGCCGAGCAGCTCTATCCCGAGCGCATCGAGATCGCGTATTCCGCGGCCGACGTTCCGCGCATCGCAGCGGCGAGCAAGCTCGTCGCCGCGATCGGCATCGAGAACGGCTACTCGCTCGGCCCGAGTCTCGCGATGCTCGACCGTTACTACGCGCTCGGCGCGCGTTACGCGGGTCTCGTGCACGACGGCGACAACGACCTCGCGCGCTCCGCGCGGCCGAGCGCCGCGCTCGGCGATCCCGCCGACTCTGCGGCAGGCGTCAGCGCGCTCGGCGCCGAGGCGATCGCGCGCATGAACCGGCTGGGCATCATGGTCGACGTATCGCACGGCGCAAAGCAGACGGCCCTCGACGCGATGCGCTTGTCGGCGGCGCCGGTGATCGCGTCGCACTCGGGCATCGCGAGCGTCAACACGCATCCGCGCAACATGGACGACGAGACGTTGCTCGCTCTGAAAGCCGACGGCGGCGTCGTGCAGGTCGTCGCTTACGATTCCTATCTGAAGGCGCAGCCCGAGGAGAAGGCGACGGAGCTGCGCGCGCTGCGCCAGAGCGTCGGCCTGACGGCCGGCGCCCGCCTCGAGTCGTTACCGGCCGAGCAACGAACGGCCTACGACGAAGGCCGGCGCGAGCTCGAAGCGCGCTGGCCCGCCGCAACCGTCGCGGATCTCGTCGATCACATCGACTATGCCGTCAAGCTGATCGGCGTCGACCACGTCGGCATCGCCTCGGACTTCGACGGCGGCGGCGGCATCACGGGCTGGGCCGACGCGGCCGAGACGGCCAACGTCACGGCCGAGCTCGAGGCGCGCGGCTACAGCCGCGAGGACATCGACAAGATCTGGAGCGGGAATCTGCTGCGCGTCTGGCGCGAAGCGGAGAGCACGGCCGCGAAGCTCGCGGCCGCGCGTTGAAGGACCGTTAGGCTTGCTTGGCCGCGGGCACGCGCCAAACGCTCGTCTGGCGCAGGGCGTCCGCAACCTTGCCGGTGCGCTTCAGCTTCGTCGGCTGGTTCGCGTAGTAGGCCTTCTCGAAGGCGACGCTGGGCTGGCGCAGCACGACGCCGAGGGCAACCGGAAACTCCGGCTGCGGCATCGTCAGCAAGAGCTGCGCGAGCGTGCGATTGGTCTCGTCGTGGACGAGCACGTCGTCGGGATTCGCCTTCGCGTCGACGACCTTCAGCGCGAGCGTCTTGACGTCGAAACCGAGCCCCTTCGAGCCGCCGGCGCCGAACACGAGCGGGCGGCCATGCTCGACGCGAACCTGCGCATCGGCGGCCTTGTCGCGCTCCGTGAACGAGTTGAACACGCCGTCGTTGTAGACGATGCAATTCTGGAAGATCTCGACGAACGCCGTTCCGTCAAAGCCGTGCGCGGCCTCGAGCACAGAACCCAAACCCGTCTTGTCGACGTCGATGGCGCGCGCGATGAACTTCGCGCCGGCGCCGATCGCGAACGCCCCGGGCGAGACCGGGTTATCGAAGGAACCGCCCGGCGTCGACGGCGAGCGCGTACCGGGCCGCGAAGTCGGCGAGTACTGCCCTTTCGTGAGCCCGTAGATCTCGTTGTTGAACAGCAGGATCTTGAAACCGACGTTGCGCCGCAGCGCGTGCAACAAATGGTTGCCGCCGATCGACAAGCCGTCGCCGTCGCCCGTGACGACCCAGACGTCGAGCTCCGGATTCGCGAGCTTGAGCCCCGTCGCGATCGCCGGCGCTCGGCCGTGAATCGTGTGAAAGCCGTACGTCTCGAGGTAGTACGGGAAGCGCGACGAGCAGCCGATGCCCGAAACGAACACGGTCTTCTCGGGAACGGCGCCGACGTCGGCGAGCGCCTTCGTCACGGACTTCAATACGGCGTAGTCGCCGCAGCCCGGGCACCAACGCACCTCTTGCGACGAAGCGTAGTCCTTGGCCTGTAACTGCGCGCTCATGCTCGCTCTCCTCGCACAGCACGCACGGCCGGTTTTGCGCCGAGCACGCTGCGGATCTTCTGCACGAGCTCGCCGATCAAGAACGGCTGGCCCGTGACCTTGTTGAACTGAATCGTCTCGACGCCGAGCTTGTCGCGCAGCAGCGTCGCGAGCTGGCCCATGTTCATCTCGGGAACGAGGATCCGGTCGAAACCGGCGAGCAGCTCGCCCAGGTTCTCCGGGAACGGGTTCAAGTAGCGAATATGGATGTGGCTCACGCGTTCCTTGGCCGGGAACGCGCGAACGGCTTGAAACAGCGCACCGTACGTCGAGCCCCACCCGACGACGGCGAGCGCGCCCTTCTCGGGTCCGAGCTCGATCTTTTGCGGGCCGATGAACTTCGCGACCGACGCGACCTTCGCCGCCCGCAGATCCGTCATCGCCTGGTGGTTCTGCGCGTCGTAGGAGATGTTGCCCGTGCGGAGGTCCTTCTCGATGCCGCCGACTCGATACATGAGCCCCGGCATTCCCGGCGCGACCCACGGCCGGCCCAACGTCTCGGGGTTGCGGCTGAAGATGAAGGACGGCACATCTTGGCCGGCCGCCCGCTCGCCCGGCTTGTTCGTCTCGATGCGCGGGATCTCGTCCATGTTCGGCAACCGCCACGGCTCCGCCGCGTTCGCGAGGTAACCGTCCGTCAACAGTATGACCGGCGTCATGTGCCGCACGGCGATACGCACGGCTTCGATGGCCACCTCGAAGCAGTCGCTGGGGCTGCGCGCCGCGATCACGGGCACTGGCGCGTCGGCGTTGCGCCCGTACACGGCCAGGTACAGATCCGACTGCTCGGTCTTCGTCGGCAAGCCCGTCGACGGGCCGCCGCGCTGCGAGTTCACGACGACCAGCGGCAACTCGGCATTCATCGCGAGGCCGATCGCCTCCGTCTTCAACGCAATTCCGGGGCCCGAGCTAGACGTGACGCCGATGGCGCCGCCGTACGACGCGCCGATCGCCGCGCACACTGCCGCGATCTCGTCCTCGGCCTGGAACGTGCCGACGCCCATATTGCCGTAGCGCGCAAGCTGGTGAAGCAACGCCGACGCCGGCGTGATCGGATATCCACAAAAAATGATCGGCTTGTCGGCGAGCTCGCCGGCCGCGGCCAGACCGAGCGCGAGCGCTTCACCGCCTCGAACGCCGCGATATTCGCCGGGCGGGAACTGCGCGTGCACTGTGGCGACGTGCGGGACGGCGGCCGTCAGCTCCGCGGTCTCGCCATAGGCGTGACCCGCGCGCAGAGCGGCCAGGTTCGCGTCGCGAATCGTCGCGTCCTTCGCAAACTTCTTGTTCAACCACTCCTCGATCGAGGTGACTTCGCGGCTGAACATCCACTGCACGAGACCGAGTGCCCAAAAATTCTTGCAGCG
>Ga0190271_10000874_pt1 | contig 16114 bp, 10 predicted proteins | sample Popmic356T_FD_133747 | JGI IMG/M metagenome (GOLD analysis project Ga0190271, IMG submission 133747) | Populus adjacent soil microbial communities from riparian zone of Weber River, Utah, USA - 356 T | ecosystem: Environmental > Terrestrial > Soil > Riparian zone | place: USA: Utah | collected...
AACATGGCGCGCTGCATCTTCTGCGGCTACTGCGAGGTCGCCTGCCCCTTCGACGCGATCACGATGGGCAACGACTACGAGCTCGCCGACTACAGCCGCTCGGACCTGATCTTCACGAAGCAGATGCTCCTCGCCGATCCGCCCGAGCACACTCCGCTGCGCCGAGAGGGGGAATAGGCCCGGGCGATGTGGTTCGAGCAGGTCCTGTTCTTCGTCGCCGGGATAGGGGCGCTGGCTGGCGCGCTCGGCGTCGTGATGCTGCGCAACCCGTTCTACTCGGTGCTCGCACTGGTCGCGCACCTGATCGCGCTGGCGGTGCTGTTCCTGCTCCTCAACGCCGAGTTCCTGGCCGCCGGCCAGGTCGTGGTCTACGCGGGTGCGGTGATGGTGCTCTACCTGTTCGTCGTCGCCTACATCGGCGGCGCCGATGAGCCGCTCGGTCCGGAGCGCAGCGCGCTCCGGACGCTGGGACCGCTGTTCGCAGCGGCGCTCGGCGTCGAGCTCTGCATCGCCTTCATCGCGAGCGGGCTCGACGCGCTCGACACGACGGGCGCCGACATCAGCCCGGGCTTCGGCAGCCCCGCGGGGATCGGTCAGCTGCTGCTCACGCGTTTCCTCGTCGCCTTCGAGGCAGCCTCCTTCCTGCTGCTGATCGCGGCGGTCGGAGCGATCGTGCTGGCCCGCCGCCGCCGCGGGCTCGAGGAGGAGGGCCCGGCTGTTGGACCGCCGCGCGACCGCACCCCGAGCGAGACCGAGACCCTGGAGGTGAGGGTCTAGGTGCCCTCCTCCGCAACCCCAGCACCCGGGTGCCGCGGCCACGGAGGAAGGCACTAGTGGACATCGTCTGGTTCCTCGTCCTCTCAGCCTTCATCTTCGTGATCGGGGCCACCGGCGTGCTCACGCGCCGCAACCCGCTGGTCGTGCTGCTCTGCCTCGAGCTGATGCTGAATGCCGGCAACCTCGCGCTGGTCGCCTTCTCGCGCATGCACGGCAACGAGGGCGGTCAGGTCTTCGCCCTGATCGTGATGGTGATCGCCGCGTGTGAGGTCGTGATCGGCCTCGGGATCATCGTGGCGATGTACCGCAACCGGCTGCCCATCGACGTCGACGAGATGTCCGAGCTGCGCGGATGACAGCCACCTCCTACGGCTGGCTCGTGCTCGCGTTCCCGCTCGCCGGGATGCTCGTGGTCTCGCTCAGCTGGAGGGTGCTGCCGGGACGCCTGGCGGGCTGGATCGCGAGCGCCGCGATCCTCGGCTCGTTCGTCTCGGCGATCCTCGCGCTGATCGACATGCAGGACCTCCCGGCGGAGGAGCGCCACCTCGTCGACAGCGCATGGACCTACGCCGCGACCGCCGACTTCAACGCGGACGTGTCGATCCTGATCGACCCGCTGTCGGTGTTCATGTGCCTCGTGGTCTCGGGCGTGTCGTTCCTGATCCACGTCTACTCGGTCGCCTACATGACGGGCGACCACGGCCACGCCCGCTTCTTCGCCTATCTCAACTACTTCGTCTTCTCGATGCTGCTGCTGGTCCTGGCGGCGAACTTCGTCCTCCTGATCGTCGGCTGGGCCTTCGTCGGCGCCGCCTCCTACCTGCTGATCTCGTTCTGGTACCGGCGCAGCACGGCCACCCACGCCGGCATCAAGGCCTTCGTGATGAACGTGATCGGCGACGTCGGGCTCGTGATCGCCGCCTTCCTGCTGCTCGACCACACCGGTCAGCTCGACTACCTGGGCGTCTTCGAGCGCGCGCCGGAGGTCTTCTCGACGAACGACTCCACGATCGTCTGGGCCTGCATCTTCATCCTCGTCGGCGCCTTCGCGAAGTCCGCCCAGCTGCCGCTTCACACCTGGCTCCCGGACGCCATGGAGGGCCCGACGCCGGTCTCCGCGCTGATCCACGCGGCGACCATGGTCACCGCGGGCGTCTACCTGATCGCCCGCTGCTTCCCGCTCTTCGACCTGGCGCCCACCGCTGCCGACATCGGCGCGGTGATCGGCACGGCGACGCTCGTCTTCGCCGCGACCGTCGCGCTCGTCCAGACCGACCTCAAACGCGTGATCGCGTACTCGACCATGTCGCAGATCGGCTACATGGTTCTGGGAGTGTCGGCGGCCGCGTACGGCGCCGGGCTCTTCCACCTGATGACGCATGCCTTCTTCAAGGCGCTGCTCTTCATGGGGGCCGGCTCGATCATCGGCGCGATGGCCGGGATCCAGGACATGGACCGCATGGGCGGCTTTCGCAGGGCGATGCCGTTCACGTTCGTGACCTTCACGATCGGCGCGCTCGCGCTGGCGGGCTTCCCGCTCACCGCCGGCTGGTTCTCGAAGGACGAGATCCTCGCCTACACGCTCAACCGCGGCGGCGGTTTCGTGGTCCTCGGGATCGCCGGCTACCTGGGCGCGGCGCTGACCGCGTTCTACGCGTTCCGGATGGTGTTCCGGGTCTTCAGCGGAAAGGCGGTGCCGGAGGCCGAGGAGCTCGAGCAGGGTCACCTCGCACACGGCGAGCCGCAGAACCCGATGACGGGCGAGGTCGAGGACACCGACGTCGGCTTCCCCGGCCCCGAGCACGTGGTCGCCGAGCGGTCCTGGCCGATGAAGTTCGCGATGGCGCCGCTTGCCGTGCTGGCGCTCGTGGCCGGCGTGGTCGGCATCCCCGGCGTGACCGACACCCTCGAGCACTTCCTCGAGCCGACCTTCGAGTCGTCGACGTACGCGGAGGACCACCCGAGCACGAGCTCCGAATGGGTCGGGCTCGCCGCCGGAGCGATCATCTCGATCGCGGGCATCTTCGTCGCCTTCACGTTCTACGTGCGCAGGCGCGGCATCACGCTCGACCTGCGTGACCGCTACCGGCGGGTGCACGACTTCCTCTGGCACAAGTGGTACTTCGACGAGCTGTACGACGCGGTCTTCGTGCGGCCCGCCGCCACCGCCGGCTCCTTTGGCAGGCGAGTGATCGAGACCGACGTCGTTCAGGGTTTCATCGTCGGCGGCGCCACCGGCGTCGTACGGGCGGGCACGTCGTTCGCGCGCGCGATCCAGACCGGCTTCCTGCGCGCCTATGCCCTGCTGCTGTTCTTTGGCGCCGCCGCCCTGCTCCTCTACTTCCTCATCTCGAGCTCGTGACGATCCACCTGTCGATCATCGTCTTCCTGCCGCTCGCCGCGGGCCTGATCGGGGCGGCCCTGCCGCGCGGCTACGCGCGCTGGGCGATGCTCGCCGGGACGGTCGCCGTGCTCGCCTACGCGGTCGTGCTGCTCGCCGACTTCGACTCGAGCGCGAGGGGCCTGCAGTACGTGACGGACGACGAGTGGATCCCGGAGCTCGGCATCCGCTACCAGCTCGGGGTCGACGGCCTCAACCTGTTCATGGTCGTGCTCACGGCGCTCGCCTGGGTGCCCTGCACGCTCGTGGCGGCCTTCCGCGAGCGCGAGCGGCTCTTCTTCTTCTGGCTGGCGCTCGCGGAGACAGCCGTGCTGGGCGTGTTCATGGCCCAGGACCTCGCGCTCTTCATCGTCTTCTTCGACCTGATGCTCGTGCCGTTCTACTTCCTGATCGGCGGCTGGGGAACGGGCGACCGCGTTCGCGCGACGACGATGTTCGTGATCTACACGCTCGTCGGCTCGCTGCTGATGCTCGCCGCGGCGATCGCGCTCGGCGTGCTCGCCACGCCGGAAGGCGGCGAGATCTCGTTCTCGCTCGCGGTGCTCGAGCAGCGCTCGGTGCCGGAGGGCACGCAGCAGTGGATCGTGCTGCTGTTCGCGCTCGCCTTCTTCGTCAAGGCGCCGCTCTTCCCGCTGCACGGCTGGGTGCCGGCCACCTACCGCTCCACCTCGATCCCGGTGCTCGCGTTGCTCTCCGCCGTGCTCTCGAAGGCCGGCGTATACGGCTTCCTGCGGATCGTCCTGCCGGTGATGCCGGAGGGCTCGCAGCACTGGCAGGAGCTCTTCATCATCGTCGCGGTCTTCTCGATCCTGTACGGCTCGATCCTGGCCTTCTCGCAGGACAACATCCGCATGGTCGTCGCCTACTCGTCGATCGCCCAGCTCGGGTTCATCACGCTGGGCATCTTCGCCCTCGAGGACAAGGGCGCTCAGGGTGCCGTCTTCCAGATGTTGAACCACGGCCTCGTGGTGGTGCCGCTGTTCCTGATCATCGGCGTGATCGCCGCACGCGCACACGGGAGCCAGTCGCTCGAGCAGCTGGGCGGCATGGCCTTCAGGGCACCCGTGCTGGCCGCGCTGTTCCTGATCGTCTCGTTCGCGACGCTGGCCATGCCCGGCTCGGCGAACTTCATCGGCGAGATCCTGGTGCTGTTCGGGACCTTCGAGGACAAGTTCGTATACGGCCTGGTCGCGAGCATCGGCGTGATCCTGGCCTCGGTCTACATGATCCGGCTCTTCCAGCGCACGATGCACAACCGCGTCGGGCCAAAGGTCGAGTCGCGCGAGATCGACGGCCTCAGCTTCGCCGCGATCGCGCCCGTCGTAGCCGTGATCGTGGCGCTCGGCATCTATCCGAGCTTCGTGGTCGAGCGGACCGAGCGCTCCACCGTGCAGTCGATCGAGGCCGCCAAGGCGCTCAGCGGTAACGATCCCGAAATCTCGGTGATCAAGTGAGCCTGCTCGCACAGGTCCAGGCGCCCGAGATCGACTACAAGCTGCTCTCGCCGCTGCTCGCGCTCGTGGGCGGCTGCATCGTCGTGATGATGGTCGGCCTGTTCCGCTCGCAGTTCGTGCGGCGCAGCCTCGTGCCGGGCCTGACGGCGGTGTCGCTGCTGACCGCGGTCGGCCTCACGATCTGGATCTGGGAGCCCGGCGACAGCGAGCCGATCATCGAGGGCGCGCTCGCGATGGACACGCTCACGCTCGGCCTCTCGATGCTCTTCTACGTGGCCGGGCTCGTGACGATCCTGCTCTCGCTGCGCTCGGAGGCGCCGCGCGTAGCGGGGCAGGGCGAGTACTACGCGCTGTTGCTCGGCTCGATAACCGGCATGGTGGTGCTGGCCGGCGCCGAGAACCTGATCACGCTCTTCATCGGCATCGAGGTGCTCTCGATTCCGCTGTACGTGCTGTGCGCGACCGAGCTGTACCGGCGCGAGTCGCTCGAGTCGGGGCTCAAGTACCTCGTGATCGGCTCGGTCGGCTCGGCGACGCTCCTGTACGGCCTGGCGCTCCTCTACGGGGCCAGCGGAGCGATGCAGTTCGACGGCATCGCCTCGGCGCTCGGCGGCGATGAGCTGTCCGTCACCGACCCGCTGCTGCTCACCGGGATCGCACTCACGATGACCGGGCTCGCCTTCAAGGCGTCGGTCGCGCCCTTCCACCAGTGGACCCCCGATGTCTACCAGGGCGCCCCCACTCCGATCACGACGTTCATGGCGGTGGCGACCAAGGCAGCCGCGTTCGGCATCCTGCTGCGGCTCTTCGGCGAGGCGCTCGGCCTCGCCCAGCTCGAATGGGCGCCGGCGCTCGCCGTGCTGGCAGCGACCACGATCGTGATCGGGAACGTCGGCGCGATCGCCCAGCGCTCGCTCAAGCGGATGCTCGCCTGGTCGAGCGTCGCGCAGGCGGGCTACCTGCTCGCCGGCGTGGTCGTCGGCACCAACCTCGGCCTGCAGGCGACCGTCTTCTACCTGGCCGTCTACCTGCTCATGAACGTCGCCGCATTCTCGGTCGTGGTGGCGCGCGAGCGCGTATCAGAGCGCGGCGACGACATCTCCTCCTTCGAGAACCTCGGCCAGAGCAACCCGTGGCTCGCCTGGCCGATGACGATCGCGATGCTGTCGCTCGCCGGCTTCCCGGCCACCGGCGGGTTCATCGGGAAGTTCTTCCTGATCGACGCGAGCGTCGACGGCGACTACACCTGGCTCGGCATCGCGATCGTGGTCGGCTCGATCATCTCGCTCGCCTACTACCTGCGCGTGATCGCCGCGATGTGGATGGGCCGCTACGAGATCGAGATGCCCGCGATGCCGCCGCGCCGGGTCAAGCCGGTGTCGGGCTGGTCGCCCGAGGCGGACACCCGAGCCCAGCCCGAGGTCGCGGTCGTGGCGATCGTATGCGCCGCGGCGACGATCCTGTTCGGGCTCTGGCCGGATCCCCTGTTCGACGCGGCGCGCGACGTGGGCACTGCGCTGTCACAGCTGCGGTAGGCGCCGGCACCCGGTGGTGGGCGCGAGTCGATCTCGCGCTTGAGCGGCGGAGACCGATTACGCTCCCCAGCAGCAACCGAGGGAGAGGGAATGAGCGAGAACCTGGCGCGGAACCTCACGGAGACCGCCGCCCGGCATGGCGACGGCGTCGCCTTCAAGCTGGACGACGTCGAACTGACGTATGCGGCGCTCGATGCGGCGAGCGCGCGCGCCGCCGGCCTGCTCAGGGCGCGCGGCGTCGAGCCCGGCGACCGGGTCGGGCTGATGCTGCCGAACGTCCCCTACTTCCCCGTCCTCTACTACGGGATCCTGCGCGCCGGGGCGGTCGTCGTGCCGATGAACGTCCTCCTCAAGGAGCGTGAGGTGGCCTACTACCTCGACGACTCCGGCGCGAAGCTCCTGTTCGCATGGCACGGCTTCGCCGAGGCGGCGGAGGCGGGTGCCGCGAAGGGGGGCGCCGAGTGCCTCCTCGTCACGCCGGGTGAGTTCGAGCAGCTGCTCGGCGAGCAGGAGCCGGTCGACGAGCCGGTGGAGCGGGACGAGCAGGACACCGCCGTGCTCCTCTACACGTCGGGGACCACGGGCCAGCCCAAGGGCGCCGAGCTGACGCACCCGAATCTGCGCAAGAACTGCACGATCTCGGCGCAGACGCTCGGCCAGTTCTCGCACGAGGACGTGCTGCTGGGTGCGCTCCCCCTGTTCCACACCTTCGGCCAGACCTGCACGATGAACTGTGCGGTCCTGAGCGGCGCCACCGTCACGATGATTCCGCGCTTCGACCCCGAGAAGGCGCTCGAGATCATCGAGCGCGACCGCGTGACGGTATTCCAGGGCGTGCCGACGATGTACAACGCGATGCTCCATGCGAACCGCGCCGACAGCGCCGACGTCTCGACCCTGCGGCTCTGCATGTCCGGCGGCGCCGCCATCCCGGTCGAGCTGATCCGCGCCTTCGAGGGGAAGTTCGACTGCCCGATCCTCGAGGGCTACGGCCTGTCCGAGACCTCACCGGTCGCGTCCTTCAATCACCCCGACCGCGAGCGCAAGGCCGGCTCGATCGGCACCCCGATCGAGGGCGTCGAGATGCAGGTCTGGAGCGACGACGGCCAGGAGCTGCCGGAGGGCGAGGTTGGCGAGATCGTCATCCGTGGCCACAACGTGATGAAGGGCTACTGGGAGCGCCCCGACGCCACCGAGGCAGCGATCGACGCCGACGGCTGGTTCCGCACCGGCGACATGGCGAAGGTGGACGGGGACGGCTATTTCTTCATCGTCGACCGCAAGAAGGACCTGATCATCCGGGGCGGCTACAACGTCTACCCGCGCGAGGTCGAGGAGGTGCTCTACGAGCACCCCGCTGTCCAGGAGGCCGCGGTCGTCGGGATCCCAGACGACTCGCTTGGCGAGGAGGTGGCGGCCGCCGTCGTCCTGAAGCAGGGCGAGTCGGCCGACGCCACCGAGATCAAGGCATACGTCAAGGAGCAGGTGGCGGCGTACAAGTACCCCCGCAAGATCTGGTTCGTCGACGAGCTGCCCAAGGGCCCGACCGGCAAGATCCTGAAGCGCGAGATCGAGGCGCCGGCCGAGGTGAGGGCGCCGACCTAGTCGAGGTCGTCGCGCAGCTTCACCACGATTAGCTCGACGTCGTCCGGCTTGTCGCGCGCGACCCAACGGCCGTCGTTACCCGGGTAGTTGTTGTCGCTCGCGATCAGCAGGCGCGAACGGTGTGAATCGTCGTCGAGCACCTCGAGGCTCTCGACCGACTGCAGCGGGAACGAGAACGGGTCGCCTACGCCGAACTCGCCGGGCCGCGCCGGCAGCGAGATGCCGTCCGGGTCGCGGATCGCGAGCAGGTCGAGCACGAGCTCCTTCTCGAGGTAGCCCTCCGAGTCCGTTTTGCGCAGGTCGATCAGGTAGATCTTCTTCTGCTGCGCCTCGATGCCCTGGAAGTCGTCGCGCTCGATCAGCACGAAGCGGTTCCGGTCGACCGCGGTCATGTCACCGATCACCGCCCCCGGGTACTCGGCATCGACCCGGTAGTCCCAGGTGCGGCCGGTGTACTCCTCGTCGCGCAGCGAGAACTCGTTGATCACCCGCCGGCGCGGATCAGGATCTCCGATCAGGGCGCCCTCGAGCATCGGGTAGAGCCTCCTGCCGTCGCTGCTGAGCGCCATCGGCTCGAAGCCTCGGCTGGCCGGCAGCGTGGCCGCTGCGGGATCGGCGAGGAACGGGTTCTGCGGGGACTGCACGCCGGGTAGCGGAATCGGCGCCTCGAGCACGCGGCCGCTCGCGTCAGTGTGGAGCAGGAAGGGGCCGAACTCCTCGCCGAACCAGAGATCGCCGTCCTCCGTGCGCCGCACCGACTCGAGGTCGAAGTCGGCGCCGGTCAGCAGCCGGTCGGGCCGCGTGAGCGGGAAGTTCAGCTTGTTGCCGGGATCCCGCAGCTGGATGAAGCCGAGCACGTCAACCGTGCCGCTGCCCCCGTGGTTGGTCCTGAAATGTGGCCGGATCCGGTAGAGCCGCAGGAGGAAGTCGGCCGAGTTCGTCTTGGCGCCGTAGCCGTTGTCGGGCATGCCGTAGAAGGTCCCGGCCGGGCCATCGAGAACGGCCGAGAAGCCGGGAATGGGCTGGCTGGGGAACGGCGGCGTCACGCCGTTGTCGGGAGTCACGAGCGCGCCGGAGGGCGGGCCAGGCTGGTACGCGTCGGACGGCAGGATCGACCGCGCCAGCAGGCGCGCCTCGCCGCGGCCGGGCTTTCCACCGCCGCGGGCACGCACCGCGGTGTCGGCGTTGTCCGAGAAGAGGCCGTCGACGCCCAGGTCGAAGAACTGCTCGTACTCCGCGGCGGCGTTGCCGTACGCGGCCGGGTCGGTGGAGGAGCGCAGCTCGAGCGGCAGGAACGTGTTCTCGTTACGGAACGTGTACGGGTGGACGACGAGCCCTGCGCGGTGAGCGTCCCTCACGAACGTGGTCGGCGGCAGCGAGTTGCCGGCGGCGTCACGGGGGACGATGTAGTCCTTCGACGGCCCGACGCCGTCCGCGTACTCGGCGATGTCCCGCAGCCCGGCCGGCGTGGCCATGTCGGCGTAGGTGCGCGGGTCGCCCGACACGGCGAAGTCCCACGGCTTCTGGGCGGGCGCGCCGAGCAGCTGCACGAGCGGGACGCGCAGCTCGCGATCGAGCATCTGCAGGTTGCCGACCTCGAACGACTGCACGAAGACCTTCGCCCGGGAGCTGTTGAGGCCGTTGCGATCGAGCGTGCGGATCAACGGCTCCTCGAGCGGCAGCCCGATACCGCGGAAGTAGGTCGGGTGCTTCGTCTCGGGATAGATGCCGATGGGGCGCCCGAGCTCCTTCGAGAGCCGCTTGGTGAGGTCGATGACCTCCTGGAAGGTGGGCACCTCGTAGAAGCCGTTGTAGCGCGTGTTGCGGGGCCGAATGGCCGGGATGCGCTCGACCGCGCGCAGTGTCTTCAGCTCTGCGAGCGTGAAGTCCTCCGTGAACCAGCCGGTGAGCGTGACGCCGTCGATCGTCTTCGTCGTGCGGCGGGCGGCGAACTCCGGGTGGGTCGCGACGTCGGTCGTTCCCGAGATCTCGTTCTCGTGACGCGCTACGAGCACGCCGTCCTTCGTGCGCACGAGATCCGGCTCGACGTAGTCGGCGCCCAGCCGCGCCCCGAGCTCGTAGGCGGCGAGCGTGTGCTCGGGCCGGTAGCCCGACGCGCCGCGATGGGCGATCACGAGCGGTTCGGCGCGGTGCCCCTTGCGATCGTCGTGGCCGGACCCGCTCGAGCGGGCGACCGCAACGCCGGTGGTGGCGACGACGAGGAGCAGGACGAGAGAGAGCAGGCGGCTGGGCGTCATGGGCGTCATGCTTTCGGGGTACCCGGGTCGCGCTTGTTATCAGCGCGCGGCCGACCCGTTAGGAGCCCGTAACCCCGGATGGGGAGCGGGCGACGACTAGGGCGTCAGCTAGCCTGCGGCCCTCGTAATGGGCTTGCGGGGCGGCTTCACAAGACGAGGGCTATTCGGAGCGGGCGCGACCGGTGCCGCCGCGCTCGCGGCGTCCGCATGCGGTGACGACTACTTCGAGCCCGCAACGTCGCACGACGAGGACGCGCCGAACGTCCTGCTCCTGTTCACGGACTCCACGCGAGCGGACTACATCTCCTATTACAACAAGGACTCGCTGGCGAAGACGCCGAACATCGACGCGCTCGCCAACGACTCGCTCGCCTTCATGCACTCGGTGCCCGAGGCAATGCCCACCGGTCCTGCGCGGCGCGCGCTGCTCACCGGGGTGCGCTCGTTCCCGTTTCGCAACTACGTGCCGACCAAGGGGCTGCCCGTGGGCCCGGGCTGGATCCCGATCCCGGAGTTCCAGCCGATCGTCACCGAGGTGCTCGGCGAGGCGGACGTCGAGACCGCCTACTGCACGGATAACCCGTTCCTGATCGGCCCCCGTTTCTCGAACTTCCGGCGCACGCTCGACGTCATCAAGCCGAGCTACTCGCAGGGTGCCTATCGGTTCCTGAACAAGCCCTTCAAGCGCCCCGCCACGCGCTCCACGATCGAGCGCTATCTGCTGCCCGAGCTCTCGGACACGGTCGAGGTGGGCCGGCTGCGCGCGATGGCGGGCTGGAACTCGATCTACCGCGACTCGGACGGCGATTACCCGACCGCGCGCGTGGTGCGAGCAGGGCTGCGCCTGCTCGACGACCTGAAGGAGGAGGGCAAGCCCTTCTTCCTCGGCATCGACGCGTTCGATCCGCACGAGCCGCTGGACGCGCCGCGGACATACCAGACGCGCTACGGCAGCTCGCCCAAGGGCATCGAGAAGCAGGGCATCACGCCGATCCAGCCGTTCGAGACGCCCTACTCATGGGTGGTCGACGTGGATGTGGACGACGAGACCGTCGAGCGCGTCCGCGAGCTGTACGCCGCCGAGGTCGAGTTCGTGGACGAGTGGGTCGGCCGGCTCATGAACGAGCTGGACCGCCAGAAGCTGCTCGACAACACCGTGATCATGTACTCGTCCGATCACGGTCTGACGCTCGGCGAGCACGGCATCCTCGGCAAGCACGGCGCGCGCGCCCACTGGCACATCTACCACGTGCCTTTCATGATCCGGCACCCAGAGGGCAAGCGCGCCGGCGACACGAGCGACTTCTTCGCCTCGACCTACGACCTGCCACGCACCGCGCTCGGCTTCATGGGCGTGCGCGCGCCCGGGATGATGGCCGGCGAGGACCTGTCCGTCTTCTTCGACGGCAAGGAGCCGCCGCCGCGTCCGCATTTCACCTCGTGCTACGACGACTACGTCCTGGCGGGAGACCTCGACTGGTTCCTGCTCTCGGACAGCGAGGGACAGCGCAAGCGTCTCTATGACAAGCGCGCGGATCCGCTCGAGCTGACCGACGTGGCGGATCAGCACCCGGAGATCGTCGACCGGCTCTGGCGCGTGCTCGAGGACGAAGCGGGCGGAACGCTGCCCCAGTTCGCCCCGAGCGGCACCAAGGCGGTGATCGGCGGGTGATCACAAGGCGATCGCTGCTACGTCGCGGCGGCGCGAGCGCGGCGGGCGCCGGCGTCCTGGGCATCGCGGCTCAGGCGGCCGCCGCGGCGCCCGGTCAGGACGAGCGCGAAGGCTCGCGCAACGTTGTGCTCGTGGTGCTGCCGCTGGTGCGCCAGGACCACGTCGACGCCTTCGAGGGCGGCTCCCCGGCGGACACGCCCAACCTGAACGACCTCACGGGCGACTCGCTGCGCTTCGACCGCGCGATTCCCGAGTCGATGCCGGGGATCTCGGCGCGGCGCGCGCTGATCACCGGCATGCGGGCATTCCCGTTCCGCGACTGGCGGCGCACCGACGGCCTCGCTCCCGTGCCCGGCTTCACGCCGATCTGGGATCACCAGCCGGTTTTGACCGAGACGCTGCGCGAAGCCGGCATCACGACCGTCTACGTGAGCGACAATCCGACGCTCGAGGGCCCGCGCTGGCCCGACGTCAAGCGCACCGGCGCGGGCGGCGGCCCGCCTGCCTCCGGCCAGCCGGGCATCGAGAGCGAGCTGCTGCCCGCGATCGCACGCCAGACGAGAGCGGCGGAGCGCACCTTCGGGACCGGCATCCGCGAGCTGCACGACCTCGCCGGCAAGACCCCGTTCTTCCTCGGCATCGACCCCTTCGACCCGCTCGACGCCGCCGTGGCACCGCGCGTGTACGTCAGGCCGGGCGAGATCGAGGACGAGGGCATCGGGCCTCTGAACGGGCGGATGGTCGAGCTCAACTGGAGCGAGGCAAGCGAGCAGCGCGTGCGCGATGCCTACCGCAAGCACGTCGAGGCCGTCGACGAACAGGTCGGGCGGCTGATGGACGCGCTCTCCGAGCGCGACCTGCTCGACTCGACTCTCGTCGTGGCGATCGGCGACCAGGGCATCGCGCTGGGCGACCACGCCATGCTCGGGATCGCCACACCGACCTCCTACCGGCCGGCGTACGAGGTGCCCTTCCTGATTCGCCATCCCGGTGGCGACATGAGCGGCGACGACATCGACTGGTACGCCACGACCCACGACGTTGCCCCGACGATCCTGTCCTTCATGGGCGTGACCATCCCCGGGAAGATGGGCGGCGAGGACCTGACCGCGCTCTTCGACGACGTCGACGAGGACGACCTCTACGACCGCCCCTTCAACGTCACGGCGGTCGGCTCCAACATCATCGTGCAGGACGACCGCTGGCTCGTGGTCGCCGACCGTGAGGAGATCGAGCGCCGGATGTACGACGACGACGAGGAGGTCGAGGATGACATCAAGCGCTACGACAACATCGCGAACGAGGACACCGCCAAGCTGACCGAGCTGTCCCTGGTCGCTCTCGCGGTGGCCGGCGGCACGCTCCCCGAGTTCGGCTCGGACGGCGCCCTGCGCCCGCAGCGCCAGCGCGGCGACGATGACGTCGACGACGACGGCATCCCGAACGACTTCGACGCGATCAACAACGACGCTCCCGAGGACGGCACCGAGCCGGACGACTTCGAGTTCGACGGCCGCATACCGGAGGGCGGCAAGCTGCCGCTGAACGAGCGCACCCCGGAGTCGGCTCCGCCGGCCGAGGTGAGCCCGTGAGGCTCTTCCGCCGCAGGGCGGCCGGGGCGGACAACGGCGCCCCCGTCGACGGAGACGGCGCCGCGGTCGAGGCACCCACCGAGCGCAAGAACCCGTCGCCCGAGTTCCTCTACGCGAACAAGTGGCGGATCTTCGGCGTGATGATGATCGGCTGGGCGATGTCCCTGCTCGATGTGTCGATCGTCAACGTCTCGATCCCGGAGCTGCAGGACGAGTTCTCGACCGACATCGCGACGGTCACGTGGGTCATCAACGCCTACAACATCATCTTCGCGGTCCTGCTCGTGTCGATGGGGCGGCTGGCGGACCAGTTCGGCCGGCGGCGCTTCTTCGTGATCGGCCTGACCGTTTTCACGATCGGCTCCGCGCTCTGCGCGATCTCCTGGTCGGTCGAGTGGCTGATCGTCTTCCGCGTCATCCAGGGCGCCGGAGCCGGGATCCTGGCGCCGCTCGGGTTCGCGATGACCGTGCTCGTCTTTCCGCCCGAGCAGCGCGGCCGCGGGCTCGCGCTGATCGCCGTGGTGGCGCTCGTCTCGTCGGCGCTCGGCCCGGTCGTCGGCGGCGGGCTCGTCGAGATCGCGAGCTGGCACTGGATCTTCCTGATCAACATCCCGTTCGGGATCATCGGCGTGATCCTCTGCCTGCGCTGGTGGCCCGAGACCTGGGACCTGAGCGCCGGCCGCCAGATCGACGTCAAGGGCATGCTGCTGCTCGGCGGCGCGGTCTTCATGTTCACCGTGGCGCTGACCGAGGCCAACCCGTTCGGTGGCGACCTCCCGCTCTGGCTCAGTCTCATGCAGGGCGCGATCCTGCTCGGTGTGCTGTTCGTCTGGTGGGAGCGGCGCGCGCCGAACCCGATGATCACGCCCGGCCTCTTCGCCAACCGCCAGTTCCGGAACGCCAACATCGGGATGCTGTTCTTCGGTGGCGGTGCGATCGGCTCCCTGCTGCTGCTCTCGCTGCTGTTCGTGAACCTCTGGGGCTACACGCAGCTCGAGGCCGCTCTCGCCATCACCCCAGTTCCCCTGATGGGACTGGTCGTGTGGCCGTTCGTCGGCCGCGCGGCCGATTCGCGCGCGCCCGGCGAGCTGGCGAGGCCGGGCCTGATCGCGATGGGAATCGGGATGCTGATCGTCTCGTTCATGCCGGCCACGGCCGACGACGCGTTCAGCTACCTGCGCATCCTGCCCGGGCTGCTCCTGATCGGCGTGGGCATGGGGATCTGCTTCCCCGCGCTCAACGTGGGCGCCATGGGCGCCGTGGCTGGGCCGGAGGTGGGCCTCGCGTCGGGCGTGCTCAACACCGCGCGTCAGCTCGGCGTGGCGGTCGGCGTGGCGATCCTGATCGCGACCTTCGGCGGCGCGCTCCACGCGCACATGAGCTGGTTCGCGGACGAGGAGATCGACGACATCGTCGGCGAGTGGGAGATTCCCAGACCCGAGGCCGGACTCGTGATCCAGTCGACGCTGCACGACTACACGGGCGGCACGAGCGACCGCTTCGAGCCGGCGCCAGGCTTCGACGAGGAGATCATCCGCCAAACCGCGGGCTCGGCGCGCGAGGGCTTCGCCTGGGCGTTCCGGCAGGCGGCGATCCTCGTGCTCAGCGTGCTGCCGCTGATGGGTGCTTTGAAGCGGACCCCGGCCCAGGCGCAGGCCGAGTTCATGGCGCGGATGAAGGCACAGCAACAGAAGGCGGCCGCGGCGCCTGAGGATGAGGACGAGCTCGCCCTGCCCGGACGCGCCAATCCGCATCCCGCTTAAGAACAATCGACGGGCTGCCGATTACCCTGCTGTCGATGCCTCGCCTTCTTCCCGTGCTGCTGCTCGGGGCACTTCTGCTGTGCCCGTCCGTCGCCCACGCTCAGTATGTCGATGGGCCGAATCCGCTCGCGGGCGTCAAGATGTACTCGGATCCCCAGTCCCCCGCGATGAAGTCGTGGCGCTATCTGCAGCGCAAGGGACGGACGCAGCAGGCTGACCTCATCTGGAAGATCGCCCGTGAGCCTAGGTCAGTGTGGGTCGGGCGCTTCACGCGACCCAAGTTCCACTTCAAGGTCAGGCGCATCATCGACAGCGCCAAGTCGCAGGGCGCGGTGCCGGTGATGGCGGTGCTGCGCGCCGAGTCGACGCAGTGCGGTCCCACCTACACAGCCGGCGGGCAGGCCGCCGACCGGCGCGTCCGCAAGTGGTATCGCGGCCTGGCGCGCGCAATCGGCGGCGACCGCGTCGTGATCGCATTCGAGCCGGACTCGGTCGGGACGATCGACTGCCTTGCGCGCAGCCGGCGTGACGACCGCATCCAGCTGCTCCGCTACGGCGTCGACGTGCTCTCGCAGCTGCCGAACGCGACGGTCTATCTCGAGGGCGGCGCCTCCGACTGGGAGCCCGCCGCCCGGACGGCGCGGAAGCTGCGCAGGATCGGTATCGCCAAGGTGCGCGGCTTCATGCTGAACGTCACCCACTACGACTGGACGATGAACAACGTTCGTCACGGGCTCGAGCTCTCGCGCCGGCTCGGTGGCAAGCACTTCGTGATCAACACCGCCCAGAACGGTCGCGGCCCGGTCCACTACAAGGCCGCCAACGGCAGGCGCATCAACATCTGGTGCTCTCCCAAGAAGCGCGGGCTCGGGCCTGTGCCGACCACCGCCACGGCCCACCCCCTGGTCGACGCCTATCTCTGGCTGAACCGCCCCGGGTACGCGCAGTCGTGCGCGGGCCGCAAGATCGACTGGTTCCTGCCACGAGCGCTGACGCTCGCGCGCTATGCGACCGACTGGGTGGGGCCGCCGCGCGGCACCCGCTTCGGTCACTTCAA
>Ga0190271_10000875_pt1 | contig 16114 bp, 16 predicted proteins | sample Popmic356T_FD_133747 | JGI IMG/M metagenome (GOLD analysis project Ga0190271, IMG submission 133747) | Populus adjacent soil microbial communities from riparian zone of Weber River, Utah, USA - 356 T | ecosystem: Environmental > Terrestrial > Soil > Riparian zone | place: USA: Utah | collected...
CGACCGGCAAGGCCGATGTCAACGTCGCAGTGGCGGGCGGCGTCGCCGAGCTACAAGGCGGCGACGCGCGGCCGCAGGCACCGGCCGGCACGCAGGAGCTTCGCTACACCATCACCGACAACGGCAGCGCGACCGTGCGCGGCGGCGGCGACAATTTGGTGTGGAGCTTCACCGCGATCCCGGACCGCGTGCCGGTCATCGCGCTCGCCAAGGAGCCGGAAGGCCAGACCCGCGGCGCGCTGCAGATTTCGTACAAGATCGAGGACGACTACGGCGTGATCGACGCGCAGGCGGTGTTCGAGAAGAAGCCCGCGCCGAAGCCAACCGCCAAGCCGCCGCGTCCGCTCTACGGCGCGCCCGACTTCACGCTGATGCTGCCGCAGTCGCGCACCAAGAACGGCGTCGGGCAGACCATCAAGGATCTGACCGAGCATCCCTGGGCCGGCGTCGACGTGGTGATGACGCTCACCGCCCGCGACGAGGCCAACAACGAGGGCCGCTCGTCGCCGCATGAGCTACGGCTGCCCGAGCGGCCGTTCGTCAAGCCGCTGGCCCGCGCGCTGATCGAGCAGCGCCGCGACCTCGCACTCGACGGCAACATGAAGGACCGCGTGATGACCGCGCTCGACGCGTTGTCGCTTGCGCCTGAGCGCTTTACCCCCGAGACCAGCATCTATCTTGGCCTGCGCTCGATCTACTGGCATCTCGCCCGCACAAAGGACGACGACGCGCTGCGCGAGGTGGTGGCGCGGCTGTGGTCGATGGCGGTGACCATCGAGGACGGCAACGTCTCGGAGGCCGAGCAGGCCTTGCGTGCCGCGCAGGACGCGCTGCGCCAGGCGCTGGAGCGCGGCGCCACCGACGAGGAAATCAAGAAGCTGATGGATCAGCTACGCGCCGCGCTCGACAAGTTTCTCCAGGCGCTCGCCGAGGAGATGCGCAAGAACCCGCAGATGGCGCGGCCGCTCGATCCCAATTCGATGCGCAACCTGCGCTCGCAGGATCTGCGCAGCATGATCGACCGCATGGAGCGGCTCGCCCGCTCCGGCCAGAAGGACGCCGCGCGCCAGCTTCTCGAGCAGCTCCAGCAGATGTTGGAGAACCTGCAGATGGCGCGGCCCGGCGGCGAGATCGGGGAGGACGGCGACGAGATGCAGTCGGCGCTCGACGAGCTGAGCGACATGATCCGCAAGCAGCAGCAGTTGCGCGACCGCACGTTCCGGCAGGGCCAGGACCAGCGCCGGCAGCAACGCGTCCAGCGCGGTCAGCAGCAGCGGCCGCAGCAAGGCGACCAGAACCAGATGGGGGAGCTGCGCCAGGACCAGCAGGCGCTGCGCGACCAGCTCAACAAGCTGATGGAGGAGCTGCGCAAGCGCGGCTTCCCGCAGCCCGGCCAGCCCGGCCAACAGGGTCAGCCCGGCCAAAGCGGCGAGATGGATCAGCTCGGCCGCGCCGGCGACGCGATGGGCGACGCGCAGGGCCAGCTCGGCGACGGCGATGCCGACAACGCGGTCGACTCGCAGGGCCGCGCGCTCGATGCGCTGCGCCGCGGCGCGCAGGGCCTCGCGCAGTCGATGCAGCAGCAGATGGGGCAGGGGCCGGGTCCCGGCACGCCCGGCCGCACCGGCCAGCCGCGCGCCAACAACGACACCGATCCGCTCGGCCGGCCGCTGCGCGGCCGCGACTATGGCGACGACACCACGGTCAAGGTGCCGGGCGAGATCGATGTGCAGCGCGCGCGCCGCATCCTCGAGGAGCTGCGCCGCCGCTTTGGCGAGGGCTTCCGCCCGCAGCTCGAGCTCGAATACATCGAGCGGCTGCTGAAGGATTTCTAAGCCGGCTTTGCCGGCACGCTGGGCCTCGCGCCATGTCGCTCACAATCCGCGCCGTCATTTTCGCAGGGCTCACGCTCGCATTGCCGCCCGCGCGCGCGCAGAGCAGCGACCCTGCGGTTGAGTCCTGCGAGATGCTGGTGCGCGAGGAAATGCCGGGCTCGACGCAGTATCGGTATATTGCGGCCGAGATCAGCGGCAGCACGGTGGTGCTCAGCTACGAGTCAGGCACGCCGGTCATGAAACAGCAGAAGCGCTGCAACTTCACTTTCAACGCGTCGACCAACTCCTGGGGCTTTGCGCCGGGATTGCCGGACGCCTTGCAGGTTGCCGTGATGGGCGCCCTGGTGCATCGCGGCATCTATCCGATCCCGCGCGACATGACCGCACTCAAACCTTGAGCGCTACATCGTTGCCCGCGCCGGGTCCGCGTCCTTGCTCAAGGCGCTTGGCACGAACATCCGCTCGACGGCCTCGACCATGTAGTAGAGCACCACGCCGATCACGGTGAGCACCAGAAGCGCGCCGAACACGCCCGGCGTATCGAGCTGGCCGTTGGCGTAGAGCAGGTAGTAGCCAAGCCCGCGGTCGGCTGCGACGAACTCCGCCACCACCGCGCCGACCACGGCGAGGCTCATGCCGATCTTCAGCCCGGCGAAAATGTTGGGCAGCGCCGCCGGCAGGCGCAGCTTGATAAAGGTGCGGTAGGCGCCGGCGCCCATCGAGCGGAACAGCCGCACCATGTCGGCCTCGATCGCCTCGAGGCCGACCATAGTCGACACCATGATCGGGAAGAACGCGATCAGGAACGAGATCAGCACCTTGGCCTGCAACCCGGTGCCGAACCAGATGATGAACACCGGCGCGATCGCGACCTTCGGCACCATCTGCGACGACACCAGCAGCGGGTAGGCGGTTCGCTTGGCGAGGTCGCTGAACGAGACGAGGATACCGAGCCCGATGCCGGCCACAGCGGCAACCGCGAATCCCGCCAGGATTTCGATCAGTGTCGGCTGCGAGAAGGCGATGTAGAGCTCGCGCTTGGTCCAGATGTGCTCGAACACCACGCTCGGCGCCGGCAGCACCAGCTCCGGCACCTTGAACAGCCGAACCGAGGCTTCCCACACCGCAAGCGTGATGACAACGGCGACGATCGGATAACTGTGCCGCAGCAGGCCCGGACCGGCCGCGCGTTCCGTTGGCGTGGGTGCCGTCTCGGACATCAGCGGCCCTTCAGGATGCCGTGCTGCATGAATAATTCACGCACGCGGCCGGTGTAGCGGGTGAATTCCGGCGCGTCGCGGACCAGCAGTTCACGCGGTCGCGGCAGGTCGATGTCGATCATCTCGGCGATCTTGCCCGGCCGCGCGGTCATCACCATCACGCGGTCGCCCAGGAATACGGCTTCGGCGATGTTGTGGGTGATGAACACCACGGTGCGGCGGTCGCGCTGCCAGAAGGTCTGGAAGTCGAGCGCGAGCTGGTCGCGCGTGATGGCGTCGAGCGCGGCGAACGGCTCGTCCATCAGGAGCAGCGGCGGGTCGTGCAGCAGCGCGCGGCAGATCGATACGCGCGAGCGCATGCCGCCGGACAGCTCGTGCGGATAGAAATTCTCGAAGCCCTGCAGGCCGACCAGCTCGAGCAGCTCCATGGCGCGGCCGAGCAGCGGCTTGCGTCCGATGCCGCGCACCTCGGCCTGGATCAGCACGTTGTCGAGCGCGGTGCGCCACGGCAGCAGCAGGTCCTTCTGGAACACGATGCCGAGGTTGGTGTAGGGATCGTCCACCAGCGTGTCGCCGATCCGCACCTCGCCGCTCGACGGCCGCAGCAGTCCGGCGATCAGCGACAGCAAGGTGGACTTGCCGCAGCCTGACGGGCCGACGATGGTCAGGAACTCGCCGTGCGCGACGTTCAGATCGGTCGGGCACAGCGCCTCGACGCGCTCGGCGCCCGCCCGGCGCGCAGGAAAGATCTTGCCGGTCTGCCGCAGCGTGACGAGAGCGTGTGTTCGTACTGGTGAGTCCATGAACGCCATTTGTCGTCATTCCGGACGCCGCGCAGCGGCGATCCGGAATCCATACTCCGCAGCGGTGGCTATGGATTCCGGGTTCCTCGCTTCGCTCGGCCCCGGAATGACGGGGCGAAACTATATCGCTTCGTTGGTGTAGAAATCCGTCACCGGCCGTGCGATCGGCTGGCCGAGCACGCTGATGACGGCCTCGTAGGTGGCCTTCATCTTGTCCGGGTCGTGGTAGCCGAGGCCGTTCTTCTTCTGCGCGGGTCCCTCGCCGAGCGTCGCCTGGATTTGCATCTCCTTGACGCCGGTCTCCTTGTTGAGCTCGGGGAAGTGCTTGGCGATCGCGTCGATCGCTGCCTTCGGGTCGGCGTAGGAGTCCTTGCAGCCCTTCATGGTGGCGCGCACGAAGCCCTGCACGTTCTTCTTGTTCTCCTGCCAGTATTTCTCCATGGTGATCAGCCCGTCGCCGTAGATGCCGACGGAATCGCCGAACGTGAAGTTGCTGATCTCCTGGCCCTGCGGCAGCTTGGATTCGATGCCGGGTTTGGCGGGCAGATAGATCGCCACCGAGTCAGCCTGGTTCTGCAGCATCATCGCCACCTTTGCGGTGGCGGCCGCGTTCTTCCACTGCACCTTGTTGGTATCGATGCCGTTCGCCTTGGCGAACAGGTTGAAAATGAACGGCGCCGTCGAGCCGGGCGAGTCGACGATGCTGCGGCCTTCCAGGTCCTTCGGTTTGTCGATGCCCTTGCCCTTCTGGAAGAACAGCGACAGCGCCAGCTTGTCCGAGATCAATCCGACCGCGCGCATGCGAGGCTCCGGCGTCCTGCCCTGGAGCTGGAGCATCTGCACCAGGTCGGCGTGGATGAGGTCGGCGTTGCCGGCGGTGAGCGCCTGCAAAGCGAGCGCGTTGCCCAGCACGTGCTGGAACGTCAGGTCGAGGCCCTGCTCCTTGTAGTAGCCGCGCTCGCGCGCGAGGTAGACGTGGGCGTAGTCGCCGCGCGCGAAGAACTGGATGGTGAGCTTGACCGGCTTGAGAGCCTGCGCCCGGGCGATGGAAGGCGCGCCCAGCACGCCGATGCTCGAGACACCGATCGCTGCGCGGGCCGACCGCGTCAGCAGCGTGCGCCGTGAAATTCCCCGATGATGTTCTGAGCCCATCGTTCGTCCTCCCCGTTGTTTGTGGGGGCCAACACTAACGGGATTTCCCACTTCGGCCAGCCGTCCAACCATTTGGTTGAATGGCGGCTTGACATCCGCGGTCTTTAGGACTAAATTCATAGTACCTTGCTCACCGAAGGCGCTTTCATGAGGCGTTATGCTGGCGGAGCGGGGTGCGGCGCCTGCGGTTGGATCTCGCAAATCCGGCCCCGGGAGGCCGTCCGTCCCGACTAAGCGGAGCCGCCCTTGAGTGGGCTGGTTAGGTGATGGAAGAAGGAGGGTGAAAGCTCTCCCATCCCGAGGTGGAAGGTCCACCCATCCGTCGCTGAAAGTTACGGTCCCGAGGAACCAAAAATCGCTGCAGTGGAGCGCCGGAAGGCGAGCGTCTCAGCGCATGAGGCGCGCGCCGCAAGGCGTAAGATACCAAGGCGCCTTTCGGCGCTCCGCTGCCTCACTTCGGTGAAGGAGGAAAGTTGAAGGAAGGCTCCGCGGCGCCTCAAGTCCGCAGGCGATGACTCACGTCCACAGAGTTGGAAAGCATTCATGACAACCGCCGACTTCACGCCGGGCAACTACCGCTTCCTGCCGTTCGCGTTCCAGTATTCCAGCGGAGTCGCGGCGATGCCGGGCTACGAGATCGAGCGCGTGCAATTCCGCAAGCCGCTTCCTCTCATGCAGGGCTTCGAGCGCGTCGAGCAAGCGATCCGCGAGCGCGGCCGGCCGCTGACGTCGTTCTGCGCCTGCGAGTTGCGCTCGCCCGGCCAGTTCACCGACACCGGCTTTTTCGAATTCAACAAGAAGTACGTCGTCACGCTGGAGAAGTGGGGTGTGTTCGACGGCAAGACCAATCCCGTGGCGCGCTCCAACGTCTGTCCGGAGATCGGCGGGCCGGCGGAGCCGTCATTCCACGCCTTCTCGTTCACCGTTCCCGCCGCCAAGGCTCAGCCGAGCTTCGTGATCGCGGGCAGCGGGGAGGCGCGGCCGGGCGAGGGAAGCTACCGCGAGCGCATCGTGCGCTGGGGCGAAAGCGGCGCAGACGCGTTGCGCGAGAAGGCGGTGTTCGTGCTGGGCGCGATGGAAGCAAGGCTCGGCGCGCTCGGCTTCACCTGGACCGACACAACGGCGACGCAGGTCTATACGGTGTTCGACCTGCATCCATTCCTCGCAAATGAAATCGTGCGGCGCGGCGCCGCGCGCTCCGGTCTGACGTGGCACTTCGCCCGCCCGCCGGTGCAGATGCTGGATTACGAGATGGACTGCCGCGCCGTGGCGCGGGAGTTTTTGATCTGATTTTATTTCGCTTTCGCCAACGCCGCGGCGACCGTGAAGCGCAGCTCGGCCAGCGTGAACGGCTTGGCGATGATGCCGTGGACGAGGTCGTCGAGGCCGGTGGCGCGCTCCCGCTGGTCGGCGTAGCCGGTCATCAGCAGGATGGTGAGCTTGGGAAAATCGCGCGCCGCCGCAAGCGCAAGCGCGATGCCATCCATGATCGGCATCTTGATGTCGGCGAGCAGCAGGTCGAACGCGCCTTGCGCGCGGGTCAGGGCGTCGAGCGCCGCGGCACCGTCGGCCGATTGCGTCACCTTGTGGCCGTCCATCTCGAGGGCGCGCACCACCAGCGAGCGGACCGCCTCTTCGTCCTCCGCGATCACGATACGAGCCACGCCCGCCCTCAGCGCAAGCCGGCGGTGGCGTCGAGGCGGTTGAAGAAGCGCACGGTCACGTCGCGGTCTTCGCCGGGCGGCGAGGCGGGTCGGCTGCGGAACGGCAGCGTCTCGCCGGTCCAGGCGTACACCTCGCCGCCGGCTTCATTTCGCATCGCAAAGCGCAGCCGTGGGACCTCGACGGGCTTCGACGCGGTGCTGGCGATGATGCCTTCGACCATCAGAACGGCGACGCCGTCATGAATGTCCCTCGAGACCTTGACCTCGGTGAAGGTTAGGCCGCGCAGGTTGACCGGAATTCCGATTGCCGCATAGAGCGAGGCCATCTGCGGCGCGTGCCGCACGATGGTGCCGCGCCATGCGATCAAGGCCGCGATCATGCAGGCCAGCATCAGTATTGCGGCCGCCATGCGCGCGGAGCGGACGGGGATGCGACGGCGCGCGCTGCCGCGGCTACGGCGGCGGCGCGCCGCGATGGCCTCGACGTTGCCGGCGCCGCCCGGTGGCTCGGATGTGTCGTCCGCCGGCGCAGTCGGCGGCGACGGCTCGCCGGGGATCGCGGCCTCGTTCAGCGTCGCGGCGGCGGTCGGGGGCGAAGCCTCGTCGGCTTGCGATACCTCAGCGGCGGCAGGCGTTCCGATCAGCTGGTCGAGCGAGGGCCCGGCCGGGTCGCCGTTCTCGGAAACCGCCGGCGCAGCGGCGGTTTCCGCTACGGGCGGTGGCTCCGGGATCGCTGGAGAGCGGAGGACGGCCCCAAGCTCCGACTTGAAGGCGGCCACGGCCGCCTCGCTGGTTGGCTCGCCCACGACCCCGACCTGTGGCGCTTCGGACAGCGCCGCCTGGTGCCAGACGCTGCGGCAGCGCACGCAACGCACCGAGCGCCCCGCGGTTCCAATCGCGGAGGCACTGACCTGGTACGAGGCCGCGCAGTTTGGACAGACGATGTGCATTCGCGAATCGTGAAAAAGCCGCGTTCTGATCGCGACGGTAGCAGCGCTCCGATAACGCAACGGAAACCATGGGAAGGCAGGCGCCACTTCCATTTGACCGGGTTAACGAGGCGTAAACGGCGGCCTATGGTGGTTGCGGTCCGCTATCCTGTACAAGCGAATCGCGGGGCGGACCGCGGCGGGGTGGAGATTGGCTTGGTCCGATTCGAGAATGTCGGCTTGCGCTATGGGCTCGGCCCGGAGGTTCTGCGCGACCTCACCTTCCACATCGAGCCGAACTCCTTCCAGTTCCTGACCGGGCCGTCCGGGGCCGGCAAGACGTCCCTGCTGCGGCTGCTTTTCCTGTCGCTCAAGCCGACGCGCGGCCTGATCTCGATATTCGGCAACGACGTCGTGACGTTATCGAAGGACGAGCTTTCTGTGCTGCGGCGGCGGATCGGCATCGTGTTCCAGGACTTCCGGCTGCTCGACCACATGACCACCTATGAGAATGTCGCGCTGCCGTTCCGCGTCGCAGGCAAGGACGAGGACAGCTATCGTGGCGAGGTGATGGAACTGCTGCACTGGGTGGGACTTGGTGAGCGCGTCACCGCGCTGCCCCCCGTGCTGTCCGGCGGCGAGAAGCAGCGCGCCGCGATCGCACGCGCGGTCATCGCGCAGCCCCAGCTCCTGCTCGCCGACGAGCCGACCGGAAACGTCGACCCGAGCCTGGCGCAGCGGTTGCTGCGGCTGTTCGTCGAATTGAACAAGTCCGGCACCACCGTGGTGATCGCGACCCACGACATCGGACTGATGGACCAATACGACGCCCGCCGCCTCGTGCTGCACGATGGCCGGCTGCACGCCTATGATTGAGCGCACGATGAGCGACATGCGCATGGATGGTGAGCTATCGATCCGGCAGCGGATGGCCGGCCTGCTGCCGCGCATGGACACGCCGATCGTGCCGAAGAACTCGATCGCCGGCCGCGCGCTGGTGGCGGTGGTGGCGATCATGACATTCCTCGCTTCGCTCACCGTGGGCGCGGTGATGCTGGTGCGCGCCGCCGCCAGCGACTGGCAGTCCGACGTCTCCCGCGAGATCACCATCCAGGTTCGCCCGGAGGCCGGGCAGAGCTTCGAGGGCCAGATCGAACGCGCCGTTGAAGTCGCGCGCGAATTTTCCGGCGTCGGCGAGGTCCGCGCGTTTTCCGCGGAGGAATCGGCGCGCCTGCTCGAGCCGTGGCTGGGTTCCGGCGCTGCGCTGCAGGATCTGCCGGTGCCGCGCATCATCGTGGTGCGACTTGCGCCCAACGCGACGCTCGATCTCGCGCAGCTCCGCAAGCTGCTGTCCGAGCGCGTTGCCGGCGCGAGCATCGACGACCACCGCGCCTGGATGGACCGGATGCGCGCAATGTCCAACACCACGATTCTTGGCGGCATCGGCGTGCTGCTGCTGATGGTGGCGGCGACCATGCTGTCGGTTGCGTTCGCCACCCGAGGAGCGATGGCGGCCAACCGCCCGATCGTCGAGGTGCTGCATTTCATCGGCGCGACCGACGGCTTCATCGCTGGCCAGTTCCAGCGTCACTTCCTAGTGCTCGGGCTGGAAGGCGGTCTGATCGGTGGAGCGGCCGCAGTCGTGGTTTTTATGCTGGCGGCGGTAGCAGGCAAATGGGGTTTTGGGCTCGCCGGCGGCGAGCAGCTTGCCATGCTGTTCGGCACCTTTGTGCTGCGCATCGAGGGCTATCTGGCGATCGTCGCGCAGGCCATCCTGATCGCGGTGGTGACGGGATTTACGTCGCGGCAAACCGTCAACCAGACCTTGCGGACGGTCGAGTGATGACACGCGCGCCGGGCCGTTATCACGCGAAGATACGCCGGGGGTTCGGATCGATGGTCCGGACCTTCATAATTTCCGGCTGTCTGGCCATGCTGCTGATCGGAATCGGGTTCTTCTGGTGGGTCAACAATCTGCCTGAAGCCGAAGTGCCGATGCGCAGCAAGGCGGACGGCATCGTGGTGCTGACCGGCTCGAGATTCCGCATCAACGACGCGCTCGAACTCCTGGCCGCCGGCCATGGCAAGCGACTGCTCATCAGCGGCGTCTATCCCGCCACCAAGCTGTCGGAAATCGCGCGCATGATGCCAGAGTTCGAGCGCTGGTTTGTCTGCTGCGTCGATCTCGACCATATGGCGCTCAACACCATCGGCAATGCCGTCGAAACCAAGCGCTGGGCGCGCGAGCAGCGCAGCCAATCGCTGATCGTCGTCACATCGAATTTTCATATGCCCCGCGCGCTGACCGAAATCTCGCATCAGCTGCCCGACGTCCGGCTGGTGGCCTATCCGGTGGTTTCGGACCGCGTCCGGATCGACTCCTGGTGGTCGAATCCCGCGACGGCGAGGCTGCTTTTTGTGGAGTATCTGAAGTATATGGTCGCATCGGTCCGGGTGCGGATCGACGGAATTGCCTGAGCCGGCGCAGACAGATCGATAGGTTGCCTCCGTGGTTATCGCCCGCTCCATCCTGTTCAACATCCTGTTCTATCTGAACCTGGTGGTGTTGCTGATCCTCGCGATCCCGACGTTGCTGTTGCCGTCGCAGGCCATCATCGAGATGGCGAAATTGTGGGGTCGCATCAGCCTGTGGCTGCTGCGCGTGGTCTGCGGCACCAGGTACGAATTCCGCGGCCTCGACAGGACCCCGTCCGGGCCGCTTATCATCGCGGCCAAGCATCAATCCACCTGGGAGACGTTCGCGCTGCTCTCGCTGTTCAAGCATCCGATCTTCATCATCAAGCGCGAGCTCACCTGGATCCCGCTGTTCGGCTGGTTCACCATCAAGGGCAAGATGATCGCGGTCGACCGCGGCTCCGGCTCGCAGGCGCTGACGGCCATGACAACCCGTGCGCGGGAAGTGATCCGCGGCGGGCGCCAGCTTTTCATCTTTCCCGAGGGCACACGCCGGCCGGCCGGCGCCGAGCCGCGCTACAAGTTCGGCGTGGCGCACCTCTACGACGTGATCGGCGTGCCCTGTGTGCCGGTCGCGCTCAACTCGGGCCTGTTCTGGCGCCGCCGCTCTTTCATTCGTTTGCCCGGCACGATCGTGGTCGAGTTCCTCGAGCCGATTCCGCCGGGGTTGGACAAGCAGGTTTTCTTCGAGCGGTTGCAGAACGACATCGAAACCGCGACCGCGCGGCTCGTTGCTGAAGGGGAGGCCAAGCTCAAGCGTGAGGGGCTTCGTGCGGACCCTTGAGCCGCTCCGCCAAAAGATGCAGCGAAGCATCGCGGCAGCCCAGCGCTTCCAGCGCGGCGACCGTCTCGATCACATAGTCGCGATTGTTGCCCGAGCGGCCGTGGCCCTGTCGCACATGGTGAAGTTGCTGCTCCAGCGTGAGCCGGCCGGCGTATTGCGGATGGCTGCGGTCGACGGTGTAGCAGACCGCTTCGACTCGCCGCCCGGGCTTGCCTTCGAGCCAGGCCGTGCGCGTGGTTTCCCGATACACCGACGTCACCTGCTCGCGCCCCCGCAGATAAGCGAGGGTGTCGGCACGCTTCGCCGCCGCGACGCGATAGGCGACGCCGCGGCACGCGCCTCCCTGATCGATGCCGAGCACAAGTCCCGGCCGTTCGGGCGTGCCCCGATGCACGAACGAATAGACGCACAACGAGCGATGCAACCCGATCATGCGCGCCGGCGCGCGCTCCAGATATTCGAAGCCAGGCCGCCAGATCAGCGAGCCGTAGCCGAACACCCAGAGATCACCGGGCGCACGATCGAAATCGGCATCCATGGTCGTACCCATAAGGAGCGGCTCGCTATCAGGCCGCGGCGGCTGCCGCAACAGGGCTGGACATGGCTGCGCAAAGGCCGGACAACGTCATCTTTGAAACGCCGCATTCGGCGGCTTCACACGTCCCATGTACGAAGAACTGACCCGGCGCCGCTGGCCGCTGATCCTGATCGCTCTGGCCATTGTCGTCGCCGGAGGGTGGAGCGCGCTGTGGTACTACGCGGCCGGCCGCGCCGAAACCGTGATTGCCGGTTGGCGCGAGCGCGAGGCCAAGGTGGGACGAATCCACACCTGCGGCTCGCAGACCGTTGGCGGATTTCCACTGCGGTTCGAGATGCGCTGCGCCGATCCGGGGCTTGAGCTGAAATCCGCCGCGCAACCGCTCTCGGTCAAAGCGAAAGACATTCTTGTTACCGCGAAAGTCTGGCAGCCGACGCTGCTGACCACCGAGATCACCGGCCCGCTGACCATCGCAGATCCCGGCCAGCCCCCCACCATCACTGCCAACTGGCAGCGCGCACGGAGCGAGGTGCGCGGCCTGCCGACCGCGCCCGAGCAGGTCGCGATGGTGTTCGACCAGCTTGTGGTGGAGCGCACAGGCGGCGGCGCCTCGCAACGGATGTTCAACGCGGCGCATCTCGAGATCGGCGGCCGCATGCTCGAAGGCTCCGCCACCAGCAATCCGGTGATCGAACTCTCGCTCAAGACGAAGTCGGCCGTTGCGCCGACTTTGCACCAAGTGATGGAGATTCCGCTCGATGCCGACATCACCGCCGTGCTGCGCGGCCTGAACGACTTCAGGCCGAAGCCGTGGCCCGACCGTTTTCGAGAAATCCAGGCGGCAGGCGGTAGCATCGAAATCAGCAACGCCCGGCTGCAACAAGGCGAGACCATTGCCGTGACGAACGGCACGCTCGCTCTCTCGCCGAGCGGGCGTCCTCACGGGCAATTGCGCCTCACCATCGCCAACCTGGCGAGCCTTCTGCCGGCGCTCGGGCTCGACGGCCGGGCTGCGCCGGTCAACAAGCCGCTCGACAACGCGGCCAGCCGGCTCGACCGCATCGCGCCGGGCCTTGGCGGAATCGCGCGGCAGAACGCGGCACCGGCGCTCACCGCGGCCCTCAACTTCATCGGTCAGCCCGCCGAGATCGACGGCAAGCGCGCCGTCACCTTGCCGCTGCGCTTCAACGACGGTGCGGTCACGCTCGGTCCGATCCCGCTTGGGCAGACCGCGCCGCTGTTTTGATCCCCGCCGGATCGCGTGTTAGCGTTTCGCAGTAAACCCGGCGATCCGAATTGCCCTCTTCTTCGCATAGTCCGCAGTTTCCGCCGCCGGTGAAAACCGGCGACACGTTGGTGTTCATCTGCACCTACAACGAGCGCGGCAATATCGGCGCCATGCTCGACGGCCTGCTTGGGCTGCGAACGCGCTGCGATGTGCTGGTGGTCGACGACAATTCGCGAGACGGCACGCTGGACGTGCTGGCGGCGCGCGCCGCCGCCGAGCCTCGCGTCGGCGTGGTGGTGCGGCCAGGCAAGCTCGGCATCGGTTCGGCCCACAAGCTCGGCTGGCTGCATGCGCGCCGCATGGGATATGGGCGAATTGTCACGCTCGACGCTGATCTGTCGCACGATCCGGCGGACGTGCAGCGGCTGCTCGACGCGCTGGATGCCGGCGTCGATGTTGCGCTCGGGTCGCGCTTTGTGGCGGGGGCGAAGCACGATTACAGCGGGTTGCGGCTGGCGGTCAGCCAAGGCGCCAACATGCTGGCGTCGTCGCTGCTGCGGCTGCCGATCGCCGAGCACACCACGTCGTTGCGCGCCGCCAAGCTGGCGCGTGTTCCCGACGGGCTGGTCGAGACGATCGAAAGCGACGGCTATGGTTTCTTCGTCACTTGCGTGGTGCGCCTCGCGCGGGCAGGGCTGACTTTCACGGAGCTGCCCATTCACTTCCGCGACCGGCACGATGGCGTGTCGAAGATTTCCAAGCGCCAGATCGTGTTCGGCGCCCTCAACCTGCTTCGCCTGAGCGTGGATCGCCGCCCTTACGTGGCGCAGGTGTCGCAATCCGCGGCGCCGGACTGCCGGGTTTGCGGCCGGCCCTATCAGATGCGCGAGCCGTCCGGCGAACTGCGATGCCTGGCGTGCTTCGGCTCGCTGACCTGACTACTCGGTATCCGCTGCGTAAGGCCGCGGCAGCGGCTCGGCGGGCAGGCTCTGATGGCCGCGCCCGAAGTCGGGCACCGGCGAATCCTGCCCGATCTCGACGATGCCGCGGCGGATCGCGCGGGTCCGCGCGAAGTGGTCATACAGCGCCTGGCCGTCGCCACTGCGCATCGCGCGCGTGAGCCCGGAGAGGTCCTCGCTAAAGCGGCCGAGCATTTCCAGCACCGCGTCCTTGTTGGCGAGGAACACATCGCGCCACATGGTCGGGTCGGATGCCGCGATGCGGGTGAAGTCTCGGAAGCCGCCGGCCGAGAACTTCAGCACCTCGGAGCGCGTGACCTCGCCCAATTCATCCGCGGTGCCAACGATGGTGTAAGCGATCAAGTGGGGCAGATGGCTGGTCACGGCGAGCACCAGGTCATGGTGGTCGGCCGGCATGCTCTCGACGTTGGCGCCGAGAGCGCGCCAGAATGTCGCGAGCTTCTCGACAGCCGCTTTGTCCGCATCCGCCGGCGGCGTGAGGATGCACCAGCGGTTGACGAACAATTCGGCAAAGCCCGAGTCGGGACCGGAATTCTCGGTGCCCGCGACCGGATGCGCCGGGACGAAATGCGCGTGCGCGGGCAGGTGAGCGCCCATGTCGCGCACCACCGCGCCTTTCACGGAGCCGACGTCGGAAACGGTCGCGCCGTTCATCAGGTGCGGGCCGATCTCCTTGGCGACCGCGCCCGACGCGCCCACCGGGATGCAGACGATGACGAGATCGGCGCCCTCAACGGCAGCAGCGTTGGTCTCGACCACCTGATCGGCAAAGCCGAGCTCGGCGACGCGCTTGCGCGTTGCCGGCGAGCGGGCCGTCACGACGATCGAGCGTGCGGCGCCCTGCGCGCGCGCGGCGCGCGCGATCGAACCGCCGATCAGGCCGGCGCCGATCAGCGCAAGCCGGTGGTAGATCGGCTGTTTCAGCTTGGTCACGCCGGCTTCCCCAGAAACTCCGCCAGCGCCTTGACCACCAGCCGGTTGGCTTCCTCGCTGCCGACCGTCATGCGCAACGCGTTCGGCAGTTTGTAGGAGGTGACTTGGCGCAGCAGGAGACCGCGTTTCATGAGAAATGCATTGGCGTCAGCCGCCTGCTTGGCGTCCGGAAACATGATCAGCACGAAATTGGCAACGCTCGGCGTCAGCTTGAGGCCAAGCTTGCCAAATTCATCCGTAAGCCAGGAGAGCCACTTTGCGTTGTGCTCGCGCGCCATCTCCTGGTGCGCGGTGTCCTCGATCGCGGCGATGCCCGCCTTGATCGCCGGCGCGTTGACGTTGAACGGCCCGCGGATGCGGTTGATGGCGTCGATGACGTGCGCCGGGCCGTACATCCAGCCGAGGCGAAGCGCGGCGAGCCCGTAGATTTTCGAGAACGTACGGCACATCACGACATTGTCGCTGGTGGCGACCAGCTCAATGCCGGCCTCGTAGTCGTTGCGGCGCACGTATTCGGCATACGCAGCATCGACCACGAACAGAACGTGCCTCGGCATGCCTTTGTGCAGCCGCTTGATCTCGTCGAACGGCAGGTACGTGCCGGTCGGATTGTTCGGGTTGGCGAGGAACACGACCTTGGTCTTCGCCGTCACGCGCTTGAGGATGGCGTCGACGTCGGCGGTGTAGTCCGTCTCCGGCGCGACCACAGGCTTTGCGCCGGTGCCGAGCGTCGCGATCGGATAGACCAGGAAGCCATGCGTGGTATGGATCGCCTCGTCGCCGTCGGCAAGATATGCGCGCGCGATCAGATTGAGCAGATCGTCGGAACCAGCTCCGCAGATGATGCGGTCGGGATCGAGCCCGAACACGCGGCCTATTGCCTCGCGCAGCTCGGATGCCGAGCCGTCCGGATAGTCCTCAAGGTGCGCGGCGACATTGTTGTAGGCCGCGACCGCCTTCGGGCTGGGCCCGAGCGGTGTCTCGTTGGACGACAGCTTGAACACCTTGGCGACGCCTGGCGCGGTGCTCTTGCCGGGCACATAGGCCTCGATATCGAGCACGCCGGGGCGAGGCTGCGGACGGTTGGCAGACATCGGAATGCGCTACTTCGGTTCGGTTATTTGGGTTTCTTAGCCGGCACCGTATAGCGTGCCGCGTGGCTGCCGACGAGGGCCGTGGAATGCACCTTGGCGCCAGCCTTAACCAGGGCGGCGGTGATGTCGCCCATCTTGGCGCCGGCCGGGACGGAGATCAGAAGCGCGGTGCCGTCGTCGGCCATCGGATCGGGAACGGCAACCAGCGGGGCGACCGCCGAGACTGCACGGCCGCCGTCGGGACCCCAGCCCGTGACGTGCACGCTCCAGACTTCGGTCTCGGTGACCATGGCGTCGGGAGCGGCGCGCGACACCACGAACACCGGCAGCGCGGCGGGATGGTCGGCGCGGTCGATGAACGGCAACCGGGCGATGATCCGCGGCGCACTCTCGAATTCTAGCGCGGTCCACCACGCGCCGGCGTGCGGCACTGCGAAGGCCGGAACGAGACCAAGGTCACCCTTGGATTCCGAGACGGC
>Ga0190271_10000876_pt1 | contig 16112 bp, 13 predicted proteins | sample Popmic356T_FD_133747 | JGI IMG/M metagenome (GOLD analysis project Ga0190271, IMG submission 133747) | Populus adjacent soil microbial communities from riparian zone of Weber River, Utah, USA - 356 T | ecosystem: Environmental > Terrestrial > Soil > Riparian zone | place: USA: Utah | collected...
CCGATCCGCAGACCGGCGCGCGCAAGGAGGTTCCGCCCGGCGGTCACGTCCTCGGCGTGTATGCGCGCACGGACTCCGAGCGCGGTGTCTTCAAGGCGCCGGCCAACGAGACCCTGCGCGGCGTGATGGAACTGCTGGCGGATATCAACGACAACACGCAGGACGCACTCAATCCACGCGGCGTGAATGCCATCCGGCAGTTCCCCGAGCGCGGCATCCGCGTGTGGGGCGCGCGCACGCTGACCTCCGACGCCTTGTGGAAGTACGTGAGCGTGCGAAGGCTCTTCATTTTCCTCGAGCGGTCCATCTACGAAGGCACGCAATGGGTGGTCTTCGAGCCGAACGACGATCGCCTGTGGGCGCGCGTCATCGACACGCTGCGGCTTTTCCTGAGGTCGCAGTGGCGCGGTGGCGCGCTGTTCGGACGTACCGAGGAAGAAGCGTTCTTCATCACCTGCGATCGCACCACGATGACCCAGGACGACATCCTCAACGGCCGCCTCATCTGCGAAATCGGCATCGCGCCGGTTCGCCCCGCGGAGTTCGTCATCTTCCGCATCTTCCAGAACACGGCTGAAGCCCAGCAATAGGAGAGTCAGGCCATGGCACGCATAGATCCACTCCGCAATTTTCGCTATCGGCTCGAAATCGACTCCATCACGCAGGCTGCGTTCAGCGAAGTGATGATCGGCGAGACCACGATAGACGCCGTCGACTATCGGGAAGGCACCGACCCGCCGCACGTGCGCAAGCTCTCCGGGCTCACGAAGTACGGAAACATCACGCTCAAGTGGGGCCTGTTCGTTGGCGCCAACGCGCTCGATCTCTACAAGTGGCACCAGGAAATATCCGCGGGCCAGGTGAAGTCGAAGCGCAGGAAGGTGGTCATCGTCGTGCAGGACGAGGCCGGCGCCGATGCCGCGCGCTTCGTCGTGAGCGAGGCGTGGCCCATCAAGTACGACCCCACCGATCTCAATGCCAAGGGCAACGAAGTGCTCATCGAGCTGCTCGAGCTCGTGAACGAAGGCATCGAGCGGGTCAAGTAGCCAGGTGCATCCATGAACACGAAATCATCATTGGGATTCCAGACCGAAGTCGAATTCGAACTGCCCAAGGGTTACGTCGACGATGGCGGCACTCTGCATCGGCGCGGCGTCATGCGACTCGCGACCGCGGCAGACGAAATCCTGCCGCTGCGGGATCCGCGCGTGCAGCAGAACGAGGCGTACCTCGCGGTCATCGTGCTGGCGCGTGTGGTCCTGCGTCTCGGGCAACTGCCCGAGATTCACACGGGAATCATCGAGGGCTTGTTTGCTTCCGACCTCGCGTATCTGCAGCGACTCTACGACGAGCTGAACTCCGGCGACGAAGCCGAGGCACGTCCCGCGGCCCCGAATGGCGCCGCCCACTCCCTGCGCCGGGCGACTCCGCTGGGGGAAGCATGAGGGCCTATCCCGTGAAGTCGTTGTACGAGGAGATGGCCTTCATTGCACATCACTTCCACTGGTCGCACGGCGACCTCATGCAGCTCGAACACCGCGAGCGGCGGCGCTGGTGCCGGGAGATCTCCGCGATCAACCGGGCGCTCGATGGCACGCCGCCGAATCCGTTCGAGCTCTGAGCGGGGGCCAGGATGGCGCGTCAGGACCCGCTGCGTGGCTTTCGCTATCTCGTCGAGATCGACGGGATCGTGAGCGGCGCCTTTCTGCGCGTGAAGGGACTTTCGCGCGAAGTGAAGCACGAACCGTATCGCGAAGGCGGCGTCAACGAATACGAACACCAACTACTCACGCAGGTGTCCTATCCCGTCGTGATCTTCGAGCGCGGCCTCGTGCTGGATGATTTGTGGAAGTGGGCGCAGGCCGCGGCCGATGGCGACGTGACCCGGCGGAATATTTGTGTGCGCCTGCAGGACGAAGGCGACAACCGCGCATGGGGATGGCAGATCGAGCAGGCGGTGCCGGTGAAATGGTCCGCGTCCGATCTCGACGCCGGTACCGCGCAGGTGGTCATGGAGACTCTGGAGATCGCGCATCACGGTCTGAGGAAGGCGTCATGAGGCGCCAGTGGGTTTTCGCGGCGCGCGTCGCGGCAGCCGGGTTCTGCCGTCGAAAGACTCGCGCATCCCGTTGGACTCCGGCGCTGTTGCGTTGGGCACGTCGCGGCGAACGCGTGCGCGCGGGGGTTTCCCGGCATACCCACACGTCGTCGCACACGCATGGGCGCATGCACACGCAGTCGTCCGGTGGATCCTGGACCACGCGACTGCATCTGCATTTCCATCTGGCAGCGCTTTACCGTGACTGGCGTTCACACAAGTCGGTACGGATTTTCCCGGCTTTGCGAGCTTCGCAAGTCTCGCGGACTTTTGATGCGGGCAAATCACCGCGCGCCGCATCCCGGAGATTGTCGAGCGCGCGCGAGCCCGCGCGCACGTTCACGCGCACACCCGGACGCACTTCCGCACCCGCACCAGCACCAGCACCAGCATCCACACCCGCATCCGCACCTACACCCGCACGGGCATCCGTGCGCAGGTCATGGCGAACGTTGCCATCAACTGTCGTCACGCGAGGCTCGATCAACCGATTGACTCGCCAGTCGAAACTGCCGATCGCGCGCGCGGCGATGCGGTCGACGCGTTTTCAAGAGGCATGTCCCTCGATCCGGCCTTCGGCCCGTCCCCCGGCGCGTCCGTCGGTCCAGTTCTCGACCCCTCCGATTCAATCCTCGGCCCGGCCTTCGACCCGGCCCTTGCGCCACGCGATGAAAGAGGCATTCGCTCCAGCAGGGCGCTACGAGCAAGTCAAACATAGCTGGCGCACCCGGCGTGAGCCGGCGAGCAATCTCGCGCCGGCGTCCAACCTGACCGCGTGGGCAACCAGGTCCGCGGTCGATCTCGTGTGGCGCGCGCCTTCCGACAAGGTGTCGGCGAGCGTCGCGCGGGCCACAAGCGCGCGCGAGACGACCCACACAGCCGCCGTGGCATCGTCGGTTCATGCGCCGCCATCCGTTCCGAAAACAGCCGAGCGGACCATCGTTTGCGCGACCGCATTGGAACCCGGGTTGGCCGACCGCCTCGCCGCCGACGTGATTCGCCGTATCGACCGCCGCGCACGCATCGAGCGCGAACGCAAGGGGATGTAGGGAAATGGCTCAACCGCCCCTCAGGAAAGCGACGATCACGGTGCTCGAAGGCGAGCAGCAGAACAAAGTGATCACCGTGTTGTTCAACCCGACGGAGTACACCTTCGATCGGTCGAATTCGTACAAGCCGACGCCGGTGCCCGGGCTCGGCGCGCCGCTGCTGCAGTTCGTGAACGGTGAATCGGATCAGCTCACGATGGATCTGTTCCTCGACGACTACACGGACCCGCGCGGGCCGACGTCGATGCCGCTCAAGGAAAGCGATCCGCTCGGCAAGCGCCTGCGCGATCTCACCAGCCTGCTCGAGATCGATCGCACGATTCACGCGCCACCGCCAGTGCGTTTCGACTGGGGCGTGATGAAGTTCACCGCGGTCATCGAGAAGATAGGCCGCAAAGTCACGATGTTTCATCCCGACGGCGCACCGGCGCGCGTGACGCTGTCGATGTCCTTCAAGGAGTACCGCACGCTGCGGCAACTCGTCGAGGACCCGCGCCGCGAATCCGCCGACAAGACCAAGCGACGCGCCGTCGTCGGCAGCGAGAGCCTGTGGCTGATGGCCTCGCGCGAATACAACGATCCGAACGAATGGGTGCGCATCGCCGAACAGAACGATCTCGATGACCCGCGCGCGATCGCGGCGGGCGACTGGCTGGAACTTCCTCCGATAGAGAACCCGAATGGAACTCGCCGCACTATCTGACAAATACGGGGACTTCTACGCACCCGCTTTCAGCGTGCGCCTCGCGGGCGCGGACGTGGTGCGCGATCTGCTCGTCGCCGTGAGCCAGGTCGAAGCCGAGCTCGTCATGAACGCGGCCTCGCATTTCTCGTTCACGCTGAGCAATTGCTACAACCTGGAGTCCGGCCAGTTCGAAACGGGCCGTGGCAAACCGCTGCTCGAACTACTCAAGCTCGGCACCGAGGTCGAAGTGTGTATCGGCTACGGCGATTCCGCGACGACGCCGACCGCCATGCTCGGGCAGGTGACGGAAATCTCGACCAACTTCCCGGAGACCGGTGCGCCGGAGCTGGTGGTTTCCGGCTATGACCATGGATTCCCGATGACGCTCGGCAAGAATTCCGACAGCTGGAAAGACCGCAAGGACAGTGAAGTCGCGCAGCTCATTGCCGGTGGCTTCCACCAGCTGGCCACGGCCATCGACGACACCACCGAGAAACATCCGCAAATCGAACAGAACCAGCAGAGCGACTGGGAATTCCTGAAGACGCTGGCGGAGCGCAACAGCGCCGCCGACAAGAGCGTGCATTTCGAGCTCTACGTCGATGCGGGTGGCGTGGCGAAGAAACCCACGCTGCATTTCGGCAAGCCGCGCCTCGACGCAGCGCCGGTCGCGAAACTGAAGTGGGGCGCGGGCCTCCTGAGCTTCAAACCCGAGGCGAACCTCGCCGGCCAGGTCTCCAAGGTCGAAGTCTATGGATGGGACGTCAAGAAGAAGGAGGCGATCGTTGGCCGCGCCAGCGCGAGCGATGCGGGGCCACAAGGCAAGACGATCGCGCAGCACGTCGGTTCGCTGGTGCGCGCGCCCGACCGGCAGCCGACGCTACGGCTGCGGCAGCCGGTATTCACGCAGGCAGAAGCCGACAAACGCGCGAAGGCGGCGCTCGGTGAAATGACCAAGAAGTTTCTCACCGGCGATGCCGAAAGCGTCGGCCTGCCGGAGCTGCGCCCGGACCGTACGGTGGAGCTGGCCGGCCTTGGCGAAGCCTTCTCCAAGATCTACTACATCGAGCAGGCCGCGCATCGGCTCGACAGCGGCGGCTATCGCACGCGTTTCAAAGTCAGGGAGGCCAAGCGATGAGCGGAGGCGAATCCACCAGCGAAATCACTCACGAATCGGGTTACGCAAAGGGCGTGGCCGTCGCCATCGTCACGCAGAACAAGGACGACGATGGGCTCTGTCGCGTGAAGGTGCGTTATCCATGGCATGACAAGCCGCGTGAAAGCTTCTGGGCGCGCCTCGCGGTGCCGATGGCCGGCGGCGAACGCGGCACCGTGTTCATTCCCGAAGTCAATGACGAAGTGCTGGTCGGTTTCGAGCGTGAAGACCTGCGTTTTCCCTACGTGCTCGGTGCGTTGTGGAACGGCAAGGACAAGCCCCCGCTCAACAACGATGACGGCAAGAACGACAAGCGCATCATCAAATCGCGCAAGAAACACTATCTGCTGTTCGACGATGGCGCGAAGGGAATCGTGGAGCTCGCGCACGAGAACGGCGCGATGGTGCGCTTCACGGACACCGAGATCGAGCTCAAGGACAGCCAGGGCAACCATCTCAAGATCGAGAAGAGCGGCGCAATCACGCTGCAGGCGAACACGTCACTCACCATCAAGGCCACGACGATTTCGATCGAAGCCACCGGCACGCTCGATCTCAAGGCCAACGCGACGCTGACCGTGCGCGGCGCGCTCGTGAACATCAACTAGTGGAGAATCAATGGGCCAGCCTGCAGCACGCCTCGGAGATCTGACCAGTCACGGAACGCCGCTCGGTCCGGGTCCGGGCTGCCCGACGGTGCTGATCGCCAGCCAGCCCGCGTGGCGCGCGGGATCCGACACACACATCTGTCCGCTGGTAGACGGCGTGAAACCACATGTCGGCGGCGTGGTTGCCGTGGGAAGCGTCACGGTGATGATCGGCGGGCTGCCGGCCGCGCGGCAGGGCGACATGGTGGTGGAAGCGGGTGCTCCCAATTCGATCGCGCTCGGCGCGCTGACGGTGATGATCGGATGAGCGCCAGCCTTCCCAACGACGACCGCAAAGCTTTCCTAGGCCGCGGCTGGGCGATGCCGGTAGCTCTCGATCCGCGCACGGGCCTGGTCGCGAGCGCCGCGTATGAGGAAGACATCCGGCAGTCGATTTTCATCATTCTCGAGACCGCGCCGGGCGAGCGCGTGATGCGACCGAACTTCGGCTGCGGCATTCATGAACTGGTATTCGCCGCGGTAGACAGCACCACGCTGCAACAGATTCGATCGACGGTGGAGGAGGCGCTACGCCGCTGCGAAGCCCGCGTCGATGTCATCGCGGTCACTGTCGATGAGGCCGCAACGTTCGAAGGAAAATTGCTGGTTGAAATCGAGTATCGGGTGCGGCTGACCAACCAGATCGGCAACCTGGTCTTCCCGTTTTATTTCCGCGAAGGCGGCCGGCCATGAAGTCGCCGCGCCCGCCACGCTTCGAAACCCGCCGGGCGAAAGAACTCGAAACGGAGTTGTTCGCGCGCGCGCGTGCATGGATACCGGACTGGGGAATGGATGGCGACGAGCGCGATTTCGGGCGCGCGTTGCTCAAGGTAGCGGCACGATTCACTTCCGAAGTCGCGGAACGGCTGGACCGCGCCGGCGAGAAATTGCGGCTCGGCTTCCTCGACTGGCTGGCTGTCGCCACCGGGGCGGCGCGCCCGGCGCGTCTGCCGGTGGTCTTCAAGCTGGCGGACAGCGCGAGCGAAGCGAAGCCCGCCATCGCGTCCACGCGATTGCAAGCCGAGGCGGCCGGCGCGTCGGTAATTCTCGAAACCGAGACGGAAGTGCTGGTGCTGCCGCGGGGATTGCAGTTGTTGGTGGGCGTCGACGGCGCTGCCGACGCCTTTTTCCTGCCGCCTCCCGGTCTATCCACTCTCGCGCCGCTCGAGCCACTGCCGACGCAATGGCAGCTGAAGAGCTTCGCGTCCGCCGGGGCAAGGACCATCCAGCTCGATCCGGAACAGGGGCTCGCGATCGACATGGTCATCGAGCTCGGCGGCCGGCAGTACTCCATCTCGAAGGTGAACAAGGACATCGTCACACTCGCGACGCCGCTCTCCGGCGACCTCGCGGCGCAGTCGGTCGCGACGAAGGTGACGGCCTTCATGCCATTCGACGGCGCGGCGCGCAACGCCCAGGAGCACGCGCTCTATCTCGGGCACATGGAATTGTTCGACATCGAGTCGGCAGCCACGATCGAGATCCTCGGCGCCAAGCCGCTGACGCAAATGGCCTGGCACTACTCCGGAAAGAGAAATCCCGAAGACCCGGTAGATTGGCTGGAGTTGCCTCTTGCGGACGAGACGGCGCAGGCGAAATCCACCGGCATCGTTCTCAACAAGCCCAAGGGCAAGCTCGAACCTCTTGAGCTGACAGGCGGAGTCGAGAGCCGCTGGATCCGCGCATCGGTCGCCACGGTCGCGGCCGACCAGCCGCCGCTGCTCGTCGATACGCTCGAGATTCGAATCAACTGCGGGGCGGTTGCTCCCGTGAGTGCGGATCCGACCGCTGCGCCATCAGCGGAAGCGATGGCGAACACGACACCGCTGGTCCTCGACAGCGTCTTCTTTCCATTCGGAAAGGAGCCGCGCCAGTTCGATGCTTTCTACATCGGCAGCAAAGAAGTCTTCTCGAAGAAGGGCGCGATCGCGCAACTCGATTTTGCGATGGCCGACACGACCTTCAGCGCGATGAGCGTTGTCAGGGGAGGCACCTCCGCGGGGAAAGTGCTCGCCGGCGTGGCTCAGGATGGCGCGTTGTATCTCCTCGAATTGAACCCGGTCACGGGCGCGCTCGGAAAATTTCGTGACACCGGAGCGTTGCGGCCGCCGCCCACGGACGGCAGTGCCGACGTTTCCGCCGGAATCCCGCTGGATCAGAAACTGAAGGGGCGATTGCCCGTCTGGACCGACGCGGCAGATCCCAATGGCTTTCTGGTCGCCGTCAGCACCGGTGATTCGGTGTGGGTGCGGCGCGCGAGTTCCGTCGGTGAGGACGCAAGCAAGTGGATCCCTTTCGGTTCCCCGCCGACGACCCCCGCGAACCCCGAAGCAAAGATTGCCGATCTCGCCTATCTAGCCGACAGCGCCACCCTGTTTTCCCTGCGCGGCGGCCAGTTGTCCTCGCGTCCATGGCCCGAGGCAGGGCCCTGGGTGCCGATCGGGACGAAAGACGGATCAGCGGCGATCTCGCTCGACACCGTCGTTCCGGTCCTCATCGACTCGAGTGGGTCGCTCGTGCCTTCGAGCACGGCCGGGCTGCTGGGCGTTTCGAATGACAACAAGCTGTACCGGGTGACCGCGGCTGGCGCGTGCACGGCGCTGGATGTGGCCGACGCCGACGCCGGTGTCAGCCCGGTTGCCGTGATTCACGGTACCGATCTCCTGGTCACATTCATGCATACGGGGACGATCAATCCGTCGATGTTTCACCTGTCCGGTGGCGGGGGCGAAAACGAGATCAAGCTCGATCAGCCCGATGCCAGGGTGATCGGCTTCGACGCGACCATCAGCGGCGGCGCACTGCAGTTCATGGCCACCGTACAGCGCGCCTCCAGCGGCTACCTCGCTTCGTGGACGGCGCCGGCGACAGGTGACATCGAGCCGTTCCGCTCGCAGATCCCGGCAGAAGTGGGGCAGCCCGTCGGCACGCCAGCCGAAATCGAGGGCCGGATCGCAGTACCCGGCGCGGGCGGGCACGTGCTGATCGCGACCTTCGACGTGAGCCGGCGGTTCCAGCGGCGGGCCGATGTCGGCGAGGCCGTCTTCATGTCGGGGCCCGTCGTGTTCGTGGCGGCCGATTTCCTCGCGCGTGCCAAACCTGGCGGAAATCTCTCCGTCGTCGAGGTCGAGGCGACCGGCACCACCGACGACGGCGATGCGTTCTATCTACTCGAAGAGCCGTTCGCCGCCGGCGCCGGCGGCGCGCTCTATGGATTTCGAGCGGGTGAAGTGCGCAACGGCAAATTTCGCGATGAAGATCGCATCGATCTCGACGATCCGGAAGAGGTGATCGACGAGGGCGCATACATCAAGACGGACGATGACGTGGCCCACCTCGTTACTTCGGTCGACCTCGTCATGGGTGTTCGGGTCGCGACAGTGGAGCCCGAGCTGACCGACCCCGGTGGCGGTGGCGAGATGCCATATCTCGACTCCGTCGCGCTGACCGGCCGGGTAGCGCCGTACATGCACCTGGATTCGGCGAACAATGACTGGAGCGCGGCACTTCTCGATCAGGCCACCTTGCGCTTTCCCGGTGCGAGCCCGGTCCAGCGCGGCAAGGCATTCAAGAGCGTGGAAGATCGCGCGGAGTTCATAGAGCTCCTGACTCCCTGGACGACGGCGCCTGCTTCCACCAACAACACGCTCTTTCGTCTCGATGCCGCGGCGGGGACGTGGGCGCAATCGCTCGCGGACACCGCAACGAATCCGGAACTCTCGTGGGAATACTGGAACGGCACGGGATGGTGGAAGCTGGTGATCACCCGTGACGAGACGGCGAATCTCAAGGTCAGCGGCAAGCTCGAGTTCAAGGTGCCGTCCGACCTCGCGCCAACAGACTGGTCCGGGCGCACCAACTACTGGATCCGCGCCCGGCTGATTGGTGGCGACTACGGCCGCGAAAACGTGAGCGTCGAGATCGGGCCGATCGACCCGGTTACCAAGGTCCAGAAGCAGACCATAGTGCGCTCGACCGAAGACATTCATGCGCCCTCGGTGGTCAAGCTCGGAATCTCGTACGAGATCTGCGACAGCGTGTTGCCGACGCTCGTTTTCACCCGGGACAGCGGCACGCTTCGCAACCAGAGCGACGCGAACAGCACGGGAGGCGCCAATGTGGAGGCCTTCGTGCCGCTGGCACGGCTGCTCGGGCGGCTGTCCGGTGCGCCGTCCGCGCGTGGAGATGCCGTGGACTGCAAGGCGGACTGCAATTGTCCGGGTGTTGCCGTGAGCAAGGATGACCCGCAGTCCGTCGTCACGCCTGCGGAAGGGACCGCACCGGCGTCGGGGCGGGCTATCTACCTTGGCTGCGATGCTCCGCTGCTGGGCGAGCCGATCAACATACTGCTGCTGGTCGACGAGCGCCCGCACGATGAATTCGCGCCGATGAACGTCGAGGCGCTGATCGCGGGCAGATTCGTGCCGATTACCGTCAACGATGCGACTCGCGCGCTCGGCGAGAGCGGTGTGTTGTCGCTGGCCTTCGCCATCGAGCCCACCCCGCGCGAGTTGTTCGGCCAGACGCTGAGCTGGCTGCGCCTGAGTCCGGCCGCCGGGCCCTCGTCCGCGAACTGGAAACCGAAAATACTCGGCGCGTACCTGAATGGCGTCTGGGCGAGTGCCGCGGAGTCGCTGACCTACGAGCTGCTCGGTTCGTCACAGGGCGAGCCCAACCTCACGCTGTTCCTGGCCAGGCCGCCGGTGCTGCGCGATTCGCTGGTGTTGCGCGTCAGCGAGCCGCTGGGTGAAGAGGAACTCGCGGAGCTCCAGGCGAGCGGCGAAGACCAAGTGCTGACCGCGGTCGAGAATCTGCCGGGCAGCTGGGTGTTGTGGCAGCGGGTAATCGACCCGGCTGACGAAGATCCGCTCGCACGCGTCTACGCGCTCGATGAGGCGACGGGCGAGATTCGTTTCGGCGACGGGCGGCACGGCAGGATTCCGCCGATCGGGCGCGATTCGATCATGGCCTTCTCGTATCGCCGTACCGAGCCCGCTGCGCCGGACAGCGACACGGTGCCGGGCAACGCCATCACGGCACGCACGCCGCTCAACCTCGTGTCACCCATCGACGGCGTCGAAGCGGTGTTCGCGGCGGACCAGGCAGCCGGTGGTGCGCCGCCGGAAGACGTGGATCGTGTGCTGCGGTTTGGAGTCGCGAACCTGCGTCATCGCGAACGCGCGCTCACCGCGCAGGACGTCGAAGATCTCGCGCTGGAGAGCTCGCCCGACATCGCGCAGGCGCACTGCTTCTCGCGCAATGGCTACGTGGAACTCGTCGTCGTCATGCGCGGCGCCAATCCGGTTCCGAACGCGGCGCAGGTGCGCGAGCTGCACCGGTTGATCGTGGCTGGCGCGCCTCCGTCATTGAGTGCTCACCAGGCGCTGCGAATTGGCGGACCAACCCTGCGCAGTCTGCGAGTCGATCTGCGCCTCACGGTAGCGAGCCTGGATGTTGCCGGCAGCGTCGCGCGTGAGTGCCGGAAAAAGATCAGTGCTCTGTTCGACACCGCGATTGGCGGAGTGGGTGGAGAGGGTTGGGCGCTCGGCGACAACCCGAACGAAAGTGACATTGCCGTGGTGCTCGCCGACGTTGCTCGCCTGGAGGGCATCGACTCCGTCTCGCTGCACGAGATCGCCGCGGACGGAACGGAATTGCCGTGGCCGCTGTCGCTGCGGCGCACAGAGCTGGCTCAGCTGGTGAAAGACGGCGTACGCATCGAGTTCGAGACGGTCGAGGTGATCGCATGAAGCGCCTCGCCCCGAATCTCTTCGATCGCCGCTTCAGTGACCTGATGGAGTTGGGTCGCGCGCGTCTTCCGGGCCTCGCGCCGGGCTGGACCGACTACAACGCGCACGATCCGGGCATCACGCTGATGGAACTGCTCGCCTGGGTTACCGAGGCGCAGCTCTATTCGCTTGGCCGCATGCGGCGCGATGAACGCAGCGCCTACGCCGCCTTGTTTGGGCTGGTCCCTCGAGGCACCGAGGCGGCGCGCGGCTTGATCTGGCCCGATCGACTCGACCCGCGCGCTCCGGCGGCGACGTATTCGCAGAGCGTGGTGATTGCCGCGGACGCGGTGGTGAGCATGCTCGACGTAGATACGCCGACCTTCCGGCCCGCGGCGAAGCTGCTGTGGGTCGCCGGTCGGGTGCGGCGGCTCGCGAGCCGGCTCGCCGGCGGAAAGGTGATCGACTACACGACGATCAACGAGCGTGGAGGCCCGGCCTTTCAGCCTTTCGGCGGCACCGCGGGCAAGAACGATGTGTTCGAGATGGAATTCGAATGTCGCGGCGATGGGATTTTCCCCGAAAAACGTGCCGATGCGGAGGCGGCGTTGTGGGCGATCGGCATCCGCGCCGACAAGCCGCTCGCGAGCGAAGTCGCGAATCCAGGCGCGTTGTTCGAGGTTGTTGGCGGGACGACCCGCCATTCATCCTTGACCGCAACGCTGGTCACGCCGGATGAACGCGTCCCGCTCGGCATAGTCTCCGACTCGAGTGAGGGGATGCTTCGTTCCGGCGCCTTGCTGCTCGACCTCTCCGCGGTGAGAAAGTCACCGAAAGTATTCATCATCGAATTCCGTTCGGACCGGGGTTTCGAACGCCCGCCGCGTCTGTTGCGCATCGAACCCAACGTCGTGCCGGTCGTGCAGGGTCACGCGGTTGCGGACGAAGTACACACATCCATTGGAATTCCGGATTGGGGGTTCCAGCTCGAACTTCCGGGGCTGCGGTTCGCGCCATTCGAATCGCCGGTCAGGATCGAACTTCGCGACGGTTACACGAACCGCCGGACAGAGTGGAAACCAGCGCTCCTCGAGCGCAGCGGGCCGCAGGACGAGGCTTATCAATTCGAGGCGTCGACCGGGCGCGTGACCTTCGGCAATGGCGTGAATGGACGCATTCCGCCGAGAGAAGCCACGATGTTGGCCACGTATGCGGTCTCGGATGGCGAGCGCGGTAACGTCGCCCCCAACCGCAAGTGGCGGGTCGCTGGTTTCACCGGATCGTTTGGCGTGAACATCGATGCGGTCACGGGGGGCGCGGCGCCCACGGGCTGGATCGATGAACGTCGCGAGGCACGCAGGCGCGCGCGGGAAGATCACGCGCTCGTGAGCTCGGACGACATCGTATCCGCCGCGCTCGAACTACCGCTGCTCGAAGTCACCCGGGCGTGGTTGCTCCCGCCCGACGACAATGCGCCGCGCACCGGCACTACGACCCTGGTGGCGATGCGTGCCCGCACCTCCGGCGAAGAGGCCGGCAAAACTCCGGAGAGTGCGCGCTGGCTCGAAGCGATACGCCGGCGGTTGGCGGTGAAGATGCCGATGGCCACGCGGCTCGTCGTGATGGCGCCCCGGTATGTGGACTTCTCGATCGACTGCACGATCGAAGTTTCCGCGGGGCGCGATCCGGCCGCCGTCAAGATCGACATCGAACGGGAGCTGAAGTCACGGCTCGCGCTGACCGGTGCCGGTGCGCGTCATCCGGGCGTGTCCGTTTCCTGGCGCGATGTCACGGCATGGATTCGGGTCGTCGATGGCGTGCGACGTGTCGTCGCACTGCGCCTCTTGAATGAATCGGGCGTCGGCGTCGAGGAGATCAGGGTGAGCCGCAGCGGTTTGCCGAGATTCGACATCGCCGCCAGCACGCTGAACGTCCGGCGCGCTGTGAGGGCCACGCCATGAGCGGCCAGGCGCGACGCCGCTATCGGTTCGACACGGGCGCCCAGTGGGGCGCGTGCCTGTTCGATCGAGTCGACCGCGAGGCTTTCGAGGCAGATGGCACGCTTGGGCCGCTCGCGCCCTATGAACAGACGGCTGAGTTGTTTGGGTCTTCCGGTGCCCACGCGCCCGCCGTCACGCATGCGGGCGAAATATTCTGGCGCGACGACGAAGGTCGCGTGCATCGCATGACCGACTGCAGCGATGCGCCTGATGTCGACCCGGCGCCTCACGCGATTGCCCACGCGTCGCGCATCGTGCCGACGACCGGCGGATGGTGGGTCGCCGGAGAATCGCGTACCGCCCTCGAGCTATATGACGAGGAAACGTTCTCGCGCCTGACTGTCGTCGAACTTCCTGACGTGCGGCTCCTCGACATCGCGAGTGACGGGCACGAATCGCTGTTCGTGCTCGTCGAGCGTGATGGCATTACCGAGGCGCTGCGCCTCGATTGCTCCGGCCGCGTGGTCGACACCGTGACATTCCAGGGCATCAATCACGCTACGGCGTTTGTGTTCCTGCGGCGCTCGAAGCGGTTCGTGATCTGCAGCGAACTTTGTCCCCGGCTCTCGTGGTTCTCCGCAGAAGGAGGCGCTGCCTTCAAGAGTGTGGTGATCGGCGCGCTGCATCCTTGTTTCCACGCGACGGCGCTGGGTACGGGGCGCGGACGGGTTTTCCTCGCCGGCAACGACGGTGCCGAATTCGGCGCGAAACCCTTCGTGCTCGTCTTCGATGCCGACGGCGAGCTTCTCGGTGAGATCGCTCTCGATCCGCGCGACTCCCCCGCGACCGGTGTATCCGGCGCGCGCGACAGCCTGCTGGTGTCGGGTCCGCGCGGACTGCTGCGCTACTCCATCGCATCCGTGGTTCCGGACAACACATCCGAGGTGCGCTGCTCCATCACCACGCCGCGGTTGTACTCTCCGGACCGCGAGGACCCGCGCCGCTGGCTGCGCATCGATGCCAGCGCCCATCTACCGGAAGGCTCCGCGCTCGAAATCTCCTGTTCATCGACGGCCGACGAGAAGCAGCGGGAACCAGGCATCTGGAGCGCGCCCATCAGCTTTCACGGCGCCAGATCGGGAACGACATCTTTTTCGGCGCCGCTATTCGACGTGCACGAGCCGTACGTCTGGGTCCGTATCACGCTCAGTGCGACCGCCGGCGGATCGCTGCCTTCGCTCGGTGAACTCGCGGTGCTGTATCCGGGACAGAGCCTCATGCAGAACCTGCCGGCTATCTATCGGCGCGCGGAAGCGCAGCCCGGCAACTTCCTGCGTGCACTGGTGGGAGTGCTCGAATCGACCACGCAGGGAATCGATGCCCGGATCGCCTCGCTCGCGAGTCACGTGCATCCTGATTTCGCGAGCGGGTCCTGGCTCGACTTCGTCGCCCGCTGGCTCGGCCTGCCGTGGGACGACGCGCTCGGCGACGACCAGAAGAAACGCATCATCGCCGCGGCGCCCCAATTGGCGCGCGATCGCGGCACACGGGCCGGACTCGCGACACTGCTCCGATGCCTGCTGCCGGGAGCGGCGCGATTCCGCATCGTCGATACGACGGCGGACTTTGGATTCGCGAAGGTCGGTGGAGGCGCCTGCCGTGGCAGTGCGCTGCCGGTGATGCTCGGAGGTTTCACCCCCTCGAGCACCGCGCTCGACGAGACCTCGGTGCTCGGGCGCATGCGATTGCCGTGCCCCGGGTTTGTCGACGACGGCGTGCGCGATCTCGCCGGCGCGGTTCGCATCGACATCGCGGCTTCGCGAGTGGAGCGTCGCGCGTGGGAGCCCTGGTTACCCGCGCTCATCGACGCGATGGTGCCGCTCACGGCCCGGTCGCGACTTCGATGGGTGAGTCCGCAATCTTTGCGCGGCGGCCGTATCGACGGCTCGCTGGTCCTGCAAGGCGTGCCGACAGCGCATCTGGGAAGCGACGCCGTCACCGGGGTCGCGCGATTGCCGGAGCGCGGCAGCCGCATCACATCGACGGGAGCCGACATCGGCACGCGCCTGCAATGAAGTTCGAGGAGAGGCATCCATGCAAATAACTGACACACCAAAAGAATGTTGCAGCGACGCGCCATGCGATTCGGGGCTGCGCAATCACTACTTCGAAGGCAAGCGCCTCACCGCGGACTCGTTCCGGGTCGAGCAGGGCTATCTGGTTGACCGGCGCCGCCTGCTGAATCGTGCGATCCACGGTTGGGGAGTGGTGTACGGCTACGGGCTGAAGCCGACGGCGGGGGAACTCGATGTCCACCCAGGCTTCGCGCTCGATGAATGCGGCCGTGAACTGGTGCTGGCGCGGGCGAAGAAGATCGGAGCCGGCGACGTGATCCTGCTCGACAGGAAATACGCCCGTCTCGAGCGCCCGCCCGAGGAGACTCATGACCACGACGACAGGAAATCACGAGCCTGTTGGCTGCTGAGCGTGCACTACGCGGAGCAGGGCGTTGGCCCGGTGAAGATCAACGACCCGTGCAACTGCGAGCGCAAGGAATGGGATCACGTATGCGAAACCGTGCGCTTCTCGTTACGTCGGATAGATTGCGCGGACTGCTGCAAGCCTCCTGACTGCGAGCTCCAGTGCGGTTGCGGGACGGGCGAGTGTTGCGAGCACCATCCTCGTGAGCATGAGCACGAGCATGAGCATGAGCACGGGCATGAGCATGAGCATGACCGAGACCGAGACCGCGACGATGGCCGTGACCGTGACCGTGACCGTGACAGCGAGCGCGAGCATCCGCATCGA
>Ga0190271_10000877_pt1 | contig 16090 bp, 18 predicted proteins | sample Popmic356T_FD_133747 | JGI IMG/M metagenome (GOLD analysis project Ga0190271, IMG submission 133747) | Populus adjacent soil microbial communities from riparian zone of Weber River, Utah, USA - 356 T | ecosystem: Environmental > Terrestrial > Soil > Riparian zone | place: USA: Utah | collected...
GTGGCGTGACCATCGAAACCACGCCCATCGCCCGGCTGGAGGGCGAGGCCCCGACCCTGACCGGGGCGCGGCTGACCGATGGGCGCTTCGTGGATATGAAGGCCATCTTCGTCGGCGCAAATGTCCGCGTCGCCAGTCCGTTCGCCGAACATCTGGGCTGCGAGATGACCGACACGCCGATGGGCCGGGTGATCAAGGTGGACGCCATGCAGGCGACGACCCAGCCGGGGGTCTTCGCAGCCGGCGATCTGGCCCGCTCGGCATCCAACATCACCCTGGCCACCTCGGACGGCATGATCGCCGCCCACGCCCTGTTCCGCTCCCTGATCGAGGAGGAGACGGCGATCGCCGCCTAACCGATCGTCGCCTCGACCGTGATAGTCGCCCGCACCGAATGGGCCACTTCGCAATGGTCGTGGGCCTGGTGGTGCAGGGCGTCGATCTCGGCCTGGTCCGGTTCGCGACCGGAGAAGCTGGTGAAGGGGCGCAGCGTCACCTCGGCGAGGTAGCGTTTGTCCTTCTCGTCCTTGCCCATCTTGCCCGAGGCCTCGTCCACATAGGTGTCGACGACCAGGCCGGCGTTGGCGGCGAAGACCAGGAACCACAGCATGTGGCAGCTGGACAGGGAGGCGATCATCGCCTCCTCGGGATCGACCGCTGCGGCGTTGGACATCGGCAGCGGCACGCTGGACGGCGCCGACGAACCGGGCACGACCGCGCCCCCGTCGAAGGTCCAGGAATGGGCGCGGCTGTAGCGCTTGTCGAGGAAGGGCTGGTCGCCCCGGCTCCAGGCGATCTTGGCTTCGTACACGCCCATCACGCCCTCCAGAAGCCGACGATCTTCTTGACCTCGTCCACCACCGGGTCGGCGACGGCGGCAGCGCGTTCGGCGCCGTCCTTCAGCACGCGGTCGATCTCGGCCGGGTCGTCCATCAGGCGGCGCATCTCGGCCGTGACCGGGGCCAGGGAAGAGACCGCCAAGTCTGCCAGGGTCGGCTTGAAGGCGCCGAAGCCCTGGCCGCCGAACTGTTCGATCACCTGTTCGCGTGTCAGGCCGGCCAGGGCAGCGTAGATGGCGACCAGGTTTTTGGCCTCGGGCCGGTCGTTCAGCCCGTCCAGGGTTTCCGGCAGCGGCTCGGGATCAGTCTTGGCGCGCTTGATCTTGGAGGCGATGGCATCCGCGTCGTCGGTCAGGTTGATGCGGCTGTTGTCGGACGGGTCCGACTTGGACATCTTGGCCGCGCCGTCGCGCAGGGACATGACGCGCGTCGCCGGCCCCTGGATGATCGGTTCGGGCACCGGGAAATAGCCGGGGACGCCGAAGTCGTTGTTGAACTTGGCGGCGATGTCGCGGGTCAGTTCCAGATGCTGTTTCTGGTCCTCGCCGACCGGCACTTCGGTCGCCTTGTACAACAGGATGTCGGCGGCCTGGAGCACCGGATAGGTGTAAAGGCCGACCGAGGCCCGCTCCTTGTGCTTGCCCGACTTCTCCTTGAACTGGGTCATCCGGTCCAGCCAGCCGAGGCGGGCGACGCAGTTGAAGATCCAGGCCAGCTCGGCGTGGGCGCGCACGGCGGACTGCGGGAAGATGATCGATTTCGCCGGGTCCAGGCCCGAGGCCAGATAGGCGGCGGCGATCTCGCGCGTCTGGGCGGCCAGCTTGGCCGGGTCCTGCCAGACGGTGATGGCGTGCATGTCGGCGACGAAGACGAAGACGGGCGCGCCCTGGTCCTGCAGTTCGACGAACCGCTTCAGGGCGCCGAGGTAGTTGCCCAAATGAAGCGCGCCGGAGGCCTGGATGCCGGACAGGATACGGCGCGGGCCGTCGTATGTCGCAACGGCTGGGGTCTGGTCGGTCATGGGGTCGGGTCTCGGAAGGTCGAAAGGCAGGCGTGATGAGGGCGGCGGCGGTTCAGCCGCGCCATCGCCGGTTGGAAATCAGGCCCGAGGTCGTCATGGCCTCGCGCTTATCGGTTCCCCGTTTGTCAGTCCAGACCGGAGACCGCGCCGCCGCCCGGCTCGCGTCGCAGCGTCGCCTTCAGTTCCGACAGGGTCACGGCGCGGAAAGCGAAGAGGCAGACGCCATAGGCCGCGGCGCCCAGGCCGCAGACGACGAGGACGGCGATCTCCTTGGCCAGCAAAATCCGGCTCAGCGGGCCATAGTTGAGACTGGCCAACAGCAGCAGGCCGGCCATGACGGCGCTGGCGGCCAGGACGCGGGCGATGCGCGAGACGAAGGCGGGCGAGGGTCGCCAAGCGTTCTCGTGGATCAGGACGCCGGCCAGCAGGCCGACATTGACCCAGGCCGAGACGCTGGTGGCGATGGCCAGGCCCAGCACCCCGTCCCAGCCCTGGGCGCGGAACCAGAAGAACAGGGCCGAGCCCAGGACCACGGTGATGATCACGGCGGTCACGGCGAAATACATCGGCCGGCGTGTGTCCTCTCGGGCGAAAAAGGGCGGGGTCAGGACCTTGGCCAGGACGAAGGCCGGCACGCCCCAGGCGAACTGGCGCAGCACGTCGGCGGTGCGGGCGGCGTCGGCGCTGGTGAAGGCGCCACGCGTCACCGTGGCGTCGATGATAAAGAAGGGAATGACGAACAGGGCGACGGCGGCCGGCAGGGTGAAGGCCATGGCCAGGTTGATCCCGTCGTCCAGCGTCTTCTGCCCGCCCTCATGATCGCCGGAAACGAAGGCCCGGGTCAGGCGCGGCACCAGGGCCAGGCCGATGGCGACTCCGACCAGACCCAGCGGCAGCTGGTAAAGGCGGTCGGCGTTGTAGAGCACCGAGCGGGCGCCGGCGTCGGACCCGGCCAGAACCTGTGACACGACCGAGTTGACCTGCATGGCCCCGCCGGCCATGGCGCCGGGGACGGCCAGGGCCAGGGCGCGCTTCACGTTCGGGGTCAGGCGCGGCAGGCCCAGTTTCAGCCGGACGCCCAGACGCCGCACGCCCCACCACAGGAGGCCGGCCTGGATGACGCCCGAGACGGTGACCGCCGCGCTGGTGGCCAGCAAGACCATGGCGGGCGAGACCGGCAACAAGAAGCCGCCCAACAGCGGCGCCAGGGTGCAGAGATTCAGAAAGACCGGCACCGCCGCCGACAGGGCGAACCGACCGCCGGTGTTCAGCACCCCCGACAGCAGCGAGGCGATGGTCATGCAGGCCAGGTAGGGCATGGCCAACTGTGTGGCGATCACCCCCACGCGCATCACCTCGGCGTCGTCCTTCCAGGCCGACAGAAGCAGCGGCACGATCCACGGCATGGCGACCTGCAGCAGGATGCAGAAGGCCGCGACCACGGCGAACATGAAGGACATGGCCTCGGAGGCGGTGACGGCCGCGGCCTCGTCGCCCTCGCGCGTCTTGACCCCGCCATAGATCGGCACGAAGGCCTGGGCGAAGGCGCCCTCGGCGAACAGGCGGCGGAACATGTTCGGCAGCATGATGGCCGTAGACCAGACGTCCATCATCGGCCCCTGGCCGAAGTTGGCCGACAGGGCCAGATCGCGGCCGAAGCCCAGCAGGCGGCTGCCCAGCGTCAGGGTCGACTGCACCAGGGTATTGCGGGCGAGGCTCATGCGGACATTCGACAGGGCGCGGAGGAAGACTTTCGCTTAGCGCGCTTGCTCGCCGGGCGATACGGGCTTCACGCGCGGGCTGCGGCGGCCCAGGTCGGAGACGTCGCGGGCGCTGGCGCGGGCCGAGGCGACCTTGCGGCCTGCGGGGGCCGGGGCGCGGCTGTCCAGCACCGCCTCCAGGGCCGTGCGCAGTTCGGCGATGCTCTGTTCCGAAGTGACCTTTCGGCCCTTGCGGTCCACCACATAGAAGCTGTCCACCGCTCGCTCGCCATAGGAGGCGACGTGGGCGGAGCGGATGTTCAGGCCTTCGTCGTTGAACACCCTAGACAGGGCCGCCAGCAGGCCGGGCCGGTCGGCGCAGGACACCTCGACCACGGTGGCGACCTCGCTGGCGTGATGATCGACCATGACCACGGGCCTGACCTCGAAGGCTGCCTTTCTGGCGTTGCCGGTGGGGTCTGGCGCCTGGCCGATACGACCGTCGCCCCGCGCGGCCTTCTCCAGGGCTTCGACCAGGGCCTTGAGCCGGCGGGGCTCGGCCTGGCCATAGGGCAGACCCGCCCCGTCCTGAACGCGAAACACGTCCAGCACCAGACCTTCGGACGTGGTCGCCACGCGGGCGTCGGTCACGTCGGCGCCCAGGGCGGCCATGGTCTGGGCCAGGTCCGCGAACAGGCCAGGCCGGTCGGCGGCGGCGATGGAAATCTCGGTGGTCTGGACCGCCAGCCCCGCGACGGGGGCGGTCGGCGCGGCCTCGGCGGCGGCGCCCGTCTGACGCGCGCGTTCGACCAGGGCTGGGTGCTCCGCCAGCGGGTCTTCACGCGCCACGTCCTCGCCCCGGAAAAGGCCTGCGACTTGGTTGTAGAGGGTGCGCATCAGCTGACCCTTCCAGCCGTTCCAAACCCCCGGCCCCACCGCCCGGATGTCGGCGACGGTCAGGACCAGCAGCATCCGCAACCGTTCGGGATCGCCCACCAGCTCGGCGAAGGCGCGGATGGTCGCCGGGTCCGACAGGTCGCGCTTCTGGGCATAGTCGCTGAGCGCCAGATGGCTGCGCACCAGCCAGACCACCAGTTCGATCCGCCGCGGATCGACGCCCAGCCGTTCGCAGGCCCGGCGTGCGGCGATGGCGCCGTCCTCCAGCTGTCCCCGTTCCCCGCCCTTGCCCACGTCGTGCAACAGCATGCCCAGCATCAGGGCTTCCATGTCCGAGATCAGCTGGACGATCTCGGTGGCCAGCGGGTGATCGTCCTTCAGCTTGCCGCGCGCGATATCGTTGATGATGCCGATGGCCTGGAGCGTGTGCTCGTCCACCGTATAGGCATGGTACATATTGAACTGGGTCTGGCCGACGATCCGCCCCCATTCGGGCAGGAAACGCCCCAGCAGGCCCGTCTCGTTCATGATGGTCAGGACGCGGTAGGGCCGCTGCCCGTGGGCCAGAATGTCCAGAAAGGCTCGCGTCGCAGCTGGATCGCGCCTCAGCCGGGGCGTCACCAGCGACAGCGACCGGGTCACGGCCGAAAAGGCGTCTGGGTGCAAATCCAGGTCGTGACGATCCGCACAGACGAACAGGGTCAGCAGCTTGACCGGATCGGCGGCGAACACTTCCGGCCCCTCGACCGACAACCGGCCCTGATCGACCCAAAACCCCTCGACCTCCAGCTTGCGCCTCGTGGACCGGAACGGGGTCATCAGCCGCGACAGCCCCTGCGCCGTCTTCTGATGTCGCGCCTCCAGCTTGGCCGACATGGCGCGGGTCAGGGCGCCGACATCGCGCGCGACCAGGAAATAGCGGCGCATGAACCGTTCGACCGCCGGCTCGTCGCCGCGCCCCTGCCAGCCCATGCGGCGGGCCACCTCGGGCTGCATGTCGAAGGTCAGCTTCTCCTCGGCCCGTCCCGCGATCAGGTGCAGATGGATCCGCACCCGCCACAGGAAGTCGAAGGCGTCGTCGGAGGCGCGACGCTCGCGCGAGGTGAACATCTCGTCCATCACCGTCGCGCCCAGCCGGCTGTCGGGCGCCAGGGAGCGCGCGATCCAGTACAGGGTGTTCAGGTCGCGAAGCCCGCCCTTGCCGTCCTTGACGTTGGGTTCGACCTTGTAGCGGGTCACGCCCGCCTTCTGGTGCCGGACGGCCCGTTCTTCCAGCTTGGCGGCGATGAAGGGGCGCGGGTCGGACTTGGAAACCATGTCGCGGAACCGGCCGATCATCAGGTCCGACAGCCGCTCGTCCCCCGCCAGATGCCGGGCCTCCAGCAGTGTGGTCCGCACCGTCATGTCGGTGCGCGACAGGGTCAGGCATTCCTCGACCGAGCGCACCGCCGGCCCGACCTTGATGCCCAGGTCCCACAGCACATAGAGGACGAACTGGATGACGCTCTCCCCGCGCGGCGTGGCCTTGGCCGGGCGCAGGAACAGCAGGTCAAGATCGGAAAAGGGCGCGAGCACGCCCCGGCCGTAACCCCCGACCGCCACCAGGGACAGCCGTTCGCTCTCGACGGCGGAGACGGGGAACAGGACCTGGGTGGCGACCCGCCACAGGCCCGCAAGCATGTCGTCGGCGGCTGTGGCGTAGAGGCGGGCGACATCGCGCCCCTTCATGCCGCCGTCCAGCTTGCGCTCGGCGCGGGCGCGGGCGGCGTCATAGGTCTCGCGCAAAACGACAGAGACCGCCGCGCGCGGATCTCCCGCGCGGGCGGCCTCGTCAAGGCGGTCATCCAGACTGGGCGAAAGGGTCATGTCAGCCACCTATAGGCCGCATCCCCGTTCACGTCAGTCAGGGATTACTGACTACTCCGGGCGAACGCGCTTCTTGCGGAACGACGGGTTCAGCGTCTGCTTGCGCAGGCGGATGGACTTCGGCGTGACCTCGACCAGCTCGTCGTCGTCGATATAGGCGATGGCCTGTTCCAGCGACATCTGGCGCGGCGGGGTCAGGCGCACGGCCTCGTCCTTGCCGGAGGCGCGGACGTTGGTCAGTTGCTTGCCCTTGATCGGGTTGACGTCCAGGTCGTCCCAGCGCGCGTTCTCGCCGATGATCATGCCCTGGTAGGTCTTCTCGCCGGCGCCGACGAACATGACGCCGCGATCTTCCAGGTTCCACAGGGCGAAGGCCGCCGTGTCGCCGTCGGAGTTCGAGATCAGCACGCCCTTCAGACGGCCGGCGATCGCGCCCTTGTAATCTTCGTAGTGGCTAAAGACCCGGTTCAGCACGCCCGAACCGCGCGTGTCGGTCAGGAACTCGCCCTGATAGCCGATCAGCGAGCGCGACGGGCATTTCAGGCTGATGCGGGTCTTGCCGGCGCCCGACGGGCCCATGTCGGTCATCTCGGCCTTACGGGCCGACAGCTTCTCGATGACGATGCCGGAGAATTCGTCGTCCACGTCGATCATGACGTCCTCGATCGGCTCCATCTTCTCGCCGTTGGGGCCTTCCTGGAAGACCACGCGCGGACGCGAGATCGAGACCTCGAAGCCTTCGCGACGCATGTTCTCGATCAGAACGCCCAGCTGCAGTTCGCCACGGCCGGCGACCTCATAGGCGTCGCCGCCTTCGGTCGTGGTCACGCGGATGGCGACGTTGGCCTCGGCTTCCTTCAGCAGGCGGTCGCGGATGACGCGCGACTGGACCTTGTCGCCTTCGCGACCGGCGAGCGGGCTGTCGTTGACCGAGACGGTCATGGAGATGGTCGGCGGATCGATCGGCTGTGCGGGAAGCGCGTCGGTCACTTCCATGGCGCACAGGGTGTCGGCCACGGTCGCCTTGGACATGCCGGCGATGGCGACGATGTCGCCCGCTTCCGAACCCTCGTCCAGGGCTTGACGCTTCAGGCCGCGGAAGGCCAGCACCTTGGTGATGCGGCCGCGTTCGATTTCCTTGCCTTCACGGTCCAGGGCGTGGATCGCCATGCCGGGAACGGCCTTGCCGCTCTCGATCCGGCCGGTCAGGATCCGGCCCAGGAAGGGATCGGACTCGATCAGCACGTTCAGCATCTGGAACGGCTTGTCGCGGTTGTCCTGCACCTTGGGCGCCGGAACGTGATCGACGATCAGGTCGAACAGCGGGGCCAGGTTGTCGTTCGGGACGTTCAGATCCATCGTCGCCCAGCCGTTGCGGCCCGAGGCGTAGATGTGGGGGAAGTCCAGCTGCTCGTCCGTCGCGCCGATGGCGGCGAACAGGTCGAAGGCCTCGTTGTGGACCCGGTCGGGATCGGCGTGGGCGCGGTCGACCTTGTTGATGCAGAGGATGGGCTTCAGACCCATCTTCAGGGCCTTGGTCAGGACGAACTTGGTCTGGGGCATGACGCCCTCTTCGGCGTCCACCAGGATGACGCAGCCGTCCACCATGCCCAGGATGCGTTCGACCTCGCCCCCGAAGTCGGCGTGGCCGGGGGTGTCGATGATGTTGATGCGGGTTTCACCGGCCTTGCCGTTCCAGAGCACCGAGGTGCACTTGGCCAGAATGGTGATGCCGCGCTCTTTTTCCTGGTCGTTGGAGTCCATCGCGCGCTCGGTCTGCGCCTCGTTGGCTCGGAAGACGCCGGACTGGGCGAGCAGTTGGTCCACCAGGGTCGTCTTACCGTGGTCGACGTGGGCGATGATGGCGACGTTGCGCAGGTTCATTTGATAATCGCGAAAAGGCGCGGCCGGCATACGGGCGGCCGCTGGTCATGAAAAGGCATGCGGGAGGCGCGCGCCTCTTACAGGCATGTGGACAGAAACACCAGAGCGGGCGTTCACAGCTGTGATTGCCGGCTTACCGATATTTCATCTGCTGAGCCGCATCCGATGACATCCTCCATCGTCTCTTCTGCATGAAAAGCCTGATCCAGGCTCGGTTTCAAAGCGGAGATGATGATGTTGGGACTTATGCTTGCGGCTGCGCTGCTCGCTGGCGACGCGCCGGACATGCGCGTCGATACTCAGGGCCTGCACATGGCTCGACCGGGCGAAGCCTTGATCCTTGCAGGGCGTATCCGGGTCGCCAGCCATGAATGGTGCGCAGTGCACCGCGCCGTCCTGACGCCTGACTCCTTGGGCGATCCGCTGGTCTGCGAACGCGAGATGAGACGCCGGGCCTACAACGCCCTGCCGCAGACCCACCGCACCCACTTCGTGAGAGCGGGCGGTCAGACCGCCCTCAACCGGCCTTAGAGGGCTCGAATCATATAGCGAGCGTCGGACCCGTAGCTGGCCAGTTTCGCCGCCATCCCTTCGGCCGCCTGCTCCACGAAGCCGTGCCGGGCCCAGAAGCGGACCGCGTCGTTGACCGCGACCAGGGCGATGGCGGGCCAGTCGTCCTCGGTCGCCTGTTCCGCCAGACGCTCGACGATCACGCCCGTGACCCCGCCGCCTCGCGCCTCGGGATGCAGGGCCAGGTCATGCAGATAGATCAGGGCCGGTTCGGCCGGCAGGCCCTCGATCACCGTGTTCAGCGGCGGCGCGCTCTCGGCCCGCCACGGATAGGCGATCAGATAGCCTTTGGGCGCAGCGTCACCCTCGCTCAGCACGAAACAGCCGCGCGGATACAGCGCCAGCCGGTTCTGGAAACAGGCGCGATCCTCGAAATGATCCGGAAAGGACAGGCTGGCGACCTCGACCACCGCATCGATGTCGCCGGGCCTCATGGGCCGCCAGTCTAGCCCGGCTGTGGGCTGGGGCAGCGCGCGTTCAGTTCCGCCTTCTGGAAGCGCCATCGGATGATCCTCTCCTGACCGTCCATCACGCCTTCAATCCGGGCGTTCAGGACATCGCCCTCGCGTTCATAGACGACGCGCTTGGGAAAGTCGTCGTCGGCCGCCTGTTCGAAAACGACGCGGTGTGGACCGGCGTCGATCACCGGAAACACAGTCACGGCCTGGCCTTCCGGGTGGGCGAAATAGGCCAGTGGGGTATCTGGGGGCGCGGCCGGGGTCGGATCGAGGGGGCCAATGCGGGACAACTCCCACCCCGCCCGGCCGTCGCGCACTGTCAACGAGGTTCCCAGCATCAGGCCCATACGGGGATCGGTCCAGGTCTCGCCCACCTCGCGCGCGCCCTCGCAGGACAGCCAATAGCCGGACATCCACCCCAGGTCGGGTCGCAGGTCCGCGTGAAGCGCAGCGGCGAATAGCAGCGGGGTCAGCATGGTCGTCTTCCCTCTCCGGTCTATGCGTTCAGACTAGGCGGGCTGTGGTTCCGACGGCTTGTAGGTTTGCGACGCGATGGCGCGGGCCAGTTCATGCTGCTCGCGCGCCCATTCGGTGGCGGTGCAGCCCAGGAAGCGGCGGAAGTCGCGCGCCATCTGCGGCTGATCGAAATAGCCCGCCTCCAGCCCGGCCGCGAGCCAGGTTTCGGCCCTGTCCGGGTGGGCGGCATGATCGAACACGCGGCGAAACCGAAAGATCGAACGCAGCAGGCGCGGCGAAACCCCGACCCGATCGGCGAACCGGCGCTGAAGGGCGCGCTGTTCGGACGGAGATCGGATCGGCGCCGGACGATCGTCGGCCGACAACTCGATCTCAGCCCGGATCACCGGGTCTATCGTCCAGTTCGCACCACGCCTCTGCGCGTCAAGCCAGGCGGCGATGGCCGCGACCTGCCCCGTTGGATCCCCGGCCGGAGCGACGAACCCGGCCAGGCGCTTGACCATGTCCAGCCGCCGGTCGGTCGCCTCGCTCAGCGGCCGTCCCAGAAAGCCGCGCGCGCCATCGGGCTCGAACCGAACGGCGACCAGTTCGGTCGGGCCGGTCGGCCGCATGACTAGAGGCCGCGTCATCTGGCCCGCGAACAGGGCCATAGGCTGAAGACGAAACACCCCGTCGTCGCCCTGTTCCGCATAGGGGGCGCCCAGGTCGAAGATCAGTTCGGGACAGCCGTCGGGCGCAATGCGTTGGATGGTCGGTGAAGGATCGGGTGCGGCATAGGTCCAGATCACCCGGACAAAGGGCCGCAAGGCCGGCGGCGGCGCGAACTCCTGATATCTTTTCTCCCCCGAGGCCACCTCAGTTGACCTTGGACGGGTCCGGCGGAGCGTCGGGCAGGGCTGAGACCGGCACGCCGTCGTCCTTCAGCTTCCTGACCTCGGCCGGCGTGGCCTCGCCATAGATTTCCCGCTTCTCGGACCTGCCCTCGTGGATGTCACGGGCCTCACGGGCGAACGCATCGCCGACATAGTCGAAGTTCGCCTCGACATGGGCGCGCACCTCGCGGGCGGCGGCCATCATCAGGGTCTGCATCTTGGCCCCTACATCCGACGCCGGATCGGCCTTGCGCGCCCCGCTGACGGCCGGGGCCATGATCGCCTTCTGAACCGAATGCGAGCCGCAGAACGGGCACTCCACCAGGCCGCGCCCCGCCTGGTCGTCAAAGTCGGACGAGGAGCCGAACCAGGCCTCGAACTCGTGGGCCTGGTCGCATTTCAGGGCGTAGCGGATCATGGGACAATCAAACGGCGGGCAGGAAATCGCGATCGTGGGTCAGGGCGGGCACCGCCGCACGCGCGCGGGCCACCGCCTCCATGTCCAGCTTCGCCGTCACGATGCAAGGGTCGTCGTGATCCGCCTTGGCGATGATCTCGCCCCAGGGTCCGACGACGGTGGACCGGCCCCAGGTGCGGCGACCATCCTCGTGCAGGCCGCCTTGCGCCGGCGCCAGGATGAAAGCGCCCGTCTCTATCGCGCGCGCCCGAAGCAGGGTCTCCCAATGCGCCTCGCCGGTCGGGGCGGTGAAGGCGGCCGGCACCGCGATCATCGCCGCCCCCGCCTTGGCCAGCTGACGATACAGATGCGGAAAGCGGATGTCGTAGCAGATGGTCAGGCCCAACCGACCCCAGGGTGTGTCCGCGACCGCCGCCAAGTCGCCCGGCCGCACCGTCGCGCTCTCGCGATAGGTCTCGCCGTTCGGCAGGTTCACGTCGAAGACATGCAGCTTGTCGTAACGGGCGACGATCCCGCCGGACGCATCGATCAACAGCGACCGGTTGGCCGCGCGGCCGTCGCCGGCATGACCGGACCGCACGATGGCCGAACCGATCAGCAGCCACACGCCCAGTTCCGCCGCCAGACGACGCAGCCCCAGCACGACGACGTCGGCGTCCTCGTCAGTGATCGCCGCGTCGCGGCGGTCGCGACGCTGCTCCAGGACATTGGTCCCTTCAGGCGTCAGGACGAATTTCGCTCCGCCCGCCGCCGCCTCGCGGATCAGGGGCTCGACATGGGCCAGGGCCGCTTCCGCCGTCGCCGGCGTGCGGGTCTGGATCAGGGCGATGTCGAGCCCGCCGCTCACGGGATCAGGCCGCCAGAAGCGCGTCGAGCTTGCCGTCGCGGTCCAAGGCGTGAACGTCGTCGGAGCCGCCGACATGCTGGCCGTCGATGAAGACCTGCGGGAAGGTCATGCGGCCGCCGGACTTCTCGACCATCTCGGCCTTCTTGGCGGGATCGTTCGAGGCGACGATCTCGATGTAGTCCACGCCCTTCTTCTTCAGCAGCGCCATGGCGCTGTAGCAATAGGGGCAGCCGGGCTTGGTGTAGATGACGACGTCGGCCAAATCAGGTCTCCAGAACTAGGGGCGCCCGATCGGTCGCGGGCGATTTCGATCTACATAGTCAGTTCACGGGCGTTTCGCACCCGCGCGATGACCGCCAGGTCCACGCCGCGCGCTCCGGCGTCGAGCAGGGCGCGCGCGCAGGCCTCTCCGGTCGCGCCCGTGGTCAACACGTCGTCGATCAGAAGGATGCGCCGCCCCCGGATCCGACGCCGCCCGGCCTCGGTCACGTCGAAGGCCTTCCTGACGTTCAGACGCCGCCCGCGCTGGCTCTTGCCGCCCTGGCTGGTGGTGTGGGTCGTGCGGACCAGGGCGTCGGGCAGATAGTCGCGGCCTGCGTCGCGGGCCAGCGGTCGAGCGATCTCGGCGGCCTGATTGAAGCGGCGTGACAGCAGGCGCAACGGATGCAGCGGCACGGGAACGACCGCATCCGCCTCTTCGACCAGATCGGCGGCGGACCGGCCGATCCAGCGGGCGAACAGGGGCGCGAACTGCTGCTGGTCCCCGTGCTTGAACCGCAGGATCAGCCCTCGCGACGCCTCGTCGTACAGGCACGCCGCCCGGGCTCGCTGAAAAGCATAGGGCTGGGCGATGCAGGCGGTGCAGCGGTCCTCGGCGAAGGCGCCGCCGTCATACTCGAACGCCGCTCCGCAGCCGTCGCAGACCGGCGCCTCCAGAAACCGGATGCGGCTCCAGGCTTCGGGCGTCAGGCCTGCGGCGGCCGTCGCCTCGCGGCTGTCGTGCGCCATCGGCGGCAGGATCAGGTCCGCCAAGCCGCGTCCCGCCCCACGCAACTGCCGCCCCGCCCCTTCCCAGGCGCGCCGCCAGCCCCCATCCTGTTGATCCATGACTGCTCCCCAATCCCCTTCCGAAGGCCCTCCGCGCATTTTCGACGCCGCCCGGCGTCAGGCGCGACTGGCGCGGGCCGCCGACCGTTTCGACCAGGCCGACTTCCTGCACGTCCGCGCCGCCGCCAACGCCGCCGAGAGCCTGGAAGCCATACTGCGCGATTTTCCCGTTTCGGTCGATCTGTCCGCCCATCCAGGGGTGTTCGAACGCGCGGTTCGGTCCAGCGACGCCGCCGGCCGTGTGGGTCAAATCCAGACGCCCTTGTCCCTGACGCAGCGCGCGGCCCCGGGCGCGGAGGGCCTGCCGCTGGCGGACGGATCGGCCGATCTGATCGTGTCGCTCCTGACCCTGCACTGGGCCAACGACCTGCCCGGCGCCCTGGCCCAGATCCGGCGCGCGCTGAAGCCGGACGGTCTGTTCATCGGCACCTTGTTCGGCGCGGGCACGCTGAAGGAACTTCGGGCGATCCTGACCGAGGTCGAGCTGGCGGAGCGCGGCGGGGCTCAGGCTCGCGTCTCGCCCTTCGCCGACGGCTATGACGGCGCGGCCCTGTTGCAGCGGGCGGGTTTGGCCCTGCCCGTCTCCGACGTGGACCGGTTCACCGTCCGCTATGCCGATCTGTTCGCCCTGATCCGGGACCTACGCGCCATGGGCGAGACCAATGTGCTGCATGGTTCGGTCCGGCCGCTGAACCGCCGCATCGTCGCCCGCGCCGCCGCCCTCTATGCCGAACGTCATGCCCAGCCGGACGGTCGCATCCCAGCGACGTTCGAGATCATCCATCTGGCGGGCTGGAAACCGCACGAGAGTCAGCAAAAGCCCCTGCCGCGCGGATCGGCAAAAACGCGGTTGGCCGATGTGCTGGGCGTGAAGGAAATGACCGGCGAGGAGCCGGACTAGTTATCGACGGCCGCCTTCATTGCGGTGGTCAACTTTTCCATCGTGACGGCCAAACCGCCGTTGTGACTATTCGCCAGTGCGTTGAACGAGGTGATGATCGCCAGGAAGATTAGGGCGCAGATCAGACCGTATTCGATCGAGGTGGCTCCGCCGTCGTCGCGCAGGCACCGGCCGATAAGACGTCTCATGGCCGGCCTCCCTGGTCGGCGGTGATCAGAGCAGGTCGCGCAACCAGGCGACCAGAGGTTCGTCCGCCGGGGGCATGGGATAGTCCGAAAGCTTCTCGGGCTTCACCCAGGCCAGACCGTCGTGCTCACGCGCCGTGACCACGCCGTCCCACCGTCGGCACAGATACAATGGCATCAACAGGTGAAACGAATCGTAAGCGTGGCTGGCGAAAACGAACGGCGACAGGCAGTTTTCGCTGACGTCTATGCCCAGTTCTTCCTTCAACTCGCGGATCAGCGCCGCCTCGGGCCGCTCTCCCGGCTCGACCTTGCCGCCCGGAAACTCCCATAGCCCGGCCAGCTTCTTGCCCTGCGGCCGCTTGGCGATCAGCACTCGCCCGTCTACGTCGATCAGGGCGACGGCGACGACCAGGACTGTAGGAAGCGGCGCGTCAGTCACCCGGCCTTCCGCAGCCAAAGGTTCGACCGCTCGTCCATGTCCAAGGCCCGAGCGACGGCGACCAGCACGTCCGCGTCGCCGTTGGCGCGCCGCTCGACCACGACCTCGTCGCCGGGTTCGAAGGCCCAGCGCTCGTCCTCGGGCGCGGGGTCGTCGCTGAGGTGAAAGACATGGTCGCTGACGGCGCGAGCCTTCACCGGACGCCAGACATCGACGGCGTCGTCCACGATGCGGACGTGGACATCGGTCCAATCAGTAGATGAAGCCATCGCCGCCGACATGAATAACCTCTCCGGACTCGTCCTCGATCACCACCGAGCGTCCCGTCTCGGGATGAATATAGCGCGTCGCGGGGCGGTCTGTCTCGCGGTTCGCCGCCGCCACGCGGGCGCCGCTCGCGACCGCCTCGGCGATCTGATCATCCGTCCAGCCGCGCGCAGCCATCTGCCGCTGAAGCTTTTCCGGCCGTTTGACCATCAGCTGCGATAATCGCCGTTGATCTCGATATAGCCCTTGGTCAGATCGCAGGTCCAAACGGTCGCCGAGGCCCGGCCGGCGCCGACGTCGACCGTGATGTCGATCTCGGGGTTTTTCATATAGGCGCTCATCTTGGCCTCGTCGTAGGTGGCGGACGGCGCGCCATCGACGGCGGCGACGTTGGGTCCGAACCTGATGCCCAGCCGGTCGCGGTCCACCGGCTCCTCGGTCTTGCCGACCGCCATGACGACGCGGCCCCAGTTGGCGTCCTCGCCGGCGATGGCGGTCTTGACCAGGGGACTGTCGGCGATGGACTTGGCCAGCTTGCGGGCCGAGGCAGGGCTGGCCGCGCCGTCCACCGTCACCTTGACGAACTTGGTCGCCCCCTCGCCGTCCCGCACCAGCTGGTGCGCCAGGTCCAGCATGACCTTGTCCAGGGCGGCCGAGAAGCTTTTCAGCCGCCGATCCCCCACCCGCCCGATGCGCGGCGCGCCGCTGGTGCCGGTTGCGAACAGCAACGCCGTGTCATTGGTGGAGGTGTCGCCGTCCACCGTCACGCTGTTGAAGGTGGTGCGGACGTGCAGGCCCAGCAGCGCCTGAAGCACGTTCGGGTGGATGTCGGCGTCGGTGACGATGAAGGCCAGCATGGTGGCCATGTCCGGCGCGATCATGCCCGACCCCTTGGCGATGCCGGCGATGCGGACCTTGTAGCCCTCGATCTCGGCCTCGGCGTAGGACCCCTTGGGGAAGGTGTCGGTGGTCATGATGCCGCGCCCGGCCCTGGCCCAGGCGTCGGCGTCCAGCCCGTGCTCGATCTCGGGCAGTTTGGCGACGATCTTCTTTTCGTCCAGCACCACGCCGATCACCCCGGTCGAGGCCAGCATGACGTCGCGCTGGCGACAGCCGAACCGTTTGGCGACCTCCGAAGCCGTGCGGCGCGCGGCGTCGGCGCCGGCCTTGCCGGTGAAGGCGTTGGCGCAGCCGGCGTTGACCACCAGGGCGCGCACGTCCTTGCCGCCATCAGGGCCCGTCAGATGCTTCTTGCACCAGTCCACGGGCGCCGAGCCGATCTTGTGGCGGGTGAAGACCCCGGCGCAGCTGGTGCCGCGCGCGAAGCGGAACACCACCA
>Ga0190271_10000878_pt1 | contig 16086 bp, 17 predicted proteins | sample Popmic356T_FD_133747 | JGI IMG/M metagenome (GOLD analysis project Ga0190271, IMG submission 133747) | Populus adjacent soil microbial communities from riparian zone of Weber River, Utah, USA - 356 T | ecosystem: Environmental > Terrestrial > Soil > Riparian zone | place: USA: Utah | collected...
CTCGCCCTCGCCGACGACGAGGCGGGCCCAGCCACCGACCTGTTGATGAAAGCCAGGCTGCTTCCCGCTCAGGTGGAGGTGGCGTTGGCGAGAGGCGACGGCGACACCGCCCGAGCCGCAACCGAAGAGTTGGAGCGACTCGCCGAGGAGTACCAGCGACCAGCATTCGAGGCCTTGGCGCTCACCGCTCGCGGCGAGGTCCTCATGACAGATGGGGATCACGCGGCCGCCATTCGCGAATTGACCCGTGCGGGGCGGGTCTGGCGAGAGATCGGCTTTCCATACGAGGGGGCTCGGGCTCGAGTTTCGCTGGGTCAAGCACATGTCGCGGCAAACGACGAGGCTCAGGCTCGACTGGAGTTGGGCGCGGCGAGATCAGTATTCGAAAAGCTCGGCGCTGCCCTCGATCTGAGGCGTGTGGATGAGATCCTCTACAACCTCGACGGCCCGGCGCCCGATCGGTCACGTGTCACCAAGACGTTCATGTTCACCGACATCGTCACCTCGACGGATCTGGTCAGGTTGATCGGGGATGCGAAGTGGGAGTCTCTCCTCGCAACACACGACCGACTCGTCCGGTCGGTCCTGGCCGAGCATCGCGGTACCGAGATCAGTCACACCGGGGACGGGTTCTTCGTCAGTTTCGATCGTGGCATTGATGCCGTTGAGGCGGCAGTGGCCATCCAGCGTCGCCTCGCTGAACATTCGCGCGACCAAGGGTTCGCCCCGTCGGTTCGGATCGGGATTCACACCGACGAGGCCACCGTCGATGGAAGTGACTACCGGGGCCTTGGCGTGCATCGCGCCGCCCGGGTGAGCGCGGCCGCCGAGGCGGACGAGATCCTCGTGTCGGCCGCTGCCTTGGAGGCCGCCGAAAGGGTCAGATTCCAGGTATCCGAGGGGCGGGATGTCGAGCTCAAGGGGATAGAAGACCCGGTGCGACTCCACACAATCGACTGGAAGGCAACGACGCCCGCCTAATAACGGGCGAAGCCTCGAACCGTTTCGATGGTATCGGTGTCCTCTGGCCCTTTGTCCTCTCGATAGCGCTTGACCCGAGCGAAGCGGAGGGCGACACCACCCGGGTAGCGGGTGCTTCGCTGCACCCCATCAAAGGCGATCTCATAGACGATCTTCGGCTTCAGAAACACGGTGTTGCGGCTGCGGTGATCCTCGATCTCGAGAAAGCACTCGGTCTGCCAGGCAAGCATCTCATCGGTCAGCCCCTTGAACGTCTTGCCGAGCATGACATACCTGCCCTGTCCGTCGGCGGCGCCCAGATGGAGGTTGGAGAGCCAGCCCTCCCGACGCCCTGACCCCCACTCTGCGGCCAGAACGAGGAGGTCGAGGGTGTGGGTCGGTTTCACCTTGAGCCAGCCCGACCCGCGGCGACCGGCCTCGTATGACTGGTCCGGGTCCTTGGCCACAACGCCTTCGAAGCCGACGGCCACCGCATCGTCGAAGAAGCGATCGGCCACCGCCGTGTCGCCGGTGAGGACCGAGCCCACGAGCGCCTCGGCGGGGACAGCGCCGGTCAAGGCCGCCCGACGCTCGATAAGCGGAAGGTCGATGAGATCTTCCCCATCGAGATAGAGACAGTCGAAATAGAAGGCGCGCAATGGCGGCGCTTGGTCGGACGCCTCGGCCCCAAACCTGCTCATCGAGTCCTGGAACTGCTCCGGGCCTGAAGGGCCAAACAGCAATGCCTCGCCGTCGAGGATGAACGACGTGACCGGATACTCGAGCACCGCAGCAACCACCTCGGGAACGCTGCCGGTGATGTCTCTCAGATTCCGGGTGAACACCTTCACGTCCTGCCCGGCGCGGTGCACCTGGATGCGTGCCCCGTCAAGCTTCCACTCCACGAAAGCACGGCCCAGCGCCGCCACTGCCTCACCGGCGCTCGCGGCGGTCTTGGCCAGCATCGGCTGGACCGGAGTGAACAATCCGAGTGTCGAAGCACCGAGAGCGTCGGGCCCCTCCGCCAAGGCGCGGGTGGCTACGCCGACCAGATCGCCCTCCAACATGGCGGCCCGACGCACCCGATCCGGCGTGACTTCGAGGGCAGCGGCGACGGCGTCCGCCATCACTCCTTCGAGGGCCCCCTGCCGAAGATTGCGCACGATGAGATCGCGCAGGAACCGCTGCTCGCCCTCGGTGGCGCGGCCGAACATCCGCCCGAGGAGCGACACTCTCATCTTCTTGGAGCCGGGGCCCGATACACGGGCCAGGTCGTCCAGGGTCTCATCGACCTCGAGTATCTCGAGTGACGGGTTGTCTGCTGGAGTCACGTCAATGGCGTAGACAGTCGCCCACCCCACTCCCAGCCTGTCCTGTGGTGGCCTGCCGCTCAGGTAGGAGATCGCCGGCGCCGCTTCGTCCGGGTCGAGCCGGCGAAGCATCGCGGCGAGCAACTTGATCTTCTTGGATCGAGCCCTCGTCGCGGAGACCGCGGCGGAGACACCGACGAGTTCGGCCAGGAGCACGGGTCAGGACCGGAATCGGTCGAATGGCTCCAGCTCGATCGCCGAATCATCAAGGGCGCTGCGCACCTTTTCGACGGTGGGGCCCAAGTCAAACGGAGCGAGCTTCGACCAGGGCCGTTTTCGCGATCGATCCCGGACATTTCTCAGCCCGATCCCATCTGGCTCGATCTCACCCAGCTCCTGCCATGAGATCGGGGTGGCGACCGGCGCCCCCTTCTTCGGTCGCAGGGACCAAGGAACGACCGAAGTGGATCGTGAGGTGTTCCTCATCCAGTCGACAAAGACCCGATCGCCGCGATCGGCTTTGCGAAATGCCAGCGTCAAGAGGCCGTCGTTTGCGGCGGCGCCAAGAGCAGCAGTGCCTCTGGCAACCACTGCGACGTCCTCGACATGAGTGGTCGGCTGCAAAAGGGCACGAAGGTGGTACCCCTTCGAACCAGAGGTCATCAGGACGGTCTCTATGCCAAATGTCTCGAGGACTGCGCGCATCTCACGGGCAGCCTCACGGACCAGCTCGACGCTGTCCGCAGGCGGGTCCAGGTCCCAGATCACCCAGTCCGGGTGCTCCTCGTCCTCGGCTCGAACCGGCGGCACGTGGAACGTGATCACGCCGAGATTGGCGAAGAAGGCGATGCCCTCCACGGAGTCGACCATCGGATAGATGGTCGTCCCGCCACCCTCCTTCGGCACCTCGTGACGCCCGATCAGCTCTTCGGGGGCGTGGTCGGGGACGTTTTTCTGCATGAACCCCTGACCGTCGATCCCCCGAGGGAATCGCTCGACGGAGAGGAGTCTGCCCTCGATGAAGGGAAGCATTCGATCGGCTACGCGGACGTAGTAATCGACGACGTCGCCCTTGGTGATCCCATCTTTGGGGAAGACCACCCGGTCGGGATTGCTGACCTCCATTGGCACCAAACCTAGGCCGGGTCGCAGTCAATTCGAGCGAGACAGCCGCTTGCGACCTTCGGTCTCCTCGTCGACCACCCTGCCGGTGGGCACGAAGCCATGAGCCAGGTAGAAAGGCCGGGGGGATCCCTTGCCCTCGCCCCAACTGGTGAGAAGGCTCTCGTCCCCCATCTCCACGCACTCGGCCTCGACAAGCTCCAAGATCCTGGCCCCGATGCCTCGTCGCTGGTGGAGACGGTCGATCAGCAGACGCCAAAGAAACGGCTCCGGATGGTGCTCGGTGCTCAGGGCCAGCATCACGAACCCAACGATCACGTCGTCGGCCACCACGGCCCGCATCCACGGCACGACTGGCGCCCCGTCGACCACCTCGGGGAACAGGGCGTCGGCAAACGAGCGCAACACGGGGGCAACGAACGCTTCCTGCGTCTTGTGGGTGGTGAGACCCGAAACGGCGGCCTCGTTCTCGTTGGTCACCTCGACTAGAAGCACATCGTCCGGCGAGTGCCGGGGACGGTCACGCCACGTCTCCCAATCCGACCTCGTCATCCCGTAGATCCAGTCGTCTGACAGCTCGTCGCCCACCCAGAACGACGATTTCGTCTCACCTTCGAAGAGGAAACCAGTTCTCTCCAGGACCATGGCAGAGGCCGGGTTGTCCGGGTGGAGCATCCCGGCGACCCTCGTCACATTTAGCTCCTCGAACAGATATCGGACGAGGGCCTCCACAGCTTCGGCGGCATACCCCCTCCCCCAATGCGCCTTGGCGAAGGTGTAGCCCACCTCGGCGGATCGCCCCTTCCACGAGAGCTGGGCGCCGACGTCACCGAACACCTGGCCGCTAACCGGGTCGCAGACGATGGCCATCCACCATTTGTCGTTCTCGGGTCCGTCCATTGAAACCATCGTGGACACGACCTTCTCCGCTCGTTCCATGGGATATGGAAGCTCCCAGTCCTGATAGCGAGCCACGTCGGGATCGGCGCGCAGGGCGTGGTATGCCTCCAGGTCGTCGGGCTGGAATGGGCGGATGAGCAGGCGCTGGGTGCGGATCGGGGTGAACACCGCGCCGATTCAACCAGCGACGCCACCGGATACGCTTCGAGGCCATGGCTGATGACAAGACCGGGCGGGTGCAGGGGCCGGCGTCCTACTTCCCATCGATCGAGAAGAAGTACGGCAGACCCATCGAGGAGTGGCAAGCACTGATCCGGGCCAGTGACCTGACCAAGCACATGGAGCTGGTCAATTGGCTCAAGGCCGAGTACGGGATGGGGCATGGCCACGCCAATGCCCTCGTCGCCTACACGCTCGCCGAAGACTCCGGCACCTGACGCTGTCGGCGGCGCTAAGTAGCTTCCGGCATGCACAGGAGGACACCATGCGCATACAAACCGGTCAGCTGGTCGCCCTGGGTTACGGAGCGTATGTGCGCTCAGACGAGGTGACCGCCGTCGAGCCGATCACCGAGGGCCGCGGCCCCGGGAAACGATCCCTGGTGTGGGTCCGTGGCGTGACCGATCCCCTGGTCGCCTCCCGGGCGGAGGGCTCGATCGTCGATGATCTGGTCACACCGGCCGACGAGGCGACACGAATGAAGGCGCAGCGGGCGGTGCTGAACAAGATGGCTACGGTCCTCGACAAGGTCTCTCCCGGAATTCGGCGGCTCCTGGCCGAGGAATCGGGCACCGACATCGACGATCTCCTGGCTGAGGCGAACCGGGTCCTCGGCTGAGTCAGGGGCGAGCGATCAACCGCACCAGCGGGATGATTCGCTCCGTCTTCTCCTGGTAGTCGCCGAACTGAGGTGCCGCGCTCACCACGACCGTGTCCCAGAGGAGGTCCCGCTCCGCTCGGTCGATGGGGATGGCATCGGCTTCGTAGAGCTCAGCGTCCCGCCGCACCCATACTCTGGGATCCTCGACGAGGTTGAGGTACCAATCGGGATGTCGGGGTGCACCACCATATGACGCGGCCACGACGAGATCGTCATCGACCTGGAAGAACCGCAATGGAGTACGGCGGATCTGACCGGACGCACGGCCCGTGGTGTATAGGAGGATCAGATGGCCGGCCGCCGGATGATCCACCGCTGCCCCGTCGCTCTCGAGGTACTGATGGACATGCTTTGCGGCGTGAGGCCGCGACGGGTCGACGGCTCGATCCTCGATGGTCATCGGCCGAAGCTATCACCGCTTCCCGACGTAGGGTTGACCGGGTGCGACGTCTTGCCGCATTCCTCCTTGTCGCATCTACGGCATGCACCACAGTCGCCGTCGAAGACGCCACGACCACGTCGGCACCGGACCCGGTCCCGACCACGGCGCCGCCTGAAGGTTGGGTCGAGCTGGCCCCGATGACGCTGGCCCGCAGCGAGCATCCCGCAGCCGTCCTCGGGAACGAGATCGTGGTCGCCGGAGGCTTCATCGGAGTCGGTGTGGGCCGGAGCGGCGTGACGCCCACCGTGGAGGCCTACTCACCCGAGTCAGATACCTGGCGTGACCTTCCCGATCTCCCTGAGGCCCGTCATCACGGGATGGCGGCAGTGGTTGAAGACCGGGCGTTCTTCATCGGTGGTTACACCGCGTCCGGGGATGCGTCCACGTCTGTGTGGGAGTTGGTCGATGACGTCTGGGTCGATCGGGCTCCCATGCCTGAGCCTGTGGCTGCGGGAGCGGCCGTAGTTCTGGGGCAAGGAATCCATGTCGTAGGTGGCGCGCCCGGCGGGCTCTTCCTCCGTTACGACCCGGAAGGCGATTCCTGGTCACGGCTCCGAGAGCCGGCACGGGAGCGGGAGCATGTCGCCAGTGTCGTTCTCGACGATGAGGTCTGGGCGATCGCCGGGCGCTGGGAGGGTGAGGTCTTCGCCACCACCGAGGTCTTCGACACGGGAACAGAAACTTGGCGGGCCGGACCGTCGCTGGGTGAAGCTCGCTCCGGTTTCGGGGCGGCCGTGATCGACGGCGCCATCGTGGTGGCCGGCGGCGAGGTGTTCTCGCCTGACGAAGCTCTGACATCGGTAGAGATGCTCGAGCCGGATGACGACCAATGGGCCACCATCGAGCCACTCCCCCACGGGCTGCACGGCAATCCACTCGTGGCTTTCGACGCCGCCGTCTACCTCCCCGGTGGCTCGATTCGGGCGGCAGGCGTGGACAACGATGGCCAGACGTACCGGCTGTTGCCGAGATGACATTCGAACGCGGGCGGCGGTAGGTTCTCTCCATGCCGCATCAGCAACAGCCCGTGGAGATGATCCTCCTCAGGCAGCTTGCCAGCTATCTGACAATCCCGTTGTGGATGATGGATGATGCGGGAAACCTCATCTATTACAACGAATCCGCCGAAGGCCTGCTCGGAGTTCAGTTCGACGATGTCGGCCCGATCAACTCCGAGTCATTGGTCGGTGCTTGGCACGTCACCCAACTCGACGAGTCGCCTTTGCCCGATTACGAATTCCCGGTCCTGGTGGCACTGAGCAAGCGAATCCCGGCCCACCGGGCGATTCGATTCCAGGGGATGGACGGTGTGTGGCGGGTGGTCGAGGTCACTGCGCTTCCGATCGAAGGTCAGGGCGGGAGATTCCTCGGCGTCCTCGCCACGTTCTGGGAGGTCGAGGACTGAGGGCCCGGCTTTGGGGAACGAGGGGGTCGATCGCCAGCGCCGGGTTGGACACGGCCAAATACGGTGGCGACACGTCAGCCGTCGAGGTGACGAGTAAGGACGGGAGGATCCTCGTCCTCGACGCCGGCAGCGGGATGCGGGCGCTCGGGGCGAACATCGAATCGGTGGAGCGGGTCGACGTGCTCATCACGCATCTCCACATGGACCACATCCAAGGGCTGCCGTTCTTCGCCCCGTTGCACGACCCCGACATCCGGGTCGATGTGTGGGGACCGATCTCGACAACGCAGACCCTCAAAGAGCGACTGAACCGCTATCTGTCCCCACCACTTTTCCCCGTGCGGGTACGGGACCTTTCCAACGTGGACTTCCACGACGTCCCACCGGGCACTTTTGACATCGATGGGATCCAGGTCACCGCTGACCTGGTCTCTCACCCCGGCCCCACCCTCGGTTACCGCCTCGAAGAGGCCGGCAGGGTCCTCACCTATCTCCCCGACCATGAGCCCGCACTGGGCATGCACAACTTCCCCAAGAACCCGGAGTGGACCTCGGGTTACGACCTGGCCGCAGGGGCAGACCTGCTGATCCATGATTCTCAATACACAGACGAGGAGTATTCACAGCGGATTGGGTGGGGCCACAGCTCGTACAGCCATTTGCTCGCATTCGCCGCAATGACCGGCGTGGGAACCCTGATGACATTCCACCACGATCCCGATCACAGCGATCAGAAGCTCGATGACGCGCACGAACGGCTTAAGGCAACGGGTCAGGGCTTCGAGATCGTCCCCGGGACCCACGGAGCGGTCTTCGAATTGTGAGCAGGTCGAGGACGTAGTCTCGGACGATGTCGTTGACCGCAGAGCAGCTCCAGGAGATTGGGAAGGCGCGGGAGGTAGTCATTGAGACCAGACGGGGCGACCGGGTGATCGGCACGGTGATCTGGGTCGTCGTCGGGAGCGATGACGTCTACGTGCGCTCGGTTCGGGGCGAATCGGGACGTTGGTACCAGAGGGCACTGGCAGATCCGGAAGTCGCTCTTCGAGTCGGAGACGCCCGGTTCGAGTTCACCGCGGTGCCGGCGAACGACCCCGATTCGATCGAATCGGCGTCCGAAGCATTGAGCGCGAAGTACCGGGGACGCTCCCTCGAGATGATGCTCCTGCCGGAGACCTTGGGCACCACCCTCCGTCTCGCGCCCAGATAGCCGTCACACGTTGCCGGTCAGCAGGAGCAGGGCATGGATGGCGATCCCGACCAGGGCGCCCACCACGGTCCCATTGATCCGCACGAACTGGAGGTCTCGGCCCAGTTGAAGCTCGAGACGGTGGGAGATCTCGTTGGCGTCCCAGCCGGCCACCGTCGTCTCGATCATCCCGATGACCTCTTCATCCCATTGATTCGCGAGACGCTCGGCAGCCTCGGCGATCCACGTGTTTATCCGCGTCCGAAGCGCCTCGTCTTCGAGCATGCGGCGGGCCCACCACTGGATCAACTCTGCCAGGCGCTTCTCGAGGTCTGAGCCTGCCTGCGATGCGGCTCGGCCCAGACTCTCCTGGAGAACCTGCCACTGTGTTTGGACAGCAGAGGCCAGTTCCGGCGAGTCGAGGATGTGCAATTTGGAATCCTCGATGCGCTCGGCCAGATCGGCGGAATTGCGGAGGTCGTCGGCGATTCGCGACATCATCATCTCGATGTCGGTGCGGATCGGGTGCGACGGATCGGAAGCGACGTCTTCCACGAGGATTCTGAACGAGGCGATGATCCGCTCAAAGACGAGCTCGCCGGCCCAGGCCGGCATCCACCAGGGAGAGGTTCGGGCGAAACTCTCTCTGAAATACGTGAGATTGTCGACGATGACGACGTCGAGACCTCGCAACGCGGCCTCCACCGACTGCAGCGTCCGGCCACCCTTGAGCCAGGCATCGACTACGAGGGAGATGATGGGCGTGATCGGGGTCTGCCGCAGCCAGTCGAGAGACGTCTGGGTGATGACCGATGCCACCCGCTCATCGTCGAGCGACTGAGCAATCGTGGACCCGGTCTCGATGGTCCGGCGCGCCGCCAGCGCGGCGTGATCGGAGGAGTCCAACCACCTCGCCAACCGCCCGGCGATGTCTGCGTTCGTCAGCCACTGCCCGAGATTGGCCGGATCGAGGAAGTTCTGCTGGACGAACTCGGCCAGTCCGCGTCCGATCTCGTCCTTGCTCTTTGGGATCAGGGCGGTGTGCGGTATCGGAATCCCCAACGGGTGCCGGAACAAGGCGGTGACGGCGAACCAATCGGCGATGCCACCAATGAGGGCCGCCTCGGACGCCGCCCGGATGAAGCCATTGACGCCGGTCTCCTCGCCGAAGAAGTGGCTGACGAGGAAGACGACAAACGCTCCGAGCAGGAAGAGGTTGGCTCTCCGCTTCCAACGCCGCAGCTCCCCGATTCTCCGCTCCTCGTAGGAAGTCGATGCAAAGTTGGGCCCGGCGGTCACGAGATCATTCTGGCGCGGAGATCCGACCCTATGGGGTCGCATCTCCGCGCCAAAACAGGTGGGATCAGGCCGATTTCTTCGCCCGTGTCTGATCGACGGAGGCCTTGAGCGCCTCGAGGAGATCGACCACCTTCTCCGTTGGAGCCTCTGCCGGATTCACGGTGATCTCGTTCCCCTCGATCTTGGCCTCGATCGCTTCCTCGAGTCGGCGGCGATAGCTGTCCTCGAAGACCTTCGGGTCGAAGTCACCGGTCAGCTGGTCGATCAGTTGACGGGCCATCTTCAATTCCTGGGCGGACACTCGTGGCTTCTTCTCCAACTGCTCGAAATCGGCCTGCCGGATCTCATCGGGCCATTTCATGGTCTCGAGAACGAGCAACCCGTCCCTGACACGCAGCGTGCAGAGTCGCTCCTTCTCCCGGATGGCCACCTTGGCCACGGCGACCCGGCCAGATTCGGTGAGGGCTCGTACGAACAACTCGTAGGCCTTGACCGCGACGTCGGTAGGCGCAACGAAATAGGACTTCTCGAAGAAAATCGGATCCACCTCGGATTCGTCCACGAATTGGACGACATCGATGGATCGGGCACTCTCCGGTGCGATCTGCTCGAGCTCCTCGGGCGTGAAAACGACGTACTTGCCCTTCTGGTACTCGTAGCCCTTGACGATGTCGTCCCAATCGACCTCCCGACCGGTCTTGGACGAAACCCGCTTGTACTCGATCCGGGATTCGTCCTTGCCAGATAAGAGATGGAACGAGACGTCCCTGTCCTCGGTAGCCGTGTAGAGCCCGACCGGGATCGTGATCAGCCCGAAAGTGATGGCCCCGTTCCATATCGAGCGCTTAGAAGTCGAGGGTGGGCTTTTCGACGGACGCCCCCAGTCGGAGAGAGCCTCGATCAGCTCGTCTTTGTCCATCTGGGAGCGCCCCGGTACGTCTGCTGCCTGGGCTTTCTCGTACAGCTCGGTCTTGCTCAGCTTCTCCAGTGTTTTCGTAGCCATTTCCAGGCCTCCTTGGTCCCACACATACCACCGCCGATGCGCCCACAAACGGCTCTCGGTACCGTTGTCGCCGGAATGACGCATGCCCATGCCCTCTGAGAAACTGCATCTTCGAACTCTCGACGGCGGCGAGGTCGAGCTCGACATGTCCCTCCTCGCGACGATTCGGGACGAGAGCCGGCTCCGCCCCGGCGACGTGGGCTTCGACGACGCCACCCTGATCTGGAACGGGCTCATCGACAAGGAGCCTGCCCTGGTCATCCAGCCCGATAGCTCCGACGAAGTCGCCTTCGCCGTCAACCTCGCCCGAGAGCAACGTTTGCTGTTTTCGATCAAGGGGGGTGGGCACAACATCTCGGGTCTGGCCCTCGCCGACCGGGGCTTGACGCTGGACATGTCGCACATGCGAGTAGTCCGGGTCGATCCCGGCAATCGGCTGGTTCATGTCGGCGCCGGCTGTCTACTCGGCGATGTGGACCGGGCCACTCAGGAGCACGGGTTGGCGACCACTCTCGGTTTCGTTTCGGAGACAGGCGTGGCCGGCTTGACCCTGGGCGGTGGGTTCGGATACCTGTCCCGCCGATTCGGGTTCACGGTGGACGACCTGGTCGAAGTGGAGATAGTCACCGCCGATGGTCAGATTCGGACCGCGAGCCGCGAATCCGAGCCCGATCTCTTTTGGGCGATCCGCGGCGGCGGCGGGAACTTCGGGGTGGTCACCGAGTTCACATTCCGCCTGCACGAAGTGGGCCCCGGGATCACGGCGGGTCTGATCGCCTGGCCCGCGGCGGACCACGCCGAGGACGCTCTCGCCCTCTATCGAGAGATGACGGCTACTGCCCCACAAGAACTGACCCTGGTGTCGACGATGCGACTCGCTCCCCCGGCCCCCTTCATCCCCGAGGTGTGGCATGGCAAGCCCATCGTGGCCATGATCGCCTGCCACACCGGTGATCCCGCCCAGGCGGAACGCGACCTCTCCCCGATCAAGGGGTTCGGCAAACCGATTGCCGATCTCATCATGCCCAAGACCTATGTCGAGCAGCAGTCGATGCTCAATGCGACTCAGCCCAAAGGCGCCAATTACTACTGGAAGACCGAGTTCATTTCAGAACTGAGCGAGGGTTACCTCGAATCGGTTCGCGCCAACGCTGCCGAAATCGAGTCCCCCATGTCACAGATCATCACTTTTCATATCGCGGGCGGGGTGAACGAGCATGCCGAGGATGACGGGGCGGTAGGGAATCGGGACGCCGAGTTCGTGGTCGGCGCCGCGGGGGCCTGGCCCGCGACCGATCCCAACGGCGAGTCCTACCAGACGTGGGTGCGGTCTTCCTGGGAGCGATTCCGGCCGTTCTCTACTGGAGGCAACTACATCAACTTCCAGACAACCGACGATGACGTCACTCGGATCGAGGACTCCTACCGCGGCAACTACGAGCGGCTGCGGAGGATCAAGGCCGAGTACGACCCCGACAATCTGTTCCGAGTCAACCGCAATCTGGAGCCCGCCGGGTAGGCGCTGTCGTGACCCTCAGCCCGGCCAACCTCCGGACGTTCGACCTCATGGTCGACACCATCCTCCCGGCGGTCCCAGGCGACGGCCCTGCGTGGACCACACCGGGCGCCGATCTCCGGCTCTCGGCCGAACTCCCCCGTGTCTACGGGGTATTGCCGCACGAGCGCGATCGGAAGGATCTCAGGCTCTTCCTCGGTCTCCTCGATTCGGCGGCGGGTGGCATGGTCCTCTTCGGGCGGGCTGTGAAGTTCACCAGCCTGGCTCCCGACCAGCGCGCGGCCGCCCTGCTCGCCATGCAGGGCAACCGCTTGGAGATTGTTCGCAAAGGGGTCCGAGCCCTCAAGACCCTCGCCGCCTTTCTCTGGGTCACCACCGATGACCCGGGCCGACCGCCCGAGGCGTGGGTCGCCATGGGTTATCCGGGCCCGGACGGACCTGCCCTGGCAACTCCCAAGACGATCGCCACCGAGGTCGTGGACCGCGACACGACCATCGAGTGCGATGTCGTGGTCGTCGGCTCCGGCGCCGGCGGAGCAATCGCCGCCGCCGTGCTCGGCGGAGCCGGTCTCGATGTAACCGTCCTCGAGCTTGGTGGTTATCGCAACGAGTCGGATTTCACCCATCTCGAATCCGACGCCTATGGCTCGATGTATCTCGATGGCGGCTTGAAGTCGACCACGGACGGTGGCGTCCTCATGCTGGCTGGGTCCACGTTGGGTGGCGGCACTGTGATCAACTACACGACTTCGTTCGCCACCCCCGATGCGGTCCGGGAGGAGTGGGACCGCGTGGCCGGATTCCCGGAAGTGTTCACCGGTGATGGCTTTGGCGAATCACTGGCCGCTGTGCAGAAAGGGTTGGGGGTCAACAAGGACCACGGCACGCCTTCTGATCGTGACCAGATCGTGGAGAAGGGCCTTCGCAACTTGGGTTGGCACGTCGACGAGCAGCCCCGCAATGTCAACGGCTGCACCGAAGAGGCATGCGGATACTGCACGATGGGATGCCGCATCGGCGCCAAGCGATCGACCCTCGCCACCTATCTCCAGGATGCGGCCGACCAAGGTGCTCGGATCGTCGTCAACGCCGACGTGCAGTGGATCCACACCGACCAAGGCCGGGTCACCGGCGTCCTCGCCCGAGTCGGTGACCTCCCTCTCAACGTCAGAGCCAGGGCAGTGGTGCTGGCGGCCGGGGCGCTCAATACACCGGCCCTGCTCTTGCGGAGCGGTCTCGGTGGTCCTGCCGCAGGGGATTACCTCAGGATCCACCCGGTGACAGCCCTCTGGGGACGTTTCGAGGAGCGAGTCGACCCATGGATGGGGATGCTGCAGACGCGGTTCAGCGAAGAGTTCGCCGATCTCGACGGTCGTGGGTACGGGTTCCGATTCGAGACTGCCCCGGTCCATCCCCTGTTTCCTGCGGCCTTCTTGGGATGGGAGGACGGGCCGTCGTTCAAGCGCGACGTCCTGGGCCTGGGTCATCTGGCGGTCGGCGGAATCCTGCTTCGCGACCACGATCATGGCCGGGTCGCCGTCAGGCGAGACGGCAGCCCACTCTGGAAATACCGGATCTCCGAGTACGACAGGGCTCATGTCAGGGAAGGCGTGCGAAGGGCCGCTGAATTGCTCGCCGCAGCAGGGGCGGTCGAGGTCCTCACCTCGACCATCCGACCGGTGCGATGGTTTCCCGGTCAAGGCAGCATCGACGACCTGATGGCCGGGACCGACGCCATCGGATACGGCCCAAATCGAACCTCCTATTTCTCGTTCCATCAGATGGGCAGCGCCCGCATGGGCTCGGATCCGGGCACGTCTGTGGTGGATGCCGCAAATCAGGCACATGACATCGCCGGGCTCTATGCGATGGACGGGTCGTGCTTCCCGACGGCCTCGGGTGTGAATCCGATGATCTCAATCGCCGCCATCGCCCACCGCGGCGCAACCCGTCTGGCGGAACGCCTGGCCTGAAGCTCAACTCCCCAACACGACCTCGACATCGACGCTCTCGGATACACCATCGACGTCGATGGGGACAGTTGCAGGGTCGTGTCCATCGGCATGACATACGATTTCGTAACGGCCCTGAGCCGGTGCATACAACGAGAACCGGCCGTCGTCATCGGTCAGCGTGGCGATGTCGGGCAGCGGCACCGGCGACGTGATAAAGAACACCCGGGCCTCGATCACTGGGCTGTCGTCGGCGAGATGAGCTCGTCCTTCGATCCGGGCACCTCCGCCGGTCATGGCTGTGACGCCTGCTTCCAGGCTTTGATGTTGTTGAAGACCGGCTGGCTGATTCGGGTGCCCGAATTCACTGTGGCGCCCCCGTAGGCATGGATGGCGATTCCGTATCGGGACCCGTTGGCGAACCTGTAGACGGCGGACCCACTCTGGCCGCCGGCGGTGTCGATGTCGTAGAACACCTTGCGGGTGCTGGCAGAGTCGATCGTCCTGGCGGCGTACCACTGGGTACCGGCTGGCTTGTCACCCGGATACCCGGAGATGTTGGCGTGGACGCCATCGAGACTCGACCAGTTGCCAAAACCGAGCCAGCCAGTCTTGTCGCCCAGCGACTCGCCCAGGACGATGGCGCCGTAGTCGTACTCGCCATCGGCGTCGGTGGCCCATCCGACAACAGACCAGAATTTGGATGTCGTCGCCGACCCAAAGGGGAGGGTCCCTCCATTCCGACCCGGCATCACGACGATCTTCTGCACCCACCCGTCACGACCGGCGACGCCACTGTTCTTGATGTAGACGACGTGACCGGCGGTCACCAGCAGTCTCGGCCCCACGAACCATCCGGTGCCGATCCAGAGCGAGTTGTCCGCAGCAGTGATCCGCAGCGAGGCATGGGCACGCCATGGGTAGGCGACGGTGTTGGTGATCTGAAACCGATCATCGGCTCCGTGCACCGTCTCGGCCTGGGCGTCGGGTGGCCCGAACGATGCCTCGCCGATGTCGGGCAACTGTGTCGTCTCGTCCGGCACCGACAACACTTCGCCAACCGATTCGGGTGAGAACTCGCTGTGGATTTGGGGTGTGGGAGGCTTGTAGCCCGTGACCTTCTCGTAGCCGCTCCTCGGCGCCTTCTCGACCTGATCGTCCTCACCCGTCGAGATCTCCTCCGAAAGCGACTCCTCTCCCACGTCGAAGCTGGATACCGGTGTGTCCTTGTCCACCACCTCATTGCCGTTGGGCATGACGCCCTCCTTCCTCGATGGCCTAGGTCGGCTCGATGTCGAATTGATCCTCGAGGGCGAACTCACCCGTGGCGATGACCCGGGTCGGGACGTTCTCCGACCCGTCCCGGCTCGGGATCTCGAGCGAGGGCGGTATGCGCTCGTCGGCCTTCAACTGAGCACGCGGCACCTTCCGCGTGACATAGACCGCCACAGCCAGATCAGCCAGGCCTTCGGTGTCATCGGTCACCGGGACGACTCCGATGCCGGTCACATTCGGGTATCCGGCCAGCTCCTCTTCGTAGAGCTCGATGGCCCGCTGGACGTGATTGCGGCTGGCCATCACACGACCTCGATGTCGAGCAATTCGAGGACATGGGTGATCCGATTGAAAACGCTGCCCGAGGCAGCACCGGCGAAGTGGAGGCCGACGATCTTGTCGTTGTTGTTCAGGACCACCGAGCCGCTGTCACCACCGGCGCTGTAACGGGTGCACAGGACCTGGTCCCTGAACCCCACCCGTGCCCCGCCCGAGCCCGACAGCCGGTGGTACTTGAGCGCGAGGCGGAGGTGAACATCGGTTATGACGCCGGTGGTGTAATCCGTGGTCCGGCCCACCTTCTTGATATGCATGCCCCTGCGAACAGTCTTGCTCACGCCAGCCGGGGCGACGTCGAGGATACGTAGCTTCGGTCCCGCCCAGGACCGGCGTCGAACCTTGGCGATTGCGGCATCGACCAGATTCGGGAAGCTCGTTTCCGTGAACTCGAAGGGGACAAAGTCGGTGAGCCGGGCGAATGAGTCCCCGTCGGATGAGCCGCCGTCGAGCGAGCCCGGCTGGAGGATCCCGTCACCAGCAACGGCCATGCCCTC
>Ga0190271_10000879_pt1 | contig 16079 bp, 12 predicted proteins | sample Popmic356T_FD_133747 | JGI IMG/M metagenome (GOLD analysis project Ga0190271, IMG submission 133747) | Populus adjacent soil microbial communities from riparian zone of Weber River, Utah, USA - 356 T | ecosystem: Environmental > Terrestrial > Soil > Riparian zone | place: USA: Utah | collected...
CATCCGCGAGACCCTGGCGCGCCAGCAGCAGGTGATCATCAACGCGTACTTCACCGAATGCGGCGTGCTGGCGCAATTGCTGTCGCAGAGCGGCAGTCGCAGCACGGTGAATCCGGATCTCAGCCAGCGCATCGAGTTGTACGCCACGCTGATTCCCGGAGCGCTCGGCATCACGCCGATGCGCCACGATCGCATGCCGTACCGCGTGTTCCTCGGGCAGGTTTCCGAGCGGTTGCGCCTCACGTACGACGGCCGCCCGAATGGCTATGAAGGCCCGCTGCAATTCCTGCGCGACCTCAAGCTGATCTCGGCCAGTCTCAAGGCGAACAAGGGGTTCCATGCCGGCTGGGGCAACGTCCAGCGGCTCATCCGGCGCGTGGAGACTTTCGGCTTTCATCTCGCCACGCTCGATCTGCGCCAGCATGCGGAGATCCACCACCGCGTGATCAGCCAGGGTCTCGACGATCCGAACTGGATGGCGCGCACGCCCGCCGAACGCCACGACCTGCTGGTTCGCGCCATCGAGCGCGACGCCGGCGTGAAGATGGAGCTCGACGCGCTCGGTCGGCGCACGCTCGGCGTTTTCGAAGGCATCCTGCAGGCGCGGCATCGCTACGGCCAGGATGCCATCGGCTATTACGTGGTGAGCGGCACGCAGGGCGCGGATGACGTGCTCGCGCCGCTGCTGCTGGCCCGCTGGGCGGAAGCCTACGACCGCACTTCCGGCGAAGTGGCGGTGGATCTCGCGCCGTTGTTCGAATCCGTCGACGCGCTCGAGCGCTGCGGCGACATCATGAAGACTTTGTTAGGCGACCCGCTGTACCGTCGCCATCTCGATGCGCGCGGCCGCACGCAGTGCGTGGCGCTCGGCTACTCGGACTCCAACAAGGAAAGCGGCATCTGCGCCGCGCGCTTCGCCACCTGGCGCGCGCAGTCGGATCTTTCCGCCGCGCTCGCGGCCGCCAACGAGCGCCACGTCATCTTCCACGCGCGCGGCGGCAGCATTGCCCGCGGCGGCTCGCGCATCGACTCGCTGGTGCGCACCGCGCCGGCGGGGACCGTGAACGGCGTGTTGCGCCTGACCGAGCAGGGCGAAGTCATCAACCAGGGTTACGGCCTGCGTCCCATCGCGATGCGGACGATGGAGCGTGCCTTCAACGCGCTTGCCCTGTCGCTCGGTGGCGCCGTCACCGGTGTCTCGGCGAGCGAGTCGCAGTCGCGGTTCGCAGGAAGCATGGCCTCGGCGAGCCGCCAGGCATATCGGCGCCTCGTGACCGGTGACGCCGATTTCTACGCCTGGTTCCAGGCGGTCACCCCCATCGACGTGATCGCGCGCATGCAGATCGGTTCGCGGCCGGCCGAGCGTCCCGGCAAGGAAGGCTTTGACGCGCTGCGTGCAGTGCCCTGGGTTTTCGCGTGGACCCAGTCGCGCCACATGCTGCCGGCCTGGTTCGGCGCGGGTTCCGGGCTGCGGACAGCCATCGAAGAGATGGGACTCGAGGTCGCACGGGCCTCGTACAACGAGTGGAATTTCTTCACTACCCTCATCGACGACCTCGAGGCGTCCCTCGCGCGGGCCGATCTCGACATCGCGGCCGCCTATGAAGACCTCGCGGAGCCCCGCCTGCGGCATTTCGGGGCCAAACTACGCGCGGAGTTCGGCCTGGTGGTGGAGCAGGTGCTGGCCATCAAGCAGACCCGGACCCTGCTGGATCGCGACCAGACCATGCAGCGCTCGATCGAGCTGCGCAATCCCTACGTCGACCCGGTCAACCTGCTGCAGGTCGATCTACTAAGACGCTGGCGGGAAACCGGCCGCCAGGACCGCGATTTGTTCGAATCGCTGCTGGCATGCATCGCGGGCATTGCCGAAGGGCTGCAGAGTACTGGATGATGGGGGCCACTCATGGACACACGCGCCGTTACCTCGAAGGACTCGAGATTTCGCAGCTTCGCGGAGTTCTATCTTTTCTACCTGTCCGAGCACCGGCACCCGGTATCGCGGGTGCTCCACTACATCGGCACCTGGGGCGCGGTCATCTGCCTGGTGGCGCTCATCGTCACGGGCGAGCCGTGGTTCCTGCTCGGCGCGCTGCTCAGCGGTTACAGCTTCGCGTGGCTGGGCCACTTCCGCTTCGAACGCAACCGGCCCGCCACTTTCCGTTACCCTTTTTACAGCCTGGCGAGCGATTTCCGCATGTGGTGGGAACTGACTTTGGGCAAGCTCAAGTTTCGTGAGCAGTGAACGTCCGAAAGGCAGCTCACTAAAACCACTTCGGGCGCTGCTACCGTTCCTCGCGCCGTACAGTGGCCGCATGCTCGCGGCGTTCCTCGCGCTGCTGGTGGCCGCCGCCGCCATGCTGGCGCTGCCGCAGGCGCTCAAGAACGTCATCGACAAGGGCTTCAGCGCCGCCGACGCTTCGGCGATCGATCGCTATTTCCTCTGGCTGCTGGTGGCCGCCGCGGTGTTCGCGGCGTTTGCTTCGCTGCGCATGTATCTCGTGAACTGGATCGGGGAGCGCGTGGTCGCCGACCTGCGCAGCGCGGTCTACGCGCGGGTCATCCGCATGGATCCGGCGTTCTTCGAGGTGACCAAGACCGGCGAAGTGTTGTCCAGGCTAACTACCGACACCACGGTGATCCAGTCGCTGTCCGGCATGGGCCTGTCCGTCCTGCTGCGCTCGACGGTGAGCTTCCTCGGGTCGCTGGTGCTGCTGTTGCTGACGAGCCTGAAACTGGCGCTCATCATCTTCGCGTTGATCCCCACCGTGCTGCTGCCCATGCTGTTGTTCGGCCGGCGGGTGCGGCGCCTGTCGCGCGACTCGCAGGACCGGGTGGCGGACACTTCCGGCCTCGCCGGCGAAACGCTGAACGCCATCCAGACCGTGCAGGCGTTCACGCTCGAAGGATTGCACGGCCGCCGTTACGACGAAGCGGTGGAAGCGAGCTTCAGCACCGGGATACAACGCACGCGCGTACGCGCCTGGCTCGTCGCGTTCGCCATCATGACGATGTTTTCCGCGGTCACCCTGGTGCTGTGGCTGGGTGCCCGTTCGGTGCTCGACGGCACGATGTCCGGCGGCGATCTCGCGAAATTCCTGAGTTACGCGATCTTCATGGGGACGTCGGTCGCGGCGCTCTCGGAGATGTGGGGCGAGGTGCAGCGCGCGGCGGGCGCCATGGAACGCACCATCGAGCTGCTGCATTCGCGGCCGTCCATCGTGACCCCGGCAGCGCCGGTGGCCCTCGCGGTCACGCGCGGCGCCATCCGCTTCGAACATCTGGGTTTCAACTACCCGTCGCGGCCCGATACGCGCGCGCTCGATGACTTCCATCTCGAGATCGCGCCAGGCGAAACGGTGGCTTTCGTGGGCCCGTCGGGCGCGGGCAAGAGCACGGTGTTCCAGTTGTTGCTGCGGTTCTATGACCCGGGCTCGGGACGAATCCTCATCGACGGCGTGGACATCGCCGGTGCGGATCCTTCCGAGGTGCGCGCCCGCATCGGGCTGGTTCCGCAGGAGACCATGATCTTCGGCGCCACGGCGCGCGAAAACATTCGTTACGGCCGGCCCGGAGCCAGCGATGCGGAGATCGAGGCCGCGGCACACGCCGCCGCCGCGGCCGAATTCATCAGCCGGCTGCCGGACGGCTACGACACTTTCCTCGGCGAAAAAGGCGCACGGTTGTCGGGCGGGCAGAAGCAGCGCATCGCCATCGCGCGCGCCATCCTCAAGAACCCGCCCATCCTGCTGCTCGACGAGGCCACCAGTTCGCTGGATTCCGAGAGCGAGCGACTGGTGCGGGACGCGCTGGAGAGACTCATGCGTGATCGCACGACGCTGGTCATCGCGCACCGGCTGGCCACCGCCATCAAGTCGGACCGCATCGTGGTCGTGGAGCGCGGGCGGATCGTGGGGATGGGTCGCCACGAAGAACTGCTGCGTGACAACGCGTTGTACGCGCGACTCGCGGCGCTACAATTCGGTGAAAGAGGAGACAGCTCATGGCCTACATCGATGGTTTCCTGATCCCCGTCCCGAAAAAGAACGCGGCGAAGTACAAGAAGATGTCCATGCAGGCGGGCAAGGTCTGGATGGACCATGGCGCGCTCGAGTACCACGAGTGCGTCGCCGATGACGTCATGTACGGCAAGCACACCTCCTTCCCGCAGGGCGTGAAGCTCAAGAAGGGCGAGCAGGTGTGGTTTTCCTGGATCGTCTACAAGTCGCGCAAGGATCGCGACCGCGTGAATGCGAAGGCGATGAAGGATCCGCGGCTCGCGCACATGATGGATCCGAAGGCCATGCCGTTCGACGGCAAGCGCATGGTGTTCGGCGGCTTCAGGATGGTCGTCGATCTCTAGGCAAAACGTTAAGACAATCTCGTAAGTCCCGGAGTCATAAAGCTGAAACGCGAGTTGGGCATGCTCGTCACACTCTTTCTTATAGGGGTGAGGCGATGCATAAGCCGGGCAGTCCACACAAGGCCTTCGTGCGTTCGGTATTCGTCTCCGATGTCCACCTCGGTTCCCGGGACTGCCGTGCGAAAGAGCTCCTGCGGTTTCTCGACGGCATCGAGACCGACTATCTATTCCTGGTAGGGGACATCGTCGATTTCTGGAGCCTGCGCCGGTCGTTCTTCTGGCCCGAAGAACACAACGAGGTGGTGCGGGCCATCCTCGCCATGGCCAAGGAGGGCACCCGGGTCATCTACGTGCCCGGCAACCATGACGACAACATCCGGGAGTTCTGCGGGTCCTTGTTCGGCAGTCTCAGCATTCGCCGAAGGTATGTTCACTCCACTGCCGATGGGCGCGAATTCCTGGTCATGCATGGCGATGAGTTCGACACGGCGGTCAAGTGCAGCCGCTGGCTCGCGCGATTTGGCGCCAGTGCCTACGAATTCATGATGCGCGTGAACCGAAGCGTGAATGCATGCCGCCATGCGATCGGCCTTCCATACTGGTCACTGGCCACCTATCTGAAGCTGCGGCTCCCGAAGGCAGTCCGGTACGTTGCCGCCTTCGAGCATGCGGCCGCGCAGGCCGCGCGCAGCCGGGGTCTCGACGGCATCGTGTGCGGACACATTCACAGGGCCGGCATGCGCGAAATCGACGGCGTGCTCTACTGCAACGACGGCGACTGGGTGGAGAGCTGCACCGCGCTCGTCGAATCGACCAGCGGCGAATTGTCACTGTGGCACGCGGCGTATTCGCACGATCGCACCGAAGTGTCCGCCATGGTTGAAGCTGCGGCGTGAGGATTCAGTACACCCGGTCGAAAAACTCGCCACAACTGACCTGACAGGGCTTCCGGGCCCATCCACTCGCGCGGGTTATGAAATAATCCGGCGCGATGGAACTGCGCTTTCGCATACTCAACGTCTTTACGGCCGGCAGCCGCCTCTCCGGCAATCCGCTGTGCGTGGTCGAAGACGGCAGCGCGCTCGACGCCGCCACCATGCAGGCGCTGGCGCGCCAGTTCAACGTGTCGGAGACCACGTTCATCCTGCCGTCGAAGCGCGCGGCGGCGCTGGTGCGCATCTTCACGCCGGCCTACGAAATGCCGTTTGCCGGTCATCCCACGCTCGGCACCGCGCACGTTTGTCGCGCGCTCGGGTTGGGCGGCAATCAGCTCGGGCTCGAGATGCGCGCGGGCATCATTCCCGTGACTTCCAACGGCGATCACTGGACGCTGCGTGCGGCCGCATCGAGCTCCCGCCTGGTCGAGCTGCAGCCACCGGAGCTCGCGCGCTTGTTAGGGCTCGAGTCCTCGGACATCGGCTTCCAGCCGCTGTGGATGAAGGCGGGTCGCGAGCAACTGGTGATCCCGCTCACGAGTGAATCGGCGGTGCGGCGCGTGCGTCCCAGGCTCGAGTTGTTCGAGCGGCTCAAGAGCGTCGATGGCGCAGGGCAGGCCTATGTATTCGCCACGGTGGGCACGGGAAAAATCCTCAGCCGGTTCTTCTTTCCCGACAACGGCGCGATTCTCGAAGATCCGGCCACGGGTTCGGCTTGCGCCAACCTCGGTGGCTGGTTCATCGCCATGGGCCGGCGGCCGCCGCTCAACTTCGAAGTGAGTCAAGGTGAATTCATCGGTCGCCCGTCGTTCCTGCAGCTGGAAGTGAATTCAGACAACGAAGTATTCGTGGGAGGGCAGGTTATCGAGATAGGATCGGGAATCTTGAATTTGTAAGGAGCGCTCATGAGCGCCGATAGCTATCACAAGCGCAAGCTCGGCAATCGAGTGTTGCAACCTGAAACCCAGATGATGGGTTACGGCTACGATCCCAAACTCTCCGAAGGATCGCTGAAGCCACCGATTTTCCTCACGTCCACGTTCGTCTTCCGCAATGCGCAGGACGGCAAGGACTTCTTCGACTACACCTCCGGCCGGCGCCAGCCGCCACCGGGCCAGGCCGCAGGCCTGGTGTACTCGCGGTTCAACAATCCGAATCTCGAAGTGCTCGAAGACCGGCTGTCGCTCTGGGAAGGTGGAGAAGCTGCCTGCGTGTTCTCGAGCGGCATGTCCGCGATATCGACCACGCTGTGGGCCTATCTCAAGCCCAATGACATGCTGCTCATGAGCGAGCCGCTGTATGGCGGCACGGAAACGCTCATCGACAAGACCATGCCGGCTTTCGGCATCGGCGCTCTGCGCGTGGCGGATGCCATCAACCGCGAAGCGGTGATGGCCGGCGCGAAGACCGCGGTGGAGAAGGCCCGCGCGAAGGGTGGCAAGGTCGGGTTGTTAGTCACCGAGACGCCGGCCAATCCCACCAACAGCCTGGTGGACCTCAGGCTCTGGCGCGAAGCGTCGGAATGGATTGCCGGGCAGCAGGGCGGCGTGCGGCCGCCGGTGGCCGTGGACAACACGTTCCTGGGGCCGGTGTTCCAGAAGCCGCTCGAACATGGCGCCGATCTCGTCATGTATTCGCTGACGAAGTACGTCGGCGGTCATTCGGATCTCGTGGCCGGTGGCGTCATCGGCCCGAAGGCCATGGTTGCACCGGTGCGCGCCCTGCGAAGTAGTTTGGGCACGCAACTCGATCCGAACACCTCGTGGATGATCATGCGCTCCATGGAAACCCTGGCGCTGCGCATGCGCGCGTCCGCGGACAATGCCGGCCGCGTCGCCGGATATCTCGCGCAGCACCCCAAGGTCGCGAGCGTCAACTACCTGGGGCATCTCAAGAGCGGGGATCCGCGCGCCGAAGTGTTCCAGCGGCAGTGCCAGAGCGCGGGCTCCACGTTCGCGTTTTCCATCCGCGGCGGCGAAGCCGAGGCGTTCCGCATGCTGGACGCGCTGCAGGTGATGAAGCTCGCCGTGAGCCTGGGCGGCACGGAGACCTTGATCTCGCACCCGGCGTCCACGACGCACTCCGGTGTGCCGAAAGAAACTCGCGATCGCATGGGCGTCACCGATGCATTGATACGCATTTCCGTGGGCATCGAGAACGCGGATGACCTCATCGCGGACCTGGAGCAGGCCCTGGCGAAGATTTAATGTCCCCATTTCAGCGCCGACGGCGCGGTGGCGGCGCGGGCTGACGCGTGTAGTTGTCCGGCACGCGGAATAGTTTGGCGTCCGGCTCGTCGCGATGGATGTCGCTCAGCTCGTAACGAGTCTCGCCGGTGCGCGGATCGCGGTAAGTCGCTTCGACCACCACCTGCAGGTCGCGGCCGTACCACTGTTCGGCGGACATCCTGATGGGCTGCTTGTTGCCGATGGCGCCGGCCGGGATCGTGGCCTCGACGCGGCTGCCGGCGGCGGTCTCGCCATTCACCTTGCGTTCGCCGAGCTTCACGGGCGTGGAGACTCGCATGGGCAGACCGGGCGGCCGCGGCGGGCCCACGCTGAGATCGGGCGGAAGACCGGCGCTCACGCGACAGGGCGCGATCGGCATCGTGACCGCAATCTTGCCCGCGGGCTGAAGCATGTAGCGTTCGCGTGCCGCCGGATCGTCGATGACGGTGACGGTGGTGTTGAGCTCGAGCGGGCGCGGCCCGCCGATGGACGACAGCGAAAATTCCGAGCGCGTGCGGCCGTCACTGTCGCGCCACAGGCGGATGGTGTTCTGCCGCACGATGCGGTTGCCATCCGGCAGCGTGGTCACAGTCTGGCTGGTGCCGAGCGCCGAATACGGCGACCCGGTGATCAGCCGCACATTGTCAGGCGCCGGCTGCGCCTTGGCGGCGCCCGATGCAGGCGAGGCCGGGCACTCCGGTATCGACGCGGTTTCGTCGGCCTGCGCCTGCAAGCCGAACAAGGCGAGCAGCACGGGTGCCTTACTGAACCTGCGGCGCGACGCCATCGTGTCCTCCCTTTTTCTGCGCGGGCTCTGCCGGCACGATTCGCTCGATGCGGAACGTGCCGTCATTGGAGACCACCACGTCGATCCAGTAACGCGTGCCGGTGCTCTTCGAGTTCGGATCCACCGCGACCAGCGTTCCTTGCGGGGAATATATGGCGGGCACCTTGAACGACACCGAGTCGGTGGGCCACATGGCGAGATCCGCGGGCGGCCACGCGGCGTCGCGCGCTGCAGCTTCGTTCGCCGCGTGAAGCTCGCGACCATGCTCCAGCTTCATGCCGATGAAAATGCCCACGCCGATCGCCAGCGCCACGAATCCTGCCGCCGCGGCAAGCTTCAACAGGCGGTGAGGCTGGCGCTGTACGTGAACCACCTTCTGCGCCGGTCTTTGCGAATATCTTTGCGACCCTGCTGCGACCAATGCGGCGATCCGCGCATCTAGGTCAGAACTGGGCGCGGTTTGCGCCAGGTCGCGCGCGTATTGCCTGAACAGCCGCGCGATGTGCGGGTGCAGGTCGCGGGTCTCGAGGTGGTCGCTCATGAGAGCCCTCGTTGTGCCATGGGCAACTCGCCCTGCAGGTCGATCAACTCGAGCGAGGCCAGCCGGATGGTGAGCAGAGCACGCGCGCGATGCAGGCGCGAACGCACCGTGCCGATGGGGCAGGCGAGAATGCCGGCGACCGTGGCGTACGGCAGTTCCTCGAGATCGCACAGCGCGATCACTTCGCGGTGCTGCAGCGGCAGTTCGAGCATGGCGCGGCGGAATGCAGCGGTGATCTCCGAACGCGCGATTTCCTCCGCCGGGCCGCCCTGTTCCACGGCGTGCGCCGGGGAGCTGTCATTTTCCGTATCGAGCGCAACCCAGCGCCGCTGCTGGCGGAAATGGCGGCTCACGCGATGACGGAGCACTCCACACAGATAGCCGAACACCGTGCCTTGCGCGGGATCGAACGACACGGGCTCGCGCATCAGCGCGACGAAGGTGTCGTGCACCATGTCTTCGGCCGCCTGGCGCGAGCGACACATCGCCGAAGAAAATCGCAGCAGCGCGCGACCGTGGCGTTGATAGAGCTCGCGCACGGCATTGCCGTCGCCGTTCGCGAGCCTCGCCATGCATTCGGAATCGTCGCCCATTTTTTTCATGGTCCCTGCGCATCGCACCTGTGCGGCGCTCACATTGGGGCGGCGCGCGCGCGAAAAGTTCCTGTGCCGGCGGGTCACGCGCGACGCGTCGAATCTTTCAAACGCGTTCAACGGGAACACCGATGACATAACCTTCGCCGTGTACTGTCTTGATGATGCGCGGGAGGCGCGCATCGTCGCCAAGCACTTGCCGCAACCGGCTGATGCGTACGTCGATGCTGCGATCGAATGGTCCGGCATCGCGCCCGCGCGCGAGCTCGATGAGCTTGCCGCGCGAGACCACGCGATTGCCGTGCGCCAGCAGCGAGGCGAGCACGCGATACTCGGAATTGCGCAGGCTCGCGCGCTGTCCCTGCGCATCGCACAGCTCGCGCGCGACGCTGTCGAGCTGCCATCCGCCGAAGCGATAGAGCCGTGTTCGCGCGCTGGCGGGCGCGGTGGACCCGTTCACGCGCCGCAGGATGTTTCGCATGCGGGCCAGCAATTCACGGGAATTCACCGGCTTGGCGAGATAGTCGTCGGCGCCCATCTCGAGCCCGAGTATGCGATCCACTTCATCGGCGCGCCGCGCCACGATGATGAAGGGCAGGTCGCCGCCCGCGCGCAGCGACCGACACAGGCGCATGCCGTCCTCCTCGCTGAAGCAGACGTCGAGCACGACGAGGTCGATGCGCGCGCGCTCGATCGCGCGCTGCATGCCGCCGCCGCTGCTGGCCGTGGTCACTCGATAGCCGGTTCGTTCCAGCGCGCCGGCGAGCTGCGCGCGCGCCTCGCGGTCTTCATCGACGATCAGGATGTGTTTTTGTGTAGCCATCAGGTTTCGTGGGCACTTCCGGTGCTATTGCCACGAGCCGCGCAAAGAGTTCCATCGCCGCAAGCCGTTACTTTCGGTAACACTCCGTAACAATTCGTTTCGAACCGCAAGGCGCATCCCCGGTCGTATTGCGGCATGAAGCTGCTGCTGCTCGTCTTGCTAGTTAGTGCACTGCCCGCGCACGCCGGGGATTTCGCCGACTTCACGGTGACCGGCATCCGCGTCGAGGGGCTGCAGCGCATCAGCGAAGGCACGGTGTACAACACGCTGCCCGTCAACATCGGCGACCGCGTCGGCGCGCAGCGTGTGCGCGAAGCGCTGCGCGCGCTCAATGCCACGGGCTTCTTTCGTGATGTCGAGCTGCGGCGCGAGGAGCCGGGCTTGCTGGTGGTGGTGGTGCAGGAGCGGCCGTCGATCCGCACCTTCGAAGTGACCGGCAACAAGGTCATCAGGACGGAAGACCTGACGAATTCGCTGCGCACCGTGGGCCTCGCCAGCGGCAAGATCCTCAATCGCTCGACGCTCGAGGACATACGCCAGTACCTCATCGAACAGTACTACGCGCGCGGTCAGTACGGCGTTCACGTCGATGCGACAGTCGACGAGATGCCAAACAACCTGGTCGACGTGCACGTGAAGATCGTCGAGAGCAAGCAGGTGCGCATCCGCCAGATCAACGTGGTGGGCAACGAGCATTTCAGCGACCAGGAACTGCTCGCCGGCATGGAGCTCAAGCCTTCGAATTTCCTGTCGTTCTATCGCGGCGACGACAAGTATTCGCGCCCGGCGCTCGAGGGCGACCTCGAAAAGCTGCGCTCCTATTACATGGATCGCGGCTACGCCGACTTCGAGATCACCTCGACGCAGGTGACGCTCGCGCCGGAGAAGGATGACCTGTTCATCACGGTGAACGTGTTCGAAGGCGCCACGTGGAAACTGGGCGCGGTCAAGCTCGCGGGCCGCTTCACCGTGCCCGAAGAGATCTTGCGTCAGTTCATCCTGGTGAGGCCGGGCGACCAGTACTCACAGAGGCTCATCGCCGCCACCGAGGAGGCGCTGCGCACTCGCCTGCACGAGGCCGGCTTCGGCTACGCGGAAGTGGCTGCCGTGCCGGCCGCGAATCCTTCGACTGGCGAGATCGCGCTCACGTTCCAGATCGAGCCGAACGCGCGCACCTATGTCAGGCGCATCAACTTCGAGGGAGTGCAGAAGACGCGGGACGAGGTGCTGCGCCGGGAGATGCGCCAGCTCGAAGGTGCGGTGCTGTCGAATGCGGCGGTGGCCCGATCGGAGGAGCGGCTGCAGCGGCTGCCGTACATCGAGAAGGTGGAGACCGAGACGCGGCGAGTGGCAGGCGCGCCCGACCTCGTGGATATCGATGTGACGGTCGAAGAGGGCCCTTCATCGACGCTCGGCGGTGGCATCGGCTACTCGGAACGCCAGTCGTTCATGCTGAGTGGAAACTTCATCGACAGCAATCTGTTCGGCACAGGTGACCGGCTCGCGCTCGAATTCAACGGTGGCAAATACGGCCAGGTCTACAGCGTCGCGCACACCGATCCGTATTTCACCGTCGATGGGATCTCCCGCTCGTTCAACGCGTCGTACGTGGAGCGCGAGCGGCTCACGTCTTCGTTTTCACAATTCACCACGCAGACCTACAACGCCGGCGCCAGCGTGGGTTACCCGATCTCGGAAGCGCAGTACCTCAACATCGGACTGCAGTACAGCCATGAGAACCTGGCGACCGTCTCCAGTAGTTCGACGCAGCTGCGCGACTGGGTGCGCAACAACGGCGACTACTATTTTCGCCGTGTGGGTGGCGACCGGGTGCTCGGTACCGTGCTCGACACGGTGGAGATCACCGGCGGGTGGCTGTACGAGAGCCGCAACCGCACGCTGTTCCCGACCAGTGGCGGCACGCATCGACTGAACCTGTCGGTCACGCCGCCGTTCAATGATGTCAGCTACGCGAACGTCAACTTTCGCTCGCAGCAGTTCTTCCAGATCCCCGGTTTCGAGGTGCTCGAGCGATTTCCGCTGTCGGCCAGCCTGAATCTCGGCTGGTCCAAGGCGTTCGGCGATACCACTGCAGTGCCTCCGCACCGCCACGTATTCACCGGCGGCAGCGATTCCGTGCGCGGCTTCCGCGACGGGACGCTCGGGCCGCGCGATTCGCTGGGCAATCCGTATGGCGGTGATGCGGGAGTGTCCGCGCAGTTCGAAGCGATCATTCCGCTGCCCGCGAAATTCCAGTCCTCGGCGCGCGTGAGCCTGTTCTATGACATCGGGCAGTCGTTCTATCTCGGCGACACCGAGTTCCGCAACAAGCGAGGCGACCGAACCGAATACCCCTTCGACCTCGGCGAGCTGCGCAGTTCTGCCGGCATCGCCGTGCAGTGGCTCTCGCCCATGGGCCTGTTCCGTTTCTCGTGGGCCGTTCCGCTGCGCTACCAGGACGAGACGCGGCGCGAGTTTGGCGACGAGATCGATCCGTTTCAATTTTCCGTGGGCAAAGCGTTCTGACGCATAGATGGAGTGAATGTAATGAGAATTCGTACCGGAGCATCCTTCGCACTGATCTGCGCGAGCCTGATGGCGTTGAACGCCTGCGAGGGTGGTAGTGAGGCCAAGGGTGAGGACCCGAAGATCCGCCTCCTGAACCTCAGTGCGGGATACACCGCGCTCGACCTGATGACCAACCTCGAGTCCGATGACGACGATGATGACGAGACCCAGGCCACGGATGTGGCGCTCGAAACGGTGAGCGACTACGCGGCGCTCGATCCCGATGACTACACGGTCAAGGTGCGGCGTACGGGGTCCGGCAGCGTGCTGCGTTCGTTCACCGGTGAGGAGCTGGTCGAAGACACCATCAACACGTACGTGGCCTATGGCGAAGTAGGGAACTTCGGCGCGCTGCGTATCGATGACACGCTCGATGAAGCCGACGCCGGCGAGAGCAAGCTGAATGTCGCCAACGTGTCTTCAGCCGGTGCACTCGATGTCTATCTGACCGATGCCACTACCGATCTGGATGACACCACGCCGGTGCTCGCAAGCGTGGGTGCGGCGCTTTCGCTGGTCGTGGCCGACAGCGGCAGCTTTCGCCTGCGCGTCACGGCGACTGGCGATACTGCCGACGTCCGCCTCGATGTCGCGAATTTCACGCTCACCGATCGCGGCGTGGCCACGCTGATCCTCACTTCGACGCAGGGCGGCATGCTCGCCAACGCCATTTTCCTGCCGCAGGAAGGTCAGGCCACGAAGTTCACCAACACCAGGGCGCGACTGCGTGGCGCGGTGGCGCTGGCCAACGGCGCGAATGCGTCGATCCAGGTGGGTGGCCAGTCGGTGCTCAGCGCGGCGACAGCCGGGGTGATCGGCAGTCGTTACACGCTGCTCGACGCGGGGTCGGTGCCGGTGACGTTGACGGTGAATGGCGTTTCCGTACCGGTGCCGAACGTCGGGCTCACGGCCGGGGCCGACTACACATTGTTAGTGTGGAGCAATGCCAGCGGCCCGCAGACCACCCTCATCAATGACGACAATCGCCTGCCGGCGAGTGGCTCCACCATGACCAAGCTGCGTTTGCTGAATGGCATGTCGACGCTGGCCGCGCCCATCACGTTGTCCGTGGATTTTTCGCCGGTCATCGAAGGGACGTTGGTGGGGCAGGTGTCGGACGAGATCGAGATTGCCTCCGGCACCGATCGCCAGTTCGATGTCTCGAACACGTCGACCGCGCAGAACGTGTTGACGCGCAGCGCGATCACGCTGCAGAGCAACTCCGTGTACACGTTCTTCATGACCGACAGCGGGCCGACAGCCCTCGGCGTGCTGCGCCGGGACCGGTAATGGGGACATTCCTGATTTGCTGCAAAAGGGGACGCGCCTCGATGAGGTGCGCTCCTTTGGTGGCGGGCCCGCTACCATGTGGACATGGACGCCAGGGTTCTCGTCTCGAAGTTGCACCGGATGCATACCTGGACGTAGTCCGGTGATCGGCCGTTGGCGGGCGAGTGACATCTGTTCGATCGGCCGCCGTTCGGCCGCTCCGAGCTGACGGTCGACGCCACGTCGACGGCGCCGGCCGCTTCGTACAACCGCATCTATCCATGCGGTAGTGAGGGTGGGCTGACGCCGCAGGGGCTTGATCGAAAATGGCCGCCTTGTTCGATGCGAGGCGGGTAGGTCGTTTCTTCGTGTGGCTGAACCCGGGTCCTGATCGTGAACTCGTTCGTCAATGGCTCGCGTGCTGCAGTTCGTGCAGGTGCCGTGGACTCGCTACCCGACACTCATGCACGGCGGTGAGGCTGCAATTCCATTTCACTGTGACCTGGCGATTCGCGAGGTGAGCGGCGACGAGGTCGCATCGGCCTGCGCGCAGCTTCGTCGAGTCCGCCGGACGCGAAGGCTTTCATCACTACATGGCTCCTGAGGTGCGGCCCCTTTTGCTAGGAAATGGGGAGTGTCCCCATTAACGGGTCACGGCGTTGAGCTCGCGCTGCAGAGCTTCGGGTTCCACAGGTTTGACGAGATGGCGCGCGAACCCCGCCTGCCTGGACTGTTGCCGGTCTTCGGGAAATCCATATCCGGTGAGAGCCACGAGACGCACGTCGCGGCCCATCGGGAGATTGCGGATGCGGCGCGCGAGTTCGTAGCCGTCCATGCCTCCCGGCAGGCCGATGTCGATGAACGCGACGTCGAGCGGACAATCGAGCGAGCGCTGCTGGAGCAACGCCAATGCGCGCTCGCCATCCGGCGCTTCGCACACGTCGTGGCCGTGCGCGCGCAACACCGCGCGGTACATCTCGCGCGAATCGTGGTTGTCGTCCACCAGCAGCACGCGGCGCGATTCGAACGCGCGGCCGTTGCCGCCCGCAAGGGTGGCCACACCGCCCTCGGCAATCTTGGGGGCAGCCACCGTCGGCATGCGCACGGTAAATGTAGAACCCCGGCCGTCGCCGTCGCTGGCTGCGTGCACAGTACCGCCGTGCAGCTCGGCCAGTCGCCGCACCAGCGTGAGTCCGATGCCGAGTCCGCCGCGCGTGCGGTCGATGGTGTGGTGCGCCTGCACGAACAGGTCGAAGATCTTCGGCAGCATGTCGGCGGGGATGCCGATGCCCTGGTCGGCGACGCGCATCACCGCGTCATCTCCTTCGCGACCGACGAACACGCTGATCACGCCTTCGCCGCGCGTGAACTTGAGCGCGTTGGACACGAGATTGCCGACGATCTGTTCGAGCCGCACCGGATCGCCGCTGACCCACACGGGCTCGGACACCAGGTCCACGCGGCCATGATTGTTAGGATTGCCGGACGCGATGGCGCCGATCGACGCCTTGACCGCTTCCGCGAGATTCACGGGCGTTCGCTTCAGCACGATCTTGCCGGTGACCGCGCGGCCGACATCGAGCAGGTCGTCGACCAGGCGCGCCATGTGCACCACCTGCCGCTTGATGATGCCCGTGGCGCGCAGCCCCATCGGCTCGGTCTGATTCATCAGCGCCAGCGCATGCACCGCGCCCTGGATCGCGCCGAGCGGATTGCGCAGCTCATGTGCCAGCATGGCCAGGAACTCGTCTTTCGAACGGTTCTCGCGCTGCGCGCGCGCCAGCGAGCTGATGTCGCTCAGGATCAGCGTACGGTGTTCGACGTCATCGAGCACGATGCTCGACAGCGTCACCTGCACCTCGGTTGACTCCTGGCCATTGAGCATCAGGCGCGTCTGGTATCGACCCGATCCATGCTCGAGCATGGCGCGCAGGATTTCGCCTTCGGCCGCCGGGAGAAATCTTCCGATCGA
>Ga0190271_10000880_pt1 | contig 16074 bp, 11 predicted proteins | sample Popmic356T_FD_133747 | JGI IMG/M metagenome (GOLD analysis project Ga0190271, IMG submission 133747) | Populus adjacent soil microbial communities from riparian zone of Weber River, Utah, USA - 356 T | ecosystem: Environmental > Terrestrial > Soil > Riparian zone | place: USA: Utah | collected...
CACCTTTGCCAGCCGCGCCAGCTTCTCGAGCGTGACAGAGCCGTTGCCTTCGTCTTTTGAGTTGCCCATGCCTTCCTGATCCTTCGCATCTGCTTGTTAACGGTAACGCGCCGTTTCCCATACCGCGCCACCATACCGATTCACGCAAATTTACGCAAAATCACCGCAACCTATTGCGCAATTTTTCGCAACGCGCGTAGTGTATGCCCGCCGTTTCGCCGAAAACGCGCGATCAACAAGCGCAAATATACGCAAACCGCTCAAGGGGGCTCATGAAAATTCTCAAACTTCTGCCGTGGCAACGGCTGCGGAACACAAACACCCGGACAGTGGAGGCGCGGTCATGAAGCCCATTCCGAAACTGGGGTCACGTGCCCTGTTCAGCCTCGTCGGTGGCAGCGTCCTGATCAATCCCGCATTCGCCCAGGAGCCGGCCGCAGACGTAGTGCCGGAGGTGATCGTTACCGGAATGCGTGCGTCGCTCGAGTCGGCGCAAAGCATCAAACTGCAGTCCGACACCTTCGTCGACTCGATCACCGCGCAGGACATCGGCGCATTTCCCGACAAGTCGGTCGCCGAGGCGTTGCAGCGAGTACCTGGCATCACCGTCTCGCGCCTGCAGTCGAACGACGACAGCAATCACTTCTCGGCGGAACCCGCCACGGTCCTGATTCGTGGCCTCACCTTCGTGAGAACGCAGTTCAACGGCCGTGACAGTTTCTCCGCCGACGGATATCGCGGTCTCAACTTCAACGACGTATCACCGGAGCTCATGGCCGGCGTCGACTCTTACAAGAACCAGACCGCGGAGATGATCGAAGGCGGCATTGCCGGCACCGTCGACCTGCGCACACGCATGCCATTCGATGCAGCGACCCAGACGATCGCGCTCACCGGGCGCATGAACTACGGCTCGCTCTCGGAAGAACCCACGTACGAAGCCTCGGGTGTCTACAGCAACAACTGGGACACCGACTCTGGCCGATTCGGACTGCTGGTGAATGCCGCGTACTCGAACATCCTGACGCGCACCGAAGCCGTCAACATGACGCGCATCACCACGTTCTGCTCGGACTATCCGCAGGTGGGCGGCGCGTTTCCGGATGCGGTGCTCGACGCGGATGGCAACGTCCAGTGCAACAACAATCCCTATGGCGGAACGGGCTGGCGCTACGCGCCGGGCCAGGTGAACTTCTCGCAGGTCGACTATGACCGTACGCGCTTCGGCGCCGCACTGGCGCTGCAGTACGAGAACACCGCCAAGAACCTGCAGCTGACGTTGACGGGCATCGACTCGCGCTACGAAAACCCGTGGATCGAGCGCAGCGCCAACATCAGCTGGCCGACGGGTGCTGGTTTCGGCACGCCAGTGTGGGCGCCCTTCGGCAGCCCGGCCTGGCGGCCGATCGAAGGCAACTTCAGCTTCGCTCCCAACGGCATGTTCCAGTCCGGCAGCATTGGCCAGGGCGCGGATGTCGTGGGCTTCTTCGAAGGTACGAATGCCGCGAATATCAATCACGGTTCGGCGGTGCCCGGTCAGCCGTTCGTGAACGGCAGCGAAGCCTGCGGCGGTACACCCTGCCTGACCGGCTCGAACGTCAGCGACGAGGCGCGCATCTTCGACCATGAGGAAGAGACGCGCGATCTGTCGTTCAACATCAAGTGGGATATCACCGAAGACCTGCACACGAGCTTCGACTTTCAGTACATCAAGGCCGAGACGAACAACTACGACATCCTGGTGGCAGCCAACAGTGTTGCACGCGTCGACTACACCACCGACAGCAACGGCACACCCAAGGTCGCGCTGTCCGAAGCACCCAACGCCAACTACGCCACGGGCTTCCTCGCCAATCCGCATAACTACTGGATGCAGTTCATCCAGGATCACTGGGAACACAACGATGCGGACGAGAAAGCTGCACGTGCCGACGTGGAATACGACCTCGGCGGCGGCGGCTGGCTCAACTCGCTGAAGGCGGGAGTTCGCTTCGCCGATCGCGAGCAGAAAGTTCGCTACTCGTCGTACAACTGGGCTCCGATTGCGCCGGCCTGGGGCTGCAATGGTCCGGGCTTCAACGTCGACAACTCCACGCCCGCTCCGTATCCAGCGGCTTGCGGCAATGCCAATACGTTCAACGGCTACCCGGCCGGAATCTGGGAAGCCAGCGACATGTCGGGTCACTACGACGGCAGCGTGTTCCCCAATACGCCGATGGTCTTCCTCAATCGCGCGACGCTGCGCGACTATGACTTGCACTCCGAGGGTCTCGCCGATCGCAATGTGAACGCGCCGCAGGGCTGGAACCCGCTCTGCGACCGCACCAGCAATGTCGAGGAGTGCTACACGGCCCCCGAGATTCTCGATGTCCGCGAAAAGAGTGAAGCGGCCTACCTGATGCTTCGCTTTGGCGGCGAGGAAACGAATCTGGGAAGCGTCAACGTCCAGGGCAACGTGGGTGTTCGTTTCGTCAAGACGACGGTCACCAGCCACGGCAACGTCGGCTATCCGACCGCGCAGTGGTACAACGATGCGCTCGCATCGGGACAGGGCGCCTGCAATCCCGCCAATAACGGCACCAACCAGGCGACCGACATCCAGTGCTGGCTCACGCCCGCTTTGCTCGCGTTCAGCACTGGCACCGGCGAGGCGAACACGCTCGAGAAGGACTACACGAACGTCTTGCCGAGCTTCAACGTGCGATTCGGCTTCACGGACAAGCAGTACATGCGTTTCGGATATTCGAAAGGCATATCGCGCCCGGACTTCGGACTGTTGCGCAACACGGTGGCGATCAATGCACCGCCCATCGATACCAGCGCGAGCTCGCCGTATCTCATCAAGGATGCACAGGGCAACGTCACCGGCTACAACTTCGTGTTTGCCGCGGAAGCCGGATACGCCGGTCTCGAGCCGGTCGAAGCGGACAACTTCGACCTGTCATACGAGGCCTACCTGTCGCCGAGCACGTCGTTCACGCTGGGCCTCTTCTACAAGAAGCTGGAGAACACCATCGCGTACGGACGCGCCGTGCGCGAGCTCACCAACAATGGCTCGACGCAGGACGTGACGATTCGCGGACCTTCGAACAACCCCGGCAGTGGCGGCACGCTGAAGGGCTTCGAGATCGCGTACCAGACGTTCTTCGACAACCTGCCGGGCGCGTGGGCGGGCCTCGGTCTGCAGGCGAACTACACGTTCACCGACCAGGATGACATCAACAACAGTAATCTCGCGGTGCAGGCGGGCTATCTACCGGGCAGCACCACGGCCTTCGGCGGCGGCAACAACACCTCCACGGGCGGTCAGGGCAATTCCGGCAATCCGCTTTCGTTCACGAGCAACGTGATCGACTCGCACCGCCTCGCGGGCATCTCGGACGACTCGTTCAACGTGGTGGGTCTGTACGAGTTCGGCAAGGTCGGCGCGCGCCTGGCCTATAGCTGGCGCTCGGAGTTCCTCACGGCGAATCTCGACTGCTGCATCGGTCTGCCGGTCTGGCAGAAGGCGAGTGGCTACCTCGACGGGTCGGTACGCTACGGCGTTACCGACAACCTCGAGTTGTCACTCGATGTGTCGAATCTGCTGAACACGACTGCGGTCACGCAGCAGCAGGTGTTCGGCGATTCGACGCTGACGCCTGGAGCGAATCCAGTGAAGCTGGATTCAGGTTGGGTCAGGAACGATCGCCGGCTTCAGTTCGGCGTGCGTTTCAAATACTGACCGGGTTCGTGGGCGCCGTGCCCCCCACGGCGCCCACGACTTCAGACCAGGAAACCAGGAATCCACGTGGCGCACACGCCCTTGCACATAGTCATCGTCGGTGGTGGCTCCGCCGGCTGGATGTGTGCCGCTGCCTGCGCGCAGGTGCTGAATCCGCAGCGTTACCGCCTGACGCTCATCGAATCCGATGACATCGGCACGGTGGGCGTAGGCGAAGCGACGCTGCCTGCCCTGCGTGACTTCAACACGCTGCTGCGCATCGATGAGTCGCAGTTCATGCGCGAGACCCGGGCCACGTTCAAGCTCGGCATCGAATTTCGCGACTGGGATTCACCAGGGGAGCACTACGTGCATCCCTTCGGCTCGTTCGGGCAGCTCTGGGGCGGGGTGGAGTTCCAGCATCACTGGATGCGCGCGCGGCAGCGCGGACTCAACCCCGCGCCGCTCGAAGAATATTCCTGCGCGGTGCGCGCCTGTCGCCGCAACGCGTTCGACTTTCCTGATCTGAAGGCGCCGCGTTCGACCTTCTACGGTTATGCCTATCACTTCGACGCCGGGCTCTACGCGCAATTCCTGCGGACCTGGGCCCGCGCGCGCGGCGTGAAGCGCGTTGAAGGCCAGGTGGTCGACGTCGCGCTGAACGGCGAGTCGGGCAATCTCACCACTCTCACGCTCAAGTCGGGGCAGAAGATAGACGGCGACTTTTTCGTCGACGCCAGCGGATTCCGCTCGCTCCTGCTCGGAGACAAGCTGGGCAGTGCCTGGGAAGACTGGTCGCACTGGCTGCCTTGTGACCGCGCCTGGGCGGTGCCCTGTGAACGCAGCGCTGACTTCACGCCGTTCACGCGCTCCATCGCCCAGCGCGCGGGATGGATCTGGCGCATCCCGCTGCAGCATCGCACGGGCAACGGTTACGTATTCGCAAGCCGCTTCGTCAGCGAGGACGAAGCGCGCGCCACCTTGTTAGGCCGGCTGGATGGACACGCCCTGGGTGAGCCCCGGCTCCTGCGCTTTCGTGCCGGCCGCCGCACCAACGCATGGAAGCGCAACTGTGTCGGCATCGGCCTCGCCAGCGGTTTCCTCGAACCTCTGGAGTCGACCAGCCTGTTCCTCATCCAGCAGGGCGTTCAGGACATGTTGCGACTGCTGCCCGCGCCGGAGACCTGCGGAATCGACGAACGCCTGTCCGGCGAATTCAATCGCCTCTCCGACGCCCTCTACGAACGCATCCGCGATTTCCTGATCCTGCACTACGTCGCCAACCGACGGCACGGCGAGCCATTGTGGGATCTCGTGCGTAACTATCCACTCCCGGCAAGTCTCGCGCACAAGCTCGGGTTGTTTGCGTCGCGCGGCCATGTGCCCTACTTCAAGGACGGATTCTTCTCGCGCGACAGCTGGCTCGCGGTGTTGTTCGGGCAGGGGCTCACCCCGCGGGCCTACGACCGCCTGGCCGACTTCATTCCGCTCGACGATCTCGACGCGAAGCTGCGAGTGCTTCACACGCGTGTCGCGACGCACGTCGACGGCATGCCTTCGCATGCGGACGTCGTCGCGCGTCACTGTGGCGAAGCCGCACTCCTTCGCCAGGTGGCAATGACATGATTCAAGACCTGGTACTCGTGGGCCGCGATGCGCCCGTCTGGCTCGCGGCCTGTGTAATGCAATCGGCACTCGGACCCGCGGGATTGCGCGTGAGCGTGGTCGAGTTGCCGGGCCTCCTCGGTCCGGCTGACACCTACGCCACCTTGCCGGCGCTCGAGCCTTTGCACGCGCGGTTGCGCATCGACGAGGGCCGGCTCATGGCCGCAACACGTGGGGCCTTCACGCTTGGCAGGTATTTTCACGATTCGACCGGTCAGGCCCCGGCGTTCTTCCACGCCTACGGCTCGACGGGCGCGCGCATCGACAACACCGAGTTCCTGCCGAACTGGATCAAGGCTCGACATTTCGGGCTGCCGGTGGCGTTCGAGGACTTCTGCCTGACGGCGGCGGCCGCGCGACACGGCCGCATGCTGGTCCCGGACGCGGAGATCGAGCGCCACGGTTTCACCGACTACGGTTATCACCTGCCCGCGATTCCCTACGGCACGTGGCTCAAGCAGCTGGCGCTGCGCCGCGGCGTGTCGATGCACGAGACGCGCGAGCTCGGGGTGCTGATGAAGGCGGATGCGCCCGACATTGCGGGTGTCGTGCTCGACGACGGGCGGCGCGTCATGGGCGACTTCTTCATCGATGCCACGGGCGTTGGTGCGCTGCTGCTGGCCGAAACGCTCGGCGTACGGCGCGACAGCTGGCGCGACGCGTTTCCTGCCGATCGCGTGCTCGTGGCGCATGCCCCGCCAATTCCCTCCCTGCCGGCGTATGCCGACGTGCGTGCTGGCGAAACCGGTTGGCTGGCCGTGCATCCCAACCAGGCTTGCACGCACGTGATTCACGCGTATTCGAGCGAGACTCCGGAACACGCGGCGATCGTGAATGCCGGGCACCTTGCAAGGCTGGAATTGAGCGGCACGAAAATTCGTGGGAGCGACCCGGGCCGCCGGGTCGTTGCCTGGCAGAGAAACTGTGTCGGTATCGGCGAGGCCGCCTGCGCGTTCGATCCGATTCATGGCGTGGATCTGCAGGCGGTGCAGCTTGGCCTGGTTCACCTGTTGCCACTATTCCCCGTCGATGCGGACTACGCGGTCGAACGCAGCGAATACAACAAGAACCTGAAGGCCGCATTCGAAAGGATCCGCGACTTCCAGTCCGCGCACTACGTGCTGAACCGTTATGGCGGAGCCTTCTGGGAGCGGGCGCGACTCTCGCCGGTAAGTCGCGGCCTCATGCGCAAGATCGGCGTGTTTCGCGCGCGAGGCTCCGTAGTCCACTACGAGGATGAGTCCTTCTCCATCGACGACTGGCAGGCACTGCTGCTGGGTCACGGAGTGTTGCCCGAAACCTGGGACCCGGCCGCGGATCGCATCTCGCCCGAGTCCTTGAAGGAAGAACTGCGCCGCATCCTCGGGTTCATCCGCCGGAAGGTCGAAGAACAGCGATCGCACGCCCGGTACCTGCAGGATGCCTGCGCACCGGCCAGCCAGCACACATTGAACCGTAGTTAGACCAGGACGTGATCATGTCGAAATCGTTTGCGGCCGCGATTCTGGGCCTGGGCCTCAATGCTCTTGCGCCGTCGGCAACGGCCGCGGCGCGCGCCGGAACCTGCGTGGATTCGCCGCAGGCGGTGCTCACGCTGTGCGTCGCGGCTGATGCCCGAGGCCCGTACTACGAGGTGCATCGCGGTGAACGCACGGTGATCACGCGCGCGAGGCTGGGCCTCGTGCTCGACGGCCTTGGCAACACCCCTGCCAGCCGCGTCACCAACGCGCAACGCACCCAGGTGGACAGGCGCTGGGAACAGCCGTGGGGTGAACAACGCTTCATCCAGGACCGGCACACGGAACTTCGCGTGACGTTCACCGGCGCCGACGCGGCGCTGACCGAACCCTTCGACCTCGTCGTCCGCGTGTTCGACGACGGGTTCGGCTTCCGCTATGAGTTCAAGAGCATCGCCACCTCGCGTGAAAGCGCCATCCTCGACGAGCTCACCGAGTTCCGGCTCGCCGGCGACTGGGATGCCTGGTGGTATCCGGCACGCCACCCCGATCGCGACGAGTATCTGTACCGTCGCGTGCACCTGCACGAAGTGCATCTCGCGGAAACGCCGCTGACGCTGCAGTCGCAGGGCCTCTATCTATCCATCCACGAAGCCGCGCTCGTGGACTACGCCAGCATGAACCTGCGCCGCACGGCGGAACGCACGCTCAAGGCCGATCTCATGCCGTGGTCCGACGGCGTGCTGGTGCGAAAGCGCGGACCTTTCGTCACGCCCTGGCGAATGGTGCTGGTCGGCGACACGCCCATGTCGCTGGCGGATTCGCGCATCGAGTTGAACCTCAACGAGCCCGCCCGCCAGCGCGATACCTCCTGGATTCACCTCGGCAAGTACGTGGGCGTCTGGTGGGAAATGCATCTGAACCGCTCGACCTGGGCGAGTGGAGACAAGCACGGCGCGGCCAACGCCAACGTCAAACGCTATATCGACTTCGCCGCAAAAAACGGCCTCGGTGGCGTGCTCGTCGAAGGCTGGAATCGCGGCTGGGACGGCGACTGGATCGCCAACGGCAGGAATTTCAGCTTCACCGAGGCATATCCGGATTTCGATCTGCCGCAGCTCTCCGCTTACGCGCGTGAACGCGGCGTTCGCATCATCGGGCACAACGAAACCGCGGGCGCCGTGGAGAACTACGAGAGTCAACTGGAAGCGGCCATGGCGATGTATGCAGCGAATGGCGTCCGCGTGGTCAAGACCGGCTACGTGAAGCCCAATGGCTCCATCGAGCGAACGCTGGCAGATGGCACCGTGGGCCACGAGTGGTTCGCCGGCCAATACCGCGTGAACCACGAGTCGAAAGTGGCCGAGGTTGCGGCGCGATACCGGATCTCGATCGACGCACACGAGCCCGTGAAGGACACCGGCTTGCGGCGCACCTGGCCTAACATGCTGAGCCGCGAAGGGGCGCGAGGCCAGGAATTCAATGCCTGGGGCCGTCCCACCAATCCACCGGAACATCTGACGATACTGCCGTTCACGCGGCTGCTCGCGGGGCCCATGGACTTCACGCCGGGGATCTTCGACATCACGTTCGGCAAAGCCGATGTGAACGAACGCGTTCAGTCGACGCTCGCGACGCAGCTCGCGCTGTACGTGCTCGTGTACAGCCCGGTGCAGATGGCAGCAGACCTGCCGGAGAACTACGAAAAACGGCCAGATGCTTTTCAGTTCATCCGTGACGTGCCCACCGACTGGGAAAATTCCCGGACCCTGCAGGGAGAGATCGGCGACTACGTGGTGATCGCCCGTCAGCAGCGCGGCGCTGCGGACTGGTACCTCGGCGCCACCACCGATGAGAACGCGCGGGCGCTGACCATCCCGCTCGATTTCCTCGAGCGCGGCCGGAAATACGAAGCGCAGATCTATCGCGATGCGCCGGACGCCGACTACCTCGGGAATCCGACGGCGCTGGTGATCGAAAAACGCGGCGTGACCGCGAAAGACCGGATCGAAGCGTCGTTGGCGCCGGGCGGCGGGCTGGCAGTAAGATTCCGCGCGCTGTAAGCCTGACTACTGCGGCTTTTTGAAACGGAGCACGACCAGCCCGGCCAGAAACCAGCCGATGGCGCCGATGACCAGGGCGTAGGAAGGATCTCCATCGGCAAAAACATCGAGCAACAGGGCCAGCACGCTCACGGCCAGGAGCTGCGGGATCACGATGAAGATGTTGAAGATCCCGATGTTCACGCCCATCTTCCGTGACGGAAGATTGTTGGCGAGCATCGCGTAGGGCAGCGAGACGATGGACGCCCACGCGAATCCAAGCCCGATCATCGAAACCAGCAACCACTCGGGATCGCGAATCACCATCATCGACAGCAAGCCCGCGGCTCCCATCCAGAGATTGATCCGGTGCGCCACGCGCACGCCAAAACGCCTGACAAAGAACGGAATGATCAGCGCCGCCACCGTGGCCAGGCCGTTGTAGGTAGCAAACAGCACGCCCACCCAGTTTCCGGCGGCCTCATACCTTTCCGATCCGGGGCTGCTGGTCCCGAAGTGCAGCCTTGCCACGGCCGGAGTGGTGTACACGAAGATCGTGAACAGCGTGAACCACGAGCAGAACTGCACGAGTGCGAGCCTGCGCATGCTTGCGGACATCGAATCCAGCTCGCCAAGAATGGTCGTGAATGCATTTTCGCTTCGCAGGCGGCTGGCCGTCAGCAGGAACGCTCCATACAGGAGTGAGCCGAGCACGAGCACGTAGAGCGCTGCGCGGACCTGGGCGAGGTATGCGCCGAGCAACCCGGCGAATCCCAGCGCCAGCCAGGCCCAGGCATGACGGCGCATTTTTTCGGGCGACCGGTCGGCGGAACGCTCGAGCTCGGGCCCGTCGAACTTGTCGAGCATTTCGGGCGGATACTCGCGTGTCGTCAGGGCGGACCAGCAAACGGCACAGAGCAGCAACGTCGCGCCCACGTAGAACGCGTACTTCACCGAATCGCTGACTTCTCCCAACGCGGCGAGTTGCGACACTCCGAGCTGCGCCATCAACCAGGGCAACAGGCTCCCGACCACCGCGCCGACGCTCGCGAAGAACATGTACATGAGATAGCCGCTCGACCGCTGTTCAGGCGACATCTGGTCTGCGACAAAGGCGCGAAACGGCCCCATCGTGAGATTGAGCGACGCGTCGAGAATCCACAGCGAAAGCGCCGCCATCCACAGCGTCATCGCATTCGGCATCGCGACGAGCGTCGTTGCCGCCAGCGCCGCGCCGACCAGGAAATAGGGACGGCGTCGACCGAAACGCGTCCACGTGCGATCCGAGTAGTAGCCCACGAGAGGCTGGACCAGCAATCCGGTGATCGGCCCCGCGAGCCAGAGCAGCGGGACGTTATCGAGGCTCGCGCCCAGATTCTGAAAGATGCGCGTCGCATTCGCCTGCGGCAGCGCGAATCCGAACTGGATGCCGAACGCCCCCAGGCAGATCTTGCAGACTTGCCAGGCGGATAGATGGGGCTTCGAAACCACGTGCGCGGATGCTAGGCGCCGTGCGCCCGCGTCTCAACGACGTGCATACGTATTCACGGCGCAGCTCGTTATCGCAGCCGCGCGACGAAATCCTGCATGAAACTCGCGATGTTCACCTCGAGAGCCACTTCGGAATTCGGTTTCGCTCCCTGCACGGGACGAGTGAGGCCATCGTCCGCGACTTCGACATGCAGCGATGCGAGCTTGTACTCCGTACGCGGGTTCACCAGCTCCACCGCCAGGACATCAAACAAAGTGGGGTCGTTACCCTTCCAGTGGTTGGTGTAGCGCCAGATCTGGTCGAGCGACCCGAGCGTGTCATTGAGCGGCGTACCACGTGCAAAGATCTGCACGCGCATTTCGGGCGTCAGCTTCAGGTCCGCGGTGGAGTCGAGCGGTGCCACGAGCAGAGGCACCCCGGAAGTGAACACGGTGCGCGCGGCCGCGGCGTTCGACTTGATGTTCCACTCGGGCTCGGGTTTTGACCCGGTCGCATAACCGCGATAGATGGCGCCACCCATGAGCGAGATGGCGCGAATCTTCCTGCCGATGCCGGGTTCCGACTTCAGCAGCGCCGCGATGTTGGTGAGCTCGCCGACCGCGATGAGCGTGATCTCGCCGGGTCGCGCATTGATCTGCTGGCGCATGAAGTCGACGCCCCCACCGGGGTGCAGGCTCGGCGACGCGAATCCGTCGGCCCATTCGACCTGCTTCATGTACTGCGTGGCGGTGGAGATGCCGGCATACACCGGCACGCTGGCCCACCTGGCCCCGGCGACGTGCAGTAGTTTGGCGGCGAGCCGTGCCCGCGCCACCGCATCGCTGGAAACCGTGGTGACACCCAACAGTTCGAGCTCCGGCCGCCGGATGAGCGCCACCAACGCGTACGCGTCATCGATATCGGTGCCGATGTCGGTATCGAAGATCACCGGTACCGGTTTGCCCGCTGGCGCGGCGTTCGCGGCAGCTCCCACGAGGAGCAACAGAAACAGACTGACTCGCATGGCCGCCGAGTATAGGCGAGCCCTTCAGCCGTGTACGGAGCCCGACTCCCGGAGGATCCGCGCCTGCGCGGCGATGATGTCCGGACGCTCTTCCGGCCAGAACAATTTGGCGCCCGTGAGCCGGCGGACCCCGCGCGAGTTGCCAAAGCTTCGGTGCAGGTAGTCCGCGTTGGACGCATCGAAGATCGTGTCGTCGATGCCCCAGACGATTCGTACGGGCACCCGGCATTCGCGAAGCGCGGGTTGAATGCCGGCCAACGCGTTGCGTCCGAGCGCGACCGCATAGCGATGCAGGTCGGCTCTGCGCTCCGCCGAGTTCATGAGCGGCCCGAAGTACATCTCCAGCGCTTCATCGGTCGGGTGCTCAGGGTTGGCGTAACACAGGCCTCCGATGCCGTCCTTTGAACGCGCCAGCGCGGAATCCGCGTGCCACGGCGCCAGCCACTCATCCACGAACCGACCCTGCCGGGCGAGTTCGATCACCGGCAGCATCGCCGCCGGCGGGCTCTGCTTTTCCGTATCGCCATTGGTCAGCAGCAGGCTGCGCACGCGCGTGGGGTGCCGCACGGTGAAAAGCTGAGCCACGGCACATCCGCTGTCGTTGGCGATCACGTCGACGGCGGACTCGCCGAGCTCATCGAGCAACGACGCGAGCATCAACACCTGCGAGTCCGGTCCCACGTCCTGATCCGTGGCTGTGCGGGTGTGGCCCATGCCGAGGAAGTCCGGCGCAATGCAAAGTGCGTGGGGTGCGAGTCGATCGATGACACCTCGCCACTGAAAGCCATTGAGCGGAAAGCCATGCAGCAGCAGCACCGCGCGCCCGCTTCCACGAGCCACGTACGCGATCTCACCGAAGCGTGTGCGCGCAAACCTGCGCGACGCTGCGAATTGGGTGGCATCGAGCGGAGCGGGAATCACTCCTGCAGCGGGCTCACTGTCGCGCATCGCGCACGACGACAAGGCCTGTATTGCCAGCAACTTTCCGCTCAATCCGAGGAGATCTCTGCGCGTATACGTTTCCATGGCGCGCATTCAGCCATCACCATTGCGCCGCCGCTGTCGAAATCTTTAGCGATGCGAGCTAAAGATTTCGACAGCGCGCGAACGGAGCCCGTGGCGAACTGCACGCCATGAAAACACGCCTGCCGGGAAACCTCGTGCTCCTCTATTCCAGCATCGTCCTGCTGGCAATGAAGTCCGCGACCGCCTCCGATCATCTGGACACGGCGGCCGTCATCGCCGATCCCGCGAGCGACATAGGCGATCTGTACGCCTGGTCGGGCGATGGAAGAAAACTCAATCTCGTGATGACCATCGTCGGCGGAAAATTCTCCGACCATGTCCGCTACGAGTTCCACGTCGACAGTGGCGCGTCGCTCGGCAATTCCACCGCGACCATCACTATTTCCTGCGAATTCATGTCCGCATTCGCACCGGACTGCCGCCTGGGAGTGGTGGATCGTGCGCGTGGCGATGCCAGCGGCGCATCCGGGATCGAAGGTGAACAACATCGATTCCGCGTGTTCGCAGGACTGCGCGATGACCCGTTCTTCAACAATGTGCGGGGCACGCGCGCCGCGCTCAATGTCGCGGGCGCTGCGCTAGCGAGCCGGCCGAGAGATGGCGGCGGCTGTCCCCGCTTCGATGCGGCGACTGCCGCACGGATTCTCGATGAGTGGCGGCACACCGACGGCCATCCGGGAGCCAACTTCCTGTCAGGCTGGAACACCGCGGCGCTCGTAGTCGAAGTCGACCTGGACGCGGTCAACGGTGGCGGCGCCTTGTTAGGCGTCTGGGCCGCGACCACGGTGCGCGGGGTGACCCCGGGACACGCGCACACGCTCGAGGACGGCGTGTCGATCGACCGCGTGGGTCGCGCGCTGACCGGCAACGCATTGTTGGGCCTGTTCGACACCGAAGACGCCAGCAATGCGCTCAAGAGCCAGTACAACCGCGCACCGCGTGATGCGTGGTTGTCGTTCTCGCCGCGCATCGCCGCCGCGCTCGCCTATTACGATGCATTCGACGGCCTGTGCGGTAACCAGTGGCTGGCCGCGCGAGATGTCGATAACACTGGCCGGTACGAATCGCTTGCCCATCTGCTGGCGGACGATCGACTCTGGATCAACAGCGCGGCCCGGGCTTGCAGGCAATACCTCGCCGTGGAGTTCAATTCCGCGGGTGCCGCCGACCAGGATTGTGGTGGGCGCACGCCGAATTACGATGCCGTCGACGTCTTCCGTTCGCTTCTGGTTCGCGGCCGTCTCAAAGGAGTCGACGACGGTGTTGCGCGCGACGAGCGCCGCCATTCGGATTCAGAGTTCCCGTTTCTCGCTCCGCCCATCCTTCAGAGCGCACACGAGTCCTTCGGCGAAAACAAACCCCAGGGCCGAGACCACACCGTCTTGATCGAGGCCCGCACTGCTGATGGCTTCGCCGAGCGGGGCACCCGCGCGAAGCGCTGATAGATAAGAGAAGGGGCCGGGTGCGAGCTGCCGGACTTCAAGCCCATCGATTCGCATGCGGACCATACCGCACTCTGAACCTACAGATTGATTCACTGGCGGCGCATCGTTGAACTGATTGGCCTGCCAGACCGTGAAGACCGGGAAATCTGAAGCGAGCAGCGCCAGCGAGGGCTGCAGCGAAAACACCAGATGTTCGAGCTGTCCCGGACCGAAGTTCGCGAGCACTTCGGCAGTGAGCGCGGCTTCAATCCGCGAGATCGAAGCCTGCTCGCGCGACCATTCGAGGCGTGCGAGGTCGGCCAGCCATGCGTATTCGCTGCCGTGAAGGTGTTCGAGCAGGAACGCGGAGAAGTCGCGGCCCACCCAGTGAAGGTCGCCGCTACGGGACGGATAGCGCGCGCGATAGTGCGTGCAGAGCTGGCGGAAGTAATCGTCGCCAACGCGTTTGCGAACCACCGGAAAGCTGCTTTCGAGCGCGGCTCGAAACGACAGCGTGCTGTTGTTGCGGTAGATGGAAAGGTTGCCGGCCGGCCGAACCGGACAAGGCGCAGTCGGGTCGCGCATGGCGGTGGCGAACGCGTTCTGCATCTCACGCAGCGAGGCCACGTGCTTCTCCCAGGATGAGATCCGCGCGCCGGCTCTCGGCGACCAGCGTCGCGAGCGCCGGGACGTTGGTGTCCCATTCCACCAGAGTGGGTACAGCGCCAAATCGGTCGACCGCCTGCCGGTACAGCCGCCACACCTCTTCGCAGACCTGCGAGCCATGATCGTCGATGAGCACGCTTCCGTTGCGGGTGTGACCGGCGAGATGGATCTCGCCCACGCTGCCGATGGGGATGCCGTGGATGAAGGCGTGGGCGTCGATGCCGAGATTCTGCGAGGTCACATAAATGTTGTTCACATCGAGCAGGAGGCCACACCCGGAGGTGGCTGCGACGGCAGACAGGAATTCCCACTCGTGCAGGCGCGAATGTTCGAACGTCACGTAGGCGGACACGTTCTCGATGAGCAACCGCGTCCCGAGGAAATCCTGCGCTTCGTCCACCTGGCGCGCGAGCAGCATGGCAGCTTCCTCGGTATGGGGCAGCGGCAGCAGGTCGTTGAAGAACTCGCCGCCCGCGTGGCCCCAGCAGGCGTGTTCGGACACGAGCGAGGGTTCGAAGCGGGCGATGGCGCGCTTTACCCTGGACAGGTGCTCGCGATCGACACCGTCGGCGGAACCGAGCCCAAGCCCCACTCCATGCAGGCTGAGCGGGTAGTTAGCCCGGGCGCGCTCGAGCGCGCGCACGGCCGGGCCGCCTTCGTGGAAATAGTTTTCGGTGTGCGCTTCTATCCAGCCGACGGATGGACGATCGGCGATGAGCGCTTCATGGTGAACAGCCCGAAGGCCGATCCCGGCTCGTGCCGGAATCGGCTCTCGCACACCTCGGGCTTCGAGGCGTGGCATGGGCAATTACATCGCCTTCTTTTCGGAGACTTTGCCGCCCATCTTCTCGCACTCGCCTTTTGGCACGTACTTCCATTCGTCAGGTGCCTTGTCGGTCTTGGCCTGACCGGCGCAGGAATGCTTGCCGGTCCCACAATCGTTCTGGCCGGCATCGGCGACCCCGAGGCACTTTTCCTTGGCGCCTTCCTCGGCGGCAGAAGCGGTAGTGGCGCCTAACGCCAGCAAACTGCCGACGGCCGAAACCAAGGCGATGGTCTTGAGATTCATGGGATTCCTCCGGAATTGTTGTCTGTGGAATAGCGAGTTCAATCGGCTAAAAGGACCCGGCGGCGGTCGGTTTTATTTCGCAACGAGGACGGTCGGCCCATATAAATCCGCACACGTCTGGGCGGCATATTCCCCGCCCGCGGTTCCGAGGGCAACCTTTTGCATTTCGGCGACAGGGGGCGTCGCCTACTGAACTTCCGTGCGTGGAAGGGCGTCGAAAGCCACTGATAATCGCGCCGCATTCCCCCGAATCGGATTGGTGCCGTGCCACAGATACGACGGGAACAGCACGAGCCTTCCGGGCACCGGTTGCACGAAGGCGAGCGGCTCGAGGCCGGCTACCGGAAATCTGGGCTCGCCAAATTTGAGCCAGCCGGCACGCGAACTCGCATCCGCAACCTCATCCGGCACGCTCACGTAATACGCCGAACTCAACCAGCCTTCCGGGTGAATGTGATTGACGTGGAAACCGTCACGCCGCAACCGCACCGACCAGCAGCCGATGAGCGCTGCCTGCGAAGAGTTTC
>Ga0190271_10000881_pt1 | contig 16067 bp, 15 predicted proteins | sample Popmic356T_FD_133747 | JGI IMG/M metagenome (GOLD analysis project Ga0190271, IMG submission 133747) | Populus adjacent soil microbial communities from riparian zone of Weber River, Utah, USA - 356 T | ecosystem: Environmental > Terrestrial > Soil > Riparian zone | place: USA: Utah | collected...
AACACCGGTGGGGTGTCACGGGGAGACTCGGTCGCGGTGTTCGGTTGTGGAGGCGTCGGCGATGCCGCCATCGAGGGGGCACGCCTCGCCGGGGCGTCACCGATCGTCGCCGTCGACATCGACGACCGCAAGCTCGAGATCGCCCGCGGGTTCGGAGCGACGCACACGGTGAACAGCACACGGGAGGACGCGGTCGAGCGGATCCGTGAACTGACCGGGGGGAACGGTGCCGATGTGGTCATCGAGGCGATCGGCCTGCCCCAGACCTACGAGGCTGCCTTCTATGCCCGTGACCTGGCTGGGACGGTCGTTCTCGTCGGCGTTCCCCGGCCGGACATGACGATCGAGTTGCCGTTCATCGAGGTCTTCGGTCGGGGTGGTGCGCTCAAGTCGTCGTGGTACGGCGACTGCCTGCCGTCGCGCGACTTCCCCATGCTCATCGACCTCTACCTGCAGGGCCGGCTGAACCTGGAAGGGTTCGTGTCGGAGACCATCGGACTCGACGAGGTCGAAGAGGCGTTCCACAAGATGGAACGCGGAGAGGTGCTGCGGTCCGTCGTCGTTCTCTGAGCTCGTCGCTCGACCGGCTGACCCGGCGACCTAACCGGAGGCGCCGCGCTCGTCCGGCGCTTCACGTCCGGGGATGTGGTTCGGCTTCGCGGTCCTCGGGAGGATGCCCCACAGCGAGATGGTCATGAGCAGCACGAAGCCGCTCACGACGGCGGCGAGCGGCGTCGAGTAGATGTGGCGGGTCACGCAGAAGAGCGCGGCGATGAGCGCGATTCCGAGCAGGACGAGGCCGACCATCGTGCAGCGGACCGCCCAGACGAGGCGGGCCGAGCGGTAGCGCCGGTTCGCCACGCGGTGGAAGACCGTCGGCGTGAGCAGCGTGATCACGGACAGCAATCCCGACACGGTGGCGACGCCGAACAGGAATCGGTTCGTTGAATCGAGGTGGGGGAAGCCGGCCGCGAACGGTGCGGTCAGCAGGAAGGCGACGAGTACCTGGGCTCCGGGAAGGATCACCCGGAGCTCCTGCAGCAACCCGTAGTAGCGATCGCGGAGCTCCTTCCAGTCGCCTTCGTCGTCGAGTTCGGAGGCCCCCAGGTCCCACTGATCACGCTGCGACGGATGTCCCGGATCATCGAATGGGGCGGTCTCGTCGCTGGTCGGGATATCCGGATTGCTCATCGCTTCGCACCGTATCGGGAGCCGCTCGTTGGTTCAGGGGCCAAACGTGTCGTCTGCCACGGCTGGCTGGCGGCGGGGTCGGGTACCACCGTGGAACGCAACTCGAAGGAGGCACTTGCAATGCCGAACACCGATGACCTCAAGGGCCGTGCCAAGGAAGCCGCCGGAGACCTGACCGACGACGACGACCTGAAGAAGGAAGGCAAGGCGGACCGCGCCGCAGGTGCCGTGAAGGACAAGGTCGGCGCAGTCAAGGACAAGGTCGAGGACGCGGTCGACGCGGTCAAGGAGAAGGCCCACCGCGACTGACGCGTACCAGGAACTGAAGGGTCGGGTTCGTCTCGACCACAACAGCAACCAACGGACGGGGCGCCCACCGGGCGCCCCGTCCGCGATCGGTCACGTCTGCGGGCCGCGATCAGCGTGGAGAATCGATCTCGATCAGCACCGACTCGGTCGGTGCGCACAACAGCAGCGTGTCGTGGTCGACGCGGGTGAGTTGCACGTCCTGGTCGCGGGCGTGGGCGGTTCGCACGACGTCGTAGATCATGCGTATCCGCATGTCGTCAGTTCCGAGGCGGGGGATCGAGACGCTGAACGGCTCTCCCTGATCGAGGACGGACCCGTCCACCATCCGGGTCCCTCGTTCGACGATGCAATCCAGCATCAACCGTTCGTCGTCACAATCGGCGAGCAACACCGAGAGCTCCAGCCACCCACCAAGCACTCGTTCGGCATCCACGGAAGGTCCATTACCCGGATGACGGAAAGTCAGACACGGCACGTCCAGAAGCCGCCCGAGGCCCCATTGAGCTGACATGCTCAGCGGCGACCCGACGAACGGGTCGAATCGATCGGGGGACCAGTGAGCATCGACATCGACCAGCTGTTCCGGCTCGACGGCCGAACCGCGATCATCACCGGTGGGACCCGGGGCATCGGGCGCGCCGTGGCCGAGGGGTTCGGACGAGCCGGCGCCCGTCTCGTCGTTGCCAGCCGCAAGGCCGAGGCATGTGAAGCGACGGAAGCCGAGCTCGCGGCGCTCGGCTTCGATGTCGTGGGGGTCGCGTGCCACATGGGTTCGCTCGACGACGTGCGGCGTCTGGTCGCGGTCACGGTCGATCGCTTCGGTGGTGTGGACGTGGTCGTCAACAACGCGGCGAACCCGTTGACCCAGCCGGTCGGCGCATTCACCGAGGACGCGTTCGCCAAGTCCGTCGAGGTGAACATCCGAGGTCCGGTGTTCCTGATCCAGGAGGCGTTGCCGTACCTCGCGACCTCGGAGCACGCCTCGATCGTCAACGTCGTGTCCGCAGGGGCATGGCTCTTCTCGGCCGGAACATCGATGTACTCCGCGGCGAAGTCGGCGATGGTCTCCTACACGAAGTCCATGGCGGCGGAACTGGCCGGGCGTGGCATCCGGGTGAACGCACTCGCGCCCGGCACCGTCGACACCGACATGGTCCGCAACACCGGACCGGAGATGGCGGAGATCATGGCGAAGGCGAGCCTGCTGCGGCGAGCGGCCGTTCCCGAGGAGATGGTCGGGCCGGCGCTCTTCCTCGCCTCGGACGCGTCCAGCTTCGTGACGGGTTCCGTCGTTCACGCCGACGGCGGCCTGGTGACTCGCTGAGCGGGTCGGTCACGACCCGATCGTGGTGGGCGCGATCAACGCGTTGGCGGACATGACTTCGGCCATCCAGCGAGCGGAGCGTTTCGGCCGGCGCTCGAAGGTCGACCGATCGACGTCGACCAGGCCGAAGCGTGGCCGGTAGCCGAAGGCCCACTCGAAGTTGTCGAGAAGGCTCCAGTACGAGTACCCGATGACGTCGATGCCGTCTTCGATGCATCCCATCACACCCTCGAGCGCCGCGTGGACGAACGCGATGCGCTCGGCGTCGTCGTCGGTCGCGATTCCGTTCTCGGTCACCAGGATCGGCACCTCGCCTCCGGTCCGATCCCAGGCCCGACGGATGGTCGCGGCGAGTGCATCGGGCCAGATCTCGTAACCCATCGGCCCGACCGCGACCCCGGGGGCCGGTCCGGTCCACCCATCGGGACCCATCAGCATCCGCGTGTAGGTCTGGATCCCGACGAAGTCGTCACCCTTGATGGCGTCGAGGTACACGTCCTCGGACGCGAGCGCGGCTGCGTGATGCGTCTCGCTGCCATCGGTCGGCTGGTAGTCGGCCATCGAGAGCGTGAGCCCGACAGGGACCCCCGGCGCCCCGGCCCGGATGGCCTCGACGGCCAGGCGGTGCGCGATGACGAAGACGGCGGTGCTGCGATCGTGCAGCGCTTCGTCGATCGTCCCGGGCGGGAACATCCCCATCTGATGCGCCATGCCGGCGACGATGTTCGGTTCGTTGATCGTGCAGGCCCGACGCAGGACCGGTGCGAGCCTCTCGGCAGACCGGTGACAGAAATCGCCGAAGTGGTTGGCGGTGTCGGGCTCGGTCCATCCGCCCTGGTCCGCCAGCCATCGAGGGGTCGTGAAGTGGTGGAAGGTGACGACCGGCTCGATGCCGTGCTCGAGCAACGCCTCGCCGAGCCGTACGTAGTGGTCGAGCGACGCGGTCGACCACTCGCCTTGCTCCGGCTCGATGCGGCTCCACTCGATCGAGAATCGATAGGTGGTGAATCCGAGCTCGGCGGCGACCGCCACGTCGTCGCGCCAGCGGTTCCACGAGTCGCAGGCGTCACCGCTCGGCTCGACGCACGGGCTGTCGGGAGCGTGCTCCCACTGCCACCAGTCGTTGTTCCAGTTGCCGCCCTCGATCTGGTGGGCTGCCGTCGCCGCCCCCCACTCGAAGCCGTCGGGAAACTGGATCCTCGTCATCGTTGCCCTCCGTCGGTGCCGCGCTGGGACGACACAGTCACTTCACGACAGTCAATTCACGACACCCTGTCAGAGCGCGGCGCTGGCCGTCACGAACGCTGTCGTCGACTCGTCACCCGAAGTCGATGCCGTCCAACGACCGGCCCGGGTCGATGTCGGGGAGTCGCACCATGCGGAACGAGTTGACGGCGCCGAGGAGGCCGGCGATGGCGGGGACGAGGAGCGCCACCTGGAGGGATCGGTTCCGGGCATCGGTGTTGATGTCGAGGATCTCCTCCTGAACCGCCGGCGGCTCGTCGGCCACCTGTTGTTCGAGCCGGGAGTTGCTCATGACCTCCGCATCGGTCTCCATCACCTCGGCGATCTGCTGCTGCTGGTCCGCGGGGATCACGGTGCTCGACTCGGTCATGTTGGTGAAGCCGAGGGCGAGGGCCCAGAGCATGATGCCGCCGGCCATCGCGAGGCCGAACGACAGGCCGAACGAGCCGGCGGCGGAGTTCACCCCGGCTGCCTCGCTGATCCGTTCCTCCGAGATCGGGGCGAGGGTGAAGTTGTTGAGCTGGGACACGAGGAGGCCGAGTCCCGAGCCGGTGATGATGAGCGGGATGACCAGGTACCAACCCGAATCCACGCGCGGGACGAGCGGGATGATCGCCGTCATCCCGACCGTGGCCAGCACGAACCCGGCCATCACGATGTGCGCGGGGCGCCGGTCGCCCGCCAGCTTGCCGGTGAGCAGGGCCACGGCGAACATCGACAACGACAGCGGAGCAAGCGAGAGACCCGCCTCCATCGCGTTGTACTCCAGGGTCATCTGCAGGAACAGCGGGAGGACGATCATCGCCCCGCCCAGCGTGATCTGCTGGAGCATCTGCTGGGAGACGCCGATGCGGAAGTTCAGGTGCGCGAACAACTCGGGGTCCAGCAGGGTCGGCTTGCCGCGCCGTTTGGTCCGGACGAGCCAATAGGCCAGCGCGGCCAGTGCACACACGCCGATGGCCATCAGGATGCCGACGGACTCACCGCCCTCCTGCCACGCGAGAATGCTGAGCACGACGCCGCCCATGCCGACAACGGACAGGGCGGCACCCACCAGATCGACGTGGCGCGGCCCGGTGTAGGGAACGTCGCGGACCAGGCGTATCTGCGACAGGACGACGCCGATGATGACGACCTCCAGCCCGAAGCCGACCCGCCACGAGAGGTAGGTGGTGACGAAGCCACCGAGGAGCGGGCCGACCGCTGCGGCGATCGCCGCCGCCGCGCCGACGAGTGCGTAGGCCTTCTTCTGCGCCGCCCCTTCGAAGTTGCCGTGGATGAGCGACTGCATCGCAGGAAGGAGCAACGAGGCTCCGAGCCCGCCGATGATGGCCCAGAAGATGATGACCGCGGTGAGGCTCTGGGCGAGCGTCATGGCGAGGGCCCCGATGGCGTAGGCGCACAGGCCGATGACGTAGGCCCGCTTGCGACCGATCAGGTCACCCAGCTTGCTGTTGATCAGGATGAACGCGGCGGAGACGAGTGCTTCGAGGGCGATGGCGGACTGCACACCGCTTGCAGTGGTGTCGAGGTCTTCGACGACCGCCGAGATCGACACGTTCATGAGTGACGTGTCCACGACCAGCACGAACATCGCCATCGACAGCAGGATGGCGAGCTTCGGGTTGCTCCCGGCCGAAACGTCTCCGTCCGGCGGTTGTGTTGTCACGTGGATGTCGTCCCATCGTCGGTGAGGTGCCCCGGGATTCGTGGAGGCTCTGCGGTGACCGGGGTGGTGGAGTCCTCGCCCTGGTGGGTGGGGAATGGTCTGACCGTAGCGGTTGGATCGACGGCGATTCGTGTGCTGCTTCGTGCCTGAGCGGGCCGGAGCACCGCAATCCCGGCTGTGGCAGGGTTCTCCCATGAAGGTCCACCTGGTCGATGGCACCTACGAGCTGTTCCGGTACTTCTACTCGCCGGGTGGTGGGCATGTGAACGGTGCGGGCGAGAACGTCGGCGCGACCCGGGGTGTCCTGCGCTCGTTGATGACCATGTTGGGCGACGGCGTGACCCACCTCGGCGTCGCGACGGACCACGTCATCGAGTCGTTCCGAAACGATCTCTGGGCCACCTACAAGGATGGCTCGGGTGTCGACCCCGAGCTCAAGAAGCAGTTCCCATGGGTGGAGGAGGCGATGGTGGCGCTCGGCCTGACCGTCTGGCCGATGGTGGAGGTCGAGGCCGACGATGCCCTCGGGGCAGCGGCCAAGGTCGGGGCGGCGGATCCTCGGGTCGATCAGGTCGTGATCTGTACCCCCGACAAGGACCTGGCCCAGTGCGTCGGTGGCAAGGTCATCCAGTTCGATCGACGGGCCGGGCAGTTCCGCGATGCCGCCGCCGTTCGAGAGAAGTACGGCGTCGACCCGGAATCGATACCGGACTGGCTCGGACTCGTCGGCGACAGCGCCGACGGATTTCCCGGCCTACCGGGTTGGGGTGCCAAGAGCGCCGCCAACGTGCTTCGCCGGTACGGCCACATCGAGGACATCCCGCACGCGCCCGGCCAATGGGACGTGCCGGGCCAGCGCGGAGCCGCCAAGCTCGCCGGGACGCTCCACCAGGAGTTCGAGCAGGCGCTCCTGTTCAAGCGGATCGCGACGCTCGAAACCGACGTCGACGTGGGAACCGTCGACGAATGGAGATGGACCGGGCCCACCGGCGAGCTCCAGGCCTGGGCCGATCGGCTCGACGCCCCCGACCTGATCCGCAACGCCGAGCGCCTGGCCGCCGCCCTGGACTGAGAACGGGGACGGCCGGTGGGTCAGTCGTGGTGGCCGAGTCGGGACTCGGGGAAGACCTGCTCGAACTCGATGGGAGGCGGGTGGTCGAGCTGGGAGTACCGACACTCGGCCGGTGTCTTGTCGGGCCGCCACCGCACGAAACGGGCCGGGTGGCGGAACCTTCCGCTCGTGAGGTTCTCATAGGTCACCTCGACGGTCAGCTCCGGCCGCAGGGGCACCCAGTCGAGGCTGCGTTGGCCGGACCATCGGCTCGGCGCGCCCGGCATGCGCTGCCCGCCGCCCTCGTGGGCGACCGGTTCGGCCCACGCCGCCCAGGGGTGGTCGACGGCGCCGTTCTCCTCGTACGGGGCCAACTCTCCGGCCAGGGTGCGACGCTTGCTGGCAGCGAAGGCGCTGCACACGCCGATGTGGTGGAGACGTGGTGGTGACCCGTCGTCACCGCCCTCGTCGAACAGGCCGAGCAGGAGCGAACCGACCCCACCGGTCTTGTGATGCCGGTACCCCGCGACGACGCAATCGGCAGTGCGATGGTGCTTCACCTTGAGTTGGGCGCGCTTGTCCTCGAGGTAGGCCCCCGCGTTCTCCTTCGCCATGACACCATCGAACCCGGCGCCCTCGAACCGCTCGAACCAGTCGGCGGCGAGTTGGGGATCAGCGGTCGCCGGAGTGAGGTGGATCGGCGGCTTGGTCGCGGCCAGCAGCGACTCGAGCGCCTCGCGGCGTGTCGTCAACGGCTCCGAACGGAGGTCGGCATCGTCGAGGGCCAGGATGTCGAACACCACAAGGCTGGCCGGAGTGGTCTCGGCCAGCATGTTCACGCGGGACTCGGCGGGGTGGATGCGTTGGCTGAGCAGGTCGAAGTCGAGGCCGTCGTGCGAGGCGATCACGAGCTCGCCATCGACCACGCATCGCTCGGGCAGCGACTCGCGGATGGGGTCGATCAGCTCGGGGAAGTACCGGGTCAGCGGCCGCTCGTTGCGGCTACCGAGCTCCACCTCGTCTCCGTCGCGGAACACGATGCAACGGAACCCGTCCCACTTCGGCTCATAGAGGTACTCGCCGAGCGGCAGCTCTCGCGTCGCCTTCGCAAGCATCGGTTTCACGGGTGGCATCACCGGGAGCCGCACGCCGTGGTTCTACACCCCATTGCCTCCGTGCGGTGGCAACAGTTGGTCGATGAGGGCTGTTGCATCGTCGGAAACGGTCAGCAGGTCGCGCACCCGCGGATTGCAGAGTCCTTCCGACACGGACCGGTCGATGAACTCGATCAGCAGGTCGTAGTAGCCGGAGACGTTGAGCAGGCCCATCGGCCTGGGGTGGATCCCGAGGTAGCCCCAGCACAGCACCTCGAAGAACTCCTCCATCGTCCCCACTCCACCCGGCAGCGTCAGGAACGCGTCGGCGGCCTCGAACATCGCACGCTTGCGGGCCGGCATGTCGTCGACGACGAGCAGGTCGGTCACGCCGACGTGTGCCACCTCACGGTCGACGAGTTGCCGGGTGATCACGCCGGTCACACGTCCGCCGCCGCTCAGGACGCCGTCGGCCACGAGCCCCATGAGGCCGACGTGTCCGCCGCCGTAGACGAGATCGACGCCGCGGGCGGCCAGGTGCTTTCCGACCAGCGTGGCCGCGTCGGCGTAGTTGGGGTCGGCGCCGTGGTTGGAGGCGCAGTAGACGCAGATGGTGGGTGGTCGCACGCCCGCGGACGCTAGCGACTACCCGGATCGGTCCAGGGTTGGTTTCCCCGATCGCCTGCCCAGTCGTCGACGACGCGTCAGCTTCCGTCTCCGATGGCCTGCTTTTTCGTCTCCGACAGGCCCGCAACTACCTTCTGACCCTATGGAACATCCCATGCGGGAACGGGTCGAGGACCTGAACAAGCGACGTGAGCAGGCGATCGCGCCGGGCTCCCAGCGGTCGATCGACCGTCAGCACGAGCGGGGCAAGATGCTTGCCCGCGAGCGGATCGACTACCTCCTCGACGAGGGATCGTTCCACGAGCTCGACATGCTGGCCCGCCATCGTGCCGAAGATGCCCTGGCGGAGCGTCCCTACGGCGATGGCGTCGTCACCGGCTGGGGGACCGTCGATGGTCGGAAGGTCTTCGTCTTCAGCCAGGACTTCACGGTCTTCGGCGGAGCGCTCGGCGAGGTGTTCGCCGAGAAGATCCACAAGCTGATGGATCTCGCCCTCAAGGTCGGAGCGCCGCTGATCGGCCTGAACGACGGCGCCGGTGCCCGCATCCAGGAGGGCGTCGTGTCCCTCGCCAGCTACGGCGGGATCTTCTACCGCAACGTCAAGGCGTCAGGGGTGACCCCGCAGATCTCGGTGATCATGGGCCCGTGCGCCGGTGGATCGGTGTACAGCCCGGTCATGACCGACTTCGTGTTCATGGTCGACGAGACCTCCTACATGTTCATCACCGGCCCGGACGTGGTGAAGCAGGTGACGGGTGAGACCGTGACCCAGCAGGAGCTCGGTGGGGCACGCGTGCACACTGCGACCTCGGGCGTCGCGCAGTTCATCTCGCCCGACGACAAGTCCTGCCTCGACGACGTCCGGTACCTGTTCGGCTTCCTGCCCTCGAACAACCTCGAGGAGCCGCCGTTCGAGCCGACGGCCGATCCGACCGACCGTCGCTGCGAGGAGCTCTACGACCTGATCCCGGCCTCGCCGAACCAGCCCTACGACATGCGGGACGTGGTCCGGGCGATCGTCGACGACGGGGAGTTCTTCGAGTACGCCCCCGCCTGGGCCGGCTCGATCACCTGCGGCTTCGCCCACCTCGGTGGCCTCAGCGTCGGAATCGTGGGCAACCAGCCGGCGATGTACGCGGGCGTGCTCGACATCGAGTCGTCCTCCAAGGCGGCCCGCTTCGTCCGCACCTGTGACTCGTTCAACATCCCGTTGATCACGTTCGTCGACGTCCCGGGGTTCCTCCCCGGTGTCGATCAGGAGCACGGCGGCGTGATCCGCCACGGGGCGAAGCTGTTGTACGCCTACTGCGAGGCCACCGTGCCGCGCATCTCGGTCATCACCCGCAAGGCCTATGGCGGTGCCTACGTGGTGATGGACTCCAAGTCGATCGGCTCGGACCTGACCTACGCGTTCCCCTCGGCCGAGCTGGCCGTGATGGGGGCGTCCGGTGCCGTCGAGGTCGTCCACCGTCGTGCGCTGCTCGATGCGGCCGACCCGGCGGCGCTGCGGGCCGAGCTCATCGAGGAGTACGAGGAGTACCACCTCAACCCCTGGGAGGCGACCGACCGGGGATACGTCGATGACGTCATCGACCCGGCCGAGACGCGGATCAAGCTGATCGCGGGCCTCGAGCTCCTCCGCACCAAGCGCGAGGAGCTCCCCAACCGGAAGCACGGCAACATCCCGCTGTGAGCCTGGCGCAGCAGACCCCGGAGATCTCGCCCACCCCGACCGAGGAGGAGGCGGCCGCGATCATCGCCGCGCTCGAGGTCGGTCTGCCCCGAGCCGGCGTCGCCGAGACCGGTTCCGAGCACTCCAATCGGTGGCGGTTCTCGGGACGGTGGTGGTCGAAGCCCGTCCCGGTTCGTCGCAGCCGACCGAACTGACGGGACCCGACGAACCAGACGACGACCCGGTTCCCCGACACGGTCCGCGTCCCCCTGTTGGCGTCGGTCCGCTCGGGCGTACAAGGTGTCGTGGTGCCACGCGAGCTGACGACGGTCGCCGACGACGAAGCCGTGGTGTTCGACGGCTCCCATGTCGAGCGTTTCGCCGGCCTGGCCCCGGGCACCCGCCACGAGTTGGGCGGCTTCGAGTTCACGACCCTGCCGCGTCGGGGCGACCTGTTGGCGACGATCGCCACGGTCAACGACGTGCACTTCGGCGAGGTCGTGGCGGGTCACATCGACGGGATGGACTTCGAGGGGGTGTCCTCGGCCCCCGGAGCCGAGCCCTACCCCGAGACGATGAACCGTGGCGCGGTCGCCGAGATCATCTCGAAGAATCCCGATCTGGTCGTGGCGAAGGGCGATCTGACCGATCGTGGCCTCGATGTCGAGTACGACCGATTCCTCGAGGTGTACGGCGGGGCCTTCGGCGACCGACTGCTGGCGGTCCGGGGCAACCACGAGAGCTACCACGGTCAGACCCGTGGGGCGGAACCGTTCCAGGAGCGGTCGGTCGACGGAGTGATCGTGGTCCTGATCGACACCGCCCGCGACGGTGTGACCCACGGCGACCTGACCACTGACCAGCTCGACCAGCTCGATGACCTGGCCGACCGGTCCGACCGGCCGGTCCTCGTCATGGGTCACCACCCGGTGTGGGATCGGACGCGTGAGGAGCGGCGGGACGACACGTTCGGGCTGCTGCCCGCCGCCACCGAGGCGCTCGGAGCGGTCTTCGCCCGTCGCCCGGCCCTGCTCGGCTACTTCGCCGGGCACACCCACCGGAACCGGGTCGTCCACCTGCCCGACTGCGGTGACCGGCCGTTCGTCGAGGTCGCCGCCGTGAAGGAGTTCCCCGGGACGTGGGCGGAGTACCGGGTGTACGACGGCCTCGTGTTGCAGGTCCACCGACGCATCTCGACCCCCGAGGCGCTCGAGTGGAGCGAGCGGACCCGCACCATGTTCGGTGGAGGGTTCGAGGCGTACGCCTCCGGCGGACTCGAGGACCGCTGCTTCGCGATGTGGGCCGGGTGATGACGGACGCCGGGCCGGCGCCGACGGCGGGCGACGGTCCGCTGTCGGACCTGCGGGTGATCGACCTGGCCACCGTGATCGCCGGGCCGGGGTGCGCCCGGTACCTGGCCGACTTCGGGGCCGACGTGATCAAGGTCGAGCAACCCGAGGTGGGCGATTCCGTCCGGCGGATGGGGTGGCGTGATCCGGTGGACGGCCAGACCCTGTTATGGAAGCTCGTGGGCCGCAACAAGCGGACGATCGCGCTCGACCTGAAGTACACCGAAGATCTCGATGTCATGCTCCGCCTGTGCGACACGGCCGACGTCCTCGTCGAGAACTTCCGGCCCGGGACGCTCGAACGACTCGGTCTCGATCCGGAAGCGCTCATCGAGCGGAACCCTCGCCTCGTCGTGACCCGGGTGTCGGGGTTCGGCCAGACCGGGCCCTACCGATCACGGCCGGGGTTCGCCACCCAGGCCGAGGCGCTGTCCGGCTTCGCGGCCATCAACGGCGAACCCGACGGCGCTCCGATGCTTCCTCCCATCGCGCTCACCGACGAGGTGGCGGCACTGGTCGGGGCGTTCGCGACGATGACCGCGGTGCACTCGGGAGTCGGTCAGGTGGTCGACGTGAACCTGATCGAGTCGATGCTGCAGATCATGGGTCCGCTCGTCCCGCTCTACGGCGTGCTGGGCGAGACGCAGCAACGCCTGGGGAGCGGCATCCCGTACTCGGTCCCGCGCAACACCTACCGAACGTCGGACGGGCACTGGATCGCCATCTCCACGTCGGCGGAATCGGTTGGGCGTCGTGTCATGGAGCTGATCGGTCTCGGTGGTGACGATCGGTTCGGGCAGTCGGCGGGGCGGGTGGCTCACCGCGCCGAGGTCGACCGCCACATGGCGGACTGGATGGCGTCGCGGACCCGCGACGAGGCCATGGCCGAGCTCGACGACGCCCACGCCGCCGCGGCACCGGTGTACGACATGGCCGACATCTACGCCGACCCGCACTACCGGGAGCGTGGGTCGATCGTGACGATCGACGGGTTTCCGATGCCGGGTCCGGTGGCGCGTCTGTCGGCCACCCCGGGGCGGATCCGCTGGACCGGCCGACTACTCGACGCGGACGGGGCCGAGATCCGGACCGAGGTCGAGGGCGCCGAACAGGTCTGAGCCCCTTCCTCAGGCCGAGGGCGGCGACGCGACCTCGATGCGGTCCTGGGTCCAGTCGTGGGCGGCGACCAGCGCTGCGTGGGCCTGTGCCACCAGCTCCGCCGTGTCCAGACCGTGGGTCGGGTAGCTCGCGATCCCCGCCCACATGGTGTGGCTGCCGTACTGGCTCACGATGGTCCGCCGGAGTCGCTCCACCGTCCACACCGCACCGGCCTCCGGCGAGTCCTCGAAGATGAACGCGTAGCTCCCGTCCCCGAGCCGGCAGGCCAGGTCGGCGTCTCGCAGCGTCCGGTCGATGGCGTCGGCGATCCGGTGTGGCTCGGGTGGATGGCCGCGGTCGATCGCGAGCCCTTCGACCACGTCGACGAAGGCGACCGAGACGGGCCGGAGGTGTCGCCGGGCCGACGCGACCCGCCACCCGAGGGCGACCTCGAAGTACGCCTCGCTGTAGAGGCCGGATTCGGGGTCGGTCATCGTCTCGTTCGAGTTGGTGCTCGATGACGTCACCGGCTCGGGTCGAGCCCACCCCGGCTCCGGCATTTCCGAATTCGAACCCGAACCCGGATCCGCTCGGGTGGGCGGGGTGTCGTAGGGACGGTCGTGCCGTCGGCGTCCTGCGTCGCCCGCCGTCGCGGGTCCGTGGGGAGCGGCCACATCGTCGGCGACGGACTCGGATGCCCGCTCTTGCGATGCCGCGCCGGCGTCGCCGCGACGGGCGGCATTTCCGCGTGCGCTCGCCGCCACGAGTGCGAAGCCGGCCGCGACCAGGGCGCCCAGGCCCGCGAAGGTGGCGAGCCAGGCCACACCGGACACGGCCGCCGCGATGCCCAGCACGAATCCGACCGCCCCGGAGGTGACGGCCCACACCGTGGACCATCGAACGGCCCGCTCCCACACTGCCACCTTCATCCATCGGCCCCCGGCCGCTGGGAATGAGGCTACGCAGCGATGATCTGGCCGGCAGCCCGGATCAGTTCGTCCACCTCGGCCTCGCTCGACGACCAACTGGTCACGAAGCGGGCCTCGGCCAGACCGGGGTCGAGCACCTGGGTGTAGAACGACGCCCCCGCCTCTCGCAACGCGCGTGCCTGGTCGTCCGTCATCCGCACGAAGGCCATGTTCGCCTCGACCGGTCCGGACAGGGCCATGCCGGAGGCATCGAGACCGGCACCGAGGCGGGCCGCGAGGCGGTTGGCGTGGGTGGCATGGCGCAGCCACACCCCATCGCTGACCCATCCGAGGATCTGGGCGGCGGCGAGGCGTTGCTTCGACAGGAGATGGCCGAACCGCTTCCGATGGCGCTGGATGACCTCGTCCAACGAGTGGTCGAAGGACACGATCGCCTCGGCTGCCAGGGCGCCGCCCTTGGTCGCCCCGAAGCTCAGGAGATCGACCCCGCGGCGCCACGTCAGGTCGGCGGGACTGGCGCCCGTGGCGACCACGGCATTGGCGAAGCGGGCACCGTCCATGTGGATTCGCAGACCTCGTCGGGTCGCGACCTCAGCCAGCGCGGCGAGCTCGTCGACGCGGTAGCAGGTACCCGTCTCGGTCTCCTGGGTGATCGACAACCCGGTGATCGGCACGGTGTGGACCCCGTTCTCCCGGCGGACGAACGCTTCGTCGACGACCTCGGGAGTCAGCTTCCCGTGGTCGCCCGCGAGCGGCAGCAGCGTGAGACCGCCACCGATGGCCGAGGGTGCGGCCAGCTCGTCGACCGCGACGTGGGCTTCCTGGTGGCAGATCACCCCACCCCACGGCGGGTTGAGCGCGGCGAGCGACAGCGAGTTCGCCGCGGTCCCGGTGGCGACCGGGTACACGTCGACCGGTCGCTCGAAGACCTCGGACAGCTTCTCCACGAGCTCGGCGCTGCGGCGGTCGTCGCCGTAGGCCGGGCCGTACCGGGCCGACTCCTCAGCGATGGCGGCCAGGACCTCGGGGCACACGCCGGAGGTGTTGTCGGAGGCGAACCTCATCCGCGATGCGCGAGGGCCAGGTCGGCGATCTGGGTCATCAACCGCGAGAGCTCGAAGTCCTTGGGTGTGAACACCGCCGCGACTCCCTGGTCGAGGAGCTTGTCCCGGTCGTCCTCGGGGATGATCCCGCCGGCCACCACCGGTGCCGTGACCCCCTCGGCCCGGAGCAGTTGTACGACCTCGGGGACGAGCTCGAGATGCGATCCCGACAGGATCGAGAGGCCGACCACGTCGACGTCCTCGTCCCGGGCCGCGGCGGCGATCTGTGCGGGGGTGAGCCTGATGCCCTGGTAGATCACCTCCATTCCGGCGTCGCGGGCGGCGACCGCGACCTGCTCGGCGCCGTTGGAATGACCGTCGAGGCCGGGCTTGGCCACCAGCAATCGGGGAGGTCCACCCGGCGTGGCGCGCAGTCGTTCGGCGAGACGGGCGAGGCCCTCGGAGCCGGCGGCGGTCCCGGCGGCGGCGGAGACGCCCGTCGGAGCCCGATACTCCCCGAACACCGAACGCAGTCGATCGGACCACTCGCCGGTGGTGCCACCGGCCTTCGCCAGCGCGATCGTCACCGGCATGATGTTCTCCGACGACCGCGCCACGCGTTCCAGTTCGTCGAGTGCCTCGTCGCACGCCGACTGGTCGCGAGCCGCTCGCCAGGCCTGCACATCGGAGATCATCTCGTCCTGGACGGCCGGGTCGACCTTCAAGATGTTGTCCTCACCGCCCAGCGGTGACGGCGCGGTCTCGGTGAACACGTTGACGCCGACAACCTCGAGGTCGCCGGACTCGATGCGGCGCATCCGCTCCGTGTGGGAGCGGACCAGCCGACCCTTCAGCTCGTCGATCGCCTCGAACGCTCCGCCCAGCGCCAGCACGTCGTCGAGCTCCGCCTGTGCCGCAGCCTCGAGATCGGCGGTGAGCCGGTTCATGACGTGGCTGCCCTCGAAGAGGTCGGGGTACTCGAGCAGGTCGGTCTCGAAGGCCAGGACCTGCTGGATGCGCAGCGACCACTGTTGATCCCACGGCCGGGGGAGGCCGAGCGCCTCGTTCCAGGCCGGTAGCTGGATGGACCGGGCCCGGGCGTCGCGTGACATCGTGACCCCGAGTGCCTCGAGCACGATGCGCTGGACGTTGTTCTCGGGTTGTGCCTCGGTGAGGCCGAGCGAGTTGACCTGGACGCCGTAGCGGAAGCGGCGGGCCTTCGGATCGGTGATGCCGTAGCGCTCGGCGGTGAGCCGGTCCCACATCGCGGTGAAGGTCCGCATCTTCGCGGTCTCCTCGACGAACCGGATGCCGGCGTTCACGAAGAAGCTCACCGATGCGACGACCTCGGCCATCCGCTCCCCGGGGACCTGTCCGGAGTCACGCACCGCGTCGAGCACCCCGATCGCACAGGCGAGCGAGTACGCGATCTCCTGGACCGGGGTCGCGCCCGCCTCCTGGAGGTG
>Ga0190271_10000882_pt1 | contig 16063 bp, 13 predicted proteins | sample Popmic356T_FD_133747 | JGI IMG/M metagenome (GOLD analysis project Ga0190271, IMG submission 133747) | Populus adjacent soil microbial communities from riparian zone of Weber River, Utah, USA - 356 T | ecosystem: Environmental > Terrestrial > Soil > Riparian zone | place: USA: Utah | collected...
TGTTTCCGTTCCTGAAGGAGCGGTTGGGCGTCGGCTTCATCGAGCTTGGCTTTGCGCTGACGGTGTTTGCAGTCGTTTCGGGTCTGACCCAGGCACCGCTGGGCTACGTCGTCGACAGGTTCGGAGCTCGCAAACTGCTGATCGTCGGCGTGTGCCTCGGTGGCGCATCGTTCGTCATGCTCGGCATGAACCTGAGCTATCCCTGGATGATCGCCAGCGCTGCGCTGCTCGGCCTCGCCAACAGCGTCTATCACCCGTCTGATTATGCGCTGCTCGCCGCCAATATCGACGGCAAGCGCATCGGCCGCGCATTCTCGATTCACACGTTCTCGGGCTTCTTCGGCGGCGCTGTTGCGCCGGCGATCGTCGCGGCGCTGTTCGCGACGGTCGGCGGCGCGGGCGCATTGATCGCCTCCGGCGTCCTCGGCTTGCTGGTTGCACTCCTGATCATCGCACTGCCGATCCCGGAAGCCAGCGCTTCGACCGCGGCCGCCAACGGCGACGAAGCCAATGCCGGGCCGTCGAGTGTGTTGACGCCTGCGATCATCATGCTGATGGTGTTCTTCATGCTGCTCGGCCTTTCGAACAGCGGCATCAGCACCTACGGCGTCAGCGCGCTGATGAGCGGCTACGGCCTGCTGTTCTCGACCGCCAACATCGCGCTCACCGCCTATCTCGGCGCCAGCGCCATCGGCGTTCTCGCCGGCGGCTTTCTCGCCGACCGCACCCATCGTCACGGTGACGTTGCGGCCGCCTGCTTTGCCGCCAATGTCGTCATCATCGTGCTGATTGCGCTCTTTACTCCGCATCCGGTGCTGCTGATCGCGATGATGACTGTCGCGGGCTTCCTCGGCGGCGTGATCGCGCCATCGCGCGACATGCTGGTGCGCAAGGCCGCCCCTCCCGGCGCCGCCGGCCGGGCCTTCGGCATCGTCTCGACCGGCTTCAACATGAGCGGCATCGTCTCGCCGCTGCTGTTCGGCTGGGTCATGGACCAGTCGATGCCGCGCGGCGTGTTCTGGGGCGCTGCCTGCTTCATGGCGCTGACGGTGCTGCTGCTGCTGATCACGGAGCGCAAGCGGCCCGCGCCGGTGGAGGCGAGCTAGCGCCTACGACGCCTTCTGCACCTCACCGCGCAGACGCGCCTCGGCAAACGCCACGTACCATTCCAGGCATCCCGGATTGGCCATCGCATCCTTGTTGATGACCGTCTCAACCGGCTGGCCGAGCAGCAGCTTTTTCACCGGCAATTCCTGCTTCTTGCCCGATAGCGTGCGCGGAACCTCGGCGACCTGGAAAATTCCGTTCGGCACGAAGCGTGGCGACAGCGCGGTGCGGATGGCGCCGTTGATCTTCGCCTTGATCGCCTCATCGAGCCTGACGCCTTCGCGCAAAACCACGAACAGCGGCATGTAACTCTCGCGGCCGAGATATTCGAGATCGACCACCAGCGAGTCCAGAACCTCCGACAGCGCCTCCACCGCGCTGTAGAGTTCGCTGGTTCCCATTCGGAGACCGTGACGGTTGATGGTCGCGTCGCTGCGACCATAGATGATGCAACCTCCGTTTGGCGTGATCTTCAGCCAGTCGCCGTGACGCCAGGCTGGACCGCGGCCTGAACCGTCGAAGTTCGCCGGATACATGTCGAAGTAGCTCGCGAGATAGCGCTTCTTGTCGCCGTCGCCCCAGAAGTAAAGCGGCATCGACGGCAGCGGCTCGAGGCAGACGAGTTCACCCACTTCATTGGCGACCGGCTTGCCGTTCTCATCGAGCGCCTCGACGGCACAGCCGAGCATGCGGCACTGCATCTCGCCCGGAACCAGCGGCAATTCACGATTAGCGCCGACGAACGCACCGGCAAAGTCGGTTCCGCCGGACATGTTGCAGAAGAAAATGTCTTTCTGCACGGCATTGCCGCTTGTCTTCGCAAGTTTCGCGAACTGCTCCGTCGCCCAGCGTTGCGCGTCCTCGCTCAGCGGTGAGCCGGTCGCACCCAGCGCACGAACCTTCGACAGATCGCCGCAAGCCGACAGGTCGAGGTCGGCCTTCAGGCAGTTGGCGAAGAACGCGGCGCCCGCACCGAAGAACGTCACTCCGGTTTCGGCGCCGAAACGCCAGAGCGTGCCCCAGTCCGGCTTGTCCTTCACGCCGCCAGGATTGCCGTCGTAGATGCAGCAGGTGGTGCCGTTGAGCAGCCCGTTGGTCTGGCAGTTCCACATCACCCAGCCGGTCGTCGAGTACCAGTGGTAGCGCTCGCCGAAGGAATTCGCGTCGTAGCTGCGGCCAACGTCATTGTGAATCACGTTCAGCGCAAGCGACATCACCAGCACACCGCCGTGACCATGCACGATCGGCTTCGGCAGACCGGTCGTGCCGCTGGAATAGACGATCCACAGCGGATGGTCGAACGGCACCCATTCCGGCTCGAATGCCTTCGTCGCAGCGTCATTGCGCGAGATTGTGCCGGCGAAGGTGACGGCGCCGGCAACGCCGCCGGTGGTGCCGAGATTGTCGAGCACGATGAGATGCTGCACGCTCGGCAGCGCCGCGCGCAATTCCTGCACAACTTGCGTCCGGTCGTGGTCCTTGCCGGCATAGCTGACACCGTCGCAGGCAATCAGCACCTTCGGCTCGATCTGCGTGAAGCGGTCGAGCACCGCCGCCGTGCCCATGTCCGGCGCGCACAGGCTCCACACACCACCGATGCTGGCGGTGGCAAAATAGGCGATCATCGTCTCGATGATATTCGGCAGATAGGCCGCGACGCGATCGCCACGCTGAACGCCCTGTGCCTTCAGATGCAGCGCGAGCGACGCTGATTGCCGCTGCAGTTCGGCCCAGGAGAGTTCGCGGTGCGCGCCCTTCTCGTTGCGACTAACGACCGCGGGCAAACCCGCCTTGCTCGCCGCATCCACGTGCCGGAAGATCTGCCGCGCATAATTCACCTGCGCGCCGGGAAACCAGTCCGCGTTCGGCATGTCGCGGCGCGCGAGTACCGCACCGTGCGGCGTCGGCGACTGGATCGCAAAATAGTCCCAGATGCTCTGCCAGTATGCGTCGAGATCGGATGTCGACCAGCGCCACATCGCATCGTAGCTGTCGAAGGTCAGCCCGCGCGTGTCCTTGAGCCACTGCCGGTAGAGGGCAATCTGGGGAATGTAGGGCGCGCTCATACGGTGGTCTTTGCTCGTCTGCCTCGCGTGTCGTTGACGGAGAAATTACGGATACCACGACCATTAGTCGATAGCGCCACGTGTCAAATCGGGTACTGTCGGCGGCGTAAAAGGAAGCCTGCTTATGACGCTCGATCCCTCGTTCTGGTCATTCCCCTATGCCTCGCAGCGCATGCCCCTGCTGGCCGCCAATGTGGTCAGCACGTCGCAGCCGCTCGCGTCCGCGGCCGGGCTTGCGATGTATCTGCGCGGCGGCAATGCAGTCGATGCGGCGCTGGCCACCGCCATCACTTTGACGGTGGTGGAGCCGTGCATGAACGGCATCGGCAGCGACGCGTTCGCGCTGATCTGGGCCGGCGGCAAGCTCCACGGCATGAACGCCTCCGGCCGCGCACCGAAGCGGATGACGCCGGAGCATTTCAGGGGCCGCGACGCCATGCCGGCGCGCGGCTGGGACTCGGTAACTGTGCCTGGTGCAGTGTCGGCCTGGCGTTCGGTGTCGGACAAATTCGGCAAGCTGCCGTTTGCAGATCTGTTCGAGCCGGCGATCCGCTATGCGACCGACGGGTACCTGGTCTCGCCGACGGTGCAGCGGCAATGGCAGGCACAGGTCGCCGAACTGTCGCCGCATCCCGGCTATCGCGAGGCGTTCGCGCCACACGGCCGCGCACCGCTAACGGGCGAAAAGTTCGTCTGCCCCGGACAGGCACGCACGTTGACGCGCATTGCCGAAAGCAAGGGCGACGATTTCTACCATGGCGAACTGGCTGCTGCGATCGCGGCGTACGCGCGCAAGACCGGCGGGCTGATCGAAGAGTCCGATCTCGCTACCCACAAAGCAGACTGGGTCGAGCCGATCTCGATGAGCTACCGCGACGTGACGCTACACGAAATCGGACCGAACGGCCAGGGCATCGGCGCGCTGATCGCACTCGGCATTCTCGACAATTTCAACATCGATCCGGCAGATGCGGACGGGCCGCTGACGCAGCACCTGAAGATCGAGGCGATCAAGCTCGCGGTCGCCGACATGAGCGAGTATGTCGGCGATCCGGACACCATGCGCAACGTCACCGCAGGACATCTGCTTGACAAGGACTATCTGCACAAACGCGCAACCTCGATCGATCCGGACCGCGCAAGCGTCGCGCACGCAGGGACGCCACTGAACGGCAGCAGCACCGTGTATCTCACCGCCGCTGACAAGGACGGCATGATGGTGTCCTTCATCCAGTCGAACTTCAAAGGCTTCGGCTCCGGCGTGGTTGTGCCGGACACAGGCATTGCGCTGCAGAACCGCGCCTTCGGCTTCACGCTGAAGCAGGGGCATCCTAATCAGGTCGGGCCCGGCAAGCGGCCGTTCCACACCATTATTCCGGGCTTCCTGACCAGGAGCGGCGCGCCATTGATGAGCTTCGGTGTGATGGGTGGATCGATGCAGGCGCAGGGCCATGTGCAGATCGTTTCGCGCCTGGCCGATCACGGCCAGAACCCGCAGGCTGCCAGCGACGCACCGCGCTGGCGCGTGCAGGACGACAACGCCACCGTGTCGCTCGAATGGAACGTGCCGAAGGAGACGATCGCCGGGCTGCAGGAGCGGGGCCACAAGGTGGTGGTGACGCCACGCTTCGACAATGAGTTCGGCTGCGGACAGTTCGCGATGAAGGTCGACGGCGGCTACGTGGCGGCGTCGGACCACCGCAAAGACGGGTATCCGGTGGGGATGTAGCTCACTTCGCGGGAGGGTAAGGCTCCTACTCCGCGGCCACCTCCCGCCGCTCCGCGTACATCGGCATGATCTCGCGGCCCACCAGCTCCACCGTCTTCAGCGCGGCCTCCTTCGGCAGATTGCCGAACGCGACGCGGCACAGCAGATAGTTTACGCCGGCCTCGGACACCTGCACGCGCAGCTTGTCGCGCACGGTAGCGAGCGAGCCAACCAGACAGACACCCACCGCATCGGCCGCCTCGAAGTTCTCGGGGAAATTCGCGGTCGGCTTGATATTGTTCTTGCGCCAAAGCAGCAGCAGATTGTCGATCCAGTTCTGGTAGGCGGGCCGCGCAAGTTCGCGCGCTTCCGCATCAGTATCGGCGATGATCATGTGCCGGCTCATCCCCATCATAGGCAGCGTCGCGGCACTCTTGCCTGCATCCTGCCAGAACTTGCGATAGGCGTCGGTGACGCGCCGGGTCATCGCGGCGGGACCATTGCCGATGATGTTGATTCCCTGCTTCGCAACCCAGTCAAGGCTTTCGGGCCGGCCGAGCCCGTACCAGAGCGGCGGGATCGGCTTCTGAAACGGATGCAACTCGATCGGCACCTTGTCGAAGGTGAAATGCTCGCCGCGATGGTCGAGGACATCGGAGGTGAAGCCTTTCAGCAGGATGTCCACCATCTCGCGGAAGATCGCCGGCGCGTCGTCCGGATCGACACCGAAAAATCCGAGTTCGATCGGCGAGATGCCGCGGCCGATTCCAACGTCGAGCCGGCCTTTGCTCAGATGATCGAGCATGCAGATCTCGTCGAGAATGCGCAGAGGGTGATAAAGGCTCAGCGTGAACACCAGCGCGCCAAGGCGCAGGTTCTTCGTCCGCTGGGCCGCAGCGGCCAGGAAAACGCTCGGCGATGGAGCAAGGCCGAGCGGTGTGCCGTGATGCTCGGCGAGGTGATAGCTGTAAAAGCCGGCGCGGTCGCAGGCTTCGAGGATTTGCAATCGGGTTTCGTATTGGTCCGACATTGATTCGCCGGACCGGTCCATGTGGTCGAACAACCCGAACCGCATCGGTGCCCCCCTCGATCTTCTGATTTTGATCGAACTATAGGGGGCGGCTTCTGCTTTATCCAGCGGCGGCGATCGGCATCATCACCACGTCGAAGCATACTTCTCGACAATCTTGCTGGACTTGATGCAGGGAACATCCTCCGCACCGGCGAGGTCCTTGGTGAAGCGCACCAAAGTCCAGTCACCCGGCGGATGGCCCAGGCGATAGCCGCGCTTGCGGGCAAGGCCGAGCATGTCCTTGTTGGTGTTCAGCGCGTCACCGAAAATCCGCGCGGCGCCAAGGGCCGCGGCGCGGCATTCGAGGTTCGTCAACAGCGCCGAACCTGCGCCCTGTCCGTGCCAGTCGTCGGCCACGGAAATCCCGAACTCGACCTCATTGGTCTCGGGATCAAGCGCGTAACGTGCTTCGCCAACAATCGTCTTCGCATCGCCCGTACCGGCCTCGGTCACCACTGCGAAATGGCGGCCTTCGCCGGTGTGGAGCATGCGCTCGAACTCGGAACGCGGCAGCTCACGGGTCGCACCCAGGAAACGGTTGTAGTGGGTGCGCACCGACATGGCTTCGAAGTAGGCGCCAAGCGGCTCGACGTCGCCCGGCTCGACAAAGCGGATGGTGAGTTTGGCGCCAGTTCGCAGGCGCAGAACGTCTGCGAACTGGCGTAGCTCCCGTGGCTGGAGCGGGGTCATGGCGGTCGTCCTTCGGCCGGGGCCGGAGATCAGGCCTTCCAGAATGGCTTGTTCACTTCCTCGGCGATCGACGACCAGGTCACGCCGATGTCGTGCAGTTCGCGCTCATTGAAGCGGGCCAACTCCCGCCGGGCCCGGGAGCGGCGCTGCCAGGTCTGCAGGGTCTCAAGGGCGGTACGGAAAAAGCCATATTCATGAGTATTTGTCACCACAGAGTGGGTATAGGCGGTCATCGCGGTTCTCCTTGAATTCCAGTCTTAGCAGTAGTCTCTGCTAGGTAATGTCAGTTGACAAACGACACTTTGTCCGCACATATATGAGATATTATCATGTGATACTGACGGTTTTGTGATGTCCCGCCTTCCCTCCCTGAACGGACTGCGCGCTTTCGAGGCCGCAGCGCGGTATTTGAGCTTCACCAAGGCCGCCGAGGAGCTGAACGTCACGCAGACGGCCATCAGCCATCAGATCAAGCGGCTGGAGGAAGAACTCGGCCTCAAGCTGTTCGTCCGGCAGAACCGCACGCTCGCACTGACGGCGGAAGCGCGCGATTACCTGCCAGGTATACGCGCCGCGTTTCAGGACCTGCGGCTCGCGACCGAGCGGCTGAAGCGCAAGGAAAACGCGAACATGCTGATCGTCAGCACGCTCACGTCTTTCGCGGCGAAGTGGCTGATGCCGCGCCTGTCGAAGTTTCAGCAGCTGCATCGCGCGATCGACGTGCGGGTGACGACGTCCACCGAACTCACCGATTTCGCGCGCGACGGCGTCGACGTCGGCATTCGCTACGGACACGGCAAGTGGCCCGGCCTGCGTTCCGACTGGCTGATGACCGAAGAGATGTTTCCGGTCTGCAGCCCTGCCCTGCTGCAGGGCGCGCATCCGATCCGCAGGCCTGAGGATCTCGCGCACCACACGTTGCTCTACACAAGCCATGACATGGAGGATGACTGGCGGCTGTGGCTCACTGCAGCGGGCGTGACGGCCGATATCCTGAAGCAGCCCGGGCTGACCTTCGACATGATCTTCATGACCGTGCAGGCGGCGATCGACGGTCAAGGCGTTGCGATCGGACGAACCGCGTTCGTCGAAGGCGATCTTGCGGCCGGCCGGCTGGTCGCGCCCTTCGACGTCAAGCTACCGATCGACGTTGGATTCTATCTCGTCTGCCCCGAGGCTGCCGCCGATACGCCGAAGATCACAGCCTTCCGCGACTGGCTGATCGCGACCGCCAAACGCGACAGGCATCAGCTGGCACTGGTGCCGAGCGAGCCGCGCGCAGCGGGACGCGGCTAGACAGAAAGCAAAAGGGAGAGCTTGCGGCCCTCCCCTGTCGCATGGCGCGAATGATGCGCTGCTGCATTACATCTTCTTGTATGCATCCACGAGCGTCTTGCCTTCCGCGCCGGACTTCTTCAGCCAGTCTTCGGTCAGCTGGTCGCCGATTTTCTTGAAGCCGTCCTTCAAGGCGGTGCTTGGCGGCTGCACCTTCATGCCCTTGGCCTTCAGCTCGCCGAGATACCAGTTGGTCTTGTCTTCCCACGCCTTCCAGCCGCGCGTCTCGGCGGTGGACGCCGCCTTCAGGATGGCATCCTGCGTCGGCTTGTCGAGGGCGTTGAACGCCGCCTTGTTGACGAAGGTGAAGTTCTTCGGAATCCACGCTTGCACGTCGTAGAAGTGCGACAGCGTTTCCCAGACCTTGCTGTCGTAGCCCGTGCCGCCGGAGGAGATGAACGAGTCGACGATGCCGGTAGCGAGCGCCTGCGGCAACTCGGCCGCCTGGATCGTCACCGATTGCGCGCCGACCAGTTCGCCGATGCGCGTGGTGCCGACGTTGTAAGCACGCCACTTCAGCCCCTTCATGTCGGCGACCGAATTGAGATCCCTCTTGGCGTAGATGCCCTGCGGCGCCCACGGCACCGCAAACAGAAGCTTGATGCCCTGTGCATCGAGCTTCTTCTCGATCGCCTCCTTCGAAGCCTTGTAGAGCTTCATGGCCTCGGGAAAACTCGCCGCAAGGAACGGCACCACGTCGGCGCCGAACAGCGGGTCTTCGTTCTCGTGGATCGAGAGCAGCACCTCGCCCATCTGCGCCTGGCCGGTTGCGACCGCGCGCTTGATCTCCGGCGCCTTGAACAGCGAGGCCGCGGGATGAACGGTGATCTTCAGCTTGCCGCCGGTGGCGGTTTCCACGTCCTTGGCAAACGCGACCAGATTCTCCGAATGCGGGTTACCGGCGGGATAGGCGGCGGGCAGATTCCAGGCAGTCTGGGCACTGGCCGCGCCGACGCCAAACGCAAGGTATGCAGCGGTGGCAAGAATGGCTCTTCGGTTGATCATCGGATACTCCCTTGAAGTTGGTCCAATCTTAGCCGGTTCAGCTAACCGGGAAAGGCATACTTTGGCAGCCACATCACGATCTGCGGAAAAACCGTAACGATCGCGACCGCCACGACGAGCAGAAAGAAGAACGGCAGCGCGGCCAGAGCCACCGTGTTGGAGTCCTTGCCGCTGATGGTTTGCAGAACGAACAGGTTGAAGCCGACCGGCGGCGATACCTCCGCCATTTCAACGATCAGCACCACGAAAATCCCGAACCAGACCAGGTCGAAGCCGGCTTTCTGTACCATCGGCAGCACCACGGCCGTGGTCAGCACGATCATCGAGATGCCGTCGAGCGCCGCGCCGAGCACGATGTACATCACCGTCAGCGCGGCGATCAGCGCATAGGGGCTGAGCTTCATGGCGTCGACCCAGTTGGCGAGCGCGACGGGAATGCCGGTGTATCCCATCGACTGCTTCATGAAGGATGCGCCCGCGAGGATCAGCATGATCATGCAGGTGACGCGCATCGCACCCATCACGCTTTGCCAGAATGCGTTGCGATCGAGCGAACCGCCCCACCACGCGATCAGAAGCGAACCGAGCGCACCCCAGGCCGCGCATTCGGTGGCGGATGCCCAGCCCGTCAGCAACACGCCGAAGACGAGAAGGATCAGGAGCGTCAGTGGAATGAGATTGGCCGACTCCCTCAGCTTCTCACCGAAGCTCATCCGAGGTTCCGGCGGCGGCATCTTGCGGCTGTTGGCGATCGACCAGATCGCGATGTAACCCGAAAACAGCACCATCACGAGCAGGCCAGGAATGAAGCCTGCGAGAAATATCTGGATGATCGAGACTTCTGCCGCCACCGCGTAGACGACCATGGTGATCGACGGCGGGATCAGAATACCGAGCGTCCCGGCGCCGGCGAGCGAACCGAGACTGAGCTTCTCGTCGTAGCCGCGCCGCTTCAGTTCCGGCAGTGCGATCTTGGCGACAGTGGCACAGGTCGCCGCCGACGAGCCCGACACCGAGCCGAACAGGCCCGACGCGACCACATTGACATGCATCAGCCTGCCCGGCACCCAGCCGAGCCACGGCGCCAGCCCGCGAAACATCTCTTCCGACAATTTTGTGCGGAAAAGGATTTCACCCATCCAGATGAACAGCGGCAGTGCGGCGAGCTCCCACGATGCGCTGTTGCCCCAAACGGTGGTTGCAAGCACGGAGCCTGCGGGAATGCCACCGACGAACAGCATGCCGAGCCAGCCGACCGCCAGCAGGCTGACCGCGATCCACACGCCGCCGGCCAGCAGGCCCGCCAGCACGCCAAAGAGCAGCCCTGCGATCTCGAGAAGCTGGATGCCCGCCATCAGCCCCTCACACCGCGCTCGCGGCCGCGCGTTCAACAGCCTCCTCAGCGGTCTTCGGCGGCTCCCGTTCGTAGCGCGGGCGGTTGCCGGCCAGCACGTAGACGAGTTCGTCGACCATGGCGATGGTCAGGATCACAAGCCCCCCCGAATAGCCAAGCTGCGGAATCCACATCTTCAGCGGCACGATGCCGGTCGCAACCTCGTTGGTAAGCCACGAATAGTAAGTGAAGTTGACGGCGTGCCAGGCAAAGTAGCCGACGAAGAAAATGCCGACCACGAGCGCGAGAATTTCGATGACCTGACGCTTGCGGCCACTAAAGCGATCGATCAGCAGGCCGACGCGGATCATCTCGCCGGACTTGAAGGTGTGCGCGAGGCCGAGAAACGCCATCGCCGCCATCGACCACGCGGCGAAGTCGTCGCCGGCTGGAATGTTGAGGCCGAACTTGCGGCCGGCGGACAAACCCATCATCAGGAGGAAGATGACGATCAGGAAGAAACCGGCGAGCCAGCCTGCGCCGAGATAGAGTCCGTCGAGCAGACTCCGCACCAGTCTACCGAGCATCCGCACCGGCAACTCCCCCAACGCCCCGGCGATACATTAGGCCGCAAAGCGCCCCGGCGTATAGGGCGTCATGTCGATTCCAGGCTCCTCGCCGTTGACCAGGGCGGCGAGCAGTCGGCCGGTTTTCGGACCGGTCGTGAGCCCCACATGGTGATGTCCAAAAGCAAGGAATATGCCGCGATGCCGCGGCACTTCACCGATCAGCGGCAGGCTGTCGCTCGGCGCCGGACGGTGGCCTAGCCACTCATCATGGTGCGTCCAAGTCAGCGCCGGGAAAGCCTCCTTGACCCGCCGCAGGATCAGTTCGATCGGCGGCTTGTGCGCGGCAAGCTCGAGCCCGCCGAACTCGACGATACCGGCGCAGCGAACGCCGTCGGCCATCGGCGTGGCCACGAACTTGCCACTCGTCACCTGGATCGGATCGCGCGGTTTCAATGACGCGCCGTACAGCATGACGTGGTAGCCACGCTCCGTCTCCAAAGGCACGTCGAGGCCAAGCTGCGTCGTCAGTGCCTTCGACCAGGCCCCCGTCGCAACTACCGCCGCACCCGCGTCGATCTCGCCGCCCGTGGTGACGACGGCGCGCAGTGCGCCGTCCGCATCGAACCGAAACTCGCGCGCTTCGGCCGCAACGGTCACCGCGCCGAGCGACGTGGCAAGCTCCCGCAGATCACCGATGTAGCCGCCGGGATTGAGCACGAAGCCATGCTCCGGAACCCGCACGCAGAACCCGGTATTTGGTCCGAACATGGGATCGAATTCGCATACCGCCTCGCCTTCAAGTTCCTGCCAGGCAAACCCCGCCTCTCGCCGCAGATTCCATCCGAATGCATCGGCGGCAAAGCTCGCGCGCGAGTCGTAGGCAAAGACGTAGGCCGAATCCTGCAACCAGCGTTCCGCGCGTGTGCCGCCGGACAGAGCCTTGTGCTGGGCGACGGTATCGCGTGTTAACGGCGCAAGTCCGCGGGAGATGCGCGCGGCATCGGTCGCATTGGCGTTCTTCAGATAGCGGACCAGCCATGGCGCCAGCTTCGGCAGATAGCTCCAGCGCACGAACAGCGGCGAGTTCGGATCGAGCGCAAGCAGCGGCGCTTTCGCGATCAGTCCCGGCGCGGTCACCGGCACGATCGAACACGCGGCGAGTACACCGCCGTTGCCGAAGCTCGCCGGCCGCCTTGCGATGCCAGGATCGACGATTGTCACGGCCCGACCGCCGCGCAGCAGCCAGATCGCACTGGACAGTCCCATGATGCCGCCACCGATCACAACGACGGGCTTCTTGTTGTTCCCGTTCATGCCTGCTCCGCACCGTGGCCAGCCTGAGCCGCCTGCAGGACACGCCAGATTTTTTCCGGTGTCGCCGGCATGTCGATGTGGCGAACGCCGTGTGCGGCAAGGGCATCGACAACGGCATTGATCACCGCCGGCGCCGCACCCATCGTGCCGCACTCACCCGCACCCTTGACGCCAAGGCTGTTGTTGGTCGTTGGCGTCTCGATGAATGCGATATCGATTGGCGGCACGTCAGCGGCATGGGGCAGCGCGTAGTCCATGAACGACGCCGTCAGCAGTTGACCCGACCCGACATCGTAGCAAATCTGCTCGTAGAGCGCCTGCCCGAGCCCCTGCACGATGCCACCAACGAGCTGGCCTTCGGCCATTGCCGGATGGATCACGCGGCCAAGATCGTCCACCGACAGGTAGTTGAGGATGGCGACCGATCCCGTCTGCGTATCGATCTCGACTTCGGCGACCTGACATCCATACGGGTAGCTCGCGTATCTCTCTTCGAACTTTGCGACACCTTCCAGCGGCTCCCGCGTTCGCGCTGCGAGGTCGAACAGGCCGAGCTTGACGTCCGTTCCCTTCACCTTGAAGACGCCGCCGCCATACTCGACGTCCCCGCTTGCTACTTCGAGCTCGCGCGCCGCGAGTTCGGCAGCGCGATCAATCAATTTCTGACCAGCGGCGACAACCGCAACGCCGCCGATGATCAGCGACGAGGACCCTCCGGTGCCACCTCCGGGCAACACCGTTCGCGTATCGCCCTGGCGAATCTCGACGCGGTCGATCGGTATGCCGAACCGGTCGGCGAGAATTTGCGCGTAGACCGTGCGGTGCCCCTGGCCGGAATCCTGGCGGCTGGTGTAGGCGGCGAGCACGCCGGAAGGCTCGGCGACGACCTTGCCGGTTTCGTCCGGATCCCCGCCGGTGCCGTGGATGTAGAAGGCATGACCAAGCCCACGCAAGCGCCCGGACTTGGCCGACTGCCTGCGTCGCTTCGCAAAGCTGTCCGCATCGGCAAGTGACAACGCCCTGTTCAGGGCACGCGGAAAGTCGCCGGCGTCGTAGGTTTGTCCCGAAGCTGTCCTGAACGGCATCATCGCCGGCCGAATGAGGTTGCGCCGGCGCAGCACGGCGGGGTCGATGCCGAGTTCTCGCGCGGCGACATCGATCAACCGCTCCAGTGCAAACAGAGCCTCAGGCTTTCCGGCCCCGCGATAGGCATCGGTCGGCGCCGTGTTGGTGAACACGCCGCGCACATGGATATGCATGGCCGGAAAATTGTAGACGCTCGGCGCCATTTTCGCATAGCCGAGCGTCGGGATGGTCGGCGCGACCGCAGATACGTACGCACCGAGATTGGCGACGACCTCATGCTTCAGCGCGAGAAATCGCCCGCCGGCGTCCAGTGCGAGCGAGACGCGCGTGACGTGATCGCGCGCGTGCGTGTCGCTGAGAAAGGACTCGCTCCGCTCGGACAGCCACACCACCGGCCGGCCGATGATTTTGGCGGCCCACAGCACGCAAGCGTGTTCCGGATAGGCCCAGATCTTCATGCCGAAGGCGCCGCCGACGTCGCCGGTCACGACGTCGATCCGCTCCGGCGCGATGTGAAACACCTGCTCGGCGAGGCAATCGCGGATGAAGAATACGCCCTGGCTCGGCGTGTGCAGGAACAAGCGATCCGCGCCCTTGTCGTAGCGCGCCCAGCTGCAACGTGTCTCGATCGGCGCGACGGCGACACGGTTGTTGACCACGTCGAGGCTGACCACACGCGCGGCCGCGGCGAACCCCTGCCCGGTCGCCACCTTGTCGCCGGCGGACCAGTCGAAGCAGACATTGTCCGCAGCCTGCGGCCAGATCGCGGGGCCGCCAATGGCACGACCCGTCTCCGTGACCGGGGCGAGCGGCTGATAGTCGATGGCGATCAGTTCCGCAGCATCGGCCGCCTGCGCGGCGGTATCGGCCACGACGCAGACCACCGAGTCGCCGACGAAGCGGACGAAACCGTCGGCGAGGATCGGGCGATGCGGATCGATCAGTGTGTGCTTCGGCAGCGACGCGGCACAGCGAAGTTTGCCGAGCCCGGCGGCATTCGCCTCCGCCGCCGTGAGTACGACGCGGACTCCCGGCGCGCGCCGTGCAGCGCCGGCATCGATCGAGGCGATGCGCGCGTGCGCGTGTGGCGAACGCACGAAGACAGCGTGTGCCGCATCCGCCGGACAGGCGTCCGCGGTGAAGGTGCCTGCGCCCGTCAGCAGCGTCCGCCCGTCGAGGCGGGCGATGGATGTTCCGATTGTCGTCACGTGCGGCGGCCTTCCACGACCATGACCGCCGTTTAATCACCATCCGCGCCGCACGGCAAACTCAGGACAGCGTCCGGGACTTGTCCTCGACCAGCGATTGCCGCAGAGCGCCCATTTCGTTCTCGGAGATGCGGTGCACCGTCATCATCAGTTCGAGACGCGCCATGGCGATCAGTTGCGCGGAAAACGTCTGCCCGCCGTCCTTCAACTCGCCGATCACGCCTTCGAGACGCGAGACGATGTCGAGGAGCGCCTGCGGGTCCCTACACGTGCGACTCATGCCGTGCGGTCCTGCGGGTGGCGGTTGAAGCGATCCAGGATTGCGTTGAACAGACATTGCCGTAAATCTCCAGTACTCTCGATATGACTCCGTGGACTTTGGAAGCGTCGAACTCCCCAAGTCCGTGACTTGCCGACGCGTCTTCCAGGAACGTCACGCGCTGGCCCCTGTGGAACGCATCGATCGCAGTGGCAAGGCACGCTGCCTCGCCGGCGAATCCCGCCAGCACTACCCGACTGCCCGAGAGCGCCATCATGTCGGCAAATGGCGCGCTCGCGTAACAGGACGGGCAGCTGCGTTCGAACACCGCGTCGTCGCGCGTCGGTATGAATCCGTCGATCCATCCCGAAAACGGCGCCGCCGGCTGAAAGAATGCGGACCCGGCTCGCCAGCGCACGAACGCCACCTGAATTCCCGCGCGCCGCGCGTGCGCGAGCGCCCGGCGGCAGTTGCCGATCGCGGCGTCGACGCCGCCAAGTGCCGCGCTGGACGCAGTCGCAGCGTACTCCTTCTGCATGTCGACCAGCACGAGCATTGGCTTGTGCATGGGATCCTTGACAGCACGTAAAGGAATGACGCTGCTCACGCGGTCTTCTCCCGCGCCTTGTCGACTGACGGCCGCGAGACCGCGCGCTTGCTCGAGACTTCGAGCACGCCGGGACGATGCCAGCGTCCTTCCGGCCTGATGATGACGTACGGGTCCTGGCCGATCGCGATCGCCTCAGGATGGCGCGCGGTCTTCATCACCATCTCGACATAGTCGAAATCGGAGAACACCAGTTCGCGGCCGTTCTCGAGGACCTCGAAGCCGAACCGGCTCCAGAAATTCACCAGTCGCCTTTGCGCGTGGCCGTACAGCTGCTGATAGCCCTTCGCCCGGCACAGTTCGATCGCCGCACGCACCAGCTGGAAGGAGAGCCGCGTATTGCGGAACTCCTTGCGCACCGCGAGCCGCTCGATCTTTGCAAAATCGGCGAAGTAGCGCACACGGATGCAGCCGGCGGGCTCGTTGCCGACATAGCCGAGCAGGTTGGTGCCTGTGAAATCGTTGCCGTCGAACTCCTCGTCGTAGGGGCATTCCTGCTCGCCGATGTAGACCGCGCTGCGCATCGCGACGACGCGCATCATGTCCTCAATCGTGCGTGCGAGCGTCACCGAAATCGCGGTAGGTGATTCGCCGCCGCGATAGCCGTCGTAGAGCGGACGCTTGTCCCGCCCGGCGGTGTTCGAACGGCGAAACATGTGCATCTGCGGGTTGCTGGCGCCGCCATAGCTTGCGCCACGCTCGAA